>Ga0210405_10004902_pt1 | contig 12414 bp, 12 predicted proteins | sample IncBWH11MmetaG_FD_155492 | JGI IMG/M metagenome (GOLD analysis project Ga0210405, IMG submission 155492) | Forest soil microbial communities from Barre Woods Harvard Forest LTER site, Petersham, Massachusetts, United States - Inc-BW-H-11-M | ecosystem: Environmental > Terrestrial > Soil >... | reverse complement strand
CCGGACAATTCATGCGGCTTGCGCCGGCCAAAACTTTCCAGCTTGACCATGGCCAGCATGTCGGCGACGCGATGCGCGATTTCGGCTTTGGCCAGGCCTTCCTGCTTGAGCCCGAACGCCACATTGGCCTCGACATTGAGGTGCGGGAACAGCGCGTAGTTCTGAAACATCATATTGACGGGACGGCGATAGGGCGGCACGGCCGCGAGATCGACGCCGTCGAGCAGGATGCGGCCGGAGTCCGGCCGCTCGAAGCCGGCGACCAGGCGCAGCAGTGTGGTCTTGCCGCAGCCGGACGGCCCCAATAGCGCAAAGAACTCGCCCTGATAGATGTCGAGCGAGAGCTTATCGACCGCCGCAGTGCCGCCAAAGCGCTTGCTTAAATCCTCGATGCGCAACAGCGGGCGCTCGGTCGGATCCGCCCAGGGCGCAAAACTACGTTTCGATCGGACGGTTGGCATCATACTCCAGCGGCAACAGCGCGTTTCGACGGCGCTGTGTCAGGCTAGAGCATTTTTCCGTGGACTGGAAATGATCGGGCGGCTCGGCCCGGCGGCGATCAGTCGATCATCGCAACCGACGGAGTCTCGATGATGGGTGCATCGTCGAGACTGTCGGACATCAATTTGCGCGGCTCCGGGCCGTAATAATCGCCGAGCTGCACCACCGGCCGCGGCTGCATCATGATGGAGACAAGGCGGTCGTACAGCGCCTTCGCCGAAACCGGCTTGATCAAATATTCGTTGACGCCGAGCCGCACCGCTTCGACGACCCGCCAGCGCTCGCCGTGGCCGCTGAGCATGATGATCGGCACGTCGGGCATCGGGAACACGCCGGGCGAGCGGACGATGCGCACCAACTCGGCGCCGCTCAACAGCGGCATTTCCCAATCCAGGATCACCACGTCGGGGGCGATGCTGCGGATGGCGTCAAGGGCGGCGATGCCGTCATTGGCCTCGTAGATGTCCTTGATGCCGCAATTGACCAAGAGGTTGCGGATCATCTTGCGCATATACTGGTTGTCGTCGACCACCAGCACCGCCAGCGACTGGATCTGATCGGCGATGTGTGCCTTCGACGGGTTCTCGGTCATGGGGTCAAGTGCCGGGCGGTGGATCAGACGAATATGACGTCGTCGAGCACGGGATCGTTCTGCGGCTTGTAGCTCGACATATTGCGCGGCGCCGGGACGTAGCGGTCGCCCTTCCGCACCATCTCGCGCGGCCTGGCGAGGATGGAGACCAGCCGCGCCAGCAGCGCCGTCGAGGACACCGGCTTGAGCAGGAATTCGTTGACGCCGAGCCGCACCGCCTCGACCACCCGCGCACGTTCGCCATGGGCAGTGAGCATGATGATCGGCACGTCGGGGTAGGGGAAGCGGCCCGGCGCGCGCACGTGGCGCACGAACTCCGGGCCGTTGGGGCTCGGCATCGACCAATCGAGAATAACCACGTCCGGATTCCAGCTGCAGATGGCGTCGAGGCCGCTGCGGCCGTCCTTGGCCTCGTAGATGTCCTGGACGCCAATCACCTGCAGCAGCGAGCGCGTCACCTTGCGCATGGTGGACTCATCGTCGACGATGAGCACCTTCAGGGCTGCGAGCTGCTGCGAATACTGGCTTGCGAGCGGTTGCATGTGATCCATTCGTCGTGAGAACGCGAATTCCCGGCCACCAACTGATCACAATTTCCTAATGTTGACGTGAAATGGATCGGTAAAATTTTATCGATCAATCGCTGCCGGTCTTGCGGGCGCGGATCGGCCGGCCTTCGAGGCCGGCGTCGCGCACCGCGGCGTAGGGTCCGATCGGCCGCATGGTGAACGAAGACTCAACGCTGGTGTAATCGTGATAGCCGAGGCGGGCGAGCGGGCGGATTTTCACCACGTCGAGCTTGCCCTCCGGCGTGAGCGCGTCGTCGCGGATATGCACGCCGACGACGCGGCCGATGACGACGTGATGGACGCCGTCGAGCGTGCGCGCCGGCAATGCGGTCGAGGAATGAAATTTGCACTCCAGATGCACCGGCGACGCCGCGACCCGCGGCGGCTTGACGATGCGCGAGCCGATCATTTCGAGGCCCGCCAGCGCCGCCTCGTCGACCTCCGGCGGCACGAATTGCGAGGTGATGTTGACCGCCTCGCGCAACGCATAGGTCGCCATGTTGACCACGAACTCGCCGGTGTCGGTGGCGTTCTTGACGCTGTCCTTGCGCCGGCCGGACTCGGGAAACGAGTTCGCCGAGAACATCACGTAAGGCGGATCGTAGGCCAGATTGTTGAACTGGCTGAACGGCGCGAGGTTGACGACGCCGTCGCGGCTGATGGTCGAGACCCAGCCGATCGGCCGCGGCACCACGATCGATTTATAGGGATTGAACGGCAGGCCGTGGTCGTCTTTGTCGGGTTCGTAGAACATCGCGCTTCCTCTTCGAATGCTTGAATATACTCAACCCGCCGCCATGAAACGATCGAGCATCATGCGTTGGGTGTCGTCAAAACGCAGGCCGAGTTTTGAGCGCCGCCACAACACGTCGTCGGCGGTGCGCGCCCATTCCTTGTCCATCAGGTAGTGCACCTCGGCGGCGGTGAGATCGGCGCCGAAGCGCATGCCGAGATCGGCCGGCTCCTTCACGGTCTTGAGCACGTCGTCGACGCGGGTGCCATAGGCGGACGCGAGGCGGCGCGCGTGCGCGGCGCCGAGGAACGGCCAGGTCCGCTGCGTGCGCGCCACCAGGGTTTCCATGCCGTCATAGACGAAGTCGCCGCCCGGCAAGGCGCTGTGCGCGGTCCATGGCCGCGTGCGCGGAAAGAAATGCGCAAGTTTCGCCATGGCCTCTTCGGCAAGCCGCCGATAGGTCGTGATCTTGCCGCCATAGACCGTGAGCAGCGGCGCTTCGCCCGAGCGCTCGTCGAGGCTCAGCACGTATTCGCGGCCCAGATCTTGAGAGCGAACGTCCTGGGATTTGCCTGCGCCGTCGTCGTAGAGCGAGCGCACGCCGGCATAGGCCCAGACCACGTCGGTGGCGCCGATGACGCTGCGGAAATATTCATTCACCACGCCGCACAGATATTCGATCTCCGCGCCGGTCGGCAGCACGGCTGCGGGGTCGCCGATGAAGGTTTGGTCGGTGGTGCCGATCAGCGTGAAATCGTGCTGGAACGGGATGGTGAACACGACGCGGCCGTCGGCGGCCTGCAAGATATAGGCGCGATCGTGGTCGTAGAGCCGGCGCACCACGATGTGGCTGCCTTTGTCGAGGCGCAGATGCGGCTTTTGCCGCAGCCGCAGCACGCTCTCGGCCAGCGTCTCGACCCAGGCGCCGGCGGCATTGACCAGGACCCGCGCCGTCACCTCTTCGCGCCGGCCGCGCGCATTGAGGATGAGCCGCCAGGCGTCGCCGCGCTCGGCGCGCACGGCCCGCGTGCGGGTGCGGATGGTGGCGCCGCGTTCGGCGGCATCGACCGCGTTGAGCACGACGAGACGCGCATCGTCGGCGAAGCAGTCGGAATACTCGTAAGCGTGATGGAAGCTGCGCCGCAGCGGCGCGCCGGCCGTGTCGGTCAAAAGATCGACCTCGCGCGTGCCGGGCAAGATCCGGCGCCAGCCGATCCAGTCGTAGATGAGAAGGCCCAGCCGCAGCATGAGCGCCGAGCGCTGCGCCTCGTTCACCGGCAGCACGAAGCGTAGCGGCCGGATCAGATGCGGCGCCGCGCGCAACAGCACCTCGCGCTCCTTGAGCGCGGTGCGCACCAGGCCGAATTCGTAGTGCTCGAGATAGCGCAAGCCGCCATGGATCAGCTTCGACGACGCCGACGACGTGGCGGAGGCCAGATCGTTCTGCTCGACCAGCACGACCCGCAAGCCGCGGCCGGCGGCGTCGCGGGCGATGCCGGTGCCATTGATGCCGCCGCCGATGACCGCGAGATCGTAATCAGCCACTGCGTTCCCCTGGTTCCGATGATAGAGATTTCTTGCCGGCCCCGCTTGCCTGGAATGGCGGATTGGCGATGATAGGGCATGGATTTTCGCGATCGGCATATCGTCGTCACCGGCGGCGCCGGCGCGCTGGGCAGCGCGGTCGTCGAGGCATTGGCCGCAGCCGGCGCAATCTGTCACGTGCCGTGCCTGCACGAAGCCGAGAAGCGGGGCTGCCGGCTGCAGGAGAGCAAGAACATCCGCCTCACGATTGCCGGCAATCTGGCGGAAGAAGCGGCCGTGACGCGTTTGTATCAAGGCATCGCGCCGTTGTGGGGCTCGGTCCACATTGCCGGCGGTTTTGCCATGGCGCCGATGCGCGACATCACGGCCGAGTTGCTGCGCCAGCAGCTCGATATGAATTTCGTCAGCTGCGCGCTGTGCTGCCGCGCCGCGGTCAATGCCATGTCTTCCAACACGGCTGCGGGCAGCGGCGGCCGCATCGTCAATGTCTCGGCGCGCCCGGGCCTGGAATGGCGCAGCGGCGCCGGCATGGTGGCCTATACGGCGAGCAAGGCGGCGGTCGCGGCGCTGACGGCTGCCTTGGCTGAAGAAGTCGCCAAGGACGGCATTTTGGTCAACGCGGTCGCGCCCTCGATCATGGACACGGCGGCCAATCGGGCGGCCATGCCCAAAGCCGACTACGCGCTGTGGCCGAAGGTCGAAGAGGTCGCGGCGACGATCGTGTTCCTCGTCTCGCCGGAGAACCGCGTCACCCGCGGCGCCATCGTACCGGTCTACGGCAAGTCCTAATAGCCCGGCCATAATCCCGGCGTCGCCAATTCGACGAGATGGTTGTCGGGATCGCGGAAATAAATGCTGACGCCGCCGCGCGGCCATGTGGTGCGGCCTTCGATCGCGACTTTGGCTTCGGCGAGTTCTTTTTCCCAAACGGCAAGCTCGTCGGCGCCAATCGAGAACGCGATATGCACCGGTCCGCTGCCGTCGTGCGGCGGGATCGTGCCGCCGGGCATATGCACGGTTTCGAGCGACTGGCCGCGCAGGAACAATAGCAACAAGCCGCGGCCGCCGACATCGTAGGCGCACAGCCGTTGATCGCGATAGACGCTGTTGAGCCCGAGCACCTGTTCGTAGAACGGGCAGGCGCGCTCAAAACTGTCGACGTAGAGCACGGTTTCCAGAATGCCGTGCAGGTTGGGCATGAGTGACGACTCCATCGTTCGACTGCGACGGAAGCGAACTAAATACTTTCCTCCCCCTTTCAGGGGGAGGTCAATTCAGCCCGACACCGGCACGACTTCGCGTACCGGCGCGTGGACGAGCCGCGTCACGGCGCTCGCGGCGACCACGGCGTGTTGCTGCGCATAGGCCTCGTGGTTCTTCTCGATGTAACCGAGATCGTAGAGGTAATTCACCATCAGGCCGTAGGACTGCGCCAGCGCGCGCTCGGAGGTGTCGCCGGGCCAGTTGAGCCGCTCCAGCCGCGCGCCGTTGCCGAGATGGAAGCGCGCCACCGAATCGAGCGGCAGGCCGCGGCGGTTGCGGCCGCGCACGTAATACCAGGCGGCGGCGCGCAGCAGCGGCTCGCGCACTCGCTCGGCGATCTCCGGCACGCGCCAGCAGTTGACGTCGTCGAGCGCTGCAAGCACCTCGCGGTCGTCTTCGTCAATCGCGATCGAAGCCGCATTGGCGCGCTCGCGCTTGAGCCATTCGGCAAAATTCGGCGCCGGCGACAAGGTGACGAAGGTCGCTACCCTGCCGAACTCGCGCGACAATTCCTCGACCACCTGCTTGATCAGAAAATGCCCAAAGCTGACGCCAGCAAGGCCGCGCTGGCAATTGGTGATCGAATAGAACACCGCGGTGGTCGCGCGCTCCGGGTCGAGCTCGTCGCGCTTGCCGGCCAGGATCGGCGCGATCGCCGCCGGCGTCTCGCGGGTCAGCGCCACTTCGACGAAGATCAGCGGGTCGTCGACCAGCGCCGGATGGAAGAACGCGTAGCAGCGCCGGTCCGGCGGATCGATGCGGCGGCGCAGGTCGTCCCAATCGCGGATCTCGTGCACCGCTTCGTAGCGGATGATCTTTTCCAGAACGATCGCCGGCGACGACCAGTCGATGCGGCGCAACACCAGAAAGCCGCGGTTGAACCACGACGAGAACAGATGGACGAAATCGTTGTCGATGACTTCGAGGTCATCGCGGTGATCCATGGCGTCGATCAACTCTTCGCGCATGCGCACCAGCGCCGCGGTGCCGCCGGGGGCGAGATTGAGCCGGCGGAACAGTTCGAGCCGGCGCGGCTCGCTGGCATGGTGCAGCTCGGCTGCGGTTTCATCGGACGGCGCTTGCTGCCAGTCCTTGATCGCTTTCTCGATGCGGGCGCGGTCGGAGCCGAAGGTGGTGGCGAGCGCCTCGAAGAAGGCGATGCGCGGCCCGATGGTCAGATCCTCGTAGCGGGCGAGGATGTCGCTGGCCAGCGCCACGCCCGAGGCCTCGCCGCGGCCGGACAACAGCGCCTCGCACAGCTCCAACAGGCCGGTCGAGCGCTCGCGCGACGGCTCGCGGCGCTGGATCAGGGCGCGGCCGCGGTCGGCGATGCTCTGCAACATTTCGCTGAAAAAGGTGGTATTCACCGAATGCTTCCCATCCTCCGGCACGAGTTAGCTAATGGTCGCCGGCGGCAATGACAAGTTGGCGGTGCGCCACATTGTAAACGACCCACGTTAACGCCGGCAGTGCGGCACCAGACACTTTTTAAAGGCCCAGAAAGCGGCCTTGATCGCATGGACAGCACTCTGTTCGTGTTGGCGATCCTGTCAAGGACGGCGCGAAGCGCCGCCGCCTTCGGCGGTCTTTGATCCTTGACAGGATCGCCAACACGAACAACTGGCAGCCATGCGATCAAGGCCGCCATCCCGATCGAATGCGTTGATCCCGAATGCCCGCCTGGACAAATTCGCGCCACTGCGCCACTTAAAACGCCGTGCGGCGCGGGGCCGCGCGAGGTCGGGAGCGTTTCATGCCGGGTCCGTTGGCTGGTTTGCGCGTGCTGGAATTGGCCCGGATTCTGGCCGGTCCTTGGGCCGGCCAATTGCTCGCCGATCTCGGCGCCGACGTCATCAAGGTCGAGCGCTCGGGCTCCGGCGACGATACCCGCGCCTGGGGGCCGCCCTTCGTCGAGGCGGCCGACGGCGGCCATCTCGACGCCGCCTATTTTCACTGCACCAATCGCGGCAAGCGCTCGGTCGAGGCCGATTTCACCACGCCCGAGGGCCAGCGCATCGTCAAGAAACTGGTGGCGCGCTCCGACGTGCTGATCGAGAATTTCAAGGTCGGCGGCCTGAAGAAATTCGGCCTCGATTACGCAAGCCTCAAGGCGGACAATCCGCGCCTGATCTATTGCTCGGTGACCGGTTTCGGCCAGGACGGGCCATCGGCGGCGCGTGCCGGCTACGATCTGATGGCGCAGGGCATCGGCGGCATCATGGGCATGACCGGCGAGCCCGACGGCCCGCCGATGCGGGTCGGTGTGCCGACGGCCGACGTCTTCTCCGGCGTCTATTCGGCGGTCGGCATTCTGGCGGCGCTGGCGCGGCGCGAGAAGACCGGCAAGGGCGGCTATGTCGATTGCGCGCTGGTCGATTCCACCGTCGGTACGCTGGCGTTCCAGGCGCTCAATTATCTGGTCTCCGGCGACATTCCAGTGCGCATCGGCAATGCCCATCCCAACCTGGTGCCGTACCAGGAATTTCCGGTCGCCGACGGCGCCGTCATCATCGCCACCGGCAACGACGCGCAATTCGTCAAGCTGTGCGGTCTTCTGGGCGACCCGCAACTCGCCGAAGTGCCGGCCTACAAGGACAACAAAGGCCGGCTGGCTCATCGCGCCGAACTGGTCGGCAAGCTTTGCGCGCTCACCGCCCGGATGAAGCGCGAAGAAATATTGGACAAGCTCGAAGCCGCCGGCATTCCCGCGGGGCCCATCAACGATCTGCAACAGGTGTTCGCCGACCCGCAGGTCATTCATCGCGGCATGAAGCTCACCCTGAAAAACCCCGCCGCCAAAGGCGGCACCAGCCCCGGCATCCGCACGCCCATCGTGCTCGACGGCGCGCCGATGGCCTCGGACCGCCCGGCGCCGCGGCTCGGCGAGCACACCAAAGAAATCCTCAAGGAAATCGGCGAGGGGTAACTTCATCCGCCCCCGCGATAGCGGGGGAGGGGGACCACCCCGAAGGGGTGGTGGAGGGGGCGCAGGACTCGCCGCGACGCAAGAGTCTTCGTGGTGTCCGAACATTTTCGCTCGCTTGAATCTTCTTGCGAAGAGAAATCTCCGCAACGAAAACGAAGCTCGGCATCCGGCGCCCCCTCCACCACGGTTCGCTCGCTGTGCGAGCTCCAGTGGTCCCCCTCCCCCGCTATCGCGGGGGCGGATGGTGCGAGCGCTCTCGTTCTCGCGACGCACCGCGTCCGAGGTTTGTCCAAAAAGAAAGCCACGAAGCTTTTGCCTCCAAAAAAATAAAGGGAGGCGGAGCGCCGAAATGGCGCAACTGTCCCGTGGGGCCTCGCCACGCAGCGGATGTTGCCATCCATCTGCGCTTCGGGCGCGGCCGCGCGTTCAGCGGAACGCGCTCGCCTTTCGGCGCTCCACCGCGGCGCTCGCCTCGGCCATGTGCCGAAGTTCGATCCAGGCCGCGCTTCACGCGATGCAGTGCGCAGGCGTTACCTAAGCCTTGGCATCGCGCTTAAGCGAAGCACCTCGCGCGCCGGTCGTAATGCCGGCGGGGTCGATGCCCGGACCGCCCGAGAACGGAAGTGACGAGCTTCCGCCCGCAGGAACCGCACCCGCCCCGTCAGTCGGCGTCACCGGTTGACGTCCCTTACGTGAGCAGGATGGAGCGCCTGTTAGCGGATGCGGAAGACGAGTCAAGCAGCAATGAAATTGCGCCGAGGCTCTCCCGTAAGTGACGGAAACCCGGGCGTTTCTTGTAGGCGAGCCATTGAATTTGCGGGAGCGCGCAAGGCCGAACGGCACAAAACCAATTTCACTCTCAAAGATTCGCAAAGCCGCTCGCTTGCCATTGCGGCGAGGTCGCGAGCCGGTCAACCTGTAGCCCGGATGAAGCGAAGCGCAATCCGGGATTGCCGCGACGCGTCGATGCCGCCCCGGATTTCGCTCTGCTCCATCCGGGCTACGATGGATTACGAGCGATTGGTTTTGTGTTCAGTGAGGACAAGATCGATGCCGCGGCGGATGAGCTTGTCCATCGTCGTGTCGGTCGACGCCGCTAACATTCTCAGCTCGCGCCAAATATTCTGCGGCAAATAGACCGACACCGTTTTCTTGCCGATGCGCGACGGCTGCGGCTTGACGATCTCATGTTCGCGCTTTGCCATTCCTCCCGCATAACTCCTCCCCAAGATCAGTCAAGATTTATTGACGCGAAGCGTGTAAGTATGTAAGCGTAAAAGTTGTCTTAAACCCTTCTTCGTTGTGAGAATGACCCGCAGCACGCATGTGAAGCAATCTCCCGATCCTATCGACGAGTACATCGGCAATCGCGTCCGCATGCGCCGGGAGATGCTCGCCATGAGCCAGCAAAAGCTCGGCGCGGCAATTGGGGTGACGCATCAGCACGTGCAAAAATGCGAGGCGGGCACGCGCCGCCTCAGCGCGAGCCAGTTGCATCAGATCGCGAGAGTCCTGAAAATCCCACTGGCATTCTTCTTCGAAGGCGCGCCGCAAGCCCGGCTGTATCGCAACATCGCCGGCGTGCCGACGCTGGACTTACTGTCCACCTTTCCCACCGCCGTCGAGGATTTTGCGCTGCTCAAATCCTTCCTGCGGATAAAATCCATGAAGATGCGTCGTTGCATTCTCGCGCTGGTGCAAGTCGCCGATGAGGAAGACCGCTAGCCTGTAGCCCGGATTGAGCGTAGCGAAATCCGGGAACGACAGACCGGCTAGATGGCCCATCCCGGATTTCGCTAACACTCAATCCGGGCTACGCTTGCTGTCATGGCATGGTTTCAAGAGCGCGCAGCGATGGCGCGCAAAATACTCAACCGCCCATTGGTCAAGGCAGCCGTGGCCGCGTGGGCGGTAATCACGGCTTACGACACTCTGCTCTCCCAATTTTTTCCAGAAGACTGGGCGAAGAAGGCTCCGAAGATGCGTGAGCTGGTTTCCGCGACGAGCGGCTGGCTCCCTTGGTGGGCTTGGCTTCTAGTTCTGGCGGCCATCATCGTATTCGCGTCTTTTGAATATGCCGTTCGTAACGCGAGGTCATCCCATTCCGTCCGGCCAGCGTCGGAACACGACAAATTGCCTACTTTTGAACCCGATACCGATTCGCGCCAATTCACCCAATCTGTATATCCAATCCACGGTGAAACATGGTCATGCCTCCTACGCGTTGCCGACCAGGCGCGACGCGTGACGGAGGGGACAGAACTCGCGTTCGCTGCACAAGATTACGGAACCGGATCACGCGCCGATGTTCTTGCCTTTTACGCAGGCAAGCTCAGCGAGCAAGCGGAATTGCACGGGGTGATGCCGCCCAGCCTACGAAGCGAACGGATCACTCAACGTTGGCCTGATAATATTAGCTTCCATGTGAACGGCGGACAGATGGATTCGACTGACCCACGGTCAGGCAAAGAACTATATCGCTTTATCCATATGTATACCGCAGACGTGGGGCCAGCGCTTGCCAAAATTCAAAAATTATCAGCGAGCAACAAATGACTACAACGATGCGGCACGGCTACATCTCTTACTTCAGGTCATCCCATAGATGCAGCGACTGGGGTTGAGTGATTGACCTGCGTCTGGCGCCGGCCAATGGCCGTGGTGACGGCTTGTCCCCGGCGAGAGCGAATGCGAATGTCGGAGGGTCCTTCCCTCACGCCTTTGTCCCACTCTCCAGCCCGCGAAAAAGAGTCGCATGGCCCGCATCTCGTACATCGAAGAAAACGATCACCCCGAGCTCGCCGAACTGATCGGCAAAATCCGCGCCGGGCGGCGCGGGGCGTTGATCAATGTCTATAAGCTTTTGCTGCACTCGCCGTCGCTTGCCGCGATCTGGCTCGACTTCGTCAGCGCGGCGCGGTTCAAGGTCGATCTCGAGGGACGGCTGCGCGAGATCGTCATTGTCCGCGTCGCCCATCTCAACCGCACCGCTTACGTGTTCAAGCAGCACGTGCCGCAGCTCTCGGCGCCGGAAGGCTTGAGCGATGCGGAGTGCGATGTGCTCGCCGACTGGCGCAATGCGAAAACATTCAGCGCGCGCGAGCGTGCGGCGCTGGCCTATACCGACGCCATGACCCGCGACATCGCCGTGCCCGACGACGTGTTCGAGGCGCTGCGCGCCCATTTCAACGAGCGGCAGATCGTCGAGCTGAGCGTGCTGATCGGGCTGTACAACATGCACACCCGCGTGTTCACGGCGCTCGGCATCGATCCCGAGCCGCATCATAAGTGAATCGTATTTGGGCTCACCCCACCGCCGCTTGCGGTTTCGGCGCCTCGGCGCGCTGCGCCTCGCGTAGCGCGCGGTCCAGCGCGGCGAGATCGTAGGGTTTTTGCAGCACGGCGAAACCCTGGCGCACGGCGTCTTGGGCGCTCGAACTGTAACCCGTGGTCAAAAGCACGACGATGTGGGGAAAGCGTCGGCGGATAGCGTCGGCGAGTTCGAGGCCGTTCATGCCGCCCGGCATCAAGATGTCGGAAAACACAACAACGATATCGCGTTCGCGCTCGATGAGATCGAGACCGGCTTGCGCACTCGCCGCTTGCTTGACCGTGTAGCCGAGCTCTTCGAAATAGGCTTTGCCGACCTCGGCGACCTCCGCATTGTCTTCGACCAGCAGCACGGTGCCGGCGTGTTTCTTCGCGGCCACGGCGGCGGACGGCTCCTGTGGCAGTGCCGGCGCCTCCCAGGTTCGCGGCAGAAACAGCGTGACGACGGTGCCGCGCCGCGCCGAGCTGGCGATGGTCGCGGCGCCGCCGGACTGATGGGCGAAGCCGTAGACTTGGCTAAGGCCCAGGCCGGTGCCCTTGCCGATGTCCTTGGTGGTGAAGAACGGCTCGAACACCCGCGGCAGCACGTCGGCCGGAATGCCCGATCCGGTGTCGGCGACGCGGATCGAGACGAAGTCGCCCGCAAGGCCTTCTTCGCTCGCCTTGCCGCGCAGCACGACAGGCTTGGCGGTGATGGTGAGCGTGCCGCCCGACGGCATGGCGTCGCGGGCGTTGACGGCGAGATTGAGCAGCGCGAGCTCGAGTTCGCTCGGGTCGACCTTCACGGCGCAGTGCCGCCGCGGCACGCCGACGCGAATCTCGATATCACCGCGCAGCGAGCGGCTGAGCATGTCCTTGATCTCGGGCAGCCGCTCGGCGAGATCGATGACGCTCGGCTGCAAGGTCTGGCGGCGCGAGAATGTCAGCAATTGCCGGGTCAGGCTTTCGCCGCGCT
>Ga0210405_10004901_pt1 | contig 12415 bp, 10 predicted proteins | sample IncBWH11MmetaG_FD_155492 | JGI IMG/M metagenome (GOLD analysis project Ga0210405, IMG submission 155492) | Forest soil microbial communities from Barre Woods Harvard Forest LTER site, Petersham, Massachusetts, United States - Inc-BW-H-11-M | ecosystem: Environmental > Terrestrial > Soil >... | reverse complement strand
GGCCAGTTTCTGCCCGAGCAGGTACAGCAGCGAGCCGCGGTCCCAGGTCAGGACCCGGATGTGGGGTTCGTTGTAGTACCGCGGCGCATGTTCGGACCGGTACACCGAGGACATGACGATGTCGCGAATGCACACTACGACGTGCAGGCGGCCGCCCAGCTTGTGATCCCGCAGCAGCCGCATGACCTGGTAGAACAGCCCCTCCTGGCACTTCAGCCAGTACATCGGGGCGTGGCTGAACTCCTCGTCCACCGCGTCCAGGTAGAAATAGATCGGCTTGCACCGGGCGACCACCTCGCCCAGCAGGTCCTCCAGGTCATCCCACAGCGGATCATCCAGGTACGTCGACAGCTGATGGGCGGTATGCCGCTCGTTGATGATGTCCCGCACCTGGCTGTAGATCGACCGCGGCCGGCGGAAATCACCCAGCAGCCGCGCGTACGACTGCTCGATCTCGGCGGCCTGCCCGTTCTCGACCTGCGCCCGCAACTCCGGGCGCCGCAGCAGGTGCGAGGCCAGCGCGCGCATGATCGCGCGTTCCCAGATCTGCATCCACTTCTCGACCAGCACACTGTCCGAGAACCACTGGCACGCCTTCACGATGACCTCGGTCCTGGGCAGGCTCTGCTGCGGCACATCGGCGTAGACCGAATCCTGATGGGCCTGGAAATCCTGCAGCCGCCGCAGGTACACCGTCTTGCCCGCGCCCAGCTTGCCCACGATGACCCGCACCATCGAGTCATTGGCCCGGGTCGCCAGGTGACCATAGGCCGGATTACCGCCGAAATCGACGAACTCGCTGATCAGATCCTCGATGTCGGCCCGCGACCCATCCGGGTTCCCGAACGGCCCCACCGGGTCCAGCCGACGCCGCCTGCTCGCCATCCTTTTCTCCCAACCCGGATCGTAGCCCCCGGCAAGAGTAAGAGCCAGCAGATACTCTCGCGAGGTGTTCTCGGCCCCGCCTACCTCAGGCAGTTTTCACCAGCGTGCAAACCGTGGCCACGCTGTCTGTTCCTCGTCACAGTCCGCGGACGGACTGCCGCTCAAATGTGCTCAATCTGCGTGCCCGAGCTGACGGTCGCGAAGGACGCGGTGGCCGCACCTAACGCGGCTACGCGCGTCCGGCAATGCCATCTATCCCTATACCGTCCCCGTCCCCGTGCAGGCGGGCCAGACCTGCATGAAATACCCGCACCCACCCGGTGTAGACCACGTCCGCACATGCCGCGTGGAGTGTGTAAGGCACATTCGGATGGGTCGCGGCAGGGTGGCCGGCGGCGCTTGGTGAGCCCGGGCTCGGGGCGGGTCTGCGGTCCGATTCTGGCGGGCCTGCCGCTGGACGCTGCGCAGGTTCCCGCCAGGCCGTACCGCGCCCCTGGCTGGGCGCGTAGGTGCCCGCCCGCACGAGGCCATGCCCCTGATGATTCGGTGAGCATGGCTAGGGGGTGCCGTGCTGAGCCGAGCGTTCCTTCGCGCAGCTCAGCCTGCGACGCCGCGGGAATCGGCGGCATCGACGTTTGGCCGGAGGTGGCCCGGCGGATGGTGGCCCCAGGGCAATGGCGGCTTCAGCCGGTCAGGAGAACGACCATCCTTGCGACTCGCAGGCCTGCTGGACCTTGCGGCGGCCGAACGCCCCCGCATACACCTCCTTGCCGGTGGCATTGTCGCGCAGCTTGAGCGCATAACCGGTGTACTCGGAGCCGACGGGGCCATTAGCGGCCATGCGGAAGCTGAGCATGCTGTCGGCGGCGCGCTGGATGACCTGCTGCGGGGGCGGCCCCTTGCCCCGTCTGTGCCGCCTGGTGAAGGTGATGTCGTCCGCGGTAACGACCAAGGTCGATGGGATCTTGCTCAGGGAGTACACAGCCAACACGATGTCCAGGGCCGCCAGCCCGGCGCAGACGCCGAGGATGATCGTGCTCGGCGGGTGCACGAATAGCTCCCTGATGACGGCGGCGAGCAGGACGACGGCGAGGAGAACTGGGCCCTGGAGCAGGTTCGCTGCCGGCTGCCGCAGCTCGGCCCGCCCCCGCGATATGGACGTCACCGGGCCCGCCTCTTGTTCCCCCAGCGCTGACCTCCGCGTGATGCGAGCAGCGAAGATGGGCTCAGCCGGCGCATCGCCGCTGCCCCTCTGCGGACAAGGCGACTCGCCGGCCGCCAGGCCGGGAGCCTATCCGTCCCGCTAGCGCAAATGCTCACTGCTCTCCTCTCCTGGGTGCCGGGTTCCTTCCCCTTCACCCTGAAGACGTTCCAGCACGGGACGTGCCGTTCCATCCGCGGCCTGATCCGCCTGCCCGGGCGCCAGTGGTCCGTTCAGGTCCTCTTCGTCCGACAGCCAGCCCAGCCTGATCGTCTTGCCGCGCGCACTCTGAGCCGCTGCGCACACCAATTCACCCGACGCCACGAGCTACCTGGCGTGCTTCATCAAGATGCACCGGACGGACCACACTGCACGAGCTGAGACGTTATATCTGCTGTGCGCGGCGCCAATCGGAGTGCCCGCGAGAGTTGGTTTACCAGCCAAGCAGGTCATGCCGGCTGGATTCCGTCGCCCGCTCCGCCGAAAGGCCGGCCCTTTTTACAGATGCAGCCGAACGACTATGGCCGGCATAGGCTGGTTACCGGACGGAATGTCCTGAGCGTATATCTGGTCGGTACGCCAGTCGCGGAAGACGCGCCCGATCACGGCCGGGCCGATATCGTCCGGCACACCGAGCGGATCCCATCCCTTAGCAGGCGGCGCACCTGACGTTCGGACTCTCGTGTCCTTTTCCGGTTCCGAGGGCTGCCCGCATCCCACGCATCAGGTTCCCTCATGTCCTCAGGTATGGTTTCGCGGCCAACCGAACAATGCGCTCATCTGACCGCAGACAGGGTCTGTTTGCGGTTCTCAGAGCTGAGCCTTAACCGATGAGCGTCTCCTTCGGGCGCACGACGCAGAACTCGTTTCCCTCCGGGTCGGCAAGGACAGTCCAGGACTCAGCGCCAGTCTGCCCGATGTCGACCCGGCGCGCCCCGAGCGCAAGAAGGCGGTCAATCTCCTGAGCACGGTCCGCGGCGCTGCTGGTGAGATCGAGGTGCAGGCGGTTCTTGACCGTCTTGGGATCGGTGACCGGCATAAAGCAGATGCCGACCGGCGCGGTCTCGTCAATCCCTATGACGATCTCGTTCTCGCGCTCAGAGAGAACTTTCCAGTCGAGCGCCTGCGTCCAGAACCGCGCCAGGCCAGGCAGATCGTGAGCGTCAACGACGATGTGGTGGAGTCGGAGAGGCATATCGACAGTATGCGAGAAGCGCTGGACGGCATGTCGCCACCCGTACTCTTCAGCCGCGAGTCGCGCGGCGGGTCCCTTGTGCAGGTGCTGCGGACTGCAGCTGGCAGCCAGGCCTGGTCTACTTCCCGACGCTTCTTGAACGCCTTTGCGGCGACAACCGTCTCTGGCCCTTGCCGGCCAGGTCGGCCATCCTCCGCCACGCTAGCCTTGCCCGGTGGAGGCTGACGAGTGGTTTACCGTTCATGCCGCCGCGTTTCTGCGGAAACCATCCGCACATTCGGTCGAGAGCCGACGTTCCAGAACCGGAGTTTGACGTGGAGTACGAGGTCCCGGCCGCGGGAACCACGCGATGCCGTCAGCCGCTGATCGCCTTAGCTGCCTCGGCCATCGTGGCCAGGGCGGCCAGGTGGTCATCGACGGTTTTCAGGCCGGCGCCCATGGTGTTGACCGACAAGTGGGTGGCGTCCGCGTCCTGCCATTGCCGTATCGCCGCCGCCATCTTGTCCCGGTCCTGCTGCCAGCGGAGGCGCCCTTCCATGCCGAGGCTGGCCGGGTCGCGGCCGGCCTCGGCGGCCGCCTCCGTCACGATCCGGCGGGCCTCGTCGAGCTGCGGGCCCGGCGCCATCTGCGGAAACCAGCCGTCGGCCAGCCGCCCGGCGCGGCGCAAGGCGCGCGGTGACTGGGCGCCGATCCACACCGGGATCGGCTGCTGTACCGGCATCGGCGCCAGGCCCGCCCCGGTGATCCGGTCAAAGGTCCCGCTGAACGTCACGGTCTGCTCGGTCCACAGCCGGCGCAGCAGCGTGATCTGCTCCTCCAGGCGCTTGCCGCGCGTGCTGAAGTCCTGGCCGAGGGCCTCGTACTCGACGCGGTTCCAGCCGATGCCCACGCCCAGCCGGAACTTCCCGCCGGTGAGCAGGTCCACCTCGGCCGCCTGCTTAGCGACCAGCGCGGTCTGCCGCTGCGGCAGGATGACGATACCTGTGACCAGCTCCATAGAGGTCACCGCGGCCAGGTACCCGTACAGGACCATGGGCTCGTGAAACGTGGTGCGCACGTCGTAGGGGCCATCCCAGCCCGTGTGCACCGCGGGGTCCGCGCCCACCACGTGGTCGTAGGCCAGCACGTGGGTAAACCCGAGTTCCTCGGCCCGCTGGGCGTAGGCGCGCACCACGCCGGCGTCACCGCCCAGTTCGGTCTGCGGGAACACCACACCGATCCGCATGCCACCTCCCGACCCTAAAGATTATCCGAGCGGGCGGGGCTAGCCCAGGCAGGTCAGGTCAATCGCGTCCGCCATGGTCCCGGAGTCGCAGGGTCCGCCGCCACTCTGGCAAATCCGGTCACCGCCGGACTCGCCGGGCACGGCGCCGTGCGGCGCTGCTGAATCCAGGCCTACGCGCCGGACGGCGCGCCTCCGGGAGAGGAAGATGACGGCATGGAGCGCTTTACCAGCGGGGCGTTCAGCTTTGAGGTCACCGACGCCGCCGCGGCCGGCGGGGACGGGCCGGAAGGCGCCGCCATCTTGTTGCACGGCTTTCCGCAGGACCGCCGCTGCTGGGACCGGGTGACGTCCGCGCTCGCCGGGGGCGGTTACCGGGTCCTGGCGCCCGACCTGCGCGGCTACTCCCCAGGGGCTCGGCCAGCCGCCCGGTCTGCGTACCGGAACTCCCAGCTGGCGGCGGACGTGCTCGCCCTGGCCGACGCGGCCGGAGCGGAACAGTTCCACCTGGCCGGGCACGACTGGGGCGCCGCCCTGGCCTGGTACGTGGCCGGCCGTCATCCGAGGCGGGTGATCTCGCTGGCCGCGTTGTCCGTTCCGCACCCACAGGCCTTCGCCCATGCTCTGATCACAGGCAACCAGGCGGCCCGCTCGTGGTACATGGCCGCCTACCAGCTGCCCTGGCTGCCCGAGCGCGTGCTCGGCCGCCGTGGCGGCCAAGCCTTCCGCGACATCCTGGTGCGCACCGGGCTTGATCCGGCCAGCGCGGACCGCTACGCCGCCCGGGCCCGGGATCCGGCTGTGCTGCGCGGTCCGCTCAACTGGTACCGGGCCCTGCCGTTCAGCCTGCGCGAGCCGACCCGGCCGATCCGGGTGCCGACGATGTTCGCCTGGGGTAACCGCGATCGGTTCGTCTCGCGGGCCGCGGCCGAACTGTGCGGGCGCTATGTCACCGCGCCCTATCGCTTCGCCGAACTCGACGGTGCCTCGCACTGGCTGCCCGAGCAGGCCGCCGACGAGGTGGCGGCGCTGCTCGCGGAGCACTTCGCGGCGACGCCCTGACAGGTATCCATTTACGGGTCTCGGCTTCATGTCGGTGCGGCCCGCGGGTGGACCTGGCTCTTTTCCAGGGCCGAGTTGCCGGGCTCGTGTCAGAAAGGCCCATAGAGGGCGGTGCCGCGGTCAGCCTGGAAGGCCCAGTACCGGTTGCCGTATGACCAGTGCCACCACTCGGCGGGGTAGTTGACAAGCCCGGCGGCGGTCATGGCGCTCGCGAGGATGTCCCGGTGGCGGCGGCCAGCGGCGGTCACCGGGGCTGCCGTGCAGGAGCCATCGCCTGTATCCATCGTCAGCCCGGCCGAAGTAAACAAGCACTGGTATTTCTGATGCTCATTGCCCAGCAGTTAAGCCGAACGCATTAACTACCTGTCGAACATCCTTAGCTGGCGCGGGTGGTGCGTGCATCGCCGCGAGCAGCAGCCGTCGTACCCTGTGGATCAGCTGACTGGTGAGATGCTGATGATCTCGATTTCGCGAACTCCGATATGCGCCACGAGCTCGGCGTTCCGTCTGATGATCGACCGGACGGTTTCGGCCGCAACCGACGGCTCATGGGCCTCGCATTCGATCGTGACGACTGCCTCGTCCAGCATGTCCCACCGGGTGGCCGACGGCTTGAGGTAACCGGTTCGGTGGGTGGCGGCGATCGCCGCCTGGAAGCTCGACCGGCGATCGTTGGTCAGGGCCGGGTAGGGTCCCGCGGTCATCCGGGCAGTGATCTGGAACTTGCGCAGTCGCTGGCCGGGAACCCGGGGCTCCGGCCCGCCCGCGGCCAGCAGCGGCTCGATCGTGCCGGCGAGCCAGACTGGGCCGGTGGCGAGTTCGGCGTCAGGAGCTGGGAGCTTGTGCCGCTCGCGCCACTTTCCGACCAGGCCGGGATCTGTATCGAGTGCGCGAGCGATCTCTGCGATGCCGTAGACCTTCACGAGGTTTCCCCTTTCTTCTGTCGTTACAGCAGACAGAATACCAGATCTGTCGTCACGCCAGACAGGTTGACCGGAGCTTGCCGACGGGCATCGCATGTTCCGCTAGTGCCGCGGACCGAGCGAGCGTGAGTGGGTATGGCAGGGGGCGGCAGGCAAGTGGTGTGCTTACGCCGGTGCTGAGTCGTAGTACTGGACAAGGCAGAACTCATGGTTCTCTGGGTCGTGCATGACCATGACGATGCCATCGTCATAGTCGTGCCGCTCACCTGACCAGCGGCCCCCGAGGTCCTCCACCTGCTGGCGCGCCGCGCCGATGTCATCGACCTGGATATCGAGGTGGATGCGAACCTTAGCGGTTCTCGGCTCCGGCACCCGCTGGAAGGTCAGCCGCGGCTGATGATCCAGGCGTGACCCGACGGTGGCCCATCCGACGTCGTCGCCGTGTTCGCCAGTGACCGCGATGTCCAGCAGAGCGCTCCAGAAGGACGCCAGCCGGGCGGGGTCCGCACAGTCGATCGTGATACCGGCCAAGCGGTTCGCCATGTGTGTATCTTGCATCGCGTGCCGCTGCTCGCCTGCCTGAGCCGATGGCGTGTCCGGCTGAAGACCTCTATTTGCGCGTCGCCAGGCTGGCCAGGGACCCGCGCAGCGCATCGGCGAACTGGTCGACGTGGCGATAGCTGAACGGCAAGGGGGGACGGATCTTGAGGATGTTGCCGTGCGCGCCGGTCGCGCTGATCAGCACCCGCCGTTCGCGCAGTTCGTTGACGATGTTCAGCGCGGCCTTTCCGTCCGGCTCGCCCGTCTGGGGATCGGCGAACTCCACGCCGACGTACAGGCCCGCGCCTCGGATGTCCCTGATTCCCGGGCACCCGGCCGCCGCCTCGGCAATGGCGTCGCGAAGGGCGGTACCGATGGCACGTGAGTTCTCGGCCAGCTTCTCATCTTCGATCACATCCAGGACAGCCGAGGCTGCGGCCACACTGATCGAGTTGCCGCCGAACGTGTTGAAGTAGCGAATCTTCTGGCCGAATTCCGCCAGTAGCTCGGCGCGGGCGGCCATGCCCGCGATCGGCATGCCATTGCCCATGGGCTTGCCCATGACCACCAGGTCAGGAATTATGCCGTGCCGCTGGAATCCCCACATCGACTCGCCCGTCCGGGCGAATCCGGGCTGCACCTCATCAGCGATGAATATCCCGCCTGCGGCGTGCACGGCGTCGATGACGGGCCGCAGGAATCCGGCTGGCTCAGGGATGATTCCGTCGGTCGAGAATAGGCTGTCGGCGATGAAAGCGGCCAGACCGGTACCATGCCGCTTCATGTCAGTGGCGGCGTGGGAAATGCGCGCCGCGAAGGCCTGGCCAGCTTGCTCGCGGTCCTGCCGCGGGTCCGGCGGCGCGACGGTCCGGACCTGGGACCCGAGAGGGGCCTCGGGGCCGAGAGAAGGCGAGATCTCCGCCGCCGCGGTGGTGACGCCGTGATAGGCGTTGCTCGTCACGATGACGCCCGATGCCCGGGTGGCAAAGCGCGCCACGCGCAGGGCCAGGTCCACGGCCTCGCTGCCGGTGCAGGTGAACATCACATTGCTTATCTCGGCGGGGAACGTCGCGGTCAGCCGCTCTGCGTACTCCAGCAGGAGGTCGGTCCCGTAGCGGGTATGCACATTGAGCGTCGCCGCCTGTCGCGTGATCGCCTCCACCACGTGCGGATGGCAGTGTCCGACGGACGGGACATTGTTGTAGGCGTCGAGGTAGGCATTTCCCGCGGCGTCATACAGGTACACGCCTTCCGCCCGGACGAACCGGACCGGATGCCGGTAAAACAGCTTGTAGGCCGGCCCGAGGACCTGCAGTCGGCGCGCGACATGCTGCCTCATCTCCGGTTCGAGATCATCGATGGTACCCGGGTCGAATCCGTTCACCATGTACGCGGTACTGGCCATGCTCGCCTGATCAGGCATCTCGGGCTCCAGTGGGACATGCTTGTGCGATTCGCTGGCAGATCTGCTCATCGGGGAGGGCAAGAAGGCGGTTCAGCTGGGTCCAGGCGCGGGCGGCATTTCGCAGCAGGTACCGCCGGTTGGCAGGTGATTGCATCGCCCGCCATTCCGGCACGATGACCCGCGTGACCATCCTGGCGATGATCAGCCGTGGCAGCAGGCCAAGCTCGTCCGTGCTCAGCTCGGTCACCGCGTGGTACCCGGCGATGGCATCGATCGCCGTGGCAACCGGATCCGGTCCGTCACACAGCTGATAAGCGGCCATGACGGCGACATCGTTCACCAGCGCGGTGTAGACGGCGTCGCCGAAATCAAGGATGCCGCTGACCGATACGCCGTCCGGCCCGACCAAGATGTTGTCGGAGTTGAAGTCGTTGTGCACGACCTGCGCGCGCAGCTTGCCCAGCGCGGGTCCGGTCGAGTCCTCGAAGCGGTCGATCTCCCCGAGCAGGATCCGCCGCCGGTCCGGGGGATCGACGGCATCGGCCATCGGACGCAGCCCGCTCACCTGCTGGATGTCCCATACCAGCCGCCGGTGTGCCGCCGGGTGATCATAGTCACGCAGCGCCCGGCCGAGGACCGCGAGGATGCGGCCGATCTGCTTCCGGAGCGGCCGCGTGCTGCGGACGATCCGGAGCGGCTCACCGGGCAGGAACGAGATGACGCGGATGATCCGGCCCTCGAGCGGCCCGGCCTCCGGCATCAGGTAGTGCGCCCCGTCCGCCGTCTGCCGCAGCCGCGGCACCGGCAGGCGCGGAGCAGCCAGCCGGAGATGATCCAGCAGGCCGGTCTGGAAGATCACCGCCTCTTCGGCCTCGCCCGCCTGGGCCAGCTTGACCAGGAAGGGGGTGCCGTCCTTGGTGTCGAGGCGGAAGGTCTCGTCGACCTCGCCCTCCAGCCGGAGGATCATCCCGCTCAGGCCGAACGCCCGCGAGACGACATGGGCCACCGCCTCCTCGATACCTGGCTGCGGTGACGGCAACGAGCGGCTGCTTCCTGTTATCAGTGGCCGAATTCAATTTTTCAACGATACTGCCCGGTCTCCCGGTCGTAGCCCCTGCCAGGGGCGGGCGGTGCCCTGCGGGGCCACAGCGGCAATGTCGCCGGTAACCGCTCGAGACCGGGCGGGCGGCGACGACGCCGCCGGGCCGGTCATCGCTGAGCCCGCGGCACATGTCACGCCAGGCGGGTTCTCGCCCCTCGCGGCGCGCACCACGACGTCCGCACTGCGGCGCCCGGCGGCCCGTCAAGACTGGCCGGGCAGCTTTCGCTGCATCCGCCGAACACGACCTTGCCCGGGCCGAGAGACGGGATATGCGCTACATGAACGAGACCGGAGCACCGGCGTGTGCCGACTGGCTCGATGCGCTTACGACGACCGCCATCGTCTGCGGGCGGCGCTGTCCAGGATCGTTGTGCCAACCCCACCTGGCAGTGTGCCTGGGTCGGGCCCGCAGGCGATGATGTCTTCACTGCCGTAATTCCGCAGCGAGCTCTTGGAGCCGACATGACGATCCTGAGCCAGGAAAAACCTGCCCACGCCGCAGCGGCCGCCCGGTTGCGGACCGAACCGATTATCTGGCTGACCACAGTGGCACGATCCGGTCAGCCGCAGTCCACCCCGGTCTGGTTCCTGTGGGAGGCCGGGGATTTCTTGATCTATGGCCTCGCGAACGGGCCGAAGACCCGCAACATCGGGTCGAACCCCTACGTTTCCCTGCACCTGGAGGGCAATGGCAGGGGAGGCGCGAATGTCATCTTCGAAGGCACCGCCAGGATCGACCCCGCTGGCCCCAGAGCCGATGCCGTACCCGCGTACATAGAGAAATACCGTGAGTTCATCGACTCGTACGGGTGGACACCGGAAAGCTTCGCCACGGACTACCCGTACGTGATCCGGGTGTCTCCCACGCGCGCACGGATCTGGTAACCGCGAATCCGCGTCTATAAAGACGATGCAGAACGCGAGCCGGGAAGGGCTGGGGCTTCTGGTCGAAGCCATGGGCTTGGGATTCGCCAGCGGTCCCGGGGCCTCCTCAGCAGGCGCGGATTTGCCCTGATGGGGTGGGACCCGCCCAATGCACCGCGCCGTGCCGGACTCATGTGGTCTGCTCGGTTCGGCCGCTGGTCGCCCGAACCGCCGCCGCCGCACGGGTGTTCCCGTTTACAGCCCGATGAGATCGGCCATCACCTCTATCTGCAGGCCGAAAAATTCAGCCCTGGCCTCGATCACGTTGTTGAACTGGCCAGAGAGTTCGAAGCTGACCATGCCGAATAGCTGAACCCAGCCGGTGATCCCGGCCAGCATCAACTCGTCGGGCAGCTCCGGAGCGATGTCGCCCCGGGCCCGGTTTAGGTCCGCCCGTACCGCGTCGGCAAGTCGTCCGGCGATGCCCGCTGCCTGCGGTCGCCTGGCTGGGCCAGCCGCGGCCAGCGCGCCGGGGCCGCCAGCGGGAGCGCCGATGCGGAGGGCCGATTCGCCGGTGAGCGCACCCGAGGCGAAGCCGTCGGCCAGGATCCGGATCAGCACGACCGGGGTCCGCGCGGCTGCGGTGATCGTGTCGGCGGGTGCGGCATAGCCGGGCACCGGAGTGCCGAACAGCAAGGCGTACTCGGCAGGCGTTCGCAGCGCCCAGCCCCGGATCCCGCGCGCAGTAGCCAGCCACCGGGCTCGCAGCTGGCTGCGGTCGGTCACTGCCGCGTCCGCTGCCTCGGCCGCTTCGCCGAGCGCGTTATAGGCGTCCAGGATGAGCGCGGTGAGCAAGTCGTCGCGGCTGGCGAAATAACGGTACAAGGCCGACGACACCATGCCCATGTCCCTGGCCACGGCCCGGAGCGACAGGTTCGCCCCGTCCGTCTCCAGGTGACGGCGCGCGATGGTCTTGATCTCGGCGATCATCTCGGCGCGGACGCGCGCCCGGATGGACCCTGCTGGCATGAAGAGATTATCGCACACAAACGAGAGCGCTGCTCTTGCAATGTCAGGCCGACTATGCAAGACTCGTGCTTACAAGAGAGAGCAACGCTCTCGGGTAGCGGGTCACGGGCCATCAGGTGGCCAGAAGGCCCCATGACATAAGGGAGCAGGAATGTCCGAGCACGTCATCGTCGGAGCGGGAGCCGTAGGTTCAGCCGCGGCGCTGCTGCTGGCCGAGCGGGGCGAGCACGTCCGCATTGTCAGCCGACGCGGCAGCGGGCCCGAGCACCCGGCGATCGAGCTGGTCGCCGCGGATGCGACCGATGCGGAGCGGCTGACGGAGCTGGCTACCGGCGCTGCGGCCCTGTATAACTGCGCGAGCCCGCTCTATCACCAGTGGTTCACCGACTGGCCGCCGCTGGCCCGGGCATTCCTGGCCGCGGCCGAGCGCAGCGGTGCCGTACTGGCCTCGATGAGCAACCTGTACGGCTACGGGCCGGTGGACGGCCCGATTACCCACAAGACCCCGCTCGCCGCGACTCACCCGAAGCTCCGGCTGCGGGCGCAGATGTGGAACGATCAGCTCGCCGCGCAGGAGGCAGGGCGGATCCGCACCACCGAGGTCCGGGCCAGCGACTACGTCGAGGCGAACTCGATCCTGTCCACAGTGATCGGCAAGCCGCTGCTGGCTGGGAAGCGGGCGTACGCGCCCTCGCCGCTGGACGTGCCGCACAGCTGGACCTCCATCCACGACTGCGCCCGGACCCTGGTCACCGCCGCCACCGACGAGCTGGCCTACGGCCAGGCCTGGCTGGTGCCGACCAACCCGCCGCTGACCGTGCGCCAGCTAGCGGCCAGGTTCGCGGAGGTCAACGACGCGCCGCGGGCCAAGGTAACGCAGATCCCGTACCCGGTGATGTGGGTAAGCGGCCTATTCTCCCCGCTGATCAAGGAGCTGCGGACGACGCGATACCAGTTCACCAGGCCCTTCGTGCTCGATGGCAGTGT
>Ga0210405_10004900_pt1 | contig 12416 bp, 12 predicted proteins | sample IncBWH11MmetaG_FD_155492 | JGI IMG/M metagenome (GOLD analysis project Ga0210405, IMG submission 155492) | Forest soil microbial communities from Barre Woods Harvard Forest LTER site, Petersham, Massachusetts, United States - Inc-BW-H-11-M | ecosystem: Environmental > Terrestrial > Soil >... | reverse complement strand
CGTTAATCTGATCTCTGACTTCCGACTTCCGACTTCCGACTTCCGACTTCCGACTTCCGACTTCCGACTTCCGACTTCCGACTTCCGATTCACGACACTGCTTCCGCCCCGTACTCATCCGTCCGGATTCGGATCGCTTGCTGCACTTCCGCAACAAAAACTTTGCCGTCACCAATCTTTCCAGTCTTGGCGGATTGGAGGATCGCTTCCACGACTCGCTGAGCCACTTCATCCGGGACCACGATTTCAAATTTCACTTTTGGCAAAAAGTCGACGGTGTACTCGCTGCCCCGATAAATTTCACTGTGTCCTTTCTGCCGGCCGAACCCGCGCACCTCGCTCAAAGTCATTCCTTCGATGCCGACGGCAGCGAGTGCATCTTTCACCGCTTCGGTTTTGAATGGCTTGATAATCGCCTCGATTTTTTTCACCGCGCCCACAGTAGAACCCGCGTTGTAAAGCGCAAGCAAATGGGATTTAATGGTTGAAACTCAAGGACTGTTGTAGACGTCGGAAGACCCAACGAAACGGTGTCGCGAAGGATAGAGACGAACGCGCGTAGTCGGCATTCAGCCGGCGAAAATTATCCAGGTCCGCAGCGAAAGAGTCCCCCGCAGCGCGAAGCTGTGCGTCGAACAGATTACGGGCGAATTCGTACAATTCGAGGTCGAGAGAGTTGGCGTCTTCTATCAATTTCCGCGTTTCGATATCCAGAGATGTGTCCGGAGGTTTTTCTTTCGTGACATTATCTTTGAGATAAAAGGGCAAGTCCCAACCGAACGCGCGACGCAAGAGCAACAGGCTTGCGTCGAATTCTTCCAAGAGGCCCACTACTCTAAAATGGGTCCGCAAGTTTGTTTTTGCCTGTTCGAGCGCGGCCTCTGTCACAGCGCGCTGTGGATCTTCCCACTCGTCGCCAGCCAGCAGGCGCGTCTGCCCGTTTCGAAGCTCCTCTGTCAAATCGCGTGCTAACACCGTTTTGAGATCGAGAGGTTCGGCAGCCAATACGGGATAAAGATAATGATTAGCCGTACTGCGGGCGTAATAGTAGAACGAGACCACACGTTCGACCGGACGGCGCAAAAAAGTGATATACGTGCTCGCTCGCGGGATAAAACGATGCAGACCAAAGTAGACGTGTCCCTGAAGCAAACGATACCGTCCCCGCTCCTCGGCAGGCAGTGTCTTAAATCGGGCAGCCTGGAGACTATCTACCTTTACAGTTTGGGATCGCGGGTAATGCTGTTCTAGAATCTTGTACAACGTCGACCCACCCGCTTTTGGGATGTGGAGAAAAATGAGGGCTTCGTTTTGGTCGTACATCCTGTTCACGTTAGCCTCCAATCGAATCGCCGGCGTCGGCCAGTCAGACTTGAGGTCGCATACGTGATGGTATTCGAGCATTACTCGCTCGCTGGCGCGAGGACAATTAGGCTTGGGAACTGCACTCTTTGACGACTAGCTTGGCGATTCAGGGCAACTATCAACGCCCATCCACGCAGGATAGTTTTGACCCGACGCTTCGCCGTCAACTACATTGCCCCGTCGTGGAAGAAATCACCATCACTGGCAAGAGTTCAGTTTTCGAAACACCGTGGTTCAAGGTAATCGGAAAGAGCGTTGGCCGCGAAACCGCCTTGCATTACTCAATCACTACCCTCGATTACGTGCATGTTTTTGCAGTGACGCAAAACGGAATGTTTCCTGTGGTTCGACAATTCCGGCCTGCACTCGAAGCGATCACGTTGGAACTGCCCAGCGGGCATGTCGAGGTCGGCGAGACTCCCGCGCAAGCCGCGAAAAGAGAACTGCGCGAGGAGACAGGATTCGTCGCGGAGGAATTGCTGCTTCTCGGGAATTTGTCTCCGGACACCGGCAGACTGAGCAATCGGCTGTGGTGTTTTTTTGCACCGCGAGTTCAGGCGAGCCCGCAGCGTGAATTTAGGCCCCAGCCGGACGTTGAACCAGTGATTTACGACAAATCGCTTTGCAATCTGATCCTGAATGAGCCGGCTTTTTCCAGCGCATTGAATCGAGCAACTATCCTAATGGCCGTCGCCCAGGGTCACATTAATTTGTGACCATGAAAGAGAATCTACCTCTCAGTTGCGACGTTTGTGTCGTAGGCGGCGCCGGCCGCGCCGGGTTGCCGTTGGCCCTAGTACTCGCGGATAGCGGTCTCAAGACCGTGATCCTCGATATCAATAAGGCTGCGTTGGAATTACTCGCCAAAGGAACGATGCCCTTTCTGGAAGTAGGTGGCGATGCTCTGCTGAAAAAACTGCATGGAACTGACCGATTGTCATTTTCGTCTGAGGCGAACAGCGTCTCGGGGGCTGCCCTTATAGTAGTTACAATCGGCACCCCTGTAGATGGGTTTCACAATCCGAATTTTTCTCTTCTCACCCGCAGTCTGGACGAGTTGATGCCATATCTTCGCGACGAACAGACGATAATTCTCCGTTCCACAGTTGCGCCGGGCACGACCAATTATATCGATGGCTATCTTCGTAGCCGGGGGAAGAAAACCGGTCTGGCATTTTGTCCGGAACGCGTTGTCCAGGGACGAGGGATCGAGGAGATCCGCGCTCTCCCCCAACTCATCAGCGGAACTTCTGCGGAAGCAGTGGCCGCCGCGAGAGAACTTTTTTGCAAGATCGCCCCCGAGGTCGTTGAATTGACTCCGCTGGAGGCTGAGTTCGCCAAGCTCGTGTGTAACGCCTTTCGTTACATGCAATTTGCCGCAACCAACCAGCTCTACATGGTCGTCGAGAGCGCCGGGTTGGATTACTGCGAGCTTTTGTCGAAAATGAAACGTGGTTACGCGCGAATGGAAAGTATCCCCGGACCTGGCTTCGCTGCCGGGCCCTGCTTAATGAAAGACACGATGCAATTGTTCGCCTTTCAGAAGCACAATTTCGTTTTGGGCCAGATGGCAACGACGATCAACGAAGCATTGCCGAACTTCATTGTCGAACAGCTGGCCCGCGAATTTGATTTGCGCAAGAAACGTGTCGGAATCCTGGGAATGACCTTCAAGGCTGAAAGCGACGACATACGCGATTCGTTGTCCTACAAACTTGGCAAGCTCCTTCGTTTCCATGGCGCACAGGTTTTTTACTCGGACGAGTACGCAAAAGATCCGACATTCATCAGCAAGGAAAAGCTGGTGGCTTCCAGTGACGTCGTCATCGTGGGAGCAGCACACAACGCCTATCGGCAGTTGCGAGTTCCCGCCGGGACGAAAGTCGTGGATCTGTGGAATGTGATTCCGGTTAGCAAAAAAATAAATGAGTGATCGCAGCCGAATTGAAGAGTATTGGGAAAGTCCTGACACCATTTCGCTTCTGGACAAGAACTTGCGAAGACTCGAAACGGATTTTGTTCTCTCGCAGATCAAACCAACCGATGAAATGGCCGATTTCGGCTGTGGCGACGGCGAATCCACGGCCCATTACGCGGCAAAAGCCCGCAGCTGTCTCGCCCTGGAGCATTCCAATCATTTGCGAGCCAAAGCTACCGAACGTTTTGCCGCCGCTGGTCTGACTAATGTGACACTTGTCGGCGGTGACGCTTTGGATCTGTCAGCTTATCGCGACAGATTTGATGTCGCTGTTTCCCAACGGGTCGTGATCAATTTCATGACCTGGGAGGAGCAGAAGCAGGTGCTGGAAAATATCCGGAGCACTCTAAGGCCGGGCGGCCATTACATCATGATCGAAAATACGTTCGAAGGCTTTGAGGCGATGAACGAGGTACGGCGCGCCGTGGGACTGAAGAACGTGCCCCTGCACGACTGGCACAATTACTTTCTGCAGTACGATCGGTTCATGGAATTCCTAAAAGGAAAGTTCAGCGTCGAAAAAACGCATACCTTTAGTCTGTATTATTTGCTTACCCGCGTATTCGTAAACATGTTCGCGCAGTTCGAAGGGTTCGGTCGCAAAGCCGTCAAGGACGATATCTTTGATGCCGCTGATGCCGCTGCCCGCCGGCTGTATGAATTGATGGGCGAGCGAGTAAAAATTACCGTGGATAAAGGAGACTCTTTCGGTCCAATCCAGGGGTTCGTCTTGCGCCGGCTGAATTAATATGCCGCGGCCAATTTCCTGGTGGTCACCCCAGATGACCGGTCACGAGTTAGCTCTCGTCAAGGATGTGCTTGATAGCAACTACATCAATGACGGCGACGTCACAGATCAGTTCGCGCAAAGGATTGCAAAACTTACCGGCGCAGAATTTGCAGTCGGCGTTACCAGCGGGACCGCGGCGATCTATCTATCGCTTATGGCTCTCGGGATCGGCCATGGAGACGAAGTGATTGTTCCCGACATCACTTTCATCGCCACTGCAAATGCGGTCTCGATGACCGGCGCCATTCCAGTCCTGGCCGACGTGGATGCTGAAACACTGAACCTCAGCGTAAGAGCGATGGAAGCCACAATCACGTCCAAAACAAAGGCGGTTGTGCCCGTTCATGTCAGCGGGCGCGCTGCGGATATCGAACAAATTGTCGCCCTCGCTCTGAAACACGGCTTTGCGGTTGTCGAGGATGCGGCGGAAGGTTTTTGTTCTCGATTCAAAAACCGCTGTCTCGGAACATTTGGTCAGACCGGGTGTTTCTCATTTTCGCCGGCCAAGATGATCACCACCGGACAAGGCGGTGTGATTGTAACTAACGACGAAGCAATGTTTCGCCGGCTTCGGGAACTCAAAGATCAAGGCAGACCTGTGCGAGGCACCGGAGGAGCCGACGTTCACGACTCGATTGGTTTCAATTTCAAACTCACAAACCTTCAAGCTGCGGTCGGCCTGGGTCAGTTGAAGAACCTTGAACCCCGCATGGAACGAGTCCGTCGGAACTATTCTATTTACCGCGAAGACCTTTCTGGAACAAAAGGCATTCGCATTCTTCCGTTCAAAATTGACGCCGGTGAACAGCCGCAATGGGTCGACGCTTTGGCCGAGCGTCGCGACGATCTCGATGATTTTCTGGCTAAAAACGGGGCTGGTTGTCGCCGGTTTTGGTTTCCGTTGCACACTCAGAAGCCTTATCTGCGTGATGGAAAAGATTTTCCAGTCAGCACCAGGGTTGGTAAACAGGCAGTTTGGCTCCCATCCGCCTTTCAGATGACCGATGACGACGTGCGCAGCGTCTGTCGGTTGATCAAAGAGTTCTACAACACATGACCGTTACCACCGCCATCGCGCCGACCGAGTCGACTACGACAGCAAATCGCTGCCAGATGTTGTCGATCCTGTTACCGGTGCGCAACGAAGGAATCAACCTGCGTATCATGCTCAAGATTCTTCGAGCGGTGGTGGATTTGCCGCACGAGGTCCTGGTTGTCTACGATTCCGCCACCGACGACAGCATTCCCGTCGTAGAGGAAGTGCGAAGAAATTATCCCGAGCTGCGCGGCGTTCAGAACACACTCGGCAACGGCGTTGTGAATGCGATTCGCGCCGGCGTTGCTTCTTCGCAAGGCGACGTGATCCTGATTTTCGCCGCCGACGAGGTTGGTCCAGTGCTCGCGATCGAAGACATGATCGCGTTGATTCAGGAGGGATGCGATTTCGTGAGCTGCACCCGTTACGCTCATGGCGGCCGCCGGTTAGGAGGGTCGCTCATCGGCGCATTTCTATCCTATTGGGCAAACTGGCTGTTCCATCGAATGGCGGGTTCCCCTTTCACGGACGCGACGACCGGCATCAAGATGTTCCGCAAGGAAATTTTTCCCTCGCTCAAACTGGAAAGTCGACCGGTTGGTTGGACGGTCGCATTCGAAATGGCGATCAAAGCGCATCACGCGGGTTTGCGATTAGGCGAAGTGCCGATCATCTCGATCGATCGCTTGTATGGCGGCGAATCGAATTTTCATCTCGGTCCGTGGGTGAAGGAATATTCGCGCTGGTTTGTCTGGGGAATGCGCAAGAGTCCCAGTGCGCCGCGCAGTCTGACCACGGTCCGGATTCCAAAGTTTCATCGAGGCGTCAAGCGAACCGCCGCTCGAAAGCTCAGTTGATTCCTAAGACCGCTAGTTTCTCAAATGGCGAATTCGACAAAAGGTTCCCGGCTCGCCGGTAAGCATTATCTCGTTACCGGCGGCACGGGTTTCATCGGGGCTGCGTTGGCAAAAGCGTTGCTCGCGGCAGGAGCCCGCGTCCGCGTGTTCGACAACAATTCGCGCGGTTCCGAAGAAAAGCTCGGCCAGGAAGCGCGAAAAGTGGAGCTGATGATCGGTGATATTCGCGACAGCGACGCCGTCACCAGGGCAATGCGCGGCGTCGATGCCGTTTGTCACCTCGCCTACATCAATGGCACAGAATTTTTCTACACCAAACCGGAGACGGTATTGGAAGTTGCAGTCAAAGGGATGATGAATGTGCTCGACGCGTCTATTAAGCACCAAGTGCCGGAACTGGTCTTGTTCTCCAGCTCCGAAGTCTACCACGCGCCGGCAAAGGTGCCGACGGACGAGACTACTCCGCTCGTCGTCCCGGATGTCTTGAATCCGCGTTACTCCTACAGCGGAGGCAAGATTATTAGTGAACTGCTCGCGCTAAATTTTGGTCGCAAAAATTTTCGGCACGTAGTTGTTCTCCGACCTCACAATGTTTACGGCCCGGACATGGGATGGGAACATGTCATTCCTCAATTCACGCTGCGAGTCCGCAAGCTGCCCAAAGACAGCAAACGCGCCACTCCTTTTGAAATTCAGGGCAGCGGGAAGGAAACTCGCGCCTTCATCTATATTGATGACGCAATCGACGGCGCGCTTCGCGTCATCGAACAGGGCGAACACCTCGGCGTCTATCACATCGGCAATGACCACGAGATCACGATTGCGCAACTGGCCCGCGAGATCGGCCGGTATTTCGGCCTCAATCTCAAGATTGTGCCCGGTGAATTGCGTCGCGGCAGTCCGCCCCGCCGTTGCCCGGATATTTCCAAACTGCGCGGATTAGGATTCAAACCGCGCACAACTCTCCAGGATGGACTGGTAAGAACGGTGGAATGGTATGATGTAAATGCCCATCGCAAACCTTCGAGCGCGAACAATCAATGATTAGACAGAGAAAGCTTGCCGCTGGAACTAACTCGAGCGTTGTCGTCGAGCGCTGCCAGATTTGTGATTCGACGGCACTCGATAGCGTTCTGTTCATTGGCTATCTCCCGCCCGTCAACACGATGCCGCCGATCGGTAGTCGGCCTGCCGAACAGCCGGCTTATCCCGCGGAATTACTACACTGCAACCAGTGTCAGCTCGTCCAGATCGGTTTGATCGTCGATCCGGCAATTCTTTTTCCGCCGACCTATCCTTACACCAGCGGAACGACCAGGATTCTTCGCGACAATTTCGCCCAGTTATCGGATGAGATCGCAGAGCGTTATCCGTTGAAGCAGTCCGAGCTCATCGTCGATGTCGGTTCCAACGACGGAACGCTGTTGAGCAATTTCACTCAGCACGCGCGAGTTTTCGGAATTGAACCGACCAACGCGGGGAAGCTCGCCGTCCAGCGCGGCATTCCGACTTTGACGTCGTTCTTTAGTCGCGATGCGGTGGAAACGGCGTTGGCGGCCAACGGAAAAGCGAAAATCGTCACCGCTACGAATGTCTTCGCCCACATCGAAGACATTCACGAAATCGTGGATTGCATCGATAACCTTCTGTCCGACGACGGCATTTTCATCTCGGAGTCACACTACCTGCTGGCTTTGATCGAAACGCTCCAATACGACACGATCTATCACGAGCATCTGCGTTACTACTCTCTCACGGCGTTGAAGTATTTGCTCGAAATGCACGGATTCGAAATCATTTATGCGCGCCGCATTCCGACTCATGGCGGATCGATCCGCGTCTATTCGGCGAGGAAAGGTCAGTACCCGGTAGATCCTGCGGTGAATCAGTTACTGGAGCTCGAAAAGCGAAGCATCACAAAGGAGACCCTGGCCCAGTTCGCGCGCGCGGTTACGCAGACCAAACTCGATCTACTCGCCTTGCTCAAGGAAATCAAAGGCGCGGGAACTCGCATTTATGGCGTCGGCGCTCCATCCCGGGCCAGCACCCTGATCAATTACTTGGGCCTGGATAATGGCATTCTGGATTGCGTGCTGGAAATCAAGGGCTCATACAAAATCGGAAAATATGTCCCGGGGACAATGATCCCCGTTGTGGAAGAGGAGCGGCTTTTTTCCGACCAGCCTGAATACGCGCTCCTGTTGTCCTGGCACATCGCCGACGAGCTGATCCCGAAACTGACTGCACGAGGCTACAAGGGTCGCTACATTATTCCGTTACCAACACCTCAGCTGCAGTAAGGTCCTAACGCAATCGATCCGATTGACTCAAGCGGTGCCGCTCTCGACCTGACCCAAGCGTTATTGATGGAAAAAGTCGTCAAAGTAACAGTCCTGACCGGAGTGCTACTATCGATCTGGTCTGCGCTTTTCGCGTCCACCTTCCGTTATCCGTTCTTTTGGGACGACTATCATTTAATCCGGTCTTACAGCGGAGCCGAAATTCGGTCTGCTTTTCATGCCGAACCTGACCCGGACAAAATCGAAACCCCGGGTCTGCGGCCTTGCAGCATCTTTCTTTTCGATTTCCAAGGCTCTTCGTTCGGCGACAACGTTGTCGCGCATCACGCCTTCATGGTTGCCCTGATGGGAATATTCATGATCGCAGCTGGCATGTTGCTGCTGGAGGTCGGACTCCACTTTTACCAAGTCATCATCGTCCTTGCCTTATTTGTCTCTTCTCGAATTTTCGCCTCTTTGGTACTTTGGATAAGCCTTAGCCACCTGCTCCTCGCTTACCTTTGTATCGTTCTAACTGCGTACTTCTTTGTTCTTTGGACGAGGAAAGGCCACTGGTTCTGGTTCCTTCTTATGTCGGTGGCCTGCACACTGGCCACTTTTACGCGCGAAGAAACCTATACCCTTCCGGTAGTTCTGCCGATTCTTTGGCTGATCTCTTTCTTTGATCGCACCCAGTGGCGAAGAGTGGCGATCGCCGCGTTGAGTTTATTTGCAATCGTCTCATTTCATTACGTGTTGTGGCATCTTCTGGTCCCCAATGCGCTCTCGCCCAGGTTCAACTTTGGCGCAGTAAAAAGACTGCTCACTGCGATTAGTGGCTCTTGGTTGCCTCGCGGCGTCAAAATGGTGGGGTCTGTCGACACTTTGTTCGGAGCGTTTTGGATCATCTTTGTCGTTGGACTGGTTTCGATATTCTTAAAGCTCGCCCGCCCGCGCGTCCGCTGGCAATTCCTGGGCGCTTGTTGCCTGGGAGTTCTTCTCTGTCTGCCCGCCTTGGGAATTGGTCGGCCATTCGGGATCGCATTACCGACCCTGGCTTTCATGACCGCGATCTCAATCGCCGTCGGTGAAGTGTCTACACAGATTCAGGCGGGAACCGGCTTTCGAGAATGGCAGCGCACAGCGGTAACAGCGGGAATAATCTTGGGCCTCGCGACCGGAATTGGCGGCGGGATTCGACGATCGTTCGACGTCGCCGAATTCCTGCGTCCGAATTGTGCGGTTCGAATCGTGCGAGACGGCGAGTATCTTTTTGATCAATTGGATCATGCGGTTACGATTCCAGAGCAAAGGCGGAAAGCGGGCCTCGCCCGATTAGAAAGTCTTGGAATTAGTTCGGCCGCCGACCTAAGTCGAATGAAGAGCGATGTGCAAAACGGCTCCTTTCGACAAAATAGAGAAACCGAAAACGGCGTTTTCCTGCCCAAATACGATTACCTCTCGTTCTAGCCCCGGTATTCAGGTAAGGGCGCAATCAGCTCTCAATAATGCGCCACAACATTGCCACGTAGCCGTGCCTGGTGCCTCGTTCACTTGCACCGGGGAAGCCCTATCCTAAAATTAACGCTTTGAATACGGAAACGTCCATCGCTGTCACCGACACGGATGCACTTCAAAGGTCGGCGATCGCGGCTGCGGGAAGCGAAGAGCCCACGCTGCGAATTCGTCCGACCAAGGGATGGGCCGCACTGAATCTGCGCGAGCTCTGGAGCTATCGCGATCTGCTTTGGATCCTCGTCGAACGCAACATCAAGGTGATTTACAAGCAGACTGCGCTTGGCATTACCTGGGTTGCCCTGCAGCCGCTGATTGCCGCCATCGTTCTCGCGATTGTTTTTGGCCGGGTCGCCAAGCTCCCCAGCGATGGCGCGCCATATCTTTTGTTTGTTTTTTGCGGATTGACGGCGTGGTACTATTTCTCGCAGACCGCGCAACGCAGCAGCACGAGTTTGATCAACAACGCTCAGCTTGTCTCGAAGGTTTATTTCCCGCGGATGTTGATTCCGCTTTCGCACACGTTTTCGACGCTCGTCGACTTTGCCATCATGCTGGTCATGCTTTTCGTTTTCATGGCGTTTTACCATGTCGCGCCAACTCTGCGATTGCTGGCGATCCCGGGATTTTTACTTCTCACTGCCATTACTGCCACGGGCGTTGCACTCTGGTTTTCGGCGCTGAGCGTGAAATACCGCGATACTACTTATGCGTTGCCTCTCTTTCTGCAGATTTGGATGTACGCCAGCGCCGTGGTTTATCCCACAACCATGATTACGTCGGACCTGCGACGCTCATTGTTTGCGCTCAATCCCGTCGTTGGATTCGTTGAAGGCTTTCGCTGGTGCGTGCTCGGCCGCAGCGCGCTGACTCCGACCATGCTCTGGATCACGATCGGAATGTCGGTCTTTGCGCTGCTCAGCGGCGCCTTTTTCTTTCGCCGCGTTGAGCGCGATTTTGCCGACATCATTTAATCTCAGGAATCACAATGTCAGACGTCGCCCTTTCCATTCACGACCTGAGCAAGTCGTTCCGGATCGCGCATCAGCGCACTGGGCGGCCTGGCTATAAAACATTGCACGACGAGCTCATGACCCTGCCCCGGCGTCTCATCAATCGGCTGCGCCCTAATGGAAAGGCCACCCACGAAACATTTTGGGCATTAAGAAATGTTTCGCTCGACGTCAAAAGAGGTGAAGTGCTCGGCATTATCGGGAGCAATGGCGCGGGCAAGAGCACATTGCTGAAAATCCTGAACCGCATCACCGAACCCACCACCGGCGGAGTGGACGTCTACGGCCGCATCGGCGCGCTCCTCGAAGTGGGCACCGGGTTTCATCCGGAATTGACCGGGCGCGAAAACATTTTCCTGAATGGCGCAATCCTCGGAATGACTCGCGCTGAGATTAAACGGAAGTTCGACGAAATCGTGGCCTTCTCGGAGGTCGAAAGATTTCTCGACACGCCCGTGAAACGTTACTCCAGCGGAATGTATGTCCGGCTCGCCTTCGCCGTTGCCGCTCATCTCGATCCCGAAATCCTGTTAATCGATGAAGTTCTCGCCGTGGGCGACGCCGACTTTCAGAAAAAATGTCTCGCGAAGATGGAAGACGTGGCGGCGAAAGAAGGACGGACGGTAATTTTCGTCAGCCACAACATGGATGCGATCTGCCGGCTTTGCTCGCGATGTATCCTGTTACGGCAGGGCGAGATTGTTAAATCAGGCGATACGTCCGGTGTGGTTGCCGCTTATTTGGGCGGCGAACAAGAACCACAGCACGCTCCAATCGTCCACTTCCCGCAAAAAGATGGCGATGCAGTCCTTGGCTTCGCTGGCCTCTACGGGCCCAAAGGTCAGACCACAACTTCCTTCAGCACTACTGAACCGGTCCTTCTCAAATGTTTATTCAACGTGCACCGCCGGATCCCAGGTCTCCAGCTTTCCTTCGACGTATTAAATTTTAAAGGTGACCATGTTTTTTACTCCACCACTTCAATGGCGGAACCGGCGATTTCAATTGAAACGCCTGGCGAACACAAAATTGCCGCCCTCATTCCCGGCCGTTTGCTGCTACCCGGAAGCTATTCCATCACTCTTGCTCTGCACACGCCGAGAACAAAGCTTTACGATCGGCGCCGGCAGGCGCTCACCTTTAGAATCGTTGCCACTATGGCAGACAGATTCGACGGCTTCTCCGGCGACGACCTGGGCCAGATTTATGCGGACGTAAAGTGGCAACGAGTTGACGAACACGATATCGGATCGCCCGTTCCCACTCCTGTTTCAATGTTGGCCTCTGGTTAGGCAATCGAATTTTGCCGGCGGCTAATCTCTTTTCAGAACTTGAAACGTGAACATGCTTGAATCGGGCGGCACCGGTTCATCCGCTCCGATGCGATACTTCTGCACTTACTTTGATCAGCGCTATCTGGCGCGGGGACTGGCAATGTATGAATCCCTCCGGCGAAATTGTCCTCGCTTTAAACTCTGGGTCCTTTGCCTGGACCCGGAGACACACAATTATTTGGAAGCCATCAAACGTCCCGATCTCGAGCCGATAACGATGGAGGAGTTTGAGAGCGGTGATGAGCTGCT
>Ga0210405_10004899_pt1 | contig 12419 bp, 17 predicted proteins | sample IncBWH11MmetaG_FD_155492 | JGI IMG/M metagenome (GOLD analysis project Ga0210405, IMG submission 155492) | Forest soil microbial communities from Barre Woods Harvard Forest LTER site, Petersham, Massachusetts, United States - Inc-BW-H-11-M | ecosystem: Environmental > Terrestrial > Soil >... | reverse complement strand
AATCGTGAGCTTGCGTCCGGTCTTTTGCTGCACAACCCGAATGGTACCCTCACTCACATCGGCCCACGTCATGCGGTGCACGTCGCTTCGGCGCTGGCCGGTATAAAGCATAAGCGCGAACGCGAGACGCTGCTTGGTGCCGGTCGGCCAGTGCTGCTCGAAAGCTTCGATCTCAGCATCCGTCCATGAGCGGATTTCGTGCGTCTTGGGTCGTTTGATGCCGAGCGACGGATCGTGGTCAAGCCATCCGATGTCAATCGCATGCCGGATCAAGACACGCAAAATCTTGAGGATCGAAAGCGTGGCGCCTGGTCGGCCGACATAGGGTTGCAATATGCCGGAAACGATACGGTGGCGCGTCAGGCCAGCGACGGTGCGGTGGCCATGCTTTGTCCGCAGGGCATCGATTCGCGAGGCGTAACCGACTTTGGTCGTCTCTCGCAGGCCGAAATACGCTGAACTGCGCATGTACGAGGCAATGAGTGCGCCGATTGTGCCAACCGTCGGCCTGTGGTGACGGTCTGCGGCCGAGGTGAGCTGACCCGACAGAGCAGATTGATAGGCGGCGCTAAACTCTTCAGACGCGATTGTGGTAGGAAGGGCGATCCGCCGCCCCCTGTCCCGACGAAAATAGACCCGCAGCTTTCCGTGACGGTCGCGCCAGCACTCGACAAAAGGCGGAAGCTTACGCCGCATCAACATTGTCCTACGTATCGTTGTCATTATCGCAGTCTTCGAGGCCGTCAACGGCAGCATCCAAGGCGCGGACGTCCCACGCCTTACGGCGTCCGCCCAACCGCTTCGGCCGAGGCATCCTGCCGTCCCTCACCATCTCATCGAACGTCGTCGGCGACACATTTACATACGCTGCGGCGGACAGCCGACTGATTAGTCGGGGCGCAAGGGTCGGCGGCAATGCGTTCTGACGTGCCATACTATTACCTTACCAAAGTTGCGTCCCTCTGGACGGTTGAAGCGGTCTCGGAACCGTCGGGAAACGCGAGCGCAGCTGCCACGCTAAGCCGAAGCGGCGTATCGGGAGAAACTTCGTTCGTACGAGGTAGTACGCAACGCATTGTCTACTATTCGTCCGTCGCGTGACGATCCTTCCTGTCGTGCTGAGTATCGCTGGCGCGACGAAAAAGATGGTCAAGTGTGTTGAAGTCGAATTCGCCGTTTCGCACGGCTTCGATCTCGGCTCGGATGCGCTTTGAAGAGATTGCGGGCCAATTCTCGACTGCACCGGTCTGCACCGCCGCGTATGTGGTTCCGGCGAATAAGAACGCCCAACCTGCGCTTAACAGCCACTCCGAAACTTCGGACAAGAACTGCTCACTCAGCCGCTCACGGTTCCAAAGCCGTTTGAGCGTGACCTCGGCTAGCCTAACCCTGGTCATCGGTTTCTCTCGTTCCGCATCACGAACTTCGATGAGGCGGAGCAATAACAGAGCCGATTCCCGCTCGTCGGGCTTGTAAAATCGGCCGGCGCTTGGAAAACTAGAACTTGGTTTTTTCATTTTAATATGTCCTTGACAGAACGTGCATGTGCCCACACTTGATACCTGATTATGGTTTTGTCAACAAGGTGGTAAGCCAATGGGTGAGAAATCATCGTCCGCACGACGTGCCGTAAAGACCGCAACGGCGAAAGACCGGAAAGAAGCCGAGGCCAAGCGCGCCACGGCGAAAGTAGAGCTTGAAGAAATCGGCAAGCAAATCGCCGCTCGCGTCAAGATCATGCGGAGCTACGACGCGGCGGCCAAGGAGAAGGCCGGTCACGATTTGCGCAAGGCTCAGGATGAGCGCGACGCTATCAATAACGTGTTGCTCGCGCAGGCTCGCGCCAAGTGCAAGGAAGCTGGCGAGAGCTTTTTGAAGTTCCGGAACCAGTATTGTCCGGACCTTAGCCGATCACGCCTCTACGTCCTGCTCGCCATCGCTGACGGCCGCAAGACCGTTGAACGCGACCGGGCTGAGAAGCGCGAAAGCGTGGCGAAGTCTCGCGCCAAGCTGTCCTCTACATCGGCTGTAGGAGACGCTCCCCTGCCCGGGGTGGCCACATCGGAGGGCACGGCGCACGACATGTCTGGGTTTAGCCCGAAGGCTCGAGAGCAAATCGCACAGGTCACCGGCAACGACGTCGACACCAAAGCGTCCGCAGAGGCGCGCAAGGCGGCGGCGTCAGAGCGGGAGCCGCGCGTCACGGCTGACGACGCGTCCGCACCGGACGACGTCATCGTCAGCGACATCACGCCGAGCGTCAACGGGGCGATACTTACGGCGGACGAGTTGTCGGACGACGCTCTGTCCGGCTTCAAGAAAGCCTGCGACCAATTCCTCCCGGCCATGACCGTGATCGAGGATCGCAGAAGGGCCCGCGTGTACTTCACGACCGCTTGCGACAAGCTCGACAAGCAAGCTCGCATGCAAGCGGCGTGAGCGTCGAGTACACGCCGACGATGAAGGTCCGTGAACCATTTGGACTGGCTCAACAGCGAGCGGGTCATGCGGTTGATCGGGTTCTCACCGTCACCCCTACGCCCGCCGCCTTGCCTCGACCGCGCGTCGAGCGCCTCGCACAACAGCAACCAGCTTGCCGCCTACGAAGGGAAATCCAAGATCATCGGCATCCCGGAGTTCATGACCGAGCTAAAAGCGAAACCAACCCGCCGCAGTTACCTAAGACAGCTGGCTCGAAACGATAATTTGAGCATCAGGATGACGTTGGAGAGCATGTTCTTGAAGAAATCGAAAAGCACCCGAAAATTGCGGGCTTTAAAACACGGTGCACTCGGTCTGCATGTTTTGCCATTGCATGCAATCGCGGACGGACGTTGTTCTTGCCTTGCCGCGCCTCATTTCGCGCACCCAGGCAAGCAATTGCGCACCTCATGCGCCCTCGAGGAATAGTGACGTGACATTTAAAAAGCGAACGCGACCGTCTTCATCGCGGCAGAAGCAAGCCTCGCGCTACGCCCGTTGCGGATGGTCGGTCGTGCCGATGCACGCAATCAAAGGTGGGATGTGCTCGTGTCCGAAAGGTGATGCCTGCGAACGCGCGGGCAAACACCCGAGCACCCAGCATGGCGTAAACGACGCCACCACCGAACGTGACCAAATCAAACACTGGTGGACGGCTAGTCCGAACGCGAACGTCGGAATCGCTACGGGCCGCAAGTCTCGCATCATCGTGCTGGATATCGACCCGAGAAACGGCGGCAGCATGAGTCTCAAGCGCCAAAGAAGGAAGTTGGGCCGGCTGCCCGATACCGTGACCGCCGTGACCGGAGGCGGTGGTCTGCACTTCGTTTTCAAGTATCCGTCGTTCGCCGTTCGCAAGGACACGTCCGGCAAGAAATTCGGCAGAGGCGTCGATATTCTAAGCGACGGCTGCATTATGGTAGCGCCGCCGAGCCGCCATGCCACAGGCGAACGCTATCGGTGGAAGGAGGGCAAGTCATATCGCGATGTCGAACCGGCAAAATTACCGAAGGCCTGGTTAGATCGTTTGCGCAAAGACGGCTCAGCGGGCCCCCGCACGGAAAAATTGTCGAGGCAAGCAGACGGGCGAATTCCCGAAGGTCAGCGAAACACCTCGCTCACAAGCTTGGCCGGAACCCTGCAGCGAGGCGGCGTCTCGCCTGCGGCGATCAGCGCGACTCTTATCGCGGAGAACAAGGCCAAGTGCACGCCACCGCTCGACGAATCCGAGATCAAGAAGATCGTCGCAAGCATCACCAAATACGCGCCGACCGCACCGATTAGCGATGGCGCTGACGACGCCGAACGATTGATGCAGTTGGTGCTCGAGCGCAGCTTTAGTCGCGGCAAGCATCTGATTCTCGGCACCGACGGTCGTTTCTGGCACTACGATATCCGACTGTGGCGCCCGGTGTCTGACCAGTGGGTATCGAAAATTATCCTCGAAACTATCCAGGCCAATCCGGTAAAGAAGCAAAACACTGCCTCCCTGATCACTCAGGTATTGACCGTATTGAGGGCAAAGGTAGCCGTTAAAGATGACGTCCTGGGCTTTGTTGCGGATCCTTCCCCTGTGATTAACGCCGCCAATGGCGAGATCTGGCTAGCTGATGACGGCAATGTTGAACTCCGGCGTCACCGGCCGGATTCGCACCTGCGGCATTGCTTGGATGTCGCCTATGACCCCGATGCCAAGTGCCCCGAGTACGATCGGGCGGTCGAGGAAATCTTCGCCTCGGGCGAAAATCCCGAGGATTTGGTGCGTCATTGGAATGAGTTTTTCGGGTATGTGATTCAGCCGCGCCGGCACATTCCGACGATCATGATCCTGCTCGGCGGGGGCGACAATGGGAAGACCGTGCTGATCCGCACGGTAATTCGACTTTTGGGAACGTCACTGGTCGAAGCGCAACGCGTCGACAACCTGGACAAGAATCGGTTCGCTATGGGCAGCCTGTTTGGCAAGCTGCTCTACGTCGATGACGATGTTCGGGCCGGCGCGCGGCTCCCCGATGGAATCCTCAAGACGATCAGTGAGGCCAAGGAAGTGACCGGCGAGTACAAATACAAATCGCCCTTCAACTTCACTGTTCGTACGGTACCAGTTCTGCTGTGCAACAACATCCCGTCTCTCGCTGACTTGTCCCACGGCATGTTGCGGCGGCTGCAGGTAATCCCGTTTGACCGCACGTTCACCGGCGATGACAAGGACGCCACATTGTTCGACCGCATTTGGGCCAATGAATTGCCTGGCGTGCTGAATCGGGCACTACGGGGATATCGGCGGCTGCTCGAACGCAATTCAAGCTTCAAAATTCCTGATGCCGTCCAAAAGGCAACTACGGCTTGGTTGGGGCACGCGAATCCTCTTCCCGCCTTTATTGAAGAACGTTGTGTGAAAGGCGTCAGTGAGCGCTGTTGGATGCAGGGGCTCTACGCCGCGTACACGACGTGGGCGCAACAGGCCGGGTACACCTTGATCCAAAGCCAACAATCGTTTCGTAGGAACCTGGAACACCTTGGATTTAAGAGTTCCCGCGGAAACCGTGGTCAGCGCGTTAGCGGGATTGCTCTGCGTCAATAGCAATGCAATCGCCATCGGGTCCGCCTCGCCTGAGGCGCCCCGGTCACATTGTGTTGTTGTTGTTCGTAGTCGTGATGAAAGTGACAAAAGTTTTGACTCTCTTTTTGTGTTTTCATTATACGTTCAGAGAAGAAGATATTCATGATTCTTGTCACTTTCAACACGAGGTTTTTGAACATGAAGAATGTTACGAACAATGATGTTCACTATGGAAGGACGGCGGATAGAACCAAAACCATGTGCAACGTAGATGCTTACAACAGTACAGAAATGCAGACAAGGAGTGCGAGCAACATTCAATTATCAGCAACGCAACTATCAGAGTTACGACGAGTTGGTACTGCGGATTATCCAACGTGGGCATGAGAGGCGTTCAATGACACTACAGTTTCGGGGCGACTTTACGAAGGTAAGGAAGTGCGTGTCGCGGACGGGCGTTACCGGCGAGTGGCGTCAACTTAAATATGGTCATAAGCAGTTTCGTACCAAAGGTGGAGCAATCCTAAATTGGTGGGAGTCATCGGGTACGATCCAGTTTCAAGGCCGAGACCCGGAAATGAAATTTGAGCGGGCGTTTATCGCATCAGCCAAGGGGCGGCTCAAGCAAAAAGGCAGCGAGCACCTGCAGGACTTGCAAGAGGAAAATGCGACGCTACGGAAGTTGCTCGAGTATACGTTTGTCGAAAAGGCGAAATTAAAGCGGCGCGTTGCAAAGTTAAAGGAACAGCTATTGGAGAAGCGATAATATATCTCGCTTGACTGCACCGTAGAAAGTTAATGGGAGAATTACCCAAAGCCTACGGTCGGATTGAATGGCACCTCGTGAGCCAGCGACAGCAGTATTAAAGCTCGTCATTTTAAAGCGCGTTTGAGTAGGTTGAGGGAGATCGCGCCGAAGTCGTGTTTGCACGTTCGAAGATGAGGGTGCGACAAAGGCGTTCAGCTTGCCAAATTGCGCTGCCTCCTAACCACAACGGCAACTTGTAAATTAACGTTGATCAGAACCGCTTTTGTTTTATCAAAAAGATGGAGAGAAAGATGGATGAAAACTCGAAAACCACATTGCCTACGCTCAATCCCGATGGCACATCCGTTAAAGGGTGCAATTACATCTACGCCCCGCGCGGACAAGCTGGCGAATACGCGCCACTGGCAGCCAATCCGTACCGTGGCGAGGTTCAAGAGCCTGTACGTCAAGGCAATCGGAGGAGATCATGGCGATAAAAAGGGATGAGGTAGTCGATAAAATGCTTTTTGTTATGGGAATAATGTTGACCAACACCAGCGATAAGTTTGCTAGGTACACCTGGAGCGAGCAAAATCGACGGATGCTTCGCCTCTTGGACCTCCACGATCTGGCAAGGCCGGTGAAGCAGGAAGGCGGTGAGGTGACCTGGACGGCCACTGAAGAATTCGTTTCCCTGGCGGGGGAGTTTACACACCGGGCACAACCGCATCCAGCGCATGTGGCGTATAATGGTTCTTATGCGTCGATTTTTGAGCGACATATCGTGCGCTGCATTGATGCGGTTGAGAGCTATTTCGAAATTGAATACGGCCCGCGACCGTCCACCGACACAGACGTTAAGGAAATCCTAAACGCGGTGAACGTGATTGACCTAGCGGACGCGCATTATGAGAATTCGCTCGTTGTACGATTGGTTCGCGAGATTCTTGCAATCGAACGCCAGCGCAAAGTCGCCGCTGCTAACCGCGGTGATGGCGTAGTGTTAAATTTCCCCACGGAGTAGAAAAAGTTAAAAAGGCCCAAATGGCCGTCGCGACGATTTTATAACATTAGGCGCCTAAATGGCTTCCCGGCTTTTGTTCAGCTCTCGCACTGAAGTCTTTCAAGGCAAACGTTCAGCAGTCCGTGGGGTCGTGGCATTGCGGATTGCCACCGCAGGGCGTTGCGCCGTTTCACAAACGGTGGGGAAGATACCGCAGTAACCCGCTCGTTGTGGAGCAAGGCTCTGAGCATCCGGGTGAACACATGCGGATTAGCCCTAAAGGCCTAGTCGGCTCGGGCCTCGGCGACAGCGCTATTGTGACGATTGATAGGAAAACCGACCAAACTGCTTTTTGAGCACGCAAATTTAACTTTGCAAGCTCGAAATTGGTTCATCTGGATATTTCGGGTGTGGATGTCGGTGAACTCCAGGCGTTCCTGGTAGGCGTCAACGATCATTTAGCTCGAAGAGAGAGGTGCAGACATGCGTTGGAGCGTGGTGCCATTTGGCAGATATAAGGGGAAGACGTTTCCTGAAATAATTCTGCAGGATCCAGATTGGTTTTTCTGGGCGCTGCCGAAACTCTACGGCAAGCTCGCTGACGAGGCAAAAAGTTTGGCGCAGAAAGCACGAGCAATTAAAATCCCAAAATCCAATAGACGCAAGTTGGAGGTCGAATATCAATACGATTGCGATCAAAGGTTTTGCGGCTTTGCGTTCGTCAAAGCGGATGCGTGGCATTCGCAGCGGACCGCTAGGCTTCCATACCTCGATTTGCGCCGGCCTCTTTGCCGAAAATATGACAAGCGAGCTGGCCGTATCCTGATCAGCGATTTTCGCACTCATTATTTTGGCAAGCACAAACGACTGACCAAGCAGCGGTGCGAGGAATTCTTTGGCAATGACAAAAACTTCCTTTGCTGATAGCACAGCCCTCATGTCGCCGAGAACCGGAAAATACATTGAGGCACTCACTCGGGGCGGCGACAACTTCGATTATGATCAATGGCTTAAAAGGGTTCGAGAGGAAGAGGACCAAGCGACACAGGGCCTGACTGCAATTATTTGCCGAGATGTTATTGCCGCCCATGTAGACGATCCAATCAATACATCGGATAGCCGGGATGCAAGGCCAAGGTTGGGCCCGGCACCGATTAGCAAACCAACCTTGAGTCCAAGAGCGCTACGCCGGCCACATCCTCAAGCTAAAAGCAAAACTCCAAAAGCTCGGCTCATGCGATGGCTTGAGAGGATTAGTATTGCCTGGGATGATTTTCAGGCTAGCCGCACGCGCGATGCGGTGTACGGGTACTTGGATGCCGTGTTTGCAATCGTCGAGCATTGCAGGGTACGGCGACGAACCAAGAGGCTTCTGCGGCGTGCGGCTAAATTCTCCGGGCTACCGTTAGAAAACTACACAGACCCGTTTACTGCCGTCATTCGATGCACATCTGGAAACGGTGTCGATAGCAAGACGATTAGCAAATGGGCGCGGGCATTGCGGTATGTCGCTCACCGCAAGGAGCCTCGGACGCGGCTGAAGATGTTTATGAAGAAAGCCGGAGGGGTCAATGCGTGTGCAGATCTGTATGCAAAATATCTTGGGCGAATCCGATGAGAGGTGCCGGGTCGCGGCAACCAGTCTGTCAAGTCTTGCGATGGCGGCGCTCCGCGCCGGGTGATAAACGTAGAGGCCGTGGAGGTCCTTCATGAGCTGGACTCTTTCGCGGAACAACGACGGTAGATCATTGCTGCAATCAAAACAATCACTGACCAAGCCTCGACGGGCAATCGGGTCCTGCAGGCAATGGCCAAGGTCCCTCGGCACGAGTTTGTGCCGGTCGAGAATACGCTTATGCGAGCATTTCGGCGCCGATCGGTTTTGATAAAACGATCTCACAGCCGTTGATGGTTGCAGTGATGACGGACCTGCTTGAGCTCAAACCTGACGACGTCGTCCTCGAAATCGGTACGGGTCTTGGCTACCATCCGCAGTTCTCGCCGACCTGGCGAGCCGGATATACAGTGTGGAAATCATCGAGGAATTGGCGAAGGCCTTACACCGACTCAGCCGAGGTGGGGGTAAGGCGCTCCCCTACGAAAACCCACCGGCGGACTCGTCAAGTGCAATGCGGACCATTGTGCGCGCTCCCATCAAGGCGTATTTCGCGGCGAGAGCGAAGGCGTAACGGAGGGGATTAGAGGGATATTCCGATGAGCGACAGCAAGAACCGGCAGTGGATTTTGGCGGCGCGCCCTACAGGCAACCTGACAGGCAACGAATTCCGGTGGAACGAAGCACCTATTCCTCAGCCAGCAGACGGACAGGTTCTGGTGCGGAACCTGTGGTTATCGTTCGATCCCACTCAACGCGGCTGGATGGCTCGCGACTCCTATCTGCCGATGATTCCCCTCGACGAAGTCATGCGAGCCTTTGGGGTTGGTCAAGTGATCGAGACCCGACTTCCTGAGTTCAAAAAGGGCGAGCTCGTTCAAGGAATGTTCGGTTGGCAGGATTACGTAGCGACTGATACTCAGGCCCCCGGGGGTCTACGTAAACTGGCGCCGCAAGTGCCACCCAATGTGGCGCTCAGTCTGTTCGGCATCACCGGCACAACCGCATATTTCGGAATGACGGAAATCGGCCAGATCAAGGCAGGTGAAACCGTCGTCGTGTCGGGCGCGGCCGGCAGTACCGGCTCAGTTGCCGGCCAGATCGCGAAGATCAAGGGATGCCGGGTGATCGGCACCGCCGGCGGGAAGGAGAAATGCGATTGGCTAGTCCAAGTGGCCGGTTTTGATGGGGCGATCGACTACAAAAGTGAGGATGTTGGTACTCGGCTCTCAGCCCTTTGTCCGAACGGGATCGACGTCTTCTTCGACAACGTCGGCGGTATTGTTCTGAACGAGGTGCTCGCACGCATAAACCTCAAAGCGCGCATCGTGCTTTGCGGAGCGATTTCGAGATATAACGAAGCCGTTTTGCCGCCGGGTCCATCAAACTATTTTAACCTCACGCCAAAGCGAGCACGCATGGAGGGATTCATCATCCTCGATTATGTACCGCGATTTCCGGAAGCCTTTGAGGCGCTCGGCCGCTGGCAGAGCGAAGGCAAACTGGTGCAAAAGGAGGATGTCGCCGTCGGCCTAGAGAACGCGCCGCGTACCCTGATGCGTCTGTTCACCGGGGAGAACTTTGGAAAGCAGCTTCTCAGGATTGTTGATCAACCGCTGCCCTGACCGCATTGGGGTAAGCTGCTCGAACGTACACTGCCCGAACCGCTTTGCCGACTTATGAGTTGGCCGGCACAGGCTGTTAGGCCTGCACAATCATGAGCCCTGACCAGTACGGGCGAAACACGATGGGATCGCCTCTGACCGCGCCGACCGGGTGATCGAGCCCCGTGGGGTTGGCCGGCCATTTCGCAGCATGCTAGGCCGCCGGACCAACCAGGTGACGCAGGCTTTCACTAATCGTCCGAAGTGCACGATCGGGGATGAAAATCAGGGCAGGCTTCAACATTTACGCTCGCCGCGCCGGATGGCGTGTCGCTCTTTGTTTATCGTCAGTTGCTCGGCGGCAACGAGGTTCAGAGGCACTCGACCGTGCAATCATGCGCAGCAGCAAGTTGATCGAGGGCAAAGCAATTGAGCCGCAGCAGCCTGAATAGCTGCCTTCACATCTTCGAATGGCCGGCAAGCGGTCCGTTGATCGGCAGGCCCAGGGCCGTCGCGGCGTAGCTAGGCCATACTTCCCGGAACCGCCCGATCGGCCCGACCTGATCGGAAAATTGTACCCCGGAACAATGGTCCTGATGAGTTGTTCTTGGATAACGGTGCCGGGCGAGTAGGAGGGCCTTATGAAACTATTACGCACCACAGCTTTGACCGCGGCACTGATGACTGCTGCCGTTCCGATGCTCACAAGTCCTGCTCATGCTTGGGGTTGGGGCGGTAGCGCGCTCACCGCGCCATACTACGGTTACGGCTATTCGGCTTACGGCTCCGGATATGGGACCGGCTACAGCTACCCGAGTTACGGCTACGCTTATCACCCCGTTGTCCGACGCCCTATCTATGCCACCACTGTTGGGGTCCGGCGCCATTGGCGCTACTGAGCCTGGCGAGGCCGCGAGCGCCCCTGGCCGACCGCGCGACCAACGGACCCCCTGAGCAATAAGCATAGGAAGCGCTTTGCGCTATCCGCCTGCGCAGGCCGCGCGGCCAACTGTTACAGTTACTGCGGTGGAGGCCGGGTGGCGAAGCCGCGACTTCCCCAAGCGCAGCGCGCTTCGCCGATCCGGACTGTTACATTTATGAGCATTTATGAACGGCCGCTTGGGCTCGCTTTCCAAAGAAGCCCTCAACCCGCCAGCGCTCAACTGTCTGCTTCGCCTCCGCGATTAGCTCCTCTCGATGATCGAGGAGGTACTTGTTGGCTCTGGCAACGATCTGGCAGTGTGGCATGTGGTGGGGCCTGAGGCCCTGTGCGCGAAGATCCTCCTTGGTGATGTTGATCGCTTTGCGTTTCGCGAGGGTGATGGTGGCTGCGCCCATGGTTGCGCGGAGTTTCGCGAGGTGTACGCTGTCGCTATCGTATGCAGCCTCACTGTGACGCGCGTTCAATGGCCGAGTAGCAATTCACCCAACCGGCCATTGTCGTCTTGGGGCAGGCTTTCGCGTCTAGCTGCGAAGATGGATATTCCAGCACGACGGCAGTACTCCATTCGCCCTTGCAGTCCTGCATTCTCCCATGCCTCGCATTGTGCTTCGAACTCGCGGCGCGAGAAGTCGTCCTCATCGAGGATTGGATAGTTGGCCAGCCGCTCGCATTGTACGTCGGCAACTCGCAAGGCCTGCTCATCTGATTGATGGATCGCGATCCACTCGACCCAACCGACAGCCCAATGGCTTTCACGAACCACCACAACCGTTTCGGTTTCGCCACCCAACGCTTCCAGCATGACCGCGAAGTTAGACTGCTCAAGACAATCGCTGTCGCGGGATTGGCCGACGTCAGCCGAGTAGTATCTCGACCATTCCGCGCCGAAGTAATCCTTCGGCCGCTCCCAACGCTTCAGATGCTTCGGGGCTGTCGGGGCGATTGGCTTCCCGGAGTTGGCTCGGTCGAGAGCTTCGGATAAAGTAAGGACAGCTTCAGCCATTGGTCACTCCTGGTGGTCTGAGGTTAGGACGGTCGAGACACTGGCGTGCCTTCGACCGTCCGCTTATCTAATCAGATGCTGTATCAATCAAGTGCAGAGCAGAGAATATTTATTGATGTTTTGTTGCTATCTGCTCGCGGCACGATCTCAGAGCGAACGGCATGGCCTAGGGGGCACCCCCCCAAAAAAAAGCCGCTTGCCTCGGCCGCGCAATGGGGCTGCGCAAATTTTGCGGGGATTTGATGGGTATGGGCCTTCGCACGGCTCCGCGTAGCTCGGGGGACAGCAGCTCGCGTCTATCTTGCGGGAAGGTCGGAAAAGCGCAAATATTCACTCAGCTCGGGGATAATCTGGGGGAAATCCTGGATACAGCGAAGTTCCTGGGAAGGTAGCGCGGTGCCAAGAAGTAAATAGGAGGATTACGATGTTCTTCGTAGAAGAAGGTTTCACTTTTAGAAA
>Ga0210405_10004898_pt1 | contig 12420 bp, 11 predicted proteins | sample IncBWH11MmetaG_FD_155492 | JGI IMG/M metagenome (GOLD analysis project Ga0210405, IMG submission 155492) | Forest soil microbial communities from Barre Woods Harvard Forest LTER site, Petersham, Massachusetts, United States - Inc-BW-H-11-M | ecosystem: Environmental > Terrestrial > Soil >... | reverse complement strand
TTCCGGCCGGTGTCAACGGGGCAATTCCTCACCGAGACCGTCCGCGAGAAACTCGGCCGTCACTGATCCGGGTTGGTCTGCACTAGGGCCGCGACTCCTCGGGAGTCCAGGCCAGCGGCTGGCCGGGCTGACCGGGAAATAGATAGTCGACGAAAGCCGCAGCGGTGGGTTGTGGTTCGTGATTGGCCAGGCCTGGTCGCTCGTTGGCTTCAATGAAGGCGTATTCAGAGCCGGTGATATCTGGCACGAGCAGGTCGATGCCGGTCACCCGGATGCCGATCGCGTCGGCAGCAGCCACCGCAACCTCGCAGAGTTCCGGGTTCACCTCAGGGGTGACATCGTGGATCGTGCCGCCTTGGTGCAGGTTGGCGGTGTGGCGAACTCGGAGCCGAATTCCTTGCGGCAAGACGTCGTCCAGCATCCAGCCGGCTTCCGCGACCGTCGCCTCGGTGATCTCGTCCAGTGGGATACGTGACTCACCACCGGTAGCCGCCGAGCGCCGTCGGCTCTCCGCGGCGATCAAGTCGCGGACGGCGTGCTCACCGGTGCCGATGATCTCGGGAGGCAACCTCAGCGCGGCGGCCACTACCCGACCGTCGATCACCACCAACCGCAGGTCGCTGCCGGCGACCCGCTGCTCGATGAGTACCTCCGGATACTGCTCGCGCGCGCGTGCCACGGCGGCTGCGAGTTCTTCAGGCCCGTGGTCGGCGACAACGCCCACGGTGATGCCCTTACCCTGCTCACCTCGGGTGGGTTTGACGACGACCTCGCCGACTTCTTTCAGAAACGCGTAGTCGCCATCGTTCAAGGTGGCCAGGCGGGCCCGAGGCACCGTGATGCCGGCTTCGGAGACCAGCCGCCGGGTCAGCCGTTTGTCGTCGCACCGGCACATGGCGATCGCGGAGGTGAACTCGGACAACGACTCACGGGTGATCACACTGCGGCCACCGTGAGTCAGCCGCATCTCGCCGGTCTCGGCGTCCAGGACCTCCACCCAGATACCGCGGCGCATCGCCTCGTCGGCGATGATCCGCGCGTAGGGATTGAGGTCGTCGACCGTCTCCGGCGGCGGGGTGAACAGCGGTTCGTTGATCGCGTTCTTGCGTTTGATCGCCAGCACCGGAACGCGGCGAAAGCCCAGCTTCTCGTAGAGGCTGATAGCCGCGACGTTGTCGTGCGCGACTGAAAGGTCCATGTAGGCGCGGCCCAGACCGTGGAAGTGTTGCGCTAGTGCACGGGTCAGGGCCACTCCAATGCCGGGAAGTGCCGCCGCGGGGTCGACTGCCAGGGTCCACAGGCTGGATCCGTGCTCGGGGTCGGAGAACAGCAACTCGTGGTCCACGCCGGTCACGGTGCCGACCACGGCATCGTCGTCGTCGCGCACGGCAAGCAGATACGTGACTGCTTCCACATGCTGATGGTTGTCCCAGATCGTCTCGATCGGTGAAGGGACCATTCCGCAGCGCACGAACACGCGGTTCATCGCGTCGGCGTCGACCGGGTCGTTCAGGCTGCGGACGGTGATCCCGATCGGCGATGGAGCCAGGTCCTCCTGCGTGGTCTCATCGGTGAAGCGCAGTCGATAGGTGTGGCTGGGGTCGATGAAGAGCTCAGTCGGGGCTCCGGCGACCACCACGTGGGACTCGCGCGCGTAGATACAGATATCGCGGCGCCCGGGCGCTTCTCGTCGCAGTGCCTCGGTCAGCGTGGCGACATCGGCGAAGGTTTGACCGAAGATTAGTTTGCCCCAACCTAATTCGAGCTCCACATCTTTGGCCATCGCGTCCACGAGGTGGGGCGGCGACGCGTCGTGCAGGCCCAGCGTGATTGCCTCGGGATGGTCCTCTGACGGATCGATAACTGTCATGCCGCCCGACCTGCCCCGCCGCGGCGCTGCGGCCACGGCAATTCCCACGTCATAGCCATGTTGTCTACCCAACTCAACAGTTCGTCGATCAACTTCCCTGTCGTATTCCAGGCCGCAGCACAAACCCCCAGTCTGGCACCGACGGAATCTCCGCGCAGCCCCGGTCACTGCGCGGCGGTTGGCAGGGTGTCGAACCCTATCGCTTGAAACGCCCCGCGAACCCGCGCAACGGCAGGTCGGCGCTGGTGATGAGTCCGGGCCGCGCGGCGACTACCGACGTGATCGCATTGAGGGCAGGCAGGCCGGTCACAGTCATGCCGATGGAGGCGAAATTATCCGGATTGGACAGGTCGACGCCCGGTTTGGGGAAGATCATATGCTTGTTGTAGACGCACGGGTCACCGGCGATTTGGGTGATGTAGCAGCCTTTGATGTTCCAGCTCGGATCGGTGTGCGGGGTCATCTGCCACTCCAGATGCGTCTCGACCCGAGGAACCCCGTCCACGATGCCCTGGTATTTGATGTAGTTACCACCCAGCGAACCCTTGGGCAGCGTGTACCAGCCCAGGTCCACGTCCTTGGTGCACGCGCCCAGCTCATAGCTGAATTTGACTTCGTCGAGCGGCAGATCGAAGCAGTCGGCCATCATCAGCACGCTGTCGGCAAAGACGCGGGTGTACTTCTCCAGCTTCGCCGGGATTTCCGGATCGTCGACCGGCAGGCCGTAGCCGACCTCGATCCAGGTGTCTTTGGAGTGATGACACGACACATCCACCGATTCGATGGTGGTGATGTTCTCGATCTCGGCGACGTCCGCCGAACACACCACGCCCAGAATCTGATTCAGCCCCGGATTCATCCCGGTGCCGTAGAACGTGGCGCCGCCTTTCTCGCACGCCTCCTGCAGAAGCTGGGTTACCGGCTTGCCAGACGGATGCGGGTGATTCTTGTCGCGGTGCCACCCGGTGATCCAGTCGGCGGTGGTGACGATGTTGATTCCCGCCTCGAGGACTTTGACGTAGAGGTCCTCGTCGGGGAACACCCCGTGGAAGGTGAGGACGTCCGGCTTGGCCGCGATGATCTCCTCGATGCTGCCGGTCGCCTTCACCCCGTTGGGAGCCAAGCCGACCAACTCGCCGGTGTCATTGCCGATCTTTTCCGGTGAGTAGCAGTGCACGCCAATGAGCTCCAGGTCAGACTGTGCGGCAATCCGCTTGATCATCTCCGAGCCGACGTTTCCGGTGGCTACCTGAAACACGCGAATCGTTCGAGCGGGTGCCTTCATTCGGTTCAGCCTTTCTGGGATGCGGCGTGCACGTCGGCGGCGCTGCCGCCAACCCCGTCGGGATAGAACTGCTTGGCCCACTTGCGAATTGCGGTGAAGCCCTCGTACTCGGCGGTGGCCAGGGCGGGTGGATCCGAGTAGCGCTGGTGCCCCCAGATGTGAACATCCTGCTCGAACTGCCGGATCACTTCCTGTCCGAATTCTCGCGCCTTGGTCTCGGCCCGTGCCGGATCCTTGCCCGGTGTCCGGCCGATGTACACCATAAACCGGACGTCGGAGGTGGACTCGTCAACTGGGGTGATCGCGGAGATGGTGCGGTTGTCGACCATGCCCCAACTCTTGGTCACCGCGATGCCCAAACCGGCGTTGACGGCCTCCACGCGGCTTTTGATGTCTTCGATGTTCTGGTTGTCGTCACCTTCGAAGGTGATGGTGAAGTCGACAAAGGACACCGGCTGGTCGAAGTCGTGGCGGGTGAACGCCGGGACGATGGGGGTGTTGTGTACGTACTTGAAATGGGCGAAGTCCACGCCGTTTTCGAGCACGTACTGCGGGTGTAATTCCAGGCGTTCCCGGTACAACCGTTGCTGCGGGTAGTAGTCGTCGGCGCTGCTGCCGTCGTTGAATCCGGCGAACACGTCCGGCGCATCGAAGTACGGCTGACGACCGTCGACGTCGTGCCAGATGTAGACCGACTCGTTGCGCTCTGTCACCGGATAGGTGCGGATCCGTCGGCCGCGATTGGGGCGATCCTGGTAGGGGATACGGACGTTGCGGCCCTGCTGGCTCCACTGCCACCCGTGAAACGGGCACTGCAATACCTCGCCGACGACCTTGCCGCCGTAACCGAGGTGTGCGCCGAGATGTTCACAGTAAGCGTTCATCACGGTGAGCTGGCCGGACTCGGCCCGCCAGGCGACCATCTCCTGGTCGAAGTACTTCATCGCGTGGACATCGCCGATGCCGATCTCGTCGGACCAGGCAACTTGGAACCAGCCGGTCGGTTTCATCGACAACGGCGGCTTAGCCATGTCAGCTCGTCCTTCCTGCCATCTCAGGGCGCCGTCAGGAATCATAGTCGGCGCAACGAAAAAATCCTAGTGGGCACTATGAAAGTTCGGCAAACCCGCTAACATCCATGTAATGACGCAAGCGGAAGTGCATCAACGGCGCAGCAACAAGCGCGGACTGGCGACCCGCCAGACGATGCTGGACGCTGCGGTGCGCTCGCTGGCCTCCGGCGACCCTGGCGCGGTGTCGGCCACCCGAATTGCCAAGGCGAGCGGCGCCACCTGGGGCGCGGTGCAGTATCAGTTCGGCGACGTGGACGGGTTCTGGGCAGCCGTACTGCATCGCACCGCCGAGCGCCGTGATGCGACGTTTTCGGCATGGGCCAGCGTCAAACCGGGCGCACCCCTACGTGAGCGGGTTGGTGCGATCATTGACACCCTCTACCACGGGCTGGCGTCGGAGGATTCCCGCGCGATTGAGAATCTGCGAGCGGCCCTCCCCCGCGACCACCACGAGCTGGAACGTCTCTACCCGCGCACCGCCGCCGAATTGTTCTCCTGGGGTAGGAGTTGGCAGGAAACCTGCCAAAACGCTTTCGCCGGTTTGGGTGTCGACCCGCAGCGGGTTCGGGAAGTGGCCGCCCTGATACCGGGTGCGATGCGCGGGCTGGTTTCCGAGCGCCAACTCGGCTCTTACGCCGACCTCGATGAAGCCCGGCGAGGGTTAACGAACGCTCTCGCAACCTATCTCGAACAATCCCGTCCGTCGTGAAACTCGCCTTTCACCGGACGTCGAGCTGCAGACGCTCCCGGCGCCGGACCAGGATGCTGGGTAGCCATTCCCCAACGTCGGCCGCCGTGATCCAGCTCGTGCGCTCGAGCAGCATGCCCAACACGATGCGGGCTTCCAGGCGCGCCAGCGCGGCTCCCACGCAGAAGTGCACGCCTTTGCCAAATGTCACATGATCTTTCGCGCTAGTGCGGTCGAGGCGGAATTCGTTTGGCGCGTCGAAGTGGTCCGGGTCGCGGTTGGCCGCTCCCCACATCAGCAGCAGATGAGAATCGGCGGGCACCTCGACCCCGGCCAAGGTCGTGTCACGCCACGTGTGCCGGTAATGGCCGCGAAACGGCGACTCGAACCGCAGCGCCTCTTCGATGAAAACGCCTAACAATTCCGGGTTCTCGCGCACCTGCCGTTGGATTTCGGGGCGATCGGTGAGAATCCAGGCCGCGCTGCCCAAAAGCGACGCCGTCGATTCGCCGGCGGCGCCGAAGAGCGTGAGCATGATTGCTAGCGCTGGGGTTTGCTCCAACTCGCCCGACGCGCAGCGGGCGGCCACATCACCGATCAGGCCGTGTTCAGCGTTGGCGCTGGCTTTCTCGAAATGTTTCAAGACGTAGCCGGACAGTTCTATGACCGCCATTCCGGCCGCTTGGAGTTGGTCGGGAGTGACGATCCCGTCGAGCAGGGTGGTGGCGGCGTATCCGAGCCGAATGAGTTTGTCGACGTCGTCATCAGGCAGGCCCAGCAGCCTGGCGACTACCATCATGGGCAGCCGGTTGGCCATGGCGCTCATCCACTCGATCTGCCCGTCGTGCAGGTTCTCCTCCCACAACCGGTCCGCGGTGTTGGCCGCGAACTCTTCGATAATCCGGATTCGCTTCGCCGACAAGTGTGGCAACAAGATTTTGCGGTGTATCGCATGCACCGGATCATCGGCGGTCGCCAACGCGTGCGAGGGGTCCCCGGGCGGGCCCATGTCGAACGGGCTGACGGTGCCGTCAGCGTGGTAGACCATGGTCGCGGTGAGGTTCGACGAAAAATCCTCGACCCGTTCGACAGCCTCCAGCACCGCATCCCAACCGCATATGGCGTAGAACATTGAGTCACCGATGCGGTGGACGGGCGCTGCGGCACGCATCCGGTCATACAGCGGGTACGGATCCTGCAACGCCGCGGCACCGAAGAACTGAGTCGGATCATCTACGACCGTCATGGGTTCAGGCTGAATGCCAGCGGGGGCAGCGTCAACGGTGCGCAGCAGAGTTGAGGAACGACTCCTTCCCGTGTCGCCTGTGGTCGAAATCATCTATGCGGCGCCACCTGGGCATTACTATGAGAAAAATGGTCTATAAATTCTCACTCTGAGAGAACTATTGCAGTAGCCTGCGACCGAGGGAGCTCACAGGGATGCCACGCCACGACTGGCTGGTCGGACGGGATCGCCGAAGCGAAGCCGCCGAACGGATCTACGCAGCGGCTGCAGACCTGATTGCCCGCCGCGGATACGAAGCGTTCACCATCGAGGCGTTGGCTGCGCAGGTCCACTGCTCGCCCGCGACGATCTACCGTCATGCCGGTGGCAAAGCTGCGATCCGCGACGCCGTCGTCGCTACCCAAGCGACGCGGATCGTGGATTCGGCGCGCGAAGCTATCAAAGACCTCAAAGGCCCGGACCGGGTGGTGACCGCCACCATCGTCGCCCTGCAAGGTCTGCAATCGGATCCGCTGGCCCACTTGATGCAGTCGACGCACGCGACACCCGTCAGCGAATGGATCACCAGTTCACCCGCCGTGACCGGGTTCGCCGCCGAAATGCTCGGCCTGGAGAACGATGACCCTCTGGCCGCGCAATGGCTCATCCGCGTGTTCTTAGCTCTATGGTGCTGGCCGCTCAAAGACCCCGCCGCCCAACGCACCATGCTGCAACGCTTTCTCGGGCCGCCCTACCGCAACGACGACTGAACACGCGAACCAGCCCCGTCTGTTAAACCAAATCGCTGGCCCCGTTCACACAACGACGGGTGGTTGTTCATTTTGAAATACATTGCCGTTGTGACGGATTTCGGCGATAAGTTGTCGTTCATGATTACGACCAGCGGCGTGAACATGGGCATCGGCGGAGGCGGCGGCGGCATCGTCGGCGGAGGCGGCGGCGGCCGCTAGGCCGAAAAACCTTCTTTCCCATCCGGTTCTCGCGCTTTAGTTTCCGCGCGCGGGACTAGGGCGTCAGACTGTTCGCATGCAAGCGAGCAGCAGCAGCGCGCGTCCCGCTTCCCCGCAGGATGCAGCTGCGTGTGTGGCGATTTATCGCCCGTACGTCGAGAACACAGCGATCAGTTGGGAAATCGACGTCCCGACGGTAGACGAGATGGCTACGCGTATCGCGGGGCTGCGCGCCACACATGAATGGCTCGTCCTGGAACGCGAGGATCAGATCATTGGCTTCGCCTACGGGCAGCCGTTGAAGCGCCTGGCGACCTTCCAATGGTCGGCTGAGACCGGAATCTACATGCGGGCCGACCGTCACCGCACCGGCGGCGGCCGCGAACTGTACACGCGACTACTGCACCGGCTCACCGAACGTGGCTACCGACAAGCCTTCGCCGGCATCACCCAACCGAACGCGGCCAGCAACGGATTCCATCGATCCTTCGGTTTTCAGGATGCCGGCCTGTACCGGCGCGCCGAATGGAAACACAACTGCTGGCACGACATCGCATGGATGCAGCTCGACCTGGTCGGCCCCGCCGACCAGAATGCGCCGCCCGGCCCAATCGTCTGATACATCGGGTTCGGCGATAAGGTCCCGACATGATTGTCACGAGTGGACGCCTGGCGGATTTCGTGGTCAATCGACGCATGTTGGCGATCACAGCGCTCGCACTACCCGTCGGTGCGTTGTCGGCAGGCGCAGCGTGGTGTCTAATCCGGTTGATCGGGCTGGTCACCAACCTTGTCTTCTACCAACGCTGGGGCACCCGCCACCTGATTGCCTTTGGCCGCAGGCGGGCCGGGCCGTCGACAACCCGCCGGAGCCTTCAGCCCCCTAGCGGGCCAACAATGACAATTTCGACGCGGGACCCGAACCGGCGACGCTTATTGGTCACGAGTGCTGCCGCTGTGTGGATTGCCGCAGGGCTTGGTTATCTGATCCTCGAAGCCATTGCGGCCGCGGGCTTTCGACCCAATTACAGCTACGCGCACAATTTCATCAGTGATCTCGGAGTCACCTCTCGCGGCATGTTTCACGGCCGCATGATCGACTCCCCGCTGGCCTCCTTGATGAACACCGCGTTCTACTTGCAGGGAACTCTGTTTCTCGCCGGTGCCGTCCTCATCGTCCGGGCTTTCGAAACCCACAAGGCTGCATTGTTTCTCACTCTCGCTGCCACGAATGCAGTCGGTAACTTTCTGGTCGCAACCATTCACAGCGGACCCATCGCGCAAGCCAACGGAACCAGCTGGGTGCATGCCACCGGCGCGGTGCTTGCGATCCTCGGAGGCAACGCGGCCATCCTGGCTGGATCTTCGATCGTTCGGAACGTCAGTGGGCCGTGGTACCGCGGCGTATCGGCAGGGCTCGCTCTGCTCGGCCTGCTGAGCTTCACGTTGCTCGTTATTGGATTGAAGGCCTCGACGCTCAATATTCTGCCGCCCGCAGTGTGGGAGCGGTGCAGCGTCTATTCGATCACCGCATGGCAAATGTTCAGCGCCGGCTATCTGCTCGCTCGCCCCATGGGTCGCCCTGTTTGACTACGGGACGAGCGGAGCACCGGAAGTTATCAGGTGACCCTGGTCATGCCGGGCTGGGAATGAGACACCTGGCAACGGAGTCGAATACCAGCATCACCAGATCGATCACGTCGTTGCGAGTCATGCCCTCTCGGTCATCGAGCCAGGCACGTAGGTACTCATCAGCCGCGCCCACCACTGCAACACCGAGCATGAGCCGATGGTGGCTGTCGCCCGTGGCTGGCAGCAGATCGGCGACGAGTTGTGCAAGTTTGTAAAAGCCCTTGCGGCGCTGCTCCCTGGAGACGGGCCCGCCGCTGAGCACTTCGGACAAGTGAATGCGGGCACGGTAAGGGTCGTCTTCGAGAAAGCCCGTGATCGTGTCGATCATCGCGCGCGCGGCTTCCGAGCGCCCGGACGTGGCTTCGATCGCTGCGCGGCAAGCGGCGAGTTCCTCGTCGATGATCCGGTCGTAGACGGCGGCCAACAGCGAATCCAGATCTGCGAAATTCTCGGCCCAGTAGCGGTCGATTAATCCCGACTGCCGCAGGACGGCCCGGATCGATGTGCCCGCATAGCCGTGCTGCCCGAACAGTTCGAAGCCCGCTTCGATGAGCTTGTCGCGGCGCTCGGTCACCCGCTCGGCTGCGGTCTTGCCGTCGTAATCCCTCATCGAGCCCTTTCTGCCGGCAACGAATCGCTTGCCTGCACTCCGAAGGATAGTCAAGCGCGAACCGGAGATACGTCCAATGTGATGTCAATCACCATCAGATGATGATTGCCATCAGATGAGCTACGGTCAGCCCTCATGACATCTACAAAATTTGCTCCATCAGCAGAATCGTTCGACTACATCGTGGTGGGCGCAGGCAGCTCCGGCTGCGTTCTCGCCAATCGACTCACAGAGGATCCGTCGGTCCGCGTGCTCCTGCTCGAAGCCGGACCAGAGGACAGCGCCGATGCCATTCGGGTCCCGGTGCTCTTCGGCAGCCTGTTCGGCTCCGACGTGGATTGGGACTATCGACTTGAACCCCAGGCGCACTATGCGGGCTCGGCGATCTACCCACGGGGGAAAACATTGGGCGGCTCATCGGCGATCAACCTCATGGTCTACATCCGAGGCGACCGTGCCGATTTCGACGGGTGGAGCCAGCGGGGTTGCGCCGGTTGGGATTACGACAGCGTGCTGCCCTACTTCATGAAAGCCGAAGCGAACAGCCGCCTCGGCGAGCCTCTCCACGGCAAAGTCGGCCCCCTGTATGTTGAGGACCGGTTGTTCACCCATGAGCTCTCACAACGCTGGGTCGACGCCGCGGTCGAATGGGGCCTGCCGGACAACGACGATTTCAACGGTGCCTGCCAGATCGGCGCAGGCCCTTACCAGGTGACCTGCCACGACGGTTGGCGGTGTTCGGCCAGCGATGCCTATCTGAAGCCGGTGGTGGATCGGCCCAACCTCACGGTGGCGGTCAACTCTCAGGTGACGCAGATCCTGTTCGACGGGACCCGGGCCTCCGGGGTGGCCTATGTGCGTAACGGCGTCGCGAACAAAGTGCGGGCACAGGCCGAGGTCATCCTCAGCGGCGGCACGATCAATTCCCCACAGCTGCTGCTGTTGTCGGGCATCGGTCCAGCCGAGCAGTTGCGCGCGCATGGCATTCCCGTCCGTGTGGACCTGCCGGGGGTTGGGGCAAATCTGCAGGATCACACGATGACCCCGATCGTCTGGGCCACACAGGATTCGAGTGACCTGCTGCAGCTGGCCAGCCCAGAAAACATGGCGCTGTGGCAGGAGCGGCGCGGCGGCCCGTTTACGTCCAACGGCTCCGAGGTGGGAGGTTTCCTCTCCGTCAACGGCGATGCCGTTCCCGATGTTCAGCTGATGGGCGGGCCAACGGCATTCGTGGACCACGGCCGCTTCAGCCCGCCGCTGCCGAACTTCACCATGCTGGTGGCACGAACCCACCCGGCAAGCCGCGGCCGGCTGTGGCTGGGCTCACCCGACCCACTCGCGCCCCCCCGCATCGATCCGGCGTACTTCACCGAACCCGCTGATCTGCAGTACGTCAAAGAAGGTCTGCGCGCGGTACTGGAGATCGGCGCTCAGCGACCATTCAGATCAAATGTCCGGGCACTGAACCTGCCGGAAGCGATGCCAGACGATGCTGCACTGACCGAACACGTCAGACGCTGCTCGCAGACCGAATACCACCCCGTCGGCACATGTGCGATGGGCATCGACGAAGATTCGGTCGTCGATCCCTCGCTGAACGTGCGCGGCGTCGACGGCCTGCGGGTCATCGATGCCTCGGTGATGCCGGCGATCATCAGCGGCAACACCAACGCGGCGGCGATCATGATCGGAGAAAAGGGCGCCGATCTGGTCAAGAGTCGCATTGGCTAGGCGGCGACCCACCTGAGCGCCACGACCCGCTGGCGCTGATTCCAGTGTCGTGGCAGCGGGACCCGCGGGTCGTGGTGGCTTTCCGTGTATCCGAAGAACGTAAGGGAATTTGAGTCACGGAGGGAAAGCGATGTCCAAGTCGACCACTGATCGGGCTATCGACGACGGCCATCAGCGCGCAGCGAGCGCGCTGCCGGATGTCCCTACTCTTGAGACCCGGTTGACCCGGGAGTATGGCATCCGGCATCCATTCGTCGGAGCGGGTATGGGATTCATCGCGCATGAGCGGCTCGCCGCGGCGGTCACCAATGCCGGCGGATTGGGTGTGCTGGGCGCATCCCCCGATCCTGCAGACAGCCTACCGGTAATGGTAGAACGATTGCGCACCTTGACTTCTGGGCCTTTCGGTGTGGACCTCATCTGCGCCGATACCGGATTCGGGCCGGCGACCACGGACGCGCATATCGACGCGTGCGTCCAGCTGGACGTACCGCTGGTGGTGTTTCACCATGACCCACCGCCGGCCCGCTGGGTCAGCACGCTGCGTGCCGCTGGCGTACGTGTGTGGATGCAAGCTTCCTCACCCGAACTCGCCGCAGCCGCAATCGAACTCGGCGTCAATGGGATAGTCGCTCAGGGCAGCGAAGCGGGCGGCCATGCCCGCGGACACACCCCGCTGCACGCGCTATTGCGGACGATCCGTCACAACTGGCCCGACATGCTTCTGTTGGGAGCAGGCGGCATATCCGACGGGACCGCCGCAGCCGCTGCTTTACGTGCGGGCACTGACGGAGTATGGGTAGGCACCTCCTTGGTCGCCGCCGTCGAAGCCAACGCCCATCCCGAGTACAAGCGTCGACTCATCGATTCACCCGGTAAGACATTGTGCACCAATGCCTTCGGACCCGAGTGGCCCGACCAGCCCTACCGGCTTCTAGCCACCCCCGCAGTGCTCAGCGCCGAGGCAAAAGGCCGCGGCCCCGATCCGCAAGAGCACGGCACCATCGGCCGGACACGACTGTTTCCCCATTCGGCAAACATGCCTTATGACATGCCGATCAGGTCAACGCTGCCGCCCACGCCCGAAACCAGCGGGGATTGGGATTCGATGGTCTACCCGGCCGGCGAAGGGGTCGGCGCAGTTCGAAGCACTGCCCCAGCCGCCGAGATCGTCCGGGAGATGATGACTCAGGCGTACGACATACTCACGACTAAACACAATGCCAACTTTCAGCAGGGTGTCGCGCATTTCGTTTTCCGTCCGTGACGCCCGAGCCAGCGCCCGGTGGTAGGTTGCGCTGCGCGTCTGCCTCCTACCGTTCGAATACCAGCAGC
>Ga0210405_10004897_pt1 | contig 12421 bp, 14 predicted proteins | sample IncBWH11MmetaG_FD_155492 | JGI IMG/M metagenome (GOLD analysis project Ga0210405, IMG submission 155492) | Forest soil microbial communities from Barre Woods Harvard Forest LTER site, Petersham, Massachusetts, United States - Inc-BW-H-11-M | ecosystem: Environmental > Terrestrial > Soil >... | reverse complement strand
GCTCTTTTGGGCGGCTGCCACCAGGGCGGCGTCCACGATTTGGATCAACTTGGCGTCGCCGGAATTGATGCGTGCGGAAACCTCCACTTTTGCAGGATACCGCACGAAATGTTGCATCGTTTCGGGGCAGCGAAGCGTCAATCACCTGTTGAAATCTTGTAGCGAGGTGAATTGAAGAATGCCGCAGACCGCATCATCCGGGGCAGCGACCGCTGCCATCACTTACACGATCGATCCAGCCCACACGACCGTCGACTTTAAAGTGCGCCACCTGATGGTCTCAAACGTACGAGGCGAATTTTCCGGTGTTTCCGGAACGGTGGTTCATGATCCCACGAACCCAGCCAATTCGAAGCTCGAGGCCGTCATCGACGCGACTACCATTGCCACGCGGGATCCGCAGCGGGATGCCCACTTGAAGAGCCCAGATTTTCTCGATGTCGAGAAATTTCCCAAGATCACATTCGTATCGACGAAAATCGCGCCGTCCGGCGAGGGCGAATGGAAGGTAACCGGAAATTTGACGATACACGGCGTAACAAAGGAAGTGACTCTTAACGTGGAAGGTCCGACGACGGAGACCAAAGACCCCTGGGGTAACATCAAGATCGGCGCCTCAGCAACGACGAAAATCAACCGGAAGGATTTCGGATTGGTGTGGAACGTAGGTCTCGAAACCGGTGGCGTGCTGGTGGGCGACGAGGTGACCATCCACCTGGAGCTGGAACTGGCGAAGCAGGCGTAACACCGCGAGTCGATCAGCGTTGAGGAACGGAGATCGTGATGTTCCGGTATTTCATACCGCCGGTGTGGTCGCCCTGAATATATAACGGGCCCGGTTGAGCCTCGTTACTGTTCAGCGCGCCCCCAGTGATCCCGGGGATTTCCTGATTGTCGATGGTGGTGACGCCGTCACGCACTACGGTGACGTTACGACCTACGAAGGTGACGTCGTAGGTCTCCCACTCGCCCGGGCGTCGAGGCACTTCAACTGCCGGAGCGATGAATCCGTAAATGGACCCCATGCCGTGAAACTTGTCGTCGGTGCCCGGTTTCTCGTACTCGACCTGGATTTCGTAGCGCCCGCGTAGATAGACTCCGCTGTTTCCGTCGTTCGGACAGTTGTATTCGATGTGCAGCTTGAAATCCTCAAACTTCCTGGTGGTGCGGATGTTCGCGCCGGCGCTCTCATTCACCAGTTCTCCGTTTTCCGCTTTCCAGTGATTCTCCGAAGGATTGTCGGGCTCCCAACCGGTGAGGTCCTTCCCATTGAACAACGATTCCGGATTGGTCCACGCCGCTGGGGCCTTGCGTCTTAGAGCGGGGACGGGCACTCCAGTCACTTGGCCTTCTACGCCATCCGCGCGCTTTTGATGGCCAGTCAGTTTGCCGTCGGCGACGCTAATCTCCCAGCCAACATTGATGTCCTTCTCGAACCACTCGGTTGTCGCAAAGGACATGTGAGTGCCATCGAGCTTGACATCGGTTGCCGGGTGTACGCTGGCCACGCGTCCGACGATTCTGACTTGAACGCCGCCGCTCTTTTCGGTGAACTCCATCCATGAGGGATACGTGTCCTTGGGGGTCTTGATGGTAAGGTCCCACCGGCCTGTAAACGGCGAGCCGCCCTCCTTTTTGGATGCTGCAGGCAAAAGCCCGAGCGCAAGGGTCAGAACGCAACAGAGTGATTTCATTCAGCCATAGTTTACCGCAGGCGCCAGTGCTGGATGCCGTCGCGCTCTTGTTGCGCGACTTTCCCCTGCCGCTCCAGGTATTCCAGGTGTGCCAGGACTTCGAAGACCGCAAAACGGTAGTGGAACGGTGTAAATGGACGTTCCCAGAGCTGATTTGCCAACTCGGCCGCACACTTCGGTTCGCCGCCGAGCAGCCTTAGTATGCGGGCGCAGCGATCGGCGTGATGCTCGATAGTCTTACGGATCCAGTTATGGTGTCCTGAAAAGGGCGCGCCGTGCGAGGGCAGGATCAGCTCGATATCCAGGCGCGCCAGCGCATCCAATGAGGCCAGGAATTCGCCCAGCGGATCGCGATCCTCGTGCCAGCCGATATTCGGCGAGATATCTTCAAGCATCTGGTCACCGGAAAAAAGCACGCGCCGCTCGCGACCATAGAGGCATACGTGGCCCGGCGAATGGCCCGGCGTCCAGATCACTTCGAGTTCTCCAACAGACGACGAGATTTTTTCGCCTCCCCGCAGAAGGCGATCGGGCTCTAGCTTGTGGAAGCTCTTGCGAATGTCTTCGGATACAGGGCGAATTTGCGCGATGAGGTCAGCGGTTACGCCTGCCCGCCGTAGCACCTCTTCCGCCCAGGTCTGGTATTGCTCGAATTGGGTTAGTTTTCTGAGGAAGTCTGCATCGTGCTCGTGCAACCAAAGGCGCGCTCCGGTCAATTGTAATACCCGATGCGCCAGTCCCATGTGATCGGGGTGGATGTGCGTCAGGAGGATTTCGCGAATGTCCCGCCAGCGGATTCCGGCGGCATCAATGGCGCGGGAAAGCGCTTGGAAGCAGGGCTCGGTATTCATGCCGCAGTCGATCAGCAGGTAACCCTCGGCGAGCCGCACCAGGTAAACGTTGATCCGGCCGGGAAGGAGCGGAAGCGGCAACTGGATACGTTGCACACCCGGAAGCACTTCACGAGGCGCATCTACAAGTGGAGTTTCCGGGGTCAAGCCCGATGCTAGCACAGCGCTGGTGGTATTCTTGCTCCCATGCACCGAAGAACCCTGCTGCGACTTCCAGCGCTCGCGGGCCTGGCGCAAGCCGCGAAAGCGCCCGGATTAAGGCTGTCCGTACGCGTAGAGCCGATCTTCCGCGGCATGGACCTTTCGCAGACGATGCAGAAGGTCGCAGACGCCGGCTATCAGGGATTCGAGTTCGGCGAATGGCGCGCTCAGGATGCCGCAGCTATCACGAAATTGAAAAACAAGCTGGGGATCGAATGCGCCTGCCTCGTAGGGAACCGCGCCGTGAATCCCAAGGGAATGACCCTGGTTGACCCTGCGGACCGCGAAGCGTTTCTGGTGGAGATCCGAGCCTCGACCGAAGCGGCCAAGCGGTTCGAGACCACGCGCCTGGTGACGCTGACCGGCAACGAGTTGGCCGGCGTTCCGAGGGGAGCGCAGCACAAGAGCATTGTCGAAGGGCTCAAGCGCGCGCACGATGTGGTGGCGCCGCACGGCGTTACGCTGATCGTTGAACCTCTCAACACGCTTGTCAATCACCAGGGCTATTATTTAGACCACACGCCCGAGGCTTTCCAGATCATGCGTGAGGTGGCGAGCCCCAACGTAAAGATCCTCTTCGATATTTATCACGTGCAGATCATGGACGGGAATCTGATCGAGACCATCCGCAAGAACATCGCCTCGATCGGCCATTTTCATGTGGGCGATGTGCCCGGCCGGCACGAGCCTGGAACCGGTGAGATCAATTACACGAACGTTTTCCGTGCGATTCGCGAAACGGGATTCCGGGACTTTGTGGCGATGGAGTATATGCCTTCGAAGGACCCGATGACGACTTTGGCAGAAGTGCGGGCGATGGCGGCTTCGTAACGCTCAGTCGTATACAAAGTGCAGCGCCTTCTTCAGATCTTCCCACGCCTCGCGTTTTGCATCCTGATTGTACGCGCGCAGCAGGTAGGAGGGGTGATAGGTGACCATCAGCGGAATGTCGCGCCATTTGAACCAGTTTCCGCGCATGCGCGTGACGCCTTCCTTGCGGCCCAATAAAGCGCGCGCCGCCGTTGCGCCGAGCGCGCAGATAGCTTTGGGTTGAATCGTAGTCAATTGCCGGAACAGGAACTGGCCGCAGATCTCCATCTCGTCGGGCTCGGGCGTTCGATTCTCGGGCGGCCGGCACTTCACCACGTTGCAAATGTAGACGTCTTTGCGCTCGAGTGGAATGCCTTCCCGTTTGGCCGTGCCTTCGATCATTTGTGTGAGTAACTGGCCGGCGCGGCCCACGAATGGAAGGCCCTGCGCGTCTTCATCTGCCCCCGGTCCTTCGCCTACGAACACCAGGCGCGCGTGCGGACTTCCCGAGCCGAAGACGATGCTGTGCCTCGCGGCGTGTAAGCGGCAGCGCGTGCAGTCTCCGATGTCCTCGCGAATTTTTTCGAGCGTGTCGCCGTCAGGCGCCAGGGAAGGAAGCACGGAAAGAACGGGCGCTTCTGCTGGCTGCGCGGTGCGCTTGTAGAGAGAAGTAAATCCCAGGTCCTGATAAAACGTCAGGTACTCTCGCAGTTTCTCAGCGTCCATGCGCTTTTGAAGCCAAGCCCTGCCGTACGTCGAGAGCCTGGTCGAGGATCTCGTCTGCCAGTTCCCGCTTCGACGCCCGGGGCAATTTGAGGAATTCGCCGGTCCGCAAAGCGATTGCCACTTCGTTCTGATCGGATTCGAAGCCGGTATCGTCGCCGCCCACCAGGTTGGCCACGATCATGTCGCAATTCTTAGTTTCGAGCTTGCGCCGCGCCTCGCGTTCCAGGTTCTCGGTCTCGGCGGCGAATCCAATCAAAAGGAAGTCCCGCTTTTTTTGTCCGAGCTCGGCCAGAATGTCGGGCGTAGGGTCCAGCTCGAGAGAAAGTCGAGCGGACGTCTTCTTGATTTTCTGCTGCGGTACGTGGTTCAGATGAAAATCCGCCACCGCCGCGGCTTTGATCACGATGGTGGCGGAGTCCAGATGTTCGAAAACCTGGGTGCGCATCTCATTTGCCGTGCGAACCGGAACTACCTTGACGTTCGGCGGGGCGGCCAACTGCACGGGGCCGGACACAAGAACCACGCGGGCGCCTCGCTCCGCTGCGGCTGCTGCCAGAGCATACCCCATTTTGCCGCTGGACCGGTTGGAAAGGAATCGTACCGGATCGAGCGGTTCCTGCGTGGGGCCGGCAGTAATCAGAACGGTTTCATCTTCAAGATCGCGGCGACGGCTGAGCACCGAAGCCACCGCGTCGGCGATAATTTCAGGATCGGCCAGCCGCCCCGGTCCCACCATACCGCACGCCAGGAATCCGTCCTCAGGTTCCACGATTCTGTGCTGGCGGCGGCGCAAGACTTCGAGGTTCGCCTGCGTGGCCGCGTGCAGCCACATGTTTGTGTTCATCGTTGGCGCCAGAACCACGGGGCCGGTGAAGGCCAGATACATGGTGGTGAGGAAATCGTCCGCCAGGCCGTGAGCGAACTTGGCGAGAAGATCCGCGGTAGCCGGCGCTACCACTAGCAGATCATTCTCCTGCGCTACCCCGATGTGCTCCACGGCGCTAGAAAGCGTGTCTTCGGAGTTCGAGGAAGAGAATAGGCCGGTGATCACTTTCCGGCCGGTGAGCGAGGCAAAAGTCAGCGGGGCGATGAATTTTTCGGCGGCGGTCGTCATCACTACCTGAACGGCGAATCCCCGCTGGATGAGCGCACGGCACAGCTCCGCCGCTTTGTACGCCGCGATGCCGCCAGCCACCCCCAGCACGATCCTATGCGGCCTGGACGTAGCGGCGTCTTGGGGTTCCGCGTTCACTTAGATGGTATCGGGCGCCGGTTCCTCGAGCGGAGGCGTCACTCCCGGGATCTCGTACTTGACCAAGCCGCGGCGGACCTCTTCAGCCGCAATCACTGTTGGCTTCTTGGACGACGTGGGCAGAAAGGGCCGTGCACCACCTTGCAGTTGCCGCGCGCGTTTTGCGGCGACGATAATGAATCGGTAAGTGCTCTGTTCCGGATCGTCCGGGAGGGTGCAGTGCGCGTTGTTCTTCGGAGTGTGCTCGGCCATAGAATACCTCTCAAAAATCAATCTGAAATGTAGCCAGGATCGGACGTATCTGGTCCTCGATCCTCGTACGTCGGACTCGCTCGGCTCGCACTATGGCTGCCAGAGTTTGCGCCGATTCGTTCAAGTTGTTGTTGATCACCACATAATCGTATAAGCAGTAATTCCGGATTTCCCGCGCGGCATCGTGCAGCCGCCGCGCAATCACCGCATCCGAATCTTCGCCGCGTGCCCGGAGCCGCTGCTCTAGGGTTTCTCTTGATGGCGCCAGGACGAAGATAGTGACGGCTTCGGGAAGCTTATCCTTTAATTGTGCCGCACCTTGGACGTCAATGTCGAGTACCAGATCCTTACCCTCGGTTATAGCGGCCTCCAGCGTGCCCCGGTGTGTACCGTAATAATTGCCGAACACGTCGGCATGCTCCAGGAACTCACCAAGTGCAATCCGCTGTTCAAATTCCGAGCGAGAGATAAAGTGATAGTTCTCTCCGCTGCGCTCGTGACCGCGCGGGGCGCGTGTGGTGTAGGAAACCGAGAATTTCAGTCCGGGCACCTCTGCGAGGAGCCTGGCGACCAGTGTGGACTTACCCGATCCCGAGGGCGCGGAAATGATAAAAACGTTGGTCAGCGCTCTACTCCAGGTTGAGCGATTGCTCGCGGATCTTGTCGATTTCCGATTTTGCGGCGAGTGCCAGTTCGGTAATGGTCAAGCCCAAATCGCCAAGTCCCCCTGTCTTGGAAAGAATGGTATTGGCTTCGCGATTCATTTCTTGTAGAAGGAAATCCAGCTTCTTGCCGATCTCGCCGCCGGCCCGGATCAGCTGTTCGAGCTCGGAAGCATGTGTCTTGAGCCGGATCAGCTCCTCGCTGATGTCGCTGCGATCGGCCAGCACGGCCGCTTCCTGAGCCATCCGGTGAGGTTCGAGGCTCGAACCGCGCAACAATTCCGACAGCCGCTCATGTAGGCGTTTTTGAAAAGCCTGGATGGCGCCTGAGCGGATTTCTTCCATCCGGCCCACGCTCTGGCGAATCTTGCCGCACCGCTCCAGAATCTCAACCGTGACCTCGCGGCCTTCGCGCTCACGGAACTGGTTCAAGGAGTCAAGCGCCTCCTCGAGCGCGCCCACTAGCGACGATTCGAATTCCTCACTCAACTCGGGTGCGGATTCTGCTCGAAACATGCCCGGAACGCGGAAGGCGACATTCAGATCCGGCGAACCTGCAAGAGAGAACTCGCGCTGTGCGCGCTCGAACGCCGCCAGATAGGCCTCAAGCAGCGGCCGGTTCAGACTGGAATCCGCAGCCAGTCCATTGGTCCGGCTCCAGGTGACGTTGAGCTGGATATGACCTCGGGCCACGCGGCTCCTGATGGCCTTGCGCATGGCGCCCTCAAAGGCATCCATCTCCGGCGGCAAATGAAAGTGCATATCCAGGCCGCGATGGTTGACCGTTTTAACACTGAGGACGATCTCGCCCTCGCGGAGGCTCTTGCGCACTTGGGCAAATCCTGTCATGCTGCGTACGCTCACAGGTCCACCGCCGCTCCGGCTTCAATGAACTGCAGCTCATGCAGCCTCTGGTAGATACCGCCGCCGGTTACCAGGTCGGCGTGTGTTCCAACCTCCGAAATACTGCCCCGGTCCATCACTACGATTTTGTCCGCACGACGAATCGTGGATACGCGGTGGGCAATCACGATGACCGTCCGGCCCGCCATGAGGTTGGCGAGGGCGCGTTGCACCAGCATCTCCGACTCGGCATCGAGATGTGAAGTGGCCTCATCTAGGATGAGAATGGGGGCATTCTTCAGCAGAGCGCGCGCGATGGCGATGCGCTGGCGTTGTCCGCCGCTCAGCTTGAGCCCGCGTTCTCCCAGGATGGTGTCATATCCTTGCGGCAGGTGCTCAATAAATTCGTCGGCCAGGGCGCTCTGTGCGGCCCGCCGGATGGCCTCCCGGCTGATCTCGGGCCGGCCGTAGGAAATGTTACTCGCCGCGGTGTCATTAAACAGGAAGGTATCCTGCGCTACCAGGCCGATCCTCTCACGCAGCGAGGCGATTGTAAGATCGCGCAAGTCTTGGCCATCGATGCGCACTGCCCCCGAAGTGACGTCATAAAATCGCGGCAACAGGTTTACCAGCGTGGATTTTCCGGCGCCGCTCGGTCCTACTAGAGCTACTACTTCGCCGGCCTTGACCTCGAGACGGATCGCATCGAGCTGGAATCCGTTGGAATTGGGGTAGTGAAATGTCACGCCGTCATAGAGGATGCCTTGCTCGAATCGAGCGAGCTTCTTTGCGCTGGGCTTATCCTCGATCTCAACGGGATGGTCAAGATATTCGAACACTTTCTGAGACGCGCCAATTGCCTGCTGAAAAATGTTGTGAATGCCCGTAAGACGCTTGAGTGGCTCGTACATCATGAGCAGCGCGATCACGAAGCTCGTGAACTGGCCGGCCGTCATGGCGCCTGTCTTAATCTGCGTCCTTGCGTAGGTGAGCAATAGCACGATGGTAAGCGCGCCAAACATTTCTATTAGCGGCGACGAGATTGCCTGTTGGCGCACGTATTTCAGATTGCTCTTCAGCAGCCGCCGCGCAGCGTCGCGGAACCGGCGTGATTCGTAAACCTCGGTGTTGAATGCTTTCACCACTTGATGCCCGCTCAGGGTCTCTTGCAGGATCTGGTTCACCTCGGCGGCGTGGTCCTGTGTGCGGCGGCTGGTGCCGCGGATGCGGCGCCCGATGCGTGCGGTCGGCACCAGTATCAGAGGCGTCACCACCAGACTCGCAGCGGCGAGTTTCCAGTCCTTGTAGAGCACCACGAAAAGCAGCCCCATCACGACGAAGCTCTGGCGAAGCAGATCTGCCAGAATATGCGACGTGGCCACCTGAATTTTCTCGATGTCGTTCATGATGGACGACATCAGACGCCCCGTTGAATGCGATTCAAAAAACTCAGACCCGTGCCGCAGAACCTTTTCGAAAACGGTGTTGCGCAAGTCGGTGACTGCCGAACAACCGACATAATTGACCATGTAGTTGGCCAGGTAATCGCAAATCCCCTTGACCGCGAACACCACAAGGATGGCGAAGCCTACCATGGTCCAGACATTGTGCCAGCCTGCGGGCACGAACTGGTTCAAATACACGGGATGATCGAAGATCGGAATCGTGAACAGCAGCACGGGTGTGTCGGGCGAAGCAGGGTTCAGTACGCGATCGAAGATGGGCCCAATCAAGAGCGCGATGGAAGCGTGAGCCGCGCCGACGAGCGCCATCAGAAGAACTGAACAGGTCAGGTAAAACCAGTAGCGCCGCGCGTAGGCGAGCAGGCGCAGCAGGTCGTTCATGCGCGCACCCGTAGTCTCTCCAGTGCCTCGATCACCTGGCGAGCTTTTACAGAACGGATTTCGCCAGACCCCGACAGCACTTCGGCCGGCGTGCGCCACGGCGCCCAGACTACCGGATCCGAAGGCCCGAAGATGACGACTGCTGGAATTCCGAACGCTGCCGCCATATGCGCAGGCCCGGAATCATTGCCCACAAACAGCGACGCGCCCGCCATCAGCGATTTGATTTCTTCAAGCGGCGCTCCCGGCACGGTCTGCCATTGGCCGAAGGCAGCAAGGTCCTCGCCCGGCCCGCCGATGAAAACCGGGTTCAGGTCAAAGGATCGCTTCAGGCAGTCGGCCACTTCGAGGAACCGTTCTGCAGGCCACGTCTTGCCGGGAAGGGCGGCAACGGGATGGATCACCGCATAGGATGCAACCGGAGTGGCGGCCGGCGCCGGCTTCGAACAGAACAGCTTCGCGCGCGGAATCTCCACCTGTGGCACGCCCAGGTAAAACATAGCCGAAGCCAGATGCTCTGCCGTGTGGACCTTGCGGTCAACTCCCAGAATTTCCTGGGCGCGCGGAATCCTCACGTTGTAAATCAGAGAGGGGCGGAAATGCCCGAATCCGGCCCGAAAGCGTGCGCCCGAGAAAGCGGTCAACATGGCGCTGGAGCCGCCACCGTGAAAATTTAGGCAGAGGTCCGGCCGCCACCGGCGCACGAGTCGCCACTCTGATGGCAGAATTTCGGTCACGTCCGGATTCCCGTCGAACAGCATGCGAAAGCGATCCTCCACCACGATGGCGATCGAGAGATCGGGCCGGGCCTGTTTCAGAACGGCCAAGGCGGGCGTGGTGAGGATGCAGTCTCCCATGGAGCGAACCCGGATGACCGCAATCCGCCCCTTATCCGGGATCCGTTCGAGGACTGAACTCATGCCGTGCGGCTATTCCTCCACGCGGGCTTCTTCAATCAGAAACACGGGAATGTCGTCGCGAATGGGAAATACGCGATGGCACTGAATGCACTTCAGCCCGCTGCCGTCCGGCTTCAGTTCGAGCGCTGCCTTATCCAGAGGGCACACCAGGATGTCCAGAAGTTCCTTGCTGAGGGCCATATGCGTGTCCAGTTTACCAGCTTTTACCCTGCCGGCTTCATCTCCGAGCGGATCTCCGAGCGGACCCCAGCGATCACTCCGAGATATTGCCGGGCACGGTCTTCAATCACGTCGAACCGCCCTTCCTACACGCTCTTGGCATCCACCAGTTCGCCGCCAACGGCTACCGCGCAGGCGCCGGCTTTGAGAAATTCGCCGGCAGTTTCCAGATTCACGCCGCCGGTGGGAATCATCTCGATGTGCGGAAATGGCCCCCGCAGCGCCTTGATGTACTTCGGCCCGCCCACATTGCCGCAGGGAAAAATCTTGACGATGTCCGCACCGGCGTCCCATGCAGTCACCACTTCGGTGGGCGTCAATGCCCCGGGGCAGATGACTTTCGAATAGCGCTTCACCATTTCGATGGTGGAAATCTTCAAACTCGGCGTCACGAAAAACTCTGCGCCGGCTAGCATGCAGGCGCGAGCCGTCTCCGGATCGAGCACTGTTCCGGCCCCAAGGACGATTTTGTCACCGAACTGGTCGGCTACTTTTTCCAGCGCGTGGATGGCGCCAGGCACCGTCATGGTGATCTCGGCCGCTCGTATGCCGCCGCGATAGATGGCATCGATGGCTTTGATCGCGCCCTCGGCGCTCGACGTACGCACCACCGGGACGATCCCGATCTCGATGATGGACGACAAAATCCGGTCCTTGGTCATGAGTTCAGATTATCAAGTTACGCCGCCAGTCTCTTAACTGAAATCAGGTTCAGCGGGCCCACGCCGGGAAAGCGCTCGGGGAGGCGCTCGATCACCGCGCGGAGCGGCTCGAAATCCTGCGGGTTGTTGTGGATGAGCGGCAGGTTGTGAACCAGTGCGGTGGCCGCAATCATGATGTCGAACCGCCAGCGTGCGAGTCGCTGCTGTCTTGATTCAGCAAATCGGTGGGCCTGCCGCGCCGGACTGGGCGCATCGGGCAGAATGGCCATCAATTCCGCCGCGATGAACGCGTCGTCCAAACCGAACGGCAAAACCTTTGTCGCACTTAGACTGCTCAGGTAGGCTTGTGTGAACTGGCGCACGAAACTCCGCCGCAAGGGATCGGCGTGTAACTCAGCGACAGCGTATCCTCGCATCCGCTCTACCACCGTCATCGCAGAAACATGGACTGGAAATACAGCCGAGTAACAAGTTAGCCACTCAGACTCTGCCGGCGCTCTCGCCGCAGTTAAGTAGCTTTGGGCGCTCGTATCAAACAAGTAAGGGCCAGCTTCCGGTTCTATCACTCCGCTTCGGTTATGCGTTCGTCCAGAATAATGCCATCCACGAGTAGCCGTTCCTGTTCAGTCAGCGGGAGAAAAGACTTCCGCCACATCTCAAGAATGCCGCGGCTGTTTCTGGGTGAAGCCGGCTCATTCCAGAGAGCGGATTCCACCAGATATGTGATGGCAGCGCTAACCGTTTGGTGACGGGTTTCAGCAAACCGCTCCACCTTGTTCAACAACTCCTCGGGCAGGGTCAAAGTTGTCCGTCGCGTTCGCGAGGCCCTCCGTGCAGCTTTCCGGGAATCGCCCTTGCGGGCCCGGGCCTTCGTCTTCAGCATGTATACAGTTTAGCATCTTCAACTGCATCAGACTACATCAACCTACCAGTCGACCGCCGCGCCGTCATCGGCGTCATAACTCTCGGGATTGCGCCAGTCGTGGCCGATCTTATCAGCCATCGCGTCTTCATCCAGTTCGATTCCAAGGCCAGGACCGGTGGGAAGGTCCAGATAGCCGTTGCGAAGGGTGAACGGTTTCTTAAGGTAGCCTTCGCCAAGGGATACTTGCTCCTGACACAAGAAGTTAGGAATGGAGGCTGCCATCTGCACGCCCGCGGCCAGCGAAATGGGCCCCAGCGGGTTGTGCGGCGCGACGGTCGCGTAAAACGCCTCCGCCATTCCTGCGATCAGCCGGACTTCGGTGATGCCGCCCGCGTGGCACAAGTCCGGTTGCAGCACCGCGGCGGCTTTCTTTTCCAGCACCTCGCGGAATCCCCACTTGGTGAAAACGCGCTCGCCCGTCGCGATGGGTAGACATGTTTCGCGCGCGATCTCGGCCATGATGTCGTGCTCCTGGCAGTTGATGGGCTCTTCGACGAACATGGGCTGATAGGGCTCGAGCGCCTTGATCAGCAGTTTCGCCGTTGCCGGGCTGATGGCGC
>Ga0210405_10004895_pt1 | contig 12426 bp, 10 predicted proteins | sample IncBWH11MmetaG_FD_155492 | JGI IMG/M metagenome (GOLD analysis project Ga0210405, IMG submission 155492) | Forest soil microbial communities from Barre Woods Harvard Forest LTER site, Petersham, Massachusetts, United States - Inc-BW-H-11-M | ecosystem: Environmental > Terrestrial > Soil >... | reverse complement strand
TTGGTTTTTGCCTGGCGATTGGCTTGGAGTCCTTCTGAGCTTTGTTGTCAGGCCATTTCGGCAAACACCGAGGAATCGCGATTCAAGGTTTCCAGATACGCGCGTAGGCAGGGAAACCCGTGGGCCGCAAAACTTCAAAATCAACGTGGACGGGTACGCTTGAGTGGCTGAACGTGAGATTGACGGTGGTTTCCGCGCCAGAAGCGATTTCGGGGAGGTCCACTTCTTGCCGCTCCACCGGGATGTCACCTTCGCTGTAGAAAGTTCCCCTGACCCGATAGCCTCGAAGCGCATACATCGGAACATCATTCCGGGTTTCTAGCCGTAGCCGGAAGGCGTTCACGCGATTCTCCACGGCTAACGATTCAACCGGGCTGCATTCCTCCCGCAGGGCGGCGTAGGAAGGCTTGCGCCGGCCGAAAAGATCCACAACGCCATGAACATTTTGCCGCAGCGCTCCAACGCCGGTCGGACCCACGTGAGACCGGTAATCGTTATAGGAGAAAAAAATGGCTCCGGCCACAAATTCCTTTGAGCGGAACACGGCGTCGTGGGAACGAAGGCCCTCGACGCGGTGCTGGTCGCCCTCGGGGCGGTCGGGTGTGCAAGCGCAGTAGCCGTATTCGGAAATGAGAACTGGCTTGCCGGGAAACGCGGCGTGAATGCCATCCAGGTGCTTAGTCAGTGCCTCAACAGTTCCCGGATCCCAAGTTCCGAAATACTCATTTACTTCCACGATGTCCATCATTCCGGCTGCGTCTAGTTCCGGAGTTTTGTTCAAGGAGTTCGAAGCATAGGAGCAAAGCCGATTAGGATCCAGCCTCTTCGCCTCCGCTAACATCCGTTTTGCAAATTCACGCGCGGGAGGATCTTGCCCGCCAATCTCGTTGCAAAGGCCCCAGACCACCACCGACGGGTGGTTCCGGTCGCGCGCGACCATCTCCCTCAGTTGCTCCAAACCGTTCTCCATGATCTCGGTATCCGGCTCGGTTCTCATGCCGACAAATGTGTCGTAGCCCCAGCTTGGAACCTCGGATTGCATCAATATCCCGTGCCGGTCACAGTAGTCGAGAACCCTTTTATCCTGTGGCCAATGAACGCGCGTAAAGACGCAATTCAGAAGTTTTAAGTCGTCGTGGTCGTGCGTGATCCATTGGCTGGGTTCCGCCATCCCAAATTCAGGATTGCTTCCCGCCATGCGCTCGACACCCATCAGCCGCACGCGCTCGCCGTTCAAATATAACGCGGCGTCTTTAGCCTCTAGTCTCCGCACCCCGAATGTAGTTGCGAGTCCATGATCCTCTTGTCCGCTTGCGATTGAAAAAATAAGCCGATAGAGATTCGGATGATCGAAATGCCACAACTTCGCCTTAGGCAGCGTAGCTGCAAATCTTTTTTCCTGTGTTGCGCCACTCTGCATGGTGAAGCCCGGCACCTCAGGGCTGGTCACTACTGTCAGTCCGGTCTCATCATCGATAATTCGATAAGTGGCTCGTCCCATCCACGGCTTCGAGCCTGTATTTCGGAGATAAGCGGTGATGCTCACCGTACCGTCTCCGCTGGCGACGTCGGGAACAGCTTCGACGTCAACCCGCTCCACAAAAGTTTTCGCGGTAATGAGCAGTTGCACCGGCCGATAGATGCCCCCATCATGCGCCCAATCACTGGAACGTCCCCTCGGCAGCATGTTGCCGTTGAATGTATTATCAACACGTACAGAAATTGTATTGGAGCTCCCCCAGTGGAGCAGATGAGCGATATCAAGCACGAAAGCCGTGTAACCCTTGCGCGCATGCTCTCCAGCCAATTCCCCGTTCACCCAGATGGTGGCCGTATGGAATACGGCCTCAAACTCGATCCGTACCGCGGAGTTTTGCCATTCACTTGGAGCATCGAAGGTTCGCCGATACCATGCGACACCTCGATACTCAACAAATGCGGGGTCCACTTGCCAAGTGTGAGGCACGCGCACTTCGCGCCAGGCACTGTTGGAGTCTTCGGTTCCGTACCAACGCCGGTCTTCACCAACATTTAGAGGATCAGTGCGAAACCACCATTGCCCGCTCATGTTCACCGTCTCCTGCGCGGACGAGTCAGTTCTTTTGGCGCCGGCCGCGAGGGTATCCGTGCCTATGGTGCCCACAGCCAGGGCTCCGGCCTGAGTCAGAAATCTTCGACGAGAATTCATGGCAAGGCTCCATTTCCGATCGTGATGACTTGCCGGCTAACCAGATATTCGGAAACTGTGTCAAAGCAAGCCAAATTAGCTGTAGATGCCCCAAGATAATCGCATACTTTGACTCCCGAACTGAAAGCCGCTGGGAAACGCGGTGAACACCATCGGTTTTATCCCTATGGGAAGACCTACGGGCTGGTGTTTCGGGAGCAAGAATCAACCCGATAGGGCTCCCCGTGCTGTCCGCAGAGTCATTTTTGGTCTGGCAGGCTTAACAGAATGCTGAAAAATGCGATATGTATTCCGCAGGAGGATATGGATATCAACGCAGCTGAGAACGCCGTTTCTTGACCGTTAGGGCCGTGCGGTCGCTCATAGGAATCTGTGCAGTCCAGCGTTTTTGTGCAGAGAGACAACGAGCCAACACTTTAGCGAGTTGCGGTAGGGACGCCAGTTGCCCAGCGCCCCCCGCGCGGATCCGTGCGGGCACTCATTAGCGCACACGGCTCTTACCGCGGATACTTAGCGTCAAAGCGCACCATGGGATATGGATGAAGAATCCTGGGTGTGGGGAGCCACTGAGCCACCCAAGGCTCCAGGAGCTCCCAGGTCATCCGGCTCCGCTGACTGCGACGTCGAATTACATGCAGCCAGCGTTTGCGTATCTCGAAACGAAAACTCCAGAGGCTGGCGAAATTGCCGGGTACAGCGTGATAGTTGAAGTAACCCTGTACCACGCTCCTCAACCATCTCCCGACTTCCGCCAGGGGCTGATGCATGCGCACCCGCAGAGCGGCTTTCACCTGCTTCAACTTGGCGAGAAGTCGCGCCCGGATGGTTTTGCGCAGCACGAAGAACTTGCCATTCTTCCAGGATTGTCCGCAAATGTGCGTAAACCCAAGGAAGTTGAACGTCTCCGGCTTGCCTTCACCCCGTCGCTTCCGGTCTTGAACCGCAAACCGCCCAAACTCAATCAGGCGGGTCTTATCCGGATGAAGTTCCAGACTGAACTTCCGCAGCCGCTCCCTCCATTCCCGGAGGAATCGCTCTGCATCCGCGCGATACTGGAACCCCAACACCATATCGTCTGCATAACGGACCACGATAACATCCCCCGTGGACCGGTGCGTCCGCCAGTGCTGGACCCAAACATCGAAGACGTAGTGTAGGTAGACGTTGCAAAGCAGCGGCGAAATCACCGAACCTTGTGGGGTCCCCTTCTCCGTCTCCGACCATTCTCCTTCCTCGAGTACGCCGGCCCTCAGCCATTTCTTGATCAGGCGGAGAATCCGTCGATCCCCGATGCGATGCTGGAGAAACTGCTCCATCCATTCGTGCGAAAAAGACCCAAAGCAGTCACGAATGTCGGCATCCAGCACCCAATTCACCTTCTTCCTCATGATTCCGACCGAGAGCGCATCTAGCGCGTTGTGCGTGCTGCGTCCAGGCCGAAACCCATACGAGAATCCCAGAAAGTCCTCCTCGTATATCTGATTGAGGACTGTTCCCACAGCGTGCTGGACGATTTTGTCCTCCAGGGCAGCTATGCCCAGGGGCCGCTGTCGTCCGTCCGGTTTGGGAATATAGGCTCTCTTGGAAGGTAGCGCGCGATACGTGCCCCGGTGCACGCGACTGTGTAGCTCCTCCAATCGCTTGCCCAGGTCCGTTTCATATTCCTGCCACGTCAATCCGTCCACTCCTGGAGCAGCTCCCCGCTTCAAGGCGTAGAAGCTGTTCATAAGAAGCGCGACGGATACGTGGTGCAGTAGCGCGGTGAATCGCAATCGCTTATCCCTTTTGGTTGCTTCTCGCACACGTCGCAGCCCAGCTAACGCGTTTCCCCAGCTTTGCATCTGGGACGCGGCCAGCTGCCCCGTGTTCTCCTTGGTTGGTCGTCTTCCCTCCAGGCCCTCCGCCGGTGAGAGACTTCCACCTTTGTTCGGGCACTTCGCAGGTACTACACGACCATCCGACTCCCTACCAGCGTTCATGTCGAGATTGTGGCTCATCACCTTCCCCGGCCGGCCCGTTCACAACTTCGTGTCGGGCACTGGTAGGATCTCCCGGTTCTCGCGCGTGGAGGTTCCATGCATGTCAGGGGTCTTTGACCTCGCAGGTCCAGTGGGTGCTCGCGATATCGCGCCCACCAGTGTTGCCTTCCCCATGAATAAACAAGGTCGGCATCCTGATTTCCCGTCATTTCGCGGCTCAATACCCTCCCTGCATGTGCCCCTGTCAACACTTCGTGCCCAGCCTCACGACTGACCACGCATGACTCGGGGTCGGTGTGGCTCGCTACGCCTTCACCGTAAGGCTCTCTCATCCTTTCCTCCACGCCGGTTTATCCCGGCGTTCTCATTCGTAACGCAGTGCGACGAGTGGATCGATGTCGGCGGCGCGGCGGGCGGGGAGCAGAGAGGCGATCAGGCCAACGGCGAAGAAGAGGGTCACAACTGCAAAGAACGTCAAGGGGTCGGTGGCTGAAACGCCCGAGATTTGGCTTGCCAGGAAACGCGTCAGGCCGAGACTAGCCAGCACACCGATGAGGATGCCGACAGAAATCAGGCGTAGCCCCTTCCAAAGAACCATTCGAAGAACGTTGCCGTGCTGGGCGCCGAGCGCCATGCGGACTCCGATCTCGTGGGTCTGCAACGCGACGGTGTACGCCATTACGCTAAATATGCCAATGAGCACGAGGGCGAGGCCGATTCCGGCGAACGCACCGACGGTGATCAGGCCAAACTGCGGCCGCGTGTAAGCTTCCTCGGCCAATAGGTCCTTGATTGATCCACTTCTGGTGACTGCTGCATTCGAATCCACCGCCCAGATTTCACGCTGGACGCTGGGGAGCAACGACTTGGGATCCACAGCAGTTCTTGCAAGGATGACTCGGTCTCCAAATCCAGTGATGGTGTAGGGGAGGAAAGCCTCGGGCGACGGGGATTCCAGCAAGCCCCGGTTTCTGAAGTTTGTGACCACTCCAATGATCTCGAAATAGGCATCACGCGGAGTACCGGGCAATTCATCGAAGACATTAAATTTAATTTTCTGCCCGAGAGGATTTTCGTTTCCGAAGTAAGTGCGAGCAAAAGCCTGGTTGACCAAGGCCACATGCCGCGCCGAATCGATATCGGTTTCAGAGAGAGCTCTGCCATGCAGCAGGCCAAGGCCGAGTGTTTGAAAGTAAGCTTCACTACACAGGTCGACCATAGACTCCCAATGCTGAGAATGTGGTTTTTCCAGGACTGTTATCCTGCTGCCAGCTCCCCCTAGCGGAGGCAGACCCACGGATACTGTGGCGGAGAGAACGCCGGGCAATGCTTTCACGCGTTGGAGGACTTGTTCGAAGAAGAGGTTTTTCTTCACGGCCGTGTCATCGCGGTCGTCAGCGCCCTGGACCATTTGCACGAATAGCGTGTTCGCAGGATTGAAACCCAGATCGATATGAGTGAGTGTGAAAAAGCTACGCATCATCAAGCCGGCACCGGTCAAGAGCACGATTGAGAGGGCCACTTCCGCAATCACCAGCCCCGCGCGGAGCTTTCCATGGCGGAAGCCGCCTGCGCCTTTTCCGCTGCCGGCCATACTTGGCTGCAGGTTGCCGCCAGCAGCGTGGAGTGCGGGCGCAAGACCGCAAATCAGCGTGGCTAGAACGGCGATCGCAAGCGCGAAAAGGAGGGCCACCCAATTCAGACCGATCACGGTTTCCTCTGGAATGGGACCGCGCGGAATGATCTGCACCAAGCCCTTTAGTCCGAAATAGGCAAACAAGCAACCAGCGACGCAGGCCGCCGCGGCGAGCACAAGACTCTCAACCAAAAGCTGGCGAATTAATCGTCCGCGGCTGGCGCCCAGAGATGCGCGGACAGCAATCTCCCTTTCACGCGCGGTGGCCCGAGCGAGCAGCAGGTTGCCGACATTGCCGCAAGAGATCAGCAGCAGCATGAAGACAGCAGCAAGCAGGGCGTAGAGTGTGTTCTTAAAATCACCGACCACGAAGTCCACGAGCGTGCGGGTAACCAGCGTAAATCGTTGTGGATAGAGATCACTGGGATTAGCTTCCGCGAGGCGATGCACGATCGCATCGAGGTCCGCGGCGGCCGCTTGGAGGCCGACACCCTTCTTGAGGCGTGCCAGAGCCCAGATAACCGGGGGGTCCTTCACCGGAAAAGAAGTGCCATCGGCGCCGGGGCTCAAGCCAAGCGGAAGCCATACGCTGGCGTCGTACCCGTTGAAGCGCTGAGGCATGATGCCGACAAGTGTGCGCGGCTTGCCATTCAAGAAAAAGGTCGCGCCGAGGATTTTGGAATCGCCGCCGAACTGCGTTTGCCACAGATGGTAGTTCATTATGAACACGAACGGGGCCCCGGGCTTGGTGTCACCTGTCGAAAAAGTGCGGCCAAGAAGTGGCGGAACGCCAAGGAAGTCAAAGCCGTTGGTGGTGACGTAGCCGCCCCGGAGGCGGCGAGTGCCGCTCCCGTCGCTGTACAGGACATCCAACTGATAGTTTCCAATGATATCTTCGAAGGCGTGGTTCTGTTCGCGAATCGCGAGGAACTCAGGGATAGTGTAGTGGTAACGCGTAATGGCGTCGCCAGTGCCGGCCAAGTCGCGCATCTCAAAGGTGACGGAGTGCTGGAAGTCGCGATACGGGAAGGGATCGAACACGACATTGTAGATGACGCTGAACATCACGGTGGTGGCGCCGATGCCGAGGGCGAGGGCAAAAACGGCGATCAGCGCGAAGCGGTGATCCTTGGCCAGGCTGCGCAAGGCATACTGAAAATCGCGAAGAAAATCCTCAACGTGGTTTTCCCTGCGTGCTTCGCGGCAATCTTGCTTGATCTGTTCCAGTCCGCCGAAGGACAGATGCGCATAGCGGCGCGCCTCTTCCGGGTTCATGCCCGAGGCCACGTAGTCCCGGACCCGCTGCTCCAGATGGAAACACAACTCGGCGTCCATCCGGTTTTCCGTCAGGCGTTTGTGGAATAAACGACGGAGCCAACCCATCACGGGAACTCCTACTCTACGGTTCGGAGAATCAGCGCAACCGCTTCCGACAGCCGCTCCCAATTGACCATCTCGGTGCTAAGGCGCTTTCGCCCCGCGCGCGTAAGCGAATAGAACTTAGCCTCTCGCCCCGTTTCCGTTTCTTCCCAGTTGGCTTGCAGCAATCCGCGGTCTTCCAGCCTGTAGAGCGCAGGGTACAGCGAGCCTTCGGGCACCTGAAAGAAATCCCTTGAAATCTGCTGAATTCTCTGGGAGATGGCGTACCCGTGGATAGGGCCGAAAGCCACGATCTTCAGGATCAGCATGTCCAGCGTGCCTTTGAGAAGTTCGGTTTTTTCCTGTCCCATATCATCCCTAGATGTCCTATGCTTATATCCCTAGAACGTCTAAGTGTCAATAAATTTTGTGCTGACGAGACGTTTGTTGGAAACTTTTGCCGTCTTCAATCGTCTCTATAGGAACATCGCAATCCACAACGAAGGAGCAAACGGAATAAAGAGGAAACAAAGCGCTCACGGCTAATCAAAACTGAGCCGCGACGCGTTGCAGTTTTGAAGCGGACGGAATCGAGAAGGGGTTAAACAGATCACTTCGCTTCTGGTTTGGCGGCCGGAGCGATGCGATCTCCAGGAGAAGCGCTACCCTCGCGGGCGCGTACTTTTCATTTAACCCCCTCTCATCTTAGTTGGCTTTGATTTTCAGATGCAACCGCGAACGCACGTCGCCCCTGCGTCACGGTGGGAGAATCCTATGAGAGCACGAGTATTGCCCATGTTGCTGGTTTTGACTTCAACGCTTTGCGCGCAGACCGAACCACCGCCTCACCCTTTCATTCCCATTGACCAATCTCGCCTGCCGAGACCTGGGGAGACCACCTCGACGCGCGAATTGCTCATCCCGCCCAAAGCTCTTAAGGAACTTCAGCGCTCGCAGACCTCGCTCCTGTCTGGTGACGTCCGCTCTTCCGCTCAGCACCTCGAAAGAGCTCTCCAGATTTATCCCCATTATTTGGAAGCGCACAACAATCTCGGATCGCGTTACGTCGAACTCCATGAATATGAAAAAGCCGCCGGAGAGTTTCAGAAAGCGATAGACATTGACCCGCGCGTTACGCAGCCCTTCAACAATCTAAGCGTCGCCTTTTTCCTCCTCGAGCGTTATCCAGAGGCAGAGGCTGCGGCACGCCGCGCACTCGATCTCGATCCGCGCAATTCCACTGCGCGCTATATGCTTGGCTGCATTTTAGCCACCGAGAAGCGCAACCCCCTTGAAGCCATGGAAATGTTGCGTCAGACCGAGCGCGAGTTTCCCGATTCCAGACTGCTCCTCGCGCAGATCCTCCTCAGGCGCGGCGCTGTAGAGGAAGCTGAAAACGAACTGCGTGGCTATTTGAACGTGCCCGGCGTCGAGAAAAAGCAAATCGCAGAGCGCTGGCTGGCGCGACTCACGCAGACATCGGCCACCACAAACAGTGCGACGCGCCGCAGCACGCCCTGACGTACAGCCGTCTGCGTTCCGGGTCGACGCTCCCGAAGTGGGCGCGGCATCGAGCATTTGTCCGAAAATCACGTTCTGAGAAGGCAGGGTGAATTGGTTCCTGGACAGTTCATTCTCCAGGACGCCGCGCCGGTGAAGCTGAGGCTTAACCGCAACGTGTCGTCTGCTGATGCTCACGAAGGTGAGCCCGTTGATTTCGAAGTGTTTAGAAAGGTGTGAGGAGGACATCAACAACTTTTGGATGGGACATCAACCCGAGACAATGTCCGAACTCTACTCCCGAATGGAGTTCGAGTTGGACCGTCGTCTCGATGAAGCTGAGCGGGTCGGTGACGGTTCCACGGTCCCAACCGTCGAAGTTGCTCCAAGTGCTCCAAGAATCTCGGAAGAAGTCGAACTCGAATTAGTGTTGCAAGAGCAGTAGAATGAGAAGAGTAGCCAACGATGCGCCCGTAGCTCAGTTGGATAGAGCGTCTGCCTTCTAAGCAGAGGGTCGCCAGTTCGAGTCTGGCCGGGCGCGCCACTTCCCTTGAAACCCATTCAATCCAAAGGAGTAACCGAGATCACTCTTCACTCCTGGCTTCATCCCCGATCATCTGCTTTTTCCGGCCCTTCTATTCGGACTTCTTGGTTGGCGCAACCGTAGTTTGGTTACTTTGTAATGCCGCTAGTGGTTGACCTACCAGACGATAGGCGTTCCTTTTTTGTGTGTTCTGAGTGCGGCGACTTGGGTAACGACAAGATCAAGAAAGCGCCGCTCCGATTCGGAAGAGATTTTTTACAATGACCACATTACGGCTTGATTGCACGGCGAAAGCATAAACGGAGGGCACTGAGGAGTCCACTTGGACCGGAATCAGCCAGGCGTATAAGTCACTTGATTATCGCCGGACACGTGCATTTTCGCTCCGGGGAATCTAAAGCAACTGCCACGCCGCATCGAACTCTTCATCGGCACCACGCCGACCGCGGTTGTAACTGTCGATTCCATCGAAGCGCCCTGAAGCTCAAAGCCCACGCGCTGCGCAGGCAAAACGCCCATCTGATTAACGCTAGTGCTTAATCGGACGCGCATTTTCGCGAATACGTGAAGGCAGGCACATCGCGAAAACTTGCCACCGTATCAAATTCGCCAGAGACACTCGATGAGTCCCTGTGGGGACGAATAGAGCCCGCCCGGCCGTGCGCCGGAACGCCCTGCCTGCCTTTCAACCACCATATACCACCAGATAGAGGATGGCTGAAATTCTGCAATACATTGTAACGAAACCCCCTTTTTAAGGGGGTTTCGTTACATAGTGTCGTTGACCCTCGACGGCCTGATTGCTATACTTTTCATCAAAACCCCCTTATTCGGGGGGGTTCGTTACATGCAATGACATGAACCCGATAACCCGATCATTATCAGTGCAGGAAAGCAAGGTCGTGCTGGCGCTCACCGAGGGGCAGCGGCGCGAGGCTACGCGGGCGGAAATCGTCCAGCTGCTCGGCGGCAGCGACAAGGCCGCTGACAATGTCATCGAGTCCCTGCGCCGCAAGGGCTGGCTGGAGCGGGCTACCTGGGGGGAGTATCTGCTCGTACCGCCTGAGCAGGGGCCGGACGCCCTCGGGGACAGCAATCTCCTCGCGCTCGCCAGCCGCATCGCCGACCCCTATTACATCGGCTTCGGCTCCGCCGCCGCCCATTACGGACTGACGACGCAGCACCGCAGCGTGATCTTCGTCGTGACGCCGGTGCGGCTGCGCGCGCGCGAGGTCGGCAAGTCGCGCGTTCGGATCGTCAATCTCTCTGGCAACAAGTTCTTCGGTTTCGCGCCGGTCGATGTGCTCGGCTATAAGGTGATGATTTCCGACCGGGAAAAAACCGCCATCGACTGCATCGACCGCCCGGAGCTTGCCGGCGGCGTGGGCGAGGTCGCGACCATCCTCGCGACCGCCAGCCGCCGGTTCGACTGGAACAAGGCAGCGGACTATCTCGAACGGATAAATTCAGGAGCACTCGCGCGCCGTCTCGGCTGGCTCATCGATTACGTCAAAGCCGATATTCCGCCGGAAGCTCGCGACCGCCTGCTCGCGCTGGCCGCACGGAGCCGCAAGACATACCTCGGACCTGATCTCGCGCGCTCGCGGGCCGTGGAAGGCGCCATCGGCTACGACAACGTGTGGCGCGTGTTCGTCAACGTAAAACCGGAAGAGCTGCAGGGCAGCGCCGGGCTCGGCCGGCGCAAGACCATCGGGAAGGACAACTCGCAATGCTGACGCAGCCGCAGGTGCAGCGTTACGCGATCGAATCCGGCCTCCGCGACATCATGATCGCGGAGAAGGAAGTCGTGCTGACGTTCCTGCTGCAGCTGCTGTCCGAGCGCGGCATCCTGAACCGGCTGGCCTTCAAGGGCGGCACCTGTTTGCGGAAAATGTTCGTCGGCAGCCAGGGAAGATTCTCGACTGATTTGGATTTCACGGGCATCGAGGAACACGATCACCAGGACATGATTCTGGAAATGATGGCGGCGTTCGAGCAGCCGTTTCACGGAATCCGGTTCGCGATTCCCGATAACTACTACGAGACGCAGGATGGTCTGTCGTGGGGCGTGAACACAACCTATTCCCACGACTGGAACGCCAGCGGCGTGAGCGAAATCAAGCTGCAGGTCAGCCGCCGCGAAACGCCGACACTGCCGGTGGAGCCACTCGCGCAGATCGAACAGAGTTATTTTAAGTTCCTGCCGTTCGCGGCTGCGGAAATCACCTGCCTCGCGCTGCCAGAAATTCTGGCCGAGAAAATCCGCGCCTCCTATCAGCGCAACAAGGCGCGCGACATCTACGACCTCGGGATGTTCGCGAGGCGGCCGCTCGACCAGGCGCTCGTCCGCCGCCTCGTCGTGCTGAAGCTCTGGCAGGCGCGCGATACTTTTGATGCTGCGCGCCTGATGCAGAAATTCGAGGAGGGCAAGGAGTTCGACTGGGATGATCTGCGTCAGCTTCTCAACCGAACGGTGGTCCTCGACCGTGAGAAAATCTGCGCCGATTGCGCGGGGGGTTTGGATTCCTGGTGAACCTGACGGACGACGAGCGGAAGCTCGGCGGCGACAAGTATCAGCGCGAGCAGGCGACAGCGAAAAAAGTGCGCGCGCAGGCCGGAGGAAACGACGGTCACATGAAAATTTCCGAAAGAACGATCAAGCGCCTCGGCGAGATCATCACGGGGAACAAGTCGCTCTCTCCCTACCGCTCCGGACCGAAGCTCGTCAGTTTTTTTAACGACTTTGGCACCAATCATACTTACGGTGACGGTTTTCCATGGGTGTACGAGATAAAAGTTGGTTCTCGCTTCTTGGCTTGATTTTCGCACGTATGTTGTATATCAGCTTCGACGGCACTGGTGTCCCGGTGCGCAAAAGCGAGTTGCTGGGACGGCGCGGCAAACAAGCAGATGGCTCCGCCCGCACCCGTGAAGCCAAGCTGGGCTGCGTGTTCACCCAAGTTGGTTTGGACAATGAGGGCTATCCTCAACGCGACCCCAACTCCACCACCTATGTCGGGGCCATTGAATCCAGCATGCTCTTTGGCTGGCGCCTGTACGCCGAGGCTCTGCGCCGGGGTCTGGAGCAGGCTCGGACGGTGGTCGCCCTGACCGACGGGGCTCGTTATAATCACACGATTATCCAAACCCATTTCCCCGATGCCGTGCATATCGTGGATTTGTTCCACGCCTATGAGCATTTGACAGCCCTCGCGCAGAT
>Ga0210405_10004894_pt1 | contig 12429 bp, 8 predicted proteins | sample IncBWH11MmetaG_FD_155492 | JGI IMG/M metagenome (GOLD analysis project Ga0210405, IMG submission 155492) | Forest soil microbial communities from Barre Woods Harvard Forest LTER site, Petersham, Massachusetts, United States - Inc-BW-H-11-M | ecosystem: Environmental > Terrestrial > Soil >... | reverse complement strand
GGGGCTGTCGCGGGAGATCCTGCTGAAAGAGGGGAGCCCCTATCGGTTGCAGCTTCGCCTGGACACCCTCAATGCGACGAATACCGCCCAGTTCTCCAATCCGAATACGGGCTTTGGATCCAACTTCGGGTTCGTCACCGGCACCCTGAGTTCCGGTACCGGCGTCAATGGTACGGGCGGGGGCCGCGTCGTTTCATGCGGGGTCAAGGTGTTCTTTTAATCTGTTTGGGTACCTCTGCCAGCGCTGCCGCCAGGTTGTACCGTGCATCGGTGTAATTGGGCTTGATCCGCAGCGCCGCTTCAAAGTGGCCGATCGCTTCGGGCGCTCTGCCCGGCATCCTGGCCAGGACCACTCCCAGGTTGTTGTGCGCTTCGGCGTAATCGGGTTTGATCTGCAGCGCCGCTTCAAAATGGCCGATGGCTTCCGCCGTCCGGCCATCCATGCTAGCCAAGGCAACTCCGAGATTGTAATGCACCTCCGCCAGTTCGGCGAGCGCGCGGCCCAGGTTGTTGCGGGCGTCGTCGTAATCGGGCTTGATCCGCAGCGCCGTCTCATATTCCTGGATCGCCTGCGGCAGGCCGTCCGGAGTCGCGGCCAGAGCGTTGCCAAGGTTGTTGTGCGGAATGGCGGCGTTCGGTTCTATCCGCAATGCGGCCTGGTACTCGGCAATCGCGTCGGGCAGACGGCCCGGCAACTTGGCCAGAGCGGTTCCCAGGTCGGTATGCGCCCGCGCCGAATTGGGATTGATTTGCAAAGCCGCCCGATAATGCGCGATGGCGTCTTGCGGGCTCAGGTCCGCTAGCGCAACGCCCAGATTATGATGCGCCAGATAGTTGTTATCCGTGACATCTAGTGCGTGTTGAAACAAGGCCTGGCTGTTCGCCCAGTGTTCGGTCTGCGCCCAGGTGAGCGGTACGCAGGCCAGGCACGCCGCCGCTCCCACTAACGCCACAGCCTCCTTCCGCCGGATCAGGTCCGCGGCCCCCCACGCCAGCAGGATCGCCAGCCCCGTCATGGGAATATACATGTACCGGTCCGCCCGCGCCTGTGCGCCAACCTGAATCAGCCCGATGACCGGAACCAGCGTGCCCAGAAACCAGAACCACCCGACCGCCAGGTAAGGATACGCGCGCAGCCAGCGTACCACCGCAATCGAAACGCCCAAGATCGCGAGGCCGGCCAAGGTGGCCTGCCAGACGGGCACTGCCGCCGGATAAGGATAGAAGACCGCCAGCCTGACAGGCCAGAACATCTTGGCGATGTACACCACGTAGGAAACCAGCGCGTTTCCGCTCCGCAGCCCCAGCGGGAATCCCTGCACCGCTCCGGAGCCGCTCTGCGCCACGTAAGTGGCGATCGCCTCGGCGGCGGTAAGCGCGAAGAACGGCGCCTTTTCCCAAAGCCGCGGCCACCGGCGCAGCGGCCAGATGTCCAGCAGCAGCAGGACGAACGGCAGCGTCACCAGCATCGGCTTGGACATCAGCCCCAGGCAGAACGCCGCCAGCGTCAGCCCGTACCGGCGCCACCCTGGCCGCTCTGCGTACCGCACGTAGGCCCATAGCGTCAGAAACCAGAACAGGGCGCTCAGCACGTCCTTTCGCTCTGCAATCCAGGCTACCGATTCCACGTGCAGGGGATGCAGCGCAAACACAAACGCTACGAACGCGCTGCGCCACCGCGCCCCGGTAGCGCGATGCAGGAACCCGAACAGCGCCAGTGCCGCCAGCGCATGGATCAGTACGTTGGTGAGATGATGCCAGCCGCTTTGCAAACCAAAAAGCTGGCAATCCAGCATGTGCGAGAGCCGGGTCAACGGAAACCAATTGGCCGCCTCCACCGATGTGAACGCCCATTTGACGCCCGCGACAGTAATGCCGGCGCGCACCTGCGGACTGCCGGTTACGTACTCGGGATCGTCGAAGTTCACGAAGTCAAACTGCCCCACCCGCGCGTACACGGCGAACGTCGCCGCCAAAAGGGCCGCGTAAATCCAGACGACGCTGGAATGCGGCTGCGGCGGGGGCGGCTTCTTCGGCACTGGAGGCCAGTGTACAATGGCTGTCCATGTATAGAAAGCCAGCTCTCACGCTGCTGATTCCCGCGGCTTGGGCGCAGTCAACGCCCACTTACCAGGTTCAGCGCGCCTACCAGACTTTCTACTACGGAATGGAAATGAACGCGCGTGCGACGATCTGCGACTACCTCTACGTCTTCCCGAAAATGCTGCTAAAGATTTGTCAAGAAATAACCATGCCAAGGTCTGCCCTCCGACGTGGCGTACGCACTCGTGCGTGCCGCGCCGACACTCGTGTCGTCGCACGGTCTGAGTGCGCAGAACCTCCCGAGCCTGATTCCACCTGGACCGCGAATTTGAACCCGTGGGAGTGAAACCGCCGCAATGATTTTGTGGGGCGGGCCCCCCGGCCCGCGGCCGACCCCCTGGTCGGCCCTGCTGCCCTGTTCCAACTGGCCGCAGCCCGCTTTCAGCGGGCTTAGCACCAAAAAAACAGGCTGCGGTTGCCCACCCACAAAGTCCATTAAGTGACTGAAACCACCAAATACGCTAATACCGCGCCCCATGAACGGCAATTCCCCATCGATTATATAGGATAAAAATCGATTTTCCAGATGAATTCCGTAAGATTCACGCCCCGCGAAAATTTATTTCCATTTTAGTTTCAATAACATAGCCGCGTTTTTGCCCTAATTGCTTGACATCCTCATGCTATGGTCTGAATAGAGAGACCATCACAGCCAGGACGGCTGGTTGGCGATTTTCATTTCCGACAACCGCGCCACAGCCGAAGTGTGCCTTATGCTCATTCGACCGTATATGAAAAAGAAATTTGGCTCTGTTCGTAATTTCTCGCCCCCCGTGGGGCAGGTCCCCGACCTGCCCAAGCCCGAGCAATCCCAAAATCTCCATCCAATGTTTCCAACACTTTGGGCTTTGTTTGGCATTTTCCCCCGCGTCGCCCAAAGGCCTTTTCATCACTTTTCATCACTTTTCGACACTTTTCGCGCCCGCCTGTTTCGCACCGCCCCAGGACCGGTGTATACTTCGACCGAGCAAGTCAGGAAAGGAAACATGCGTCCTTTGCTAATGGCATTAGTATCGCTGTCGACGCCAACCTGGGCGCAGGAGCAAAAAATGACGGTGCCGGATGCCCAACAAGGCGCCGCGCTTTTTCAGACTCACTGCACCTACTGCCACGGCGCCCACGGCCAAGGCGGTCGCGGACCCGATCTAACAACAGGCCAGTACAAGCACGGTGGCTCCGACGCCAGTTTGTACGACACCATCCGAAACGGGGTCCGCGGCACGGAAATGCCGGCGGTTCTCGCCACCGACGATGAAGTCCGGAAAATGGTTGCCTTCGTGAAGACTCTCGGCGCACTGCCTCCGGGCGAAAAGCCGCCAGGCGATGCCGACGCCGGAAAGCTCATTTTTGAAGGCAAAGGCGCCTGTAGAACATGCCATGCCATCGGCCGTGATGGCGGCAGTCTCGGACCCGATCTGAGCGACGTCGGCCGCCGCCGCGATATCCAGTACCTCGAGGAATCGCTCCTCAAGCCGGAAGCCGATGTGCCGATCCGATACCGGTCGATTCAAGTGATTACCAAATCCGGGCAGACTATCGCCGGGATTCGGCTGAATGAAGACGATGTTTCCGTCCAGTTGCGTGACGAGCAGGACAATCTGCGTTCGTTTCTGAAGGAGAACCTCCGCGAGATCCGGCACGACAAGCCATCCCTCATGCCGGCCTACGGCGCCAGACTCAGCAAAAAAGAAATCGATGACGTGGTCTCCTATCTCAGTTCTTTGCGAGGTGTGCAATGAGAATCGCCGCAATCGCGGTCGCCGTTGTATGGACGCTCCACGGCCAAAGCCTGCCAGTTACTTACGATCGCCTCCTGAACGCCGACAAAGAGCCCGGCAACTGGCTGATGTACTCCCACACCTACAGCGGTTGGCGATACAGCGCGCTCGATCGGATTACCACCCAAAACGTGAAGAACCTCGGCGTCAAGTGGCTCTTTCAGGGGCGCAGCCAGGAGAAGTTTGAAACCACGCCGCTGGTAGTCGACGGCATCATGTATCTGACCCGTCCGGAAAATGACGTGTTTGCGCTGGACGCCGAAACCGGGCGTGTCATGTGGACCTATAGCTATAAGAACCCGCAGAGGACCTACAACTGTTGCGGAAATGTGAACCGGGGCTTGGGCGTACTCGGGAATAGCCTTTTCATGAACACGCTGGACATGCACCTCATCGCCATCGATGCCAAGTCCGGCCGCGAGTTGTGGAAGACCGAAATGCAGGACTACACCGCTTCCGGCGGTTACGCCGCCACCGGTGCCCCGCTCGTCGTGAAGGACAAGGTGATTGTGGGCATGGCCGGCGGCGAGCATCCCATTTCCGGATTCCTGGATGCTTATGACGCAGCCACTGGAAAACGTCTCTGGCGGTTCAACACCATTCCCCAGCCTGGTGAAGCGAACTTCGGAACCTGGGCCGGAGACTCCTGGAAGACCGGCGGAGTCGCCACCTGGAACACCGGCTCCTACGATCCCGAGTCCAACACCGTCTACTGGGGCACCAGCAACCCCTGGCCCGACTACAACGGCGACTACCGCGCCGGCGACAATCTGTACTCGTGCTCGGCGCTGGCGCTCGATCCCGACTCGGGCAAGCTCAAGTGGCATTATCAATTCACGCCGCACGACACTCACGATTGGGACGCCTCCCAAATCCCGATCCTGCTCGATGCCCCGTTCCGCGACAAGCCGCGCAAGCTGATCGCCTGGGCGGCCCGCAACGGTTTTTACTATCTGCTCGATCGCAACAGCGGCGAATTCCTGCTGGCCAAGAGCTTTGTCCGCCAGACCTGGGTCCGCGGCTTCGACGATAAGGGCCGTCCGCAAGTTATCCCCGGCAACGATCCGACGCCGGAAGGGAACGACCAGATATTTCCGGGTGTCGATGGCGCGGCCAATTGGATGTCCCCCAGTTATAGCCCGCTGACCAAGCTGCTTTACGTTTTCGCGCGCGACGAGCGGCGCTTGTTTACCAAGAACACAGTCCGTCATGCCGCTGAGGAGAACAACGCCGTAGGCGGCCGTGGCGCCGGCGCTGGCATTTTCGGCGCGGGCGGCAACGGCGGGGGACGCGGACGTGCACGCTTTGCGCCCGAAGAGAGTTGGGGCAAGGTGGTTGCGATCGATCCTTTATCCGGAAACATCCAATGGGAGCACAAGGTAATCACGCCCCCTTGGGGAGGTGTGATGTCCACGGCCGGCGGCCTGGTTTTCGGCGGTACGCAAGAGGGCGTAGTTTTTGCGCTCGATGCCCGCACTGGCGAGCGTCTCTGGTATTTTCTGGGCAACGATCGCATCTATGCGACGCCCATCAGCTATCTCGCCAACGGCAAGCAGTACGTGTCGCTGGCAGTGGGCGACGTGCTTGTGACCTGGGGCCTCTGATGTTTCCCCCCTCTCCCACTCCCTGGCAGAAAGCCTGGTGGGGTCAGCCCTTTTGGGCTGCCGCCGCCTTTTCAGGCGGCGTGCCACAGCCTGCTATCACTGCCGGGGCCCCAGGTTCCACCCAAAAAAATATCCCGACAAGCCGCGTTTTATCATATAATTGCATTGAAGCAGGAGGGGGATTGTGAAGCAATTCCTATTTACCACCGCCATCATTGCCGCAATGGCCGTCCCGGCAATTGCGCAGCGAGACCCGCTCTTCAAGACTGAGATTCTGCCTGTCCTGGAAAAGAACTGCGTTCAGTGCCACGGCCCACAGCGCAAGATGGCCAAGCTGGACCTGAGCAACTTCACCGGAATGATGGAAGGCGGCTCTAGCGGCCCGGTCATTGCGCCCGGCAAGCCCGAGCGCAGCCTCATGTGGAAGCTGATCGAAAACGACCAGATGCCGCAAGGAGGCAAGCTGACCGTCGCCGAAAAGCAGTTGATCAAATCCTACATTCAATACGGACGATTCCCGCAAGCCACGCCCGAGACCGAAGCTGCCATCCGCGCCAGAGAGGCTGCCAAGATCACTGAGCAGGATCGCAACTGGTGGTCTTTCCGTCAGCCCGTCAAGCCGCCGGTTCCAGGCGTCGCAAACCAAGACCAGGTGCGCACCCCGATAGACGCCTTCATTCTGGCCCAGCTCGAAAAGAGGGGTTGGAAGATGCAGGCGGAGGCCGACCGGCCAACCCTGATTCGCCGCGCCTACTTCGACCTGATCGGTCTTCCCCCCACTCCCGCCGAAGTGAGTGCCTTCGTCGAGGACAAATCACCGAACGCCTGGGAGAAGGTGATCGATCGCCTGCTCGCATCGCCTCATTACGGTGAGCAATGGGGCCGTCACTGGCTCGATGTGGCCGGTTATTCGGATTCGCGCGGCGACGCTGGCGACAGCGATCGCGAAGTTTCCTGGAAATATCGCGACTATGTGATCCACGCTTTCAACAAGAACAAGCCGATCAACCAGTTCATCGTGGAGCAACTGGCCGGCGATCAGTTGGTGAACTACAAGCATCTGGCCATCCCCACCCCTGACCAGATCGAGCCACTGACCGCCACCGGTTTCATGCGAACCACCGCCGACATCACCGACAATCAGACCATCTACGAAGTCGACAAGTATTTCGATGCCCAACAGAAAGCGATGGAGACAAGCCTCTCGGCGCTGCTCGGAGTGACCATCCAGTGCGCCCGGTGCCACGACCACAAGTTCGATCCGCTTCTGCAACGGGACTACTACAAGCTGATGTCCATTTATCAGCCCGTCTTTGATCCGGAGAACTGGCTGCCGGCCGACTTGAACCACGGACCCTGGCCCAGCCGCATGGCGCTCGATATGGACGAAGGTTCCCGCACCGCCTGGATCAAGGACGTCACCAGTAATGACGCCAAGGCGATCCGCCGTCTGGACGATCTTCTGGAAGCCACCTATCAGAAATATCGCGCCGAGCTGAAGGGCGGGCGCGATATCTCCGAGGAGGCCAAGCGCCTGCAGATGCGCAAAGACATCGAAGCCGATCCCGATCTGGAAGTCGACCGCAACGCTCCGAAGGACGGCGTCACCGATCAGGAACTCGATAAGCGCTATCCGGAGCTGGCCAAGTGGAAAGACGAGATCCAAGCCAAGCGCTATGGGCGCCGGAACCAGTCGAAGATCCCGCCCAATTACATCGAAGCCTCCTGGGATATTTCCAAGACTCCCTCGCCGACTTATATTTTGGCGCGCGGCAACTACCTTGCGCCCGGGGCCGAAGTGCAACCCGGACTTCCGCTGGTGCTTGACAATCCGCAGCATCCGCTCGAATTCCCCGATCCTGCCAAGCATCCGGAGTGGAATGGCACCAATCGTAGGCTGATTCTGGCGAAGTGGATGGTTTCGCGCGAAAATCCGCTAGTGCCGCGCGTATTCGTGAACCGCGTCTGGCAGTGGCACTTCGGAGAGGGGATCGTGAGGTCAGCCGATGATTTTGGCACTCAAGGCGCCAAGCCGGCGCACCCGGAATTATTGGACTATCTTACCGTGGGCTTTGAGGACCACAACTGGGACCTGAAATGGCTGACCAAGGAAATCATGATGTCCCAAACCTACCGTCAGGCTTCCGCCGAAGTGCCGCAGTATCTAGCCGCCGATCCCGCCGACAAGCTGCTCTGGCGGAAGGCTCCACTGCGGATAGAAGCTGAGACCATCCGCGATTCGATGCTGAAGGTGAGCGGACTGCTGAATGAGCGAATGTTCGGCAAGCAGGAGCCGATCAAGCGCGGCCCGGATGGCCAATGGCTCGAAGACAGTCAGGGCGCAGGCGCCAGCCGCCGCAGTCTCTACCTGGCGCAAACGCGCACGCGCTCGGTGGCCTTCCTGCACGCTTTCGATTGCCCGGATATGACGTCGGACAACCAGTCGGAGCGCTTCCGCTCTTCGCTGCCCACGCAGTCCCTGGCGCTGATGAACAATCCGCTGGTGATGCGCACTTCCAAGTCGTTCGCCACCGAGGTGCTCGAAAAGAGCAGGAACAACTACGAGGATGCCGTGAAGATGGCATTCGATGTGGCCTACAATCGGCCACCCACTCCGAAGGAACAGGAAATCGCCAGGAAGTCGATCGCAGCAGAATCGGACAAGCAGGAGGGTCTGCGGTTGTTCATCCAGGCCATGTTTGGGTCCAATGATTTCTTGTATAGTTATTAAGGTGTATTGTGGGGCAGGATTGTATCCTGCTGGCCGGTTTCCAACCGGCTTCTTCGTACTGAGCAGTCCCGTCCGGGAAGCGCCGATGAAATCGGCGCGCAGCTTGCAAAGCTGCCCCACTAGAGGAACAAAGCCATGAAGAGATTTATAACGCGGAGACAGGCGCTGCAGGACGCAGCCATCGGCTTTGGCGCGATGGCGGCGAACTCCATGCTCCAACAGGAGCGGCTATTTGCGGCCGAGTCGGCACTGGCCAAGGAGCGTACCTACGACCTCCGCCCGAAGCAGCCGAGCTTTCCGGCCAAGGCCAAGCGGGTCATCTTCATTTACATCGGCGGCGGACCGAGCACGATTGACATGTTCGATCCCAAGCCCGCGTTGATGAGGTATGACGGCAAACCGGCGCCATTCGAAATCAAGGGCCGCGCGCTGAACGGCTCGCAACAGATCATGGCCAGCCCCTGGAAATTCGCCGACTGCGGTGACAGCGGCCGCCAGGTGTCCGAGTTGCTTCCCTACTTCCAGAAGGTGGTCGACAAGGTGACGTTCGTCCGCTCCATGACGACCGACCGCATCGACCATTCGACGGCGCAATTCACGTTCGTCACCGGCCGCGGCTTCACCGGTTTCCCGTCCATCGGCGCATGGGTGAGCTATGCCCTTGGCACGCAGAACCAGAATCTGCCCGCCTATATCGCGCTGGGATCGGGAGCGACCATCGGCGAGCGGGCGCATTCCTCCGCCTGGCTGCCTCCCATCTTCAACGGCACCTCGATGCGCGCCGATCCGAAGACCCCGATCTTCGACATCAAACGCCCCGACAACATGAGCGCCGATCAGCAGCGGCGCCTCCTGGAGATGGTTCGCGACCTGGATCGTGAGCAGAAAAAAGCGTACCCGCTGGATCAGGATCTCGAGTCGCGTATCGCCAACTATGAGCTGGCCGCCAGGATGCAGTTGGAGGCCGTGAAAGTGGCCGACCTCGACGAAGAGAGTGAGGCCACCAAGAAGCTCTACGGCATCGATGCCAAGGTGGCGGGCCCGTTCAGCCGGCTGTGTCTGATGGCGCGCCGTCTGGCCGAAAGAGATGTCCGATTCATCCAGATCTACGGCGGTGGCGGTGGGAACTGGGACACTCACAACAACATCGAAGGTCAGCTTCCCGGCCTGTGCCAGTATATCGACCAGGGCATGTCGGCGCTCTTGATCGACCTGGAGCAGCGCGGCATGTTGAAGGACACTCTGGTCGTGTGGTCTGGTGAGTTCGGCAGGCTGCCCACTATCGAGGCGAAGAACTCGAAGCCGGGCCGCGACCATAATCCTTACGGGTTCAGTATGTGGATGGCCGGCGCCGGCCTGAACCCTGGATTCGACTACGGCCAGACCGACGAGCTGGGATACTCGGCTTCACGCGATTTCAAGTGCGGCCACAGCGATATCCATGCGACCATTCAACACTTGTTGGGGATCGATTACCGCAAGAACACGTTCCCATACGAAGGCCGGGATGAATCGCTGGTGGGCGTGACTCCCGCGCGTGTTCTGACCGAGCTCTTCGCATAAGGAGGGATTCATGCGCTCGCTTGCCGTGTGCCTGCTAATGGTAGTGGTCTGCGCGAACTCGCAGGACAGCTTCGATCGCGAGAAGTCCGCCCGGGAATACGTGCAGTTTCTCGTACTGCAGCTCGATCAGTGGAGTAAGGAGTTTCCCCAGCAGTTCTACGCCGCGGTGATGAAGCCGCCGGTTGACTCGACTAAACTGTCCGAAGCCGCGAAAGCCGGGCCTGCGGAGCTGGGCGAATCCATCAAACGCCTGGCCGCGCTCAGTGCGGCTCCCGACCTGATGACCAACGCGGCGTTCCGGAACCAACTGGCTCAGACGCTCGCCGCCACCAAGGAAATGAATCAGGCCATGTCTGCCCAGCGATTCCCCGCCCCGTTGCAAAGCTCCTGGGACCAGATACGATCCACGCTGAACAACCTGGCGCGCGTTTACAAGTTGGAGATGGTAGCCGTGTTAGAGCCGGTAGGCAGTGGCGGAGGCCGTCGCGGCGGCCGCGGGCCCGCGGTCGCTACCGGTCCTGTGCCCGGAGGATTGGCTGGATATATCGTCGATCAATCATGCGCCAAGAAGGGCAAGGGAATGTGGAACAACGCCGAGTGCGTCGCCAGGTGCGTGCGGGACGGCGACAAGGTTGTCCTGGTGACAGAAGATGGGAAGATTTTCCAGATTTCGAATCAGGATAAGGTTTCGCCGGACAGTTACGGCCAGGTAGTGACCCTGATGGGAAAGATGGACGGCGACACTATCACCGTAGACGCAGCTCGATAGGCTTGGCCTACTGGCATCCGGTCGGTCCGGGAATGCATCCCGAATCCACCTTGATGCTCTCGATCTGGATGGTGTCCCCTTTGAGGTTGCCGGTGACCTTCACCTTGTGCCCGGCATGCTCGACGGCTTTGGTCTGGTCATCGAGCTTGTAGACCTTCGCGTCCGCACTTAAGAGAACCGCCGGAGAGCCGCCCTTGATGCACTTCCGGGCGCAGGCCTCGTTGCCTTTCATCGCGGCCTTGGCGGAGCAGGCTTCGTCGATCACGTACCCGGTGAAGTCAGCCGCGTATCCGCTTATCGCGAGCGCAAACAGCACGATTATTCGTTTCATAAATCCTTCAGGTAAACTATCAGAAACCGACCCACAACGTAAAGGGGTGCGGTAACCCGTATCCATATGAGATTCGTCATAGCAGCAATCATCTTGATTTGCAGTACCGCCGCTGCCCAGGAGGTTTGGATCTTCGATCGCCTCGATAAGATCGGCGGTCATCCCACTACAATGATCGGTCATCCGCACGTCATCGACGCGCCAGGCGGAAAGGCAATCGAGTTCAACGGCGTGGACGATGGCCTATTCATCGATGTCCATCCGCTCGCCGGAGCCCAGACATTCACCTGGGAAGCTATATTTCGCCCCGATGGAGGGAATGTCGAACAACGCTGGTTTCATCTGGAAGAGAATCCCGCGACCGGCTCGGACAGCAACAATCGCATGCTCTTTGAGATTCGCGTGATCGACGGAAAGTGGTGCCTCGACGCGTTCAATAAGTCGAGCTCTGCTTCAAAGGCCCTGCTCAATCGGCAGAACCTGCACGAGCTCGGCCGCTGGCATCATGTAGCCGCTGTGTATGACGGAACGGAATTCCGAAGCTACGTCGATGGCGTTCAGGACGGCGCGGCCCAGATCCACCTGACGCCACAGGGCGCCGGCCGCACCGCCGTCGGAGTGCGGATGAACAAACTGTTCTACTTTAAAGGCGCAGTTCGCACGGCTCGTTTCACGCGCCGGGCACTGCCGCCGTCGGAGTTTCTGAGGGTCAAATGAACGTACAATTTCGATCTCAATTGCTTGTCTTCGCGCTGGCTTGTTCGCCCTTGTGGGGACAGGTCCGCAAGCTGCACACCCGCGACATGACCAGGCTCAGCCAGGTCCAGGTCGCCGACTACCTGAAGCGCAGCGACATCATCTTCATCCCACTGGGCGCGGTGGAAACCAATGGCATCATGCCCAGCGATCGCGATTACGTCTCCCCGCTCGCCTACGCCATGACGATGGCCGACGAGTTGGACGCGCTATTCATGCCGGGACTGATCTGGTCGTATCCCGGCACGACCATGATCGCGCCCGCGACCGTGAACATCTCGCCAACCCAGGGACTGGACTTCCTGCGAGCTGTGGCGCAGTCACTTTTGCGGGACGGCTTTCGCCGCCAGGTCTATATCTCGTCGGGCCAGGGACCGGCGCCGTTGACGGCGGGAACGCTGGTCCGGGAGTTCTACGATGTGGAGCATGTCCCGATCCTGTACATCGACATGGACAACTACCTGCCAAAGCTCAAGCTCCCTGCCGACGCCCGCAGCAAGGCCCTCTACGGCGCGCACTACATCACCGGGCGCATTATTGACCTGCCGCTCAAGGGCGATTATGGCGAGGCCGAATCGAAAGCGGCCGGACCGGTTCCCGAGAACACCGGCCTGGCCGGACTGTCCAAGCTCGGCTACGCGGGCAGCCTGTCGCTAGGATCCTGGGTTCCCGACGTGATGGCGCATGGCGGAGGTAGAGAGCCGGTTTTGCCCGCTACCGCCGCCGAACGCGAAGAATGGGGCAAGGAGGGACAAGCGCAGATCGTTGCCATCGTCAAACAGATGCGCCTTAAG
>Ga0210405_10004893_pt1 | contig 12434 bp, 7 predicted proteins | sample IncBWH11MmetaG_FD_155492 | JGI IMG/M metagenome (GOLD analysis project Ga0210405, IMG submission 155492) | Forest soil microbial communities from Barre Woods Harvard Forest LTER site, Petersham, Massachusetts, United States - Inc-BW-H-11-M | ecosystem: Environmental > Terrestrial > Soil >... | reverse complement strand
AACTCATCCCCGCTCGAACGCATGCTTCTTCTCCAACTCCTCCACCGCCTGCCGCATCACGCCCTCAAATTTCTCACCACGCCCCATCAGCCCCGCGGTCGCTTCAACCCACTCTCCGTCGATTCGCACCAATCCATCCGCAGCCAGCAGCCGTCCGGCAATTTCGACCAAATGCTGCGTGGTAGTCTCCAGATACTGCGCCTCCGTCGGATCCGCGATCCAAACTTTGCGCGCTTCATCGGGCACGGGAGAACTCGATCCCAACTTCGTCTGCCAATAAATCTTCCGCTCCAAGAACGTGGCGATCACATCATCGGTGGCCTTGCCAAACACCCACTTCTGCCGTTTGAAGTCATAGTGCCGGCTGGAAAACGCCACCGGCTTCAGCTTCCCTGACTTCAAGAATTCCACTTGCCGCTTGTCCACTTCCTTGCGCAGCGCGTTGATCACCGGCGCCTCCGCATCCTTCGGCTCCAGCGATGCCAGCACCTCCCGCACCGTCGCCGACAAATTCACCGCCATCGGAGCATGCAAGCCATCCGAATTCTCGAGGCGAATATCTCCATGCAGCACCCAAAAATCCGCCCCCGAAGTCGACCGATGAAACGGCCACTCCAACTCAATCGTCAACGGCAACCCCGTCAACGTCACCCAAATCTTTTTCCCGTCACCAACCTGCGCCATGTCTCAAGCACCTCTTTAATCGGACTGAAATCAAACTGTCATGCAGAGCGAAGTGAGATCGTCTGAAAGACGACCTCACGAAGTCGAAGCATCCCTACCCGCCATCACGGAGCGCAATCTGAATAGGAGTTTCCGCTTGGATCTTTGTGGCCGTCGTCTTACGCGGGACAGGAAGCCAGAACTCGGTACTCGCAACTCGCTACTTCTTTTTCCCGCTAACCTTTGCTCCCATCCGCAACAACTTCCGCACAGTGCCCGTGGGCAGTCGCTTCATCTGATCGTGCAACTCGGTCACGGCATCGAAAAATCCAGCCATTGCCGCCAGGCGCTCTCGCGTAAAATCGGCGCCCGCCTCTTTCGGATCCAGCTCCTCCAAACTTCTCCGCAGCATCTCACGCGTGGGATCGATCTCCCTCCGCTTCCGCTGCTCAATCACCAGCCGGAACATCTCCCACACATCTTTCATCGACTCATAATGTTCCCGCCGGTCGCCCAGCACATGCACCGCGCGCACAATCCCCCATCCCTCCAACTCGCGAATCGACGTGCTCACATTCGACCGCGCCACGCTCAGCGTCTGCGCAATCTCCTCGGCCGGCAGCGCCCGTGGAGACAGATACAGCAGCGCATGAATCTGCGCGACGGTGCGGTTAATCCCCCACCGCGTCCCCATCTCACCCCAGTGCAAAATGTATCCCTTCTGCACTCCTGTCAGCGTCGCCATATCATTTCTTTCAGTTCAATCAGAAGTTACAGAACACACGGCGTTCAAGTCAACAAGATCGTTCCTGGATATTTACTCTAGGATTTTGTCATCCCGAACGAAGTGAGGGATCTCGGTTTCGCCGCCGCAACCGCCGTCTCAAAGCGGACGCAAACCGGTGCTGGGTTCTAGGTTCTCGCCACTCTGCTTACCCACCTTCTTCTTAGCAGGCGCCTTCTTCGCCGCCTCCGCCCGCTTCCGCTCCTGATACCGCCGATCATGAAACGCCTGGTCCGACCCTTGTTTCTTCATGCTTCCAGCTTACACCCGCCCCCTGTCGTGCTGAGCGAAGTAGGATCGTCCTTTGGACGATCCTATGCAGTCGAAGCATCCCTACCCGCGATCTAATGCCTACCATGCAGGCACGCACTTGGTAGAGACGTCATGTACTGGCAGGTCATAACAACCCGCGTCTACAATCAAACGTCATATGCTTCAAGCCCGCATCGCCGAACTACTCCAACCATTCCTAATCTCCTCCCCGAACTTTTGTCATTCCGAACAGGGCAGGAGGCCCGGTGAGGAACCTGCTGTTCTTTCCGCGACCCAACTCCAGCATATATCGACGTACATCGATATACTCCTACGCTGGAACGCCCGCATCAACCTCACCGCAATCCGCAACGAAGAAGAAATCGTTACCCGGCATTTCGGCGAGAGTCTCTTCGCGGCCCGCCATCTTTTCCCACTCACTGCTCACGTAGAACAGGATGCATTCGTCCGTCAGTCCGAGCGACGCTCGGAAATTTGTGTTGCCGACCTAGGTTCTGGCGCTGGTTTCCCCGGACTGCCCATCAAGCTCTGGGCTCCAGAAATCTCCCTAACCCTAATCGAGTCGAATCAGAAGAAGGCCGCTTTCCTTCGGGAAGTGGTCCGCGCACTTACATTGACGAATGTCAATATACAAAATGTCCGCGCCGAAGAGCTGAATCCCGAACAGACATTCGACCTCGTCACGCTTCGTGCCGTTGAGCGCTTTGTTGCCATTCTCCCGACCGCCGCTAGGCTCGTCGCTCCCGGCGGACGGCTAGCCTTGTTAATCGGATCATCCCAAGTGAACGCAGCGCAGGAGATCCTTCCGGAGTTCTTCTGGCAGCCCGAGATCCTAGTCCCTAGCTCCAAGACTCGCAGTTTGCTGATTGGAACGAAAGAACCCTAGCAGTTAACAGGTGGGACGAACGATGCGCAACCTAGCCCCCAAGAGTCTCGGACGGCCTAGAGATGGTTGAAAGTGGGACTCATACCCCATACACCCCTCATTGCTGACAGATTAATGGCAGCCTCCGAACGTCAAAACGATTTGAGCCCCAAGGCCCTGTCTAAAATGTTCCAATCGGAACATATGACAATTCCGGAATGAGGATACTGGCTCATAAATTCGCGTGTTCCTGTCTACACTGTTCCGACTGGAACATTCCACCCACCGAGGTGGGGTGCAGCTTTACGGATTCTGGTTCCTTAAGCCTACCCTCCCGCGAATGGCGTTAGCCTTCAATCTGTCTCCCCAACAACGTTCCCACCGGAACACCCGACCACTTTTGCACATCCATCCAACGTTGTGCACAACATTCGGACCTTGCTCCGAAACGCGTATCGCATTATGCTGCCAGAGACTCTGGGCTCCTCGACAATTTATGGGACGCGTTATCGCTGTTGCCAATCAGAAGGGCGGCGTGGGGAAGACTACGACTGCCATCAACCTAGCCGCGTCCTTCGCGGCGGCTGAAGTGAACACGCTGCTGATCGATTGCGATCCGCAGTCGAATGCCACGAGCGGGCTGGGCCTGCTGAAAGATCCGGAGCGGGTTTCGACTTACCATCTGCTGCTCGGTGCGGCTGAGGCCGAGGAGGCGCTTGCCACCACTGAGCTGGAACAGCTCTGGCTGATTCCTTCGCATAAGAACCTGATCGGGGCAAACCTGGAATTGGTTGAGGTGGAGCGGCGTGAGTATCGGTTGCGCGACGCCATTGCGCCCTTGCGTGAGCGCTTCCAGTACATTGTGCTCGACTGTCCGCCCGCTCTCGATCTTTTGACGCTGAATGCCTTAGTGGCTGCCGATTCGGTTTTGATTCCAATGCAGGCGGAATACTTTGCGCTGGAAGGCATCAGCGAACTGATGGATACCGTGGAGAGAATCCGCGCGGTACTGAATCCGGATCTTGGCATCGAGGGTGTGGTGTTGACCATGCTGGATGAGCGCACCAACCTGGCGCAGCAAGTGATGGCTGAGCTGAGAAATTATTTTGGCGACAAGGTATGTGCCGCAACCATCCCGCGAAACATACGGCTGGCTGAGGCCCCGAGCCATGGCAAGCCGGCGCTGATGTACGATCCGCGATCGAAGGGGGCGGAGAGTTATATACGGCTGGCAAAAGAGCTGCTGGGGCGGCATTTGGCGGCAGCTGGTGAACCGCCTTCGGCGATTAGCGCCTAAGATTTACATTTATGTAAATCGATATATACATTTATTTTATTCGATGTATGTAGCAGCTTCGAAATTATCGGCAGTCATGGCGATAGGGATCCTTCGACTCCACGGATGCTTGCGCGAAGCGCGCAAGCATCTGTTGCGCTCAGGACGACAGGGTCGGAAAGGGGAATAAGGAATGACTAGTTCGGCGGCAGAGAAGTTGGCGGGGCATCCGGCAATCGAGAAGAAGGACGAGAAGGTTGAGAAGCGGCGGGCGTTGGGGCGGGGGTTGGCGTCATTGCTGCCGGGGCCGCGGGTGGTTGTTCAGACGGGTGGCGACGGCGAGGAAACCAAGGTCCCTCACTTCGTGAGGGATGACAAGGGTGAGGAGAGGAATGACAAGAATGAGGATCGGGCCGGACAGCCGAGGGCGGCTGTCCCGACATCGCCTTCAAGCGCCGTCCCCGCGTTGGAATCGGAAGGGATGCCGGAGGTAACTTCGATTTCCGCGGAGGCGATGCCGCGAAATACAGTGGTGAATCTCTCGATCGAGTTGATCGATAAGAATCCCTACCAAACGCGATATGTGTTTGACGAGGAGATGCTGATTGAGCTGAGGGACTCGATCAAGGAGCATGGGGTCGTGCAGCCGGTGGTGGTGCGCCCGGCGCAGGAAGGGGATGGGCGCTACATCCTGGTGCTGGGCGAGCGGCGCTTGCGGGCGTCGAAGATGGCCGGCAAGGATACGATTCCGGCGCTGGTGCGCAGGCTTTCGCCGCAGCAGGCGGCGGAGATGACAGTGCTCGAAAACGTAGTGCGCGCGGACCTGAATCCGCTGGAGCAAGCCGAGGCCTTCCGGGTGTTGAGCAAGGAATTTCATCTGACGCAGGCGCAGATTGCGGAGCGGGTCGGGGTGTCGCGCGAGACAGTGTCGAATTACATGCGACTGCTGCGCTTGCCGGAGAAGGTGATGAATTACATGCTGGAGGGCCGCTTGAGCTTCAGCGATGCGCGAGAGATTTTGCGGCTGGAGAAAGCGGAGCACATCGAGATGGTAGCGGAAGAAGTAGTGACGAAGCGGCTGAAATGGGATGAGATTGAGGATCGGGTGATGCGGCTGAACGGATCTCTGCCGATGCTGCCGGTCCAAACGCGGCCCGGAGAGCCCGGAAAGACAACCAGTGCGCGATGGGTGGATCCGAATGTCAGGGCGGCACAGACGGAGATGGAGCGGACGCTGGGGATGAGGGTGAGGATTCGGGATCGGAATGGAAAAGGAAAGATTGTCATTGAGTATGCGACCGTGGATGATTACGAGCGGGTCGTGGAGAAGCTGCAGGCGAAATGAGCTTCAAGCTGCGAGTCGCGAGCCTTGAGCTTCCAGCAGCGCGTACCAAGTTAGTAAAAGTGGGATGGCGGAATGCTATCCGAGTTAGGACTTGAGGGCTCTAATTGCTTGGGGACAGGAATTCCGCCATCCAATAGGTTCGACGATTGGGTTAACTAGTTCGGTTCGTCCTGCGAAGGGGTTGCAGTCTCAATGTATTTAATGCGCCGGGCTTGGTCTCGGAGTACCTGATGGCTCTGGCAGCAGAGGCTTGGGTTCTCCGCCGAGCAACCAGAGGCGGAAGCGGTCGAGATATACATAGACTACAGGCGTGGTAAATAAGGTCAGCGCCTGGCTGACGATCAATCCTCCGACAATCGTGATGCCGAGCGGACGATGCAGTTCTGACCCGGTGCCCGTCCCAAGCGCGAGCGGTAAGCCGCCTAAAAGAGCGGCCATGGTCGTCATCATGATGGGCCGGAAGCGCAGCAGGCAGGCTTCATAGATTGCATCGACCGGCTTCTTGCCCTGCGTGCGCTCCACTTCCAGCGCCACGTCGATCATCATAATCGCGTTTTTCTTCACCAGACCGATCAGAAGAATGATGCCAATCATTCCAATCACGTTGAGTTCATTGTGCGTCAACAGCAAAGCCAACAGCGCGCCCACGCCGGCGGATGGAATCGTCGAAAGAATTGTTATGGGGTGAATGTAGCTCTCGTAAAGCATCCCCAGCACGATATAAACCGTGACCAGGGCCGTGAAGATAAGGATTTTTTGGCTGGAGAGCGAATCCTGAAACGCGGCGGCCGTGCCCTGGAAGCTGGCCTGAATCGTGGCGGGAAAGCCGATGGATCGTTGCGCGTTCTCGATGGCCAGCGTCGCACCTCCGAGAGAAACTCCTGGCGCCAGGTTGAAAGAAATCGTGACCGAGGGAAACTGGCTCTGGTGGTTCACGGCCAACGGGATGTTGGATGGCGTGAAGTGAGTGAACGCCGCTAATGGGATCGGCGTGCCGCTGGTAGATCGCAAATAAATATTCTGCAGGCCCTCCGTGGTCTGCTGGAACTCGGGCGCAACTTCCATGACCACGTGGTATTGGTTCAACGGACGGTACATGGTAGAGACCTGCCGCTGTCCGAATGCGTCATAGAGCGCGTTGTCGATATCCTGCGCGGCAACGCCCATGCGGCTGGCGGTGTCGCGATCGATCACCAGTTGCGCCTGCAATCCTTTGTCTTGCTGGTCGGTGTTTACGTCGCGCAGTTCCGGCAGCACACGCATCTTTGCCAGCAACTGCGGCGCCCAGGTGTTGAGTTCGTTCAAGTCTTCGCCTTGCAGCGTGTATTGATATTGCGCGTTGCTCTGGCGGCCGCCAATCGTGAGGTCTTGCGCGGATTGCAGATACAACGTGGCTCCGGGCACAACCGCCAGCTTGCCGCGAAGCCGGTTGATTACATCGTCAGCGGTAACGTTGGGACAGGATTGCCAGAAATGATGCGGCGGACACTTGCCGCGGTCGGCCAGCGGTTTCAACATGATGAAGAAGCGGCCCTGATTTGAAACCGTGTTCCCTCCTGCAAAGCCGACGATGGTGCTTACCGCCGGATCTTTCATCACAATCTGAACGTAGCGATCCATCTTGCCGCGCATCGCCTGGAATGAGATATCCTGCGCTGCCTGCACCGATCCCGAGATGCGTCCAGTATCCTGCTGCGGGAAAAACCCCTTCGGAACGATGATGTAGAGGTACACGCTGAGGCACGCCACAAGAATGGTGACGACGAGTGTGACCAACTGATAATCCAGAACCCACCGAAGGGCGTGGCGGTAGGTGGTCAAAGTGCTGTCGAATACCCACTCGCTGGCACGGTAAATGCGATTGTGCCGTTGATCGTGCGCCGGCGGGCGCAGAAACTTTGCACACATCGTCGGCGTCGTGGTTAACGACACCAGCAGCGAAACTCCAATCGCCATGCTGAGCGTAACCGCGAACTCGCGGAATAGCCGCCCAACAATGCCGCCCATCATCAACAGCGGAATGAACACCGCGACCAGAGACACGCTCATGGAGACCACGGTGAAGCCGATTTCGGAGGCTCCTTTGAATGACGCCTGCACCGCATCCATGCCCCGCTCCACGTAGCGCGTAATATTTTCGAGCACCACGATGGCGTCATCGACGACAAATCCGGTGGAGATCGCCAGCGCCATCAGCGACAGATTGTCGAGGCTGTAGCCCAGCAGGTACATCCCTCCGAAGGTTCCAACCAGCGAGAGTGGAACGGCAATGCTCGGAATAATGGTGGCCCGCACAGTCCGCAAAAAGGCGAACACAACCAGGATGACGAGAATGATCGAAAGGATAAGCGTGAATTCGATGTCCTTGACCGAGGCTCGGACCGTGACCGTGCGATCGAGAGCGATGCTTAACTGGATTGCCGGCGAAATCGAAGACTGCAAATACGGCATTAACGCAATGACCCGGTCCACGGTCTCAATGATGTTGGCGCCGGGCTGCCGGAAAACAATAATGAGGACGCTGGGCTTTCCGTTGGCCAATCCGGTATTGCGAACATCGACCACCGAATCTTGAACATCAGCAACGTCGCCGAGCCGCACCGGCGCTCCGTTGTTGTAAGCGACGATGAGGGGCCGGTACTGATCCGCCGTAAATAACTGATCGTTATCGCTGAAGGTCCAGGTCGTCGTTCCGCTCGATACTTCTCCCTTTGCCCGGTTCGCGTTCGCCAGGTTGAGCGCGTTGCGAACCGTGTCTAATCCAACTCCCAGTTTGTTGAGCAGGGTGGGATTCACTTCGGCGCGAACTCCGGGCTGCGCCGCGCCGCCTACAAAGACTTGTCCCACCCCACTGACCTGCGCCAGTTTCTGCGACAGAATCGAATCGGCGGCATCGTACATTTGCGGCACGGTCTCGGTGTCCGAAGTCAGCGCCAGAATCATGATCGGCGCGTCCGCCGGGTTCGCCTTGCGATAAGTTGGATTGCTCGGCAAGTTGGCAGGGAGCTGGCTGCGCGCGGCGTTGATTGCGGCCTGCACGTCGCGGCCAGCAGCATCGATGTTCCGGTTCAAATCAAATTGCAGGACGATGCTGGTCGAGCCGAGCTGGCTCGTCGATGTCATCTGATTGATGCCGGAGATGCGTCCGAATTGGCGCTCGAGCGGCGTAGCCACGGCGGAGGCCATGGTTGGCGGATCGCCTCCAGGCAGACTGGCTCCAACCTGAATCACAGGGAAATCGACTCGCGGCAGCGAAGCCACCGGAAGATAATTAAACGCAAGAATGCCGGAGAGCAGCAGCGCCGCCGCCAGCAGCGACGTGCCAATCGGACGCCGAATAAATGGGGCCGAAATACTCATCGTCTATATCAACTTCTGCGATCGCAAATCAACTTCGCGTGTCATCCCGAGCGCCGCGAGGGACCTTGGTTCTTGCCCCGCAGCTTCTTCCGCCCACGCCGGTGTTGCGACTGCTGGCAAACACCAAGATCCCTCGCGGCGCTCGGGATGACAGTGCTTCGGTTTGCCTCATCCCTGAAACCGCTTCCAGCGTCTCAGCCCTGAAATCGCTTCAATCCTGACTTCTAATCCCCCGGCAACTCCTGCGGAATGGGGTTGCCGATTTTATACTTCTCGAATCGTTGTCCCAATCGATCGAACCACAAGTAAACCACCGGGGTCGTGTAAAGCGTAAGCAACTGACTGAGAATCAAACCGCCGACGATCGTAATACCAAGCGGCCGGCGCAACTCCGCGCCGGTGCCCGATCCCAAAGCCAGCGGTAAGCCGCCGAGCAGCGCGGCCATGGTCGTCATCATGATGGGACGGAAGCGCAGCAGGCATGCCTGAAAGATCGCTTCTTCCGGCGGCTTGTGCTCGACGCGCTCGGCTTCGAGCGCAAAGTCGATCATCATAATGGCGTTCTTCTTCACGATGCCGATCAGCAGAATGATGCCAATCAACGCCACCACAGTCAGATCGTTGCCGGTCAATTGCAAAGCGAGAATTGCACCCACGCCCGCGGACGGCAGCGTCGAGAGAATCGTGATGGGATGAATGTAGCTTTCGTACAACACACCGAGCACGATATAGACCGTGATGATGGCCGCGAGGATCAGGAACGGTTCGCTGGCGAGCGAATTCTGGAACGCCGCCGCCGTGCCCTGAAACGCCGCATGAATGCTGGCCGGCAACTGAATATCTTTCTCCGCCTGCTGAATGGCTTTCGTGGCTTCTCCGAGCGATGCGCCGGGAGCCAGATTGAACGAAAGCGTCACTACGGGAAATTGTCCCTGATGGTTGACCGCGAGCGGCGCATTGGTCGTTTGCATCCGCGTAAAAGTTGACATTGGAACCGGAGTTCCGCTGGTGGCTGCGGTCGCCGCATTCGCCGTGGGCGCGCCGGAATTCGGTGTGGTGCTGGAAGGACGAATGTATACGTCATTCATCGCATCGGGCGCGCTGGCAAAGTTCGGCATTACTTCGAGGACGACGTGGTACTGATTCAATTGCGTGAAGATGGTGGAGACCTGCCGCTGCCCGAACGCGTCATACAGCGTATTATCGATGGCTTGCGGCAGGATTCCCAGGCGCGACGCAGTATCGCGGTCGATGGTGAGGCTGGTCCTCAGGCCGCCGTTCAGCTGGTCGGTGGCGACGTCGCGCAACTCCGGCGCGGCGCGCAGCTTCTCAACTAACTTTGGTGTCCACTGCGCGAGCTCCTGCGCGTCGGCGTCTTCAATGGAATACTGAAATTGCGTACGGCTGACGCGATCTTCCACGGTCAGGTCCTGCACCGGTTGCATGTAAAGAGTAATGCCGTCCACATTGGCCAGCTCCGGCTGCAGTCGCCGGATGATGGCGGAAGCATCGTCGCTGCGCTCGTCGCGCGGCTTCAGATTGATTTGAATGCGTCCGCTGTTGGGGGTCGTGTTTGTGCCATCGATGCCGATGAAGGAGGACAGGCTGTCTACATCTTTGTCTTGCAGAATCACCTTGGCCAAAGCCTGCTGGCGCTGCGACATTGCATCGAACGAAATATTGTCGGGAGCTTCCGAAATCCCCAGGATTACGCCCGTATCCTGCACCGGGAAAAATCCCTTGGGGACGACCACGTAGAGAACCAGCGTGAGAACCAGAGTTCCGAAGGTCACGAAGAGCGTGGCCGTCTGATGCTTCAGCACCCACTTCACGGTGCGTCCGTAAAAGGCAATCACGCGGTTGTAATAATCTTCCGTGACTTCGTAGAAGCGGCCCTTCTCGCCTTCTTTGCGATGCTTGAGCAACTTGGCGCACATCATCGGCGTCAGGCTGAGTGAAACGCCAGCCGACACAAGAATCGTCACCGCGAGAGTTACGGCGAACTCGCGAAATAGCCGGCCGACAATGTCGCCCATGAACAACAGTGGAATCAGCACCGCGATCAACGAAACAGTGAGCGACACGATGGTGAATCCGATCTGTCCTGATCCTCTGAGCGCGGCGTCCAGCGGCGAATCTCCCGCTTCCAGGAAGCGATCGATGTTCTCGATCATGACGATGGCATCGTCCACCACAAAGCCAGTAGAGATGGTCAACGCCATGAGCGTGAGATTGTTAAGGCTGTAGCCCAGCAGGTACATCACGCCAAACGTTCCGACAATCGACAAAGGAACCGCGACGCTGGGAATGAACGTAGCGCGCAGGTTCCGCAGGAAGAAGAAAATAACGATGACCACCAGCACGATGGTCAACGCCAACTCAAACTCAACGTCCTTCACCGAGGCGCGGATGGTCGTGGTGCGGTCGGTAAGAATCTGCACCTTCACCGCAGAGGGCAGCGAGGCTTGCAGTTGCGGCAAAAGTTTTTTGATCCGATCAACGACGCTGATGATGTTCGCCCCAGGCTGGCGCTGGATGTTCACGATGACTGCGGGAGTGGAATTCATCCAGGCCGCAAGCAGCGTGTTCTCTGAACCGTCGATGACGTTGGCCACATCGCTAAGGCGCACCGGCGCGCCGTTGTGATAAGCGATGACGATCGGCTTATATTGCCCGCTCGAAAAAAGCTGATCATTGGCGCCGATGGTGTAGGACTGGCGGGCGCCGTCGATTACGCCTTTTGCCTGATCCACATTGGCCTCGGCGAGTGCGGTACGAACGTCTTCGAGACTCAATCCGTAGGAGGCGAGCGCGGTCGGATTTACCTGAACCCTTACCGCAGGCTTTTGCCCTCCGCTGATCGAAACCAATCCCACGCCCGGCAGTTGCGAAATTTTCTGCGCCAGCGCGGTATCTGCGAGATCCTCCACCTTCGACAGCGGAAGGGAATCCGAACTCATCGCCAGGGTGAGAATCGGCGCGTCCGCCGGATTCACCTTGTTGTAGATGGGAGGGTTCGGCAAATCCGTTGGCAAGTAGGTCGCGGCTGCGTTGACCGCGGCCTGCACCTGCTGTTCTTCCACGTCGATGTTCTGGTCAAGTCCAAATTGCAGCGTGATGACCGAACTGCCAAATGAACTCGTCGAGGTCATCTGGCTCAGTCCCGGAACCTGCCCGAACTGCCGCTCCAGCGGCGAAGTTACGGACGATGCCATCACCTCTGGGTCGGCCCCCGGATAAAAAGTTACGACCTGGATGGTTGGGTAATCGACTTCCGGCAGGGCAGAGACTGGCAGTTGCAGAAACGCGACCCACCCAACCAGCAGCACGCCCACCATTAACAGCGTGGTCGCCACGGGCCGGAGAATAAATAACCGTGAGGGACTCATGAAGCAGGGGTTCCTGAAGGTGCGCCGCCGTTTGTCCCGCCGCCGGTGTTGCTGGGGCCGCCAACGCGCGGCTCAACTTTACTGCCAGTCTGTAGCTTGTCCTGGCCGTCAGTGACCACCACGTCCCCGGGATTGAGTCCCGCGGTGATGAGCGTTGAGTTGCCCTGGGTCAACGAAATTGTTATCGGTCGAGCATCGACGGTCTTATCCGGCTTGACCGCGTAAACAAATGCTCCCTGCGGACCGCGCAGGATCGCGGCCGTGGGCACGACTGTGCTGTTCTTGCGCGTTTCAAGCAGCAGGTTTGCGTTTACAAACTGGTTTGGCCAAAGCTGGTTGTCTTTATTGTCGAAGATCGCTTTCAGCTTTGCCGTCCCAGTCGTAGGATCGATCTGGTTATCGATGGTCTTGAGCTTGCCGGTGGCCAGCTTGGTTTGATCGTCGCGACTGAAAGCTTCTACCTGCAATGTCGTGTTCTT
>Ga0210405_10004892_pt1 | contig 12434 bp, 10 predicted proteins | sample IncBWH11MmetaG_FD_155492 | JGI IMG/M metagenome (GOLD analysis project Ga0210405, IMG submission 155492) | Forest soil microbial communities from Barre Woods Harvard Forest LTER site, Petersham, Massachusetts, United States - Inc-BW-H-11-M | ecosystem: Environmental > Terrestrial > Soil >... | reverse complement strand
ATAATTCACTTCAAACAGAGTAGAAGTGCCTTCGCACGCGGCCGGCGTGAACATCGGCGCATCTGCAATCGTGTAACCCTGGCCGTCCATAAATTCACGTGCCGCCCGGATGGCTTCCGCGCGAATGCGAAGAATGGCAGCCTGGCGTGGCGTGCGAATCCAGAGGTGGCGCTGATCGAGCAGAAAATCCACGCCGTGTTCTTTGAGCTGGATCGGGAAAGGCGTGGCATCGGAGACTTTCTGAACGATCTGAATCTTGGCGACGCCCATTTCGAAGCCGCCCGGGGCACGCTGCTCAGCGCGAATTTTTCCGGTGACGATGACGCTCGATTCCTGCGTAAGCCCCTTTAGCGATTCAAACGCTTCGGGATTTTCCTTGAGCGCGCACACACCCTGAATAATTCCGGTGCCATCACGAAAAATCGGAAACATCAATTTGCCAGACTCGCGCAAATTGTAGAGCCAACCGCGAATGGTTACTTCTTGGCCGTCGTACCTGCCCGCCTGCTCGATAGTGACGATCGTCATAGTTGAGTTTTGAGATAGGAATTCAAACGAATAGTTTACCAGAGAGATCGGAATCCCATTTAATCGCTGAAGGAATCAGCGATTGGCCATAGTGCGGATAGTGCCGAGGCCGAGAAGGCGCCGGTCGGCCGTTACCAAGGTCAGATCGTGGACTTGAGCCGTCGCGGCGATGAAGCGGTCTGCGGGGTCCTCGTGAAGGAGGAGACCTTCCGCGGCTAGGACAATTTCGTTGGTAAGAGGTGCGTGCCGCTGGATGCCGGCGAGAGCCTGAGGGAGCCAATCGCCAGGGCTTGTCGGCAAGAGGATCCTTTTTTTGCGATGCAATGTTAGGACTTCCCAAGTGCTTACTGGGGATAGCCAAAGCTCATTTACGCTGTTTGCTAATTCCTTCGCGGTGTGGGCGCCGAGGTGGCTGGGATTCTCGACCAGCCAAATCCAGATGTGCGTGTCGAGTAGGAGCCTCAATCGCGCAGAGCCTCAATTTCGTCGAGGTCAATAACGGGCGAAACGATATCGCCTAGGATCTGGATCTTGCCCTTGAGAGAACCAATCCATGCCGCGCGATCTATAGTCTGCGTAGCCGGAATAACCTCGGCTACAGGTTTGCCATGGCGAGTAATGCGGACAGGCGACTTGGTCTTCTCCACCTGGTCAAGAATTGCGAGGCATTTGGCTTTGAATACGGAAATGGCAATCTCTTGCATAGCTTTAACCTGACCACATTATAGACCATGGTCAGAATAGTGGTCAATATGAGAGCGTGCCCAGACCTAGCTCCATTCGCGCTCGAAGCGGTCGAGAGCAGCTCCGGCGGCGGCTAGCTGTTCGGACGTGGATGGAGCATCATGGCCGGTTTTTTCTTTCAGTTCGAGGATGAGGGGAATATCCGGTTCGGGCGCGGACTTCAGGATTTTGACGGCCGATTCCCAGTCGATTGAGCCATCGTACGGTGGCAGGTGCTCATCTTTTTCGCCGTGATTGTCGTGGATGTGTGCGGAGATTGCCACTTCGCGAAGCGGAGCAAACGCCTTTTCGATGCGCTCGTTCTCGGGACCGTCGGCCAGATGCGCGTGGCCAATATCAAAGTTGAAGCGCAAACCCGTCAACCGCGTTTCGTCAACGAATGCCCGCAGGTAGGCAGGATCGCCCATCTCACTGGTGGTGTTCTCGACGGCAATGGTTACGCCGCGGTGATGAGCATGCAAAACCAGATGCTCGAGAGAACTGAACGCCGCGTCGCGCTTGCGCGGGTCCGCCGTTTCTCGCGAACCTCCCATATGTAGGATCAGACGAGAAAAAGGCAAGTCCTCAGCGACGTCGATCACTCGCTTCAATTCATCCATGGCCTCGATGCGGCGAACGCGTTCCACTTCGGTGATAGAAAGGGGCGTGCCGCCTTCGCGTGTAGCACTCAAGTCGCGACTCGTCGGGGCGTGCAGCGATCCGAGCGTCAGCCCATGCTGCGAGAGTGCGCTGGCCATTGCCTGGACTTCCTGCTTGGTCGTGTAATCAAAATGGCCGCGCGTGCCGAAAATCTCGACAGCTTCGAACCCGGCTTCGGCAATTTGGCCGAGAAGCTCCGTGGTCAACTTTCGCGAAACGAACATATAAGTGGATAGGATTCTTCGCATAGTCCGTTCACACCGCTCTTGGATGAAAAGCCGGGCGCTACAAAAGTCGTTCAGTAACCGACGGCCGCCCCGTTGTCGCGCGGGTCCGCCGCGCCAAGGCGCTCACCCGTTTTTCGATCGACCCCGATGGCGTTCACCAAGCCAATGTGCCCGCGCCGCCGCGTCTGGTAGCCTTGCGCGTTCAGTGCGGACTCCATGCTGGCGGGAAAGTCCTTTTCCATCAGAATCACGTCGGGCATCCACTGGTGATGAAAGCGCGGCGCGTTGATTGCCGCCTGCGCGTCCATTCCCAAGCGCATCCAGTTTAAAACGCTGAGCAACGTTGCAGAAATAATCGTGGGGCCACCGGGCGAACCAGTTACGAAGCTGAGTTTCCCGTCACGCAAGAGAATGGTTGGCGTCATGGAGCTGAGCGGGCGGTGTCCGGGGGCGATGGCGTTGGCTTCGGATTGAATCAGACCGAAGAGCGCGTTGGGGACGCCGGGTTGCGTCGTAAAGTCGTCCATCTCGTCATTCAGGAGAAATCCCGCGGTGGAGGTGACGCTCGAGCCGTAGCTGTTGTTGAGCGTGTAGGTGCTTGCGACGGCGTTGCCAGCTGCATCGACGACGGAGAAGTGCGTTGTGTGTGGACCGTCATTGAGGCTAATTGTTTTCGGAACTGAATCATTTTCAGCGGAAACACCGCAGACATGCGGTGTGCCCGCCTTCACTTCCTTGCTCGATGAAGCGCGCTGCGGATCAATTGTCGCCACGAGTTCCTTGGCGTAGCAATCGCTGGTGAGGCCGTCGACCGGCACTTTGGCGAAATCAGGATCCGCAAGGTAGGCGGCGCGATCGGCAAAGACTCGCCGCATCGTTTCCACTACCATGTGCACGCTCTGCGCGTCGTCCCAGCCCTTAAGCGGGATGCTCTGCAGCATATTCATTGCTTCGATGATAGCCACCCCGCCCGAACTGGGCGGAGGCGAAGAGATGACGTCCCACTTATGGCCGTCAAGATCGTAACTGGCATGCAGGGCCTGGCGAACTTTCGGCTGATATTGGGCGAGGTCTTCGAGAGTGATGAGCCCGCCCATTCGCTTCATGTCGTCGACGATCATCTGCGCGGTTTCGCCGCGGTAAAACTCGGCAGCCCCGTTTTTTGCGATGCGTTTCAGGGTTGCCGCGAGCTCCGGCTGCTTGAAAATATCGCCGGCGTGAAACATTTTTCCGTCGTTCAAGAAGATGCGGCGGCTTACGGTGAACTGCTGCAGTTCGGGGCGTTCGCCGTCCAGTTGCCGAGCAAGTTTTTCGCTAACGGGGAAACCGTCTTCCGCGAGATGAATCGCGGGCGCGAGAACGTCGGCGAGCTTCAGCTTGCCGTAGGTCTTCAAAGCGAGTTCGAGCCCTGCGACCGTTCCAGGAACCGCGACGGACTTATACCCGATGACGGAAAGCTCTTTGTCGAGCGTGCCGTCGGGTTTGATGTACATGTCGCGCGTGGCTTTGGTGGGAGCGACTTCGCGGTAGTCGAAGAAGGTGGTGCGTCCATCAGCAAGGCGAACGAGCATGAAGCCGCCGCCACCGATATTTCCCGCTGCGGGTTCAACGACAGCTAGCGCGAAGGCTACCGCTACAGCTCCATCGATCGCATTACCACCACGCTTCAGGATTTCGACACCCGCCTGGGAGCCTAGCTCTTCATCGGAGGCGACCATGCCGTACGCCGCGCGGACAGCCTGCTCGGGCCAAGCTCCTGCTGTCTGGGTGTGGTCGCGATATTCCGCAGCGGCCTGTCCACGCGATAAAGGAGCCAAAAGCGCGAGAGCGGCAGCTGCCGTGAAAATGGCACGCAAATGTATTTTCATCAGGGGCTCCATCGCAAGGAAAAGACACTAAGTGATTAAGTGGAAAGCGTCAAGGCGGGTGCGCACAGATTAGTCTCTTGTCTCCAGCAACTCGATTGGATAAGAGTATGGTCGTAAACCGAAGCAGGTTTCTCGCTCCGGAAGATCGGAGGTGCGCTCTATGTTCCGTAGTCGCGCTATTTACCTGACCCTTCTCCTTTTCAGTGCCTCCCCGACCCGGGCGCAGGATCTGGTCGAAAACGCTTTTCGAATTCCCACCAAGGATGCGGGCAAGAAAGGCCTCGAAGCCGTGATGGTGCGACCAAACGAGTCTGGCCCTCACCCACTGGCTGTACTCACGCACGGCAGTCCGCGCGAGGCTAGTGATCGCCCCGGGATGTCGCCGTGGCAAATGGTTCCGCAGGCGCGAGAATTCGCCCGGCGTGGCTGGACTACTGTCATAGTCATGCGGCGTGGATACGGAGATTCCGGAGGCGGCTTTGACGAAGACGCCAGGGCTTGCTCGAGCCGTCCCGATTACTACGATTCCGGCAAGGAATCCGCGAAGGATTTGCGTGAATCCATTGCTTATCTTTCAAAATTGCCAGAGGTCGATTCCTCACGCATCATAAGCGTTGGAATTTCCGCGGGAGGATTCGCCAATGTTGCCCTTACTGCCGAACCGCCTCCCGGGCTCGTGGCCGCGATTAGTTTTGCGGGCGGCCGCGGGTCGAGAAGGCCAGACGAAGTTTGCAATCCTGGTGAGCTCATTCGCACATTCCACCAGTTTGGAGAAAAGTCACGCATACCTATGCTCTGGGTGTATTCGGAGAACGATCATTTCTTTGGGCCACAAATCGCGGGAAGTTTCTTTGAAGCTTTCACGCAGGCCGGTGGAAAGGCGACCTTCATTCGCGCAGCTCCTTATAGGTGCGATGGCCACGGGCTGTTTTCGATCGGAGGGATCTCGATTTGGTCATCGATCGTGGACGACTTTCTGGAAGGCCAAAGGCTTACTCTTCGGACGAAGCTACTCTCTCTCCCGGAACCACCCAACGTTTCTGCGCCTACTCAACTCAAAGCAACCGGGAGAGAGGAATTCCGTACTTTCTTGACGCTGCCGCCCTACAAAGCATTTGCGGTCTCGACCGAGGGCCATCTTGGTTACGCCTTTGGCCGCCGCTCCGAAAAGGATGCTCAAAAATTGGCCAAGGAACATTGCGAGGAAAACGCCCCTAAAGGCGACGATTGCACGCTTGTCCCCGTTGACGTTGCGCCCGCCGAGAAGCCTTCCGGCAGCAACTAAAGCAGCCGCCAGCCGCGGTCCGGGGCGGATATATCGTGTCGCCCCACAAAACATACTCTTTAGAACTGTCTTTGTGATTTAATCCCCCTGAACGAAATCGAAAGGACCGAAAAATATCCAGATGAAAAACTCGCATTCGCCATGGCCGCGACTCGCGGCGTTATTTTTCTTGTGTGCGTCCTGCATTCATGGGCAGAGCGGCCCGCCTGCGGACCTTGATGCGTATGTTGCGCGGGACATGAAGACGTTCGATGTGCCGGGGATTGCGATCGCTATCGTGAAGGATGGCAAGGTTGTGGTCGCGAAGGGGTACGGCGTGCGGAAGCTGGGTGAAGCTACGCCGGTCGATGAGAACACGCTATTTGGAATTGGCTCGAACACCAAGGCGTTTACCTCCGCGGCGTTGGCGTCGCTCGTGGACGCGGGGAAAATCTCGTGGGACGACAAAGTGTACGAGCGTCTGAAGGGTTTCGAGATGTATGACCCGTACGTTTCCCATGAGATGACCATCCGCGATCTGCTGACGCACCGGAGCGGGATGGGACTCGGCGAAGGCGACCTGCTTTTTTGGCCGCATACGACATTTACTCGCGAAGAGATCATTTATCGATTGCGATTCATGAAGCCGGCTTCCAGCTTTCGCAGTCGCTTTGCGTACGATAATTTGATGTACATCGCGGCAGGGCAGATTATTCCGGCGGTCACGGGGAAGCCGTGGGAAGAGTACGTTCGCGAAAAGATTCTGATGCCGTTGGGGATGAAGACTTCGAATTTGAGCGTCACTGCTTTCAATCCCGGCGATAACTATGCGTGGCCGCACTCAAAGGTCGACGGCAAGCTCCAAGTCGTCCCGTTTATGGATTTGGACAACGCGGCGCCAGCGGGAGCGATCAACTCCTCGGTGGCGGAAATGTCCAAATGGGTCCTGCTGCAGCTTAATCACGGAAAATTTCCTGGCAGCGAGCAGCGTCTTTTCAGCGAGGCGCAGTCGCGCGAGATGTGGACTGGTCAGACGCTTTTGCCGATCGGCGACGGAGGAGAGTCTCCACTGGCGGCTTTGCGGCCGAAATTCGCGGCATACGCGCTGGGATGGGGAGTCCAAGACTACCACGGGCGCAAGTTGGTGGGCCATTCCGGCGGCGTCTCGGGCTTTGTGACGCGTGTGATGCTGGTGCCGGAAGAAAATCTGGGAATTCTGGTTTTTACGAACGCGGAAGACGGCGCCGCTTTCGAATCCATCTTGTATCACATCTTGGATTCTTACTTTGGAGTGCCGCCGACAGATTGGACGACGGCCTTCAAAACCGCGGAAGACCTGCAAGAAAAGGGAGTTCAGCAAATTCTCGAGGCGAACGGCAAAGGGCGCGCCGCGAATTCCAAGCCTTCGCTGCCGATGGAAAAGTACGCAGGAACTTACAACGATGCCTGGTATGGACCGATAACCATCAAGCAAGAAAGCTCTGGGCTGGTGTTCAGCATGGACCACACGCCGAAGGCGGTGGCGGATCTGCAGCACTGGCAGTACGACACCTTCAAGGCGCATTGGCGCGACCGAACCATCGAAGACGCGTTTGTGACGTTTACGCTGAATCCCGACGGCAGCATCGACCATTTCAGAATGGCTGCGGTTTCGCCGCTGGCCGATTTCAGCTTTGACTATCAAGACCTGTGGTTCACGCCGGAACGGGAACCCGCGCACTGATTCCGTATTCAGCCGCTTGGTTGAATATGCCGCCTTCTTTGATTGGTCCTTCGGACGAGCTGGTACAGGTTGGCCCGATGGCTGAGGGTCTCCGGGCAGGGTCGCGAGATTCGCTAAGCGTTTTATTTTCTATTGTTCGCTGAGGAATTCGACGTCCGGCGGACCGGGCAGCAGACCAGCCGCTGTACCCCGTTCAATCAGCGTTTTAACGGCTTGCTTGCCGCGGTCGCCGTAGCCGAGCGTCCAGCGATTGACGTACATTCCGACAAACTTGTCAGCGATTTCGGTTTCCATGTCACGGGCAAACTGCATGGCATAGTTCAGGGCTTCTTCGCGGTGTTCGAGGCCGTACTCGACGCTATCCTTAATGGTTTTAGCGATTTGCAAGCCCAGGGCCGGACCCAGTGCACGGCGCACCGCGTTTCCACCGAGCGGTAGCGGAAGACCGGTTTGTTCGTGCCACCAAACGCCCAAGTCTATGACGCGGTGCATGCCGAGCTGAGGAAAGAGCAGCTGTCCTTCGTGAATCAGCAGGCCCGCTTCCACGACATCGTTCTTAACTGCGTCCAGAATCTTGTCGAAGGCCATTACAACCGGCTCAAAGTCTGGTTCGAAGAGTTTCAAGGTAAGATAGGCAGTCGTCTTGAGGCCCGGGACGCCGATGCGCTTCCCGGCTAAATCTTCCTTTTTCATGGATTTAGATGAGACAACGATGGGTCCGTAATTCTCGCCGAAGCTGGCGCCGCAATCGAGAAGGACGTATTTATCGCGCAAGCTCGGATAGGCCGCGAAGCTTACAGCGGTCACGTCGTAGGTTTCCGTAAGGGCAGCTTCGTTCAGGGTCTGAATGTCGGAAAGGACGTGGGTGTATTTGTACCCGGGGGTCAAAAGCTTATGGGTCGCCAGCGCATAAAACATAAAGGCATCGTCGGAATCTGGGGAATGCGCGAGTTTGATCTCGACGGTCTCTTTCTCGGTCTTTGAAGCTGTTTGTGTACCGGACATGGGCTTATCCAGTTCCTTTTGACGGCCAAGCTCCGAGGGAGCTGGTTATCGAATAGCCCGAGCCGTTCGTTTGGTTTCTCCGAAGAGAGTCTTCCCCTCGGGAAAGCTCTGTTGAGGAACGGTAAGGAGAGAACGTTTGCGACGCTGGGACTTGCGTGGCGCTTGGCCAGGCTAATTTCCGCACCGCAAAGCCTAGCACAACCGCAGTTTCCCGACAATCGATACCGCCGAGGCCAAGCGCGAAGCAGCAAGCCAGAAAGCGCATCATTGGAGACGCGGATGGCTACCCGGTCGGTGCTATTTCTTAGCTTTGGCCAGTGCGACTCGGGCCTTCACGAGCTTTTTGATCAGCGCAATCGGGAGGGGCTTGTCCGTGGGGAAGTGGATGGTCCCTTTAGAGGTGGAAAAGCCTTTCAGTTCGTTCTTAAAGGCTTCGATTACCGCGGCGGTGGGAAAGAGGCTGCAGTGGTTCGAAAACGCGGCGAACCATACCAACACGCGCTTATGCTTAAACGCGGGAATCCGATAGCTGATGATCTCGGCGGCTTCCGCTGGCACACCAGACTGAATTGCCGCGCGAAGTTTGGTGAAGGTGCTGAGTGCTGGTTCAGGAACGCCGGCAAGGTATTCCTCGACGTTTTTCGGAGCGGCTTTTCCTTTCGCTGCGGAACTACGGCCGACAGATTTCACTTTCTTCATAGGGGAATGCTACTGCCGCCGCTTGTTCAAGTCCATCTGCCAGATTACCGCGCTGACGTTTGGCGGCAGCTTAGCCATGCATGCGATTGGAAATGTTACTCGTGGCGCAGGGCGACGACGGGATCGACCCGAGTCGCGCGGCGAGTGGGCAAAAAGGCCGCCAGCGCCGCGACCACAATCAGAACAATGAGGACAGCGATGTAGGTGGCCGGGTCATTGGGCGAAATTTCGTAGAGCTGGGTTTTGAGCAAGCGCGCCAGCGCGAAAGCGACGACGAGACCAATGAGCAGGCCAGCGCCCGCGAGGGTCATGCCTTCGCGCAGAATCATGGCCCGAACGCGAGAGACTGAGGCTCCGAGTGCCATGCGGATGCCGATCTCGTGTGTGCCGAGAGAGACGGAGTAGGAGATTGTGGCGTAGAGGCCGACGGCCGCGAGCAAGAGGGCCAGCGCGGCGAACGCGCTGAACAGGACGGTGAGGAAACGGTCTTGCCACGAAACCCGGGCGATGATTTGCTCGAGGCTAAAGACGCGGCTGACGACGATGTCGGGGTCGATGGCGGCGATGCGAGAGCGCAGGGATTGCTGGAGTTGCAAAGGATCGCCGGTGGTTCGGACGAGCAAGACGTTGGGCGTGATGTCCGTGCTGTAGGGGAGATAGACGCTGGGGCGATCTTCGCCTTTGTAGGCGCCGTGCTTGGCATCGGCGACGACGCCGACGACAGTGTGCCAGGGCTCGTTGTTTTTGGGAGGGCCGAAACGGAGGCGCTCGCCTAGGGGGCTTTCGTTAGGCCAATTCTTTTTGGCGAAGGTTTCGCTGACGATGACGATGTGTGGTGTGTCGAAATCGACTTCGGTGAAGTCGCGGCCCTGGAGCAGAGGAACATCGAGCGTGTGGAAATAGTTGGGAGTGACGACGATATGGTTGATGAAGGTCATGTCCTTGAGGTCGCGGGGATGGCCTTCTATGGTGAAGATGCGGCCCCAGCCGTCATCGAGCGGAGCGCCGGAACTGAAGGATGTGGAGATGACGCCAGGAAGCGAAGAGACTTCTGCGGTAAGGCGAGCGAGCAGGGCGCGGGCGGGTGGGCCGTCGTGATAGCGAGTTTCGGGCCAGTCGAGGCTGGTGCTTAGAACATTTTCGGGATGGAAGCCTAGGTCTTGCGTGCGCAGAGCGAGAAAGCTGCGGATCATGAGGCCGGCTCCGGCGAGCAGGATGACGGAGAGAGCGACTTCGCCGATGACGAGGCTATGGCGAACGAATTTGCTGCGCGCGCCGGAGGTGCCGCCGTGGCCACCTTCTTTGAGGGAATCGGTGAGGTCAGCATGCGCCGAGCCGAAAGCGGGGATGATGCCGAAGGCAAGCGTGGTGAGAAGAGAGACGGCAACGGCAAAACCCAGAACGCGGGAGTCTGGGGAGAAATTCATCCAGAGCGGCAGATTGACGGGGATGAGAGAGAGCAGAGCGGGGATACCCGCATACGCGAGCAGAACACCAAGCGCGCCCCCCGCGAGGCCGAGGAGAAGGCTTTCGGTGATGAGCTGGCGAAGAAGTCTGCGACGCGTTGCGCCAAGAGCGGTACGCACCGCAATTTCGCGAACGCGTGCGGAAGCCTTGACGAGCAGGAGATTGCAGACGTTGGCGCAAGCGATGAGGAGAAGCAGGGCGACGGCGACCAAAAGGGTGATGACGGCTTTGCGATAGGTGCCTGCAACGAAATCGCGGATAGGAATGGCGTGTGCGGTCCAGTTGTTATTGACGGCGGGATTTTCGCGGTGGATTTGTTCGAGGAGGGATTGGAGTTCGCCGGTGGCTTGTTCGACGGATACGCCGGGTTTTAGGCGAGCGACGGCGCGGAGGAAGTAGTCGGTGCGGGGGGCTTTGGCGGGGTCCATGTGGAGCGGGATCCAGAATTCGGCGCGGTCGGGGAAGTGGAATCCGGCGGGCATGACGCCGATGATGGTGGAGCGGTCCTCGTCGATTTGGATGGTTTTGCCGAGTATGTGAGGATCGCGGCCGTAGCGGCGCTGCCAGAGTTCTTCGCTGATGACCACAACCTTGGGACCGTTGGGGAGATCGTCTTCGCGAGAAATCGTGCGGCCGAGAAGCGGGTCGAGGCCCATCACGCGGAAGATTCCATCGCTGACTCTTGCTCCCGGGACGCGCTCGGCGGAGCCTTCGCCGCGAATCGGCCATTGCGCGGATGCGTAGATGCCGATGTCGTCGAGCAGGCGAGCGCGCGCACGGATGTCGTAATAATTGGGGAAGGAGATTTGCGTGGTTTCGTTGGGATCCTTTGGGCTGGATTCCGTGACGGCGATGATGCGCTCCGGTTGAGGGTAGGGAAGCGGCCGCAGCAGGAGGCCATTCGCAAGACTGAAAACAAGAGTTGTTGAGCCAATGCCGAGCGCGAGAATCAGGATCGCAGCCGCGGTCATCGAGAGATCTTTACGAAGGATGCGAAACGCATAACGAACGTCATGAAGAATCATGTGATAGTGCTCCCTGGGCGCTTGATAAAAAATTCCGAAGACAGCGTGAAGCCAGACGAACAGCAAACCTGCGATGGAGCGTTCCTCGCGCCAGCGATCCACAAACGCGAGGCAAAGCTCGCGCCGGTACTCATCGCGAAATTCCGCCGGATACAGCAACAGGAACGGCTGATAGAGGCGGAGAATCCCAGCCTGCGAGGTGTGGAAACGAGACATGCATCAAGCCCGTTTGCGCACTAAGCCGGAAGCGCGGGCGTCCGAGAGCAATTTTTCCAGATGCCGAGCCTCTTCCATGGCCGCGCGCTTTCCGGCCTTGGTGAGGCGGTAGTAGCGCCGGCGTTCGTCGTCGTGCTCCGGATCGGGGCGTTCCTCCAGCTCTTCGATGAAGCCTTGTTCGAGAAGGCGCTTGACGGCGCTGTAGAGCGTGCTGGGGCTGAGGCGAATCTCTCCGCCGGTCCGCTCGCTGACTTCTTGCATGATGGAATAGCCGTGGCGGTCGTGATCGGCGAGCGCGACGAGAATATGAAAGGTGTCCCGGGAAAGAAGGAAGGGTCGCATGCGCCGACTATATCAGAGTTCGCTATAGCCGATAAAGGAGTATTTGTAGCATGCCTTCGGCCAGGTCCACAGGAGATTCAATGAACTGCGGCAATTTCGAAGTACCGTCAAGTCCCGTTCATGCATCGAATGAGTTCTTCCTTGAAAGGGAAGCGAGCGGCCCGATGTAAAATAATTAAGGTCATCAGTTCGCCTTGCTTGGGCCATCTGTCGAAAAGAATTAGAAATCACGCCCCGGAAAGATAACGTTCGTGGAAGCCCCGAAGTTCACCCAAGCAGAGATCGCTGAATTGATCGGTGAGACTGTTGCATGGATGCACCAACAGCGTGACAAATACCGCCCCGCCTGCAATGCCTTGTCCGAAGCCGTGAAAATAAAACTGCGGCCGTTTTTTTCTGCGGAAATTCTGGACAACTTGCGATTAAAAGATCTGTCCAAGACTGGCGAGACCATTCCATACCCGCCTTTTTACGAGCGTGTTCGCGCCGGTGGCGCACGCGTCGTGCCGGATGCGGCGCACATGACGGCGATTCCGTTCATCGATGTGGCGTTGTTCAACCGGCAGCCGACGCTGCGAACCGTATTTCACACGCTCATCCACGTCTCGCAATTTTCGATCATAGGTCTGGAGAAAGTGATGGAAGGTTACTTCCGGGCCTTGAATGAGTCAGGGCTCTGGATGGTCG
>Ga0210405_10004889_pt1 | contig 12444 bp, 17 predicted proteins | sample IncBWH11MmetaG_FD_155492 | JGI IMG/M metagenome (GOLD analysis project Ga0210405, IMG submission 155492) | Forest soil microbial communities from Barre Woods Harvard Forest LTER site, Petersham, Massachusetts, United States - Inc-BW-H-11-M | ecosystem: Environmental > Terrestrial > Soil >... | reverse complement strand
CACGCAACTTGCCCTGCCGGACGGCAATTGGAGAGACCTCGTCGAATGGGTCAGGTGTCCTGAGATCCCCACTCCAATGGTACTTGTGACTTCTGCCATCACGGCGGAACTTTGGTGGGACGCGCTCGAATGCGGCATCGATGACATTCTGCCTGGGTATCTCATTGCTTCTCGCTTGTGTCAGCTTCTACAGGAGAATAGGGTCGATGAACGGAACAAATAGTTCGGCAACGCATCACGACATGGTGCTGATCGGCTCCGGCGCCGCCGGACATGACGCGCCATACGAGCCGCCAAACTCGACACAAAGATTGCGGTGGTCGAACGCTCTATAGCTCTTTGAGGGGCCAGTATTAACAGCGGCACGATTCCGAGCAAGACACTTCGGGGAGGCTGTCCTGCGTGCTACCGGATCAGGGTCCACGGATCGCCGGATCTCGGCCTCAAACCTGGTGCAGAAAATCGAGGAAGTCGCGTCCAACGAGGTTCGGGTGTTTGAGAGTCAGTTTCGTCGTAACGAAATTGATGTATTGATTGGCACTGCGTCCTTTGCCGAACCCCACACGATTCATTGATCAACGCGGGCTCGCGACCCATGCCACCATGTGTTTTTCCTCTCCTTTCGCGATGCGGGCCTCAAGCGGAAAGGAACTGCTTGACGAGAACTGCGGTGTCGTCAGGGTTCTCTTCCGGGAAGAAGTGTCCACCCTTCATCGCCTGCCCTTGCGCGCGTGGTGCCCATTGCCGCCAAATGCCCAGCGGACCTCCGTCTTTCGCATAGAAGGTATCGAGCGGACCACCCTCCGCCCACAGATGCAGCATGGGACACTCGATTCGCCTGGACGGTTCTTTATCCGCACGATCGTGTTCGACATCAATGGTCGCTGCCGCTCGATACTCCTCGCAGATTCCATGGATGCGAGCCGGGTCGCGATAAGTTGAAACGTATTCTTTGAGAATCTCTGGGCCAAACGAACCTTGGCCGAAGGGGTTATGGAAGACGGCCTCGGGCGCACTGAGCAGATAACTCTCCGGGAGCGGTTGTTTCTGTGACAGCAAAATCCAAGGCCAGTAGGTCTGAGCGAAGCGGGCATCTGACCGGTTCCATGCTTCGAGAATCGGAATCACATCGAATACAGCGAGTCGCTCCACATTCTTCGGATGATCCAAGGCCATCCGGTAGCTGACGCGTCCTCCGCGGTCGTGGCCGATCAGCGTGAAAGTCGGAAGTCCGAGCTTGTCCATCACCGCAACCAGTCCCTTCGCCATCGCGCGCTTGGAATAAGGAAAGTGATCGTCCGTAGATGCGGGTATCCCACTTCGACCGTAGGCGCGCAGATCTGTGCAAATGACGGTGTGATTCTCCGCCAGTTTCGGCGCGAGGAATCGCCACATCAGGCTTGTGCGCGGGAACCCGTGCACCATGAGAATGGCCGGTCCATTTCCATAGCGGCGCACGAAAATCGCGTTTCCTGAAACCTCGACAAGAGACGACTCGAAAGAATCCTGGCCAGCCATACTTCCTCCAGTTTTATTTGAGTTCGGGGGTCGTACCGGCTTGGCGAAAGAATTCTCCAGCATGGCGCCGAAAGATGCGGCTGTGAGGCCACCAAGAAAACTACGACGCTCCATTCCTACCTCCTCATCCCGACCTAAATGCCCTTGATCTCGCCGCCGTCCATGCGAACCGAAGCTCCGGTCATCCACTTCGCCGCCGGGGATACGAGATAACTCATCAGGTCGGCAATCTCCTCTGGCTTTCCAAAGCGGGTGATGCCAGCTTGCTCTGGGAATTTCTTGATTGCCTCTTTCACTGTGAGATTGTGGGCAGGCGCCCAACTTTCAAAGAAGGCGCGCCGGCGTCCGGTCATCACGGCTCCGGGAGATACGCTGTTGACCTGTACTCCATCTTTGATCCCTTGCTCTGCGAATGCCTTGGCGAGAGCGTTAATGGCTGCATTGATGGTCGCAACGGCTGCATGTCCGGGCTTGGGATCGAACGCGGCGCTTCCGGAGATAAACACGACAGATCCCTTCGAGGCCTTCAAAGCGTCCCAAGCCTCTATGGTTAAGCGACGCGCACCGTTCAGCTTGAGCGCCATGCCGTCATCCCACTGCACGTCGGTCATCTGGAACAAATCGATTTGCGGCACGGCGCCGGCGATGTTGAGTAGCGCATCGATTCTGCCAAAGCGTTCGAGGGTTCCTTCGATGATGCTCTTCGGTGATTGTGGTTGACGCAGGTCGAGAGCAAAGGCCATCGCTTCAGCCCCAAGAGACCTTACCTCGGTCGCAGTTGTTTCCAGATTGTCCTTATCCCTTGCCGCCAGCACAATTGCCGAGAAATCGCGAGCGAGCCGGATGGCCGTAGCTCGGCCTATACCCTGACTTGCGCCGGTGATGATGGCCACAGATTTTGTATTGCCCATGTCCCTGCCTCTTCCAATAAGAAATTGCGCGGTCGTTCCGCAAGAAGCTAGGACGACAGGGTTTCATGCGCCGCTTCCAGGATTATGTTGATCACAAGATCTGGCTTCGTGTACATCGGGCTGTGGTCCACGGGGTATGAATGGACTTTCGCCCGCATCCGATCGGCCATGAAATGCTGCGTCTTCGGGTTAATCATGCGATCCTCTTCGGCAATCAGGAACCACGACGGTTTTGTTTTCCAAGTCGGCGTTGGGGCTGGTTGTTGAATGCACTGCACCGCGATTGGCCGTTGCACGGCAGTTGCAATGCTTGTCTGTTCGGCAGAAGCTTTGTGGGCCACCGCGCGTTGAAAGCCACCGTCCGGGATCCAAATAAGGCCATGGGCATCGGGAGCCAACTTGGGCGAATCCGGGGGCTTTGGGTCGCGATAGAAAACCTTGGCCACGGTCTCACCCTCATCCGGCGCGAGCGCCGCGATATAAACCAGAGACTTGACTCGATCTTCTCGCACGGCGGCGATCACGGCGCCAGAGTACGCGTGTCCCACCAGGACCACCGGGCCGTTGGTCCGCTCCAGTCCCTGACTCAAAGCGGTAGAGTCGTTGGTTAAGGACGTCATCGGGATCGGTGCGCAGATGACGTGAAGACCGCGCTGTTCTAGAGGCAGAATGACGTTGCGCCAACACGAGCCGTCGGCCCACGCCCCGTGCACCAAAATTATTGTTGAGTTCGGAGGAAAACCACCTGTCTTGGAAGACTGTGAGGTCGCGGTAGCCTGTGCAGTGTTTTGCGCGTGGGCAAATTGAGTGAGAGAGCCATCGAGAGCCACACCTAGAGATGCAGCTGTGAGCGCACCAAGAAATCTTCGACGTTCCATATTCTCCTCGTCCCCAATTACCTTCTGTCAGGAAATGAGCAAAAAGTATTCGGCGTTAAGCCGTTCGTTCTGCTTTCAGCTGGCCGACGCCATTCGCGGCGAAGAAGGTTTTCATCGCGGCCGCGATTTCTACCACGTGTGTCTCAATCGCAAAGTGTCCGGTATCGAGGAATTGCACCTCCGCGTTCGGCAGGTCCCTTTGAAAGGCCTTTGCTCCCGCGGGAATGAAGAAAGGATCGTTCTTGCCCCAGATCGCAAGCAAAGGCGGTTTGGACCTGCGAAAATATTCCTGGAATTTCGGATAAAGCTTCACGTTCGACGCATAATCCAAAAACAAGTCGAGCTGAATCTCTTTGTTCCCTAGCCGTTCGAGCAGAGCCGTGTCCAAGGTGTACGACTCAGGCGGAACAGCCTCCGGATTCGCCACGCCGTGGGTATACTGCCAGCGCGTTCCTCCCGCTGTCAGAACTGTTTGGCGAAGTATGTCCCTGTTTTCCGCTGTTGGCTCGGCCCAATACTTCCGGATCGGGCCCCAGGCATCGCCAAGGCCTTCTTCGTAGGCGTTCCCGTTTTGCGAAACGATGGCTGTGACGCGCTCAGGGTGAGCCATCGCCAAACGGAAGCCGGTGGGCGCGCCATAGTCGAACACGTAGATTGCGTAGCGGTCGATCTTGAGTGCTCGTGTGAAGGCGTCGAGCGTGAGCGCCAGTCGGTCGAAAGTGTATGAGTATTGCCGTTCAGACGCAACCTCTGTGAATCCGAAACCAGGAAGGTCTGGTGCGATCACACGGTAGTCATTCGCCAAACGCGGAATGAGTTCGCGGAACATGAAAGATGAAGCCGGGAATCCGTGCAGTAAAAGAACGACGGGCGCGGTTACGTCGCCAGCCTCGCGATAAAAAACCTGGACGCCATCGACTTCGACCCTATGGATGGACGTAGTAGGTACGTTGAATCGGGCATCGTCCTGACGCGGCATTGAGCGTTTTGTCGGTGTTCGTGACGTCGCATCACTCATAGAATCCTCTCCACACTCTGTGGTGTTTAGCGCAGGTGGGATACCAAAAGAGGCACAGCTCAGTCGAAGACAGCACATTCAGTGCAAATCATTATGGCAGTTGAAGTTCGTAAGGAAGGAGCTCGACGGATCTCAAACCGTAGCTGACAAATCCTTGACGGATGTCCGCCGCTGACGGATTTCCGTCGGATCCACTGCTACTGATAAGCGGTTGCTGCAACGGCTAGGAAGGTGAGTTGTTGCCAGCCGCACCGCCGCTGCGTTCTATGGGACCGTGGCAGGCCGGCGAATGCGAAGCTTCTTCATCCTGTAGGCCAACGAGGTTCGCTTCATACCTAAACGCGCGGCCGCGACACTGATCACCCAGTTGCTCGCTTCCAGCGCACGAAGGATGTGATCTCGCTCTACTTCCGCGAGACAATTTATAGAGACATTGGATCCCTTGTGAGGCTGGAACGGCTCCAGCTCAGAAGTTGGCGCGCATAGTGTCGATTGTGGCGAGAGAATCACAGCGCGTTCAATAAAGTTCTGCAATTCACGGACGTTTCCGGGCCATTGGTATCGCGCCAACGCATCCATCGTATCCGGGGGGATTACGTCAATTCGTTTATTCATGCGCTGAGAGTAGAGCCCCGTGAAGTGCCGCACCAATCTCGGGATATCCTCTGTGCGTTGTCGAAGGGCTGGGACGTGGATCGGGAATACTTTCAGACGATAATAAAGGTCTTCGCGAAACGTCCCCTGTTTGACCATGGCGGGCAAGTCCCGATGCGTGGCTGCGATCAGGCGGACGTCAACCTTATGCGTACGGTTGCTGCCGAGCCTCTCGAATTCTTGCTCCTGCAGGACCCGCAGCAGTTTCGCCTGAAGTTCCAAAGGTATATCGCCAACCTCGTCAAGAAACAGAGTGCCTTTATCGGCGAGTTCGAACCGTCCCGTTTTTTGGGCGATCGCACCTGTAAACGCTCCTTTTTCATGGCCGAACAGCTCACTTTCGAGGAGGCCGAGGGGAATCGCGGCACAGTTCAGTTTCACGAATGCCTTTTCGCTGCGACTGCCCAGCTTATGTATCGCACGCGCAACCAGTTCTTTGCCGGTGCCCGTCTCTCCCAGGATCAGCACGCCCGAATCCGTGGGGGCAACGACCGATACCATGCTCAGCGCGGTCTTCAATGCTGGGCTCTCTCCCACGATTTCTCCTAACTCGGCCCGAATTTCCTCTTCCAGATAGCGTCTTTGTTTCGTCTCCTTGTCTCGATCCTTTCTCGCCTGTTCGTACTCCAATGTATTCTCAACGGCAATCGCTACCTGACAGGCCACCTGTTCGAGCAAGATGACGTCGTCTTTCGCAAAATGATTGTCCGAACGCCTACAGAGCATCAGGACGCCAACCACGCGATTACGGCCTATGAGCGGAAGATAGCACCCCGTCCTGAGGCCTTCCTCGATCACGCGCTCATAAAGAAGCCGGCCGTCAGGATTCCCAAAGATTTCAGGATCGTCGCGGACCTGTTCGAAGCTATCGATCCGGATGCTCTTGCCTTTCCGCAATACCTGACCCGAGATCGAACCATTCATCGGCACCAACGATCCTTCACGGAAGGGTCCTTTCGCGTCCGGATTGTGCAAGATAGTGACACGCAACGCGCCGCTCTCGGAGTCGGGTACCAGCAGCGCGGACACGTCACATTGCATTACCCTGAATAGATTCGTCGACAGCGCATCAACCATTTGCCGGAGATCCAACCTCGACGTGACGCTGCTTGTAATTTCGAGAAGCAATCGCAGCCGATCGCGTTCGCGCCGCAGTGCTTGTTCGTTCATGTGGCGCTCAATCGCGATCCCAGTGATGTGGCTCGCATTCTCGATCAACTGGAGTTCGTTGGCACTGGGCCTGCGTGGTTCCCGATAGTTGATAGAAAATGTGCCGAGAGCTTTGCCTTCGCTCGTGAACAACGGGCGTGACCAAACGGAACGAATTCCATAAGGCAACATGCGGTTGCGATAGTGCTCCCAGATGGGATCGGTCAGGATGTCGGTCACATACACCGGTTCCTTCCGATAAACCGCTGTGCCGCAAGATCCGCCTTTCGGACCAACAGCCATGGTTCCTACATATGTTGGACACATCGGGCAAGGGGGGAGCGATGTGGCGCATGCGCGTTTGTCCGGACTGTAAGCAGAAAGTGATCGCCGGCCGCGGTCATGCCTGCCCGGTCGCACGGCGGGGTCGGGGGTGATCTCGATCGGCTGGATCGTCGCCGTCGTGATCGTGCTCTGGGCATTCTCGCTGTGGGCCTGGTACTGTCACTGTTTTTTCTTCTTCCATCGGTGGCAGAAAAATCGCAGCCTCACCGACATCTGCCTGCGCTGCGGCGCACTGCGTTTCAAATAATCACTTACTCGGCCGGGCGTTCCGATCGCGCATCAGGGCGAGGAAGGCCTCCCGGTTTATTGGGCGCCAGCGTTTGATTTTCCCTTTGTCGCCCGATATCCAGCGAGCAAGTTTAAGGCACCAGAAATCGAGTAGTCCTATGACGAAGCAATCGGCGCTCACGTTTTTACGTTCCATCGTTTTTTGTCCTTCCCTAGACGGCGAGCTGCTTGCTGTGGCAGTGCTTGCACATCGTGCTCCCCGCGCGGATCGGCTCGTGACACTGCGTGCATTCAACAAACGGACTCGGGCTCTCGGCGCGCGCCGCCTTCATCATCCCGGCCGGCGCTGCCGATCGCGCATCAGGGCGAGGACGAAGGCCTTATGCTGAGTGAGCCCCTGTGCGTTGGTCTTTGGGGTCCTCCGCCTCCATCCCCCGAGAAACATCGCGAGCCTCAGCAGGATCGGTTTTACGTTTTTACGTTCCATCGTTTTTTGTCCTTCCTAGAACAGATCTTTGCCAAGAGTTCCGGGGTCAATGAGTGTTTATGCGGCGATGACCCGCAGGCCTGCAGCTCAAGCCGCCGATCTGCCGGCGCCGGCTCCGTGACCGGAACACGCAAAGCTATATGGGGGAGGGACTATCGAATTATATCCTGCCGGCCAGCCAGGCCTCGCACAGATGCAATTTCTCCTGGAGCGGGAGATCGGCAAGGAATCGATTGACGCGCTCTGCAACACGTGGATCCGGAGGGTCCGGAGTTGCTGGCGGTGTCGAGCCGTTCTTCTTCGCAGGGCTGGTGGATCCGTTCGCGACGTCGTGAGCCGTCGAAGGGTTGCGCCTGGGATCGCCGACGTGCCGATGTGCTTTGCAGTATCCGCTCCGATTGCGCAGTCCCAAGGTTTCGCTGCAACCGGCTACTTTACACTTTCGCTGAGACGCGGCCTCAGGATGCTCCATTTGTTGATGGCCCTCCGCGGTCCGCGGCCGCCGCCCCATGTGGAACGCGGCCGTCCGTCGTTGAATCGGACAAACACAACCATCGGCGCAAAAAATGCATACTGCCTGGCCCTTATCATCCGTCGTCGCGGCCTGGCAGCCTTCCCCATGTAGGCGGACGCAGCACTCGCACCAGATCGTCGTGTTCACTTTGAGAAGAAAGTTACCACGACGAACGCGACGCGCCTAGCTGCTTTCGTTGGATCGCTCTCTCGCACGTCACGAACAGTGACTCGCGACCCATTCATTTACGAGCTCCTCGACGCGGCGCCGGCCGGCGAGAAAGTCGAGCGGCAGATCCTTGAGCAGATCGGGTTTGATCTCTTCGGAGATCTGCTTCGCATACTGGTAGAGTTTGCCCTCGAAATCCACGCCGTTGGGATCCGTCTGCAGCTCGGAAACAAAAGAGAAAACGCGCTCCAAATGTTTCCTCACTTCAGCCTCGCGCCTGGCGATTGCTTGTTGCGTCTCGATCTGGCGTGTGGCACTTGCCTGCTGGGCCTCGCGTTCCGCTCTTGTTTGTGCGTCGGCCGCTGCAAATGGCGCCAGAGCTGCATCACTGGCCTCTTCCAATCCGGCCCTGCTTTCTCCGATCGGAACCTCCGCGATCGCAACTCGCACGGCTTGTGTGGCCTGTGCCCGGGCCTGCGGGCTGCTGAAGGCTAACCGCCTAGGTAAGGACCAGGTCGTCTGGGCAATCACCGCGTCGGCCATCTCCTGATGGTCATACTCTTTGGGCAACCTGCCGGCCGGCAGTTCTCGCAGCATCTACCAACTGCTCGAATGTTGCACCATCAGGCAGGTCAGCGATCGCGGCGAGCGCCTCTTCTCGAGCACGCCGCTCCCACTCACTCACTTGGCCCCATGTGGAACTGGTCGCACCGATCGGTAATTCTTTGATCGCCTCTGCTGCAGCCCGCGCGACTGCCTTGCTATGGATCCACGGCGCCAGCACCTCATCAACGGCAGCGCGGAGGACCGTGAAAACGATGTCTTCGGCATGGCCGGCATGATTGTCGTAGAGCTCCGAAAGGTTCTGTCGCAGGATCTCGATCACCTCGAGTCTCAACTGTGCCGGCGTATCTCGCGGCAGAGACTTCAACATGTTCCTGACCCACTCGGCTTCCCAATCTTGACGAGCCTGCTTTGCTTGAGCTGCCGCGCGGGCCTGACGGACTTCACGTTCCCTGCGCGCTTCTGCGGCATCCGCGTCTTGTTGGGCGTGTTCTTCTTGTGCTTGGCTCTCGGCCTCTCGCTCGCGCTGCTCATCCTGCAACTTTTGCAGGGCGAGCTCCGCTTTTTTTTCCTGGAACTCGAGATTGAGCTCCTCCACGCGCTCGCGCTTGTGTCGTAGTACCGGCGACGGCTGGGCTGGCACGTGGAATGCTTCGAGGTCTCGCCGCTGGAAGCGCCAATGGCCGCCGCCCGGCGTTTTAGAGTGCGGCGTGATCTTGCCCTCTGTTACGTACCGTCTGAATGTGCGAGTCGACACTCCTAGAAACTCGGCTGCCTCGGACGCGGAAAGCAAATCCGGCCGAGCAGAACCGTTAGATGTGGCGGGCGGACAACCGTGCCCCCCCGGGGGCTGGTTTGTCCGCTCATTTGTCCGCCTATGCTTTTGGCGCTCGAACCCCGATGTTTGCTGACTTTTGCGCATGGCGTCTCCCCGTTAGACGGACAAACAGACCCCGGACAAACGGACCTCCTCTCGAATCAATTTGGCCTCTCTGACCGCCCCGCGTTTAAGGCTCTGACGGTCGCACGCTGGCAGGTATCGACGCTGACGTCCAGCTCGGCCGCGATCGTTGCCCACGTTGCTCCCTGCTCGCGCCTGCGGGCAATATATGCGACGTCCAGAACTTTCCGGCGCCGGCCGAGCAGAACTTCTGTTGCCCTTGGCATGGTGCGATCTCCTGAGTTTCCGATTTTGTTGGTTCTAAGTCCCCATCAGGAATCACAGCAAGGAAGGAACCCGGCACCTTATCCGTCCAGGTCGTCTGCGTCGTCCTCGTCGTCATCGTCGCAGCTATCTGGGGCTGCCAGATCAAGCACGGTGTCAAGTTTCGTCGCTAGCTCGTCTGGATCCAGCTTACTGCCGTCTGCGGGAGCGCTCGCAACATCAGCGATTTCGTCCAACGTGTCCTGCATCGATTCGATTTTCTGTTTCAGCCTCGCGTTCTCCTTGCGGACTTTGTCTTGGGCAGCGGTTACCTGCGCGATCGCGGTGCCCGTCTTGCTGCCGGCAGCGCCGGTGGCTCCTTGCTGGTTGGTCCGAACTGTTCGCTGCATAGAGTTGCTCCTTCGCGTGGGACGACTTGGGTTGAACGCCCTGACTTGTGCCATGTGCTGGTCCCCTCCAACGGAACACAACGAGCTAATGATGACCTGGGAGTGAAAGGAAAGGCTAGAGCACAAAGTCGAGAGCCGATTAATCGGCCCTACGAATTGACGCTGTTGTTTGCCCGCTTTTCGTGGGCAATGGCATGCCGTCGTGAGCGCACAATGCGAGCCGTCACGGCTTCACGCAGCCGCTCCTGCTGCATTGCCCGAGTGTCCTCGTCCTTTGTCTCCGTGAGCACGATCGCATAGATCTGCTGCCAAGACTTTCCTTGAAGGCGGAGCTCCGTGGCGCGCGTTACGTTCTCATCGAGAGGGCGCCCTGCACGTTGCTGTGGCTGGAGCAGATTGAATTTTCGGCGGGCCCACTCGCGGAAGCCGGGAACATCGCACGAAATCTCGTCTTTGTGTTTGTGGAGCAACGCTGGGTACGAAGAGAGCAACTGAGCGACGTCCGCGGCCAGTTCTGTAGAGGGCGTGAACTTGGCTGCCACGATCCGAACTCTCATCGGTGATGTGAGGTGGTTGAGCACTGAACCGATACGTCGCGGCATTTATTTTAGAACCAAGCGTCGTACTCCCCGCTCACGAAAAAGAAGTAAGCGAGCTGCTTCGAGATCCCGAGCTCCGCGGCGATCTCTTCGAACGTCATTGCGGGATCCGGGAAACGATCTGTAGCCGGGAAGCGCTGCGAATTTAATCTGCTGCTCACGCGGTCGCACCCGTGGCAACTGCCGGCATGTGGGAAAAACCCACGCGCGAAAATTTGTGTTCAGAATTGTGTTCAATTGAGAGCGACTGTACCGCGTTGCGCCCCACTATGCGCTCTGTAACCCATTGATTTGTCGTCCGCCGAGGGGTAGACTGCAGCTTCCCAAGCTGAGTGTTGCTCTCGCGCGACGGATCCGTCTCGCAACTGCGGTGGCAGTTTGAAAGAGAACGGCGCTGAAAAGTGTTGCTGAGGCGAACGCCTTCCAGCGCCCTCTGACCTAGGCTGGTCAGTTTGTGGTCAAAGAATCCGGCTCCGCGAGGGAGTTCCGGAAGCGACCGATTTATTGTAAGTGATTGAGAACGTGGTGGCCAGGGACGGAGTTGAACCGCCGACGCCAGCCTTTTCAGGGCTGCAGTCACCCAAAGCTATCTATTGATTCTGCAAGACATAGCTCAGAACTCCCACCTGATTTTGCCCCTTTTATTGGAGCCAAAATGGAGCCAAGCTCTACAAATCTGAGCCTGCCGAGATTTGCCTCAAATCGACACGGGTTCGAGTTAGCAATACAACAAGGTCAGATTTCAACGGACTGGTTTCGACAACTGACTACCCAGGCTACCGCCGTGAAAGGGCCGGAGTTGACGGTGAGTTACTGAAACTACGCGACACGGATGGCTACCAAGAGCGCCTTCGGTAAGGGATAGAAGCAGTTCGTGGATTATGAATGGATCAAGAATTAGTCTGGGAAGAAGTGCCTTGTGTCACTAGGACATCAACCGCGACGACCGTGAAGCGGTGGCAATCAGTCTTGAGTTGAATCAGAGATGCCGCTTGTTTCCAAGAGACCCATGATCAAGAGGTCGGGGAGAATTAGGGCCCCGGCGCACGTGCAAGGCGGAGTCTCGCGGCCATTGTCACCAGATCGGCGAGAGAGTCAGCCTTCATCTTGCGCATCACCTGACCTCGGTGTGCCTTTACCGTGATCTCGCTGATGTTGAGCTCGCCACCGACCTGTTTATTCAACAGCCCGGAGGCTACCAACGTCATGACTTGCCGTTCGCGAGACGTGAGCGACGCGTAACAGTCCCGGAGCGCCCGTATCTCCGCCTCGCGACCAAGTGTGGCGCGGCTGCGCTCGATGGCGTTTCGGATGGCACTCAACAGCACATCATCGCCGAATGGTTTCGTCAAGAACTCGACAGCGCCCGCCTTCATGGCCTGGACGGACATTGGTATGTCACCGTGACCCGTAATGAAGATGATCGGCATGTCGATCCGATCGCTGGCGATGTGTTTCTGCAGATCGAGACCATTGAGACCGGGAAGAGAAACGTCAAGTATGAGGCAGCTCGGACCAAGGACTCGTGGGCGGCTGAGAAATTCCTGTGCGGACGCGAATATTTCCGGCTGCCAGCCTTCGCAGCGAATCAACAATTCCAGCGACTCGCGAACGGAGACGTCGTCGTCAACCACGAACACGATTGGTGTGCCGTCCGACATGGGTGATGACCCCACTTCATGGCGAAGCGCGCGGGCTAAATCCATTTTATATCCTCCTGGCGCAGCACATAGCAGATCTCCTAACTCACTCGAAGTGCGAGATTTAGCGCTTGAAGCAGAGCCGTGTCGCTGAATGGCTTTAACAGGCACTCCACCGCACCCTGTTCGAGCAATCGCGAGCACACAGCCTCATCTC
>Ga0210405_10004888_pt1 | contig 12447 bp, 12 predicted proteins | sample IncBWH11MmetaG_FD_155492 | JGI IMG/M metagenome (GOLD analysis project Ga0210405, IMG submission 155492) | Forest soil microbial communities from Barre Woods Harvard Forest LTER site, Petersham, Massachusetts, United States - Inc-BW-H-11-M | ecosystem: Environmental > Terrestrial > Soil >... | reverse complement strand
CTTCGGAGTCGGAACCGCTTATCTCCTGCACATCACCTATCACTACAAAGCCGAGCGGATTGCGACGCGAACCATGGTCGCCGTCGAAGGCGGCTTCGTAGCCAACAATCTGGTGCGCATCTACTAAATCCCCTCGGATTTCGGCCCTAATCCCACCTCTGCCGAAAACCTGTCAAGCCCCCTTTCGCCCTCAATTCCCGCTACGTCCCTGATTCCACGGCAAAAATAAAGTTCAAAAATTGGCGGGTTTACCCCCTCCAACATGCTAGACTATATCTATAAGTCAAATAAAGGCGCAGCCAATAGCTGCGCCTTTTTCTTTTCCACCGAAAGGCACCCGTCCATGAAGCCTCGAACCACCGAAGCCCCGCGCAAACCCGTGCACCGCAACACCAAACACACCGGAGAACTCTCTGAAGCCGCCTTCCTGCTCAAAGCCGAAACCCTGGGCTTCCACCTCGCCAAGCCCTGGGGAGACAGCGAGCGCTACGATTTCATCCTCGACACCGGTTCCCGCCTCTGGCGCGTGCAACTCAAATGCACCCAGGTCCTCCGCGCCCGCGGCTACGACGTCCAAGCCATCTACAGCATTTACGGCAAAGGCAAAGCAGTCTACACCGCCGACGACATCGACCTCCTCGTCGCCCACATCGTCCCCCTCAACATCTGGTACATCCTGCCCATAGAAGCCTTCACCCCCAGCAAAAGCCTGCGCCTGTACCCCGACATCGTCACCAAAAATCCACGCTGGGAAAAATACCGCGAAGCCTGGCACCTCCTCGAACCCAACCAGGAAGCACGCACCGCGTGTGGAGCGGACACTCCTGTCCGCCGCCGTTGACCCAGCAACGCAGTTCCAATCACAACGCGGACAACCCAGACGCAGCCAGTAGACGCAATCAATCCACTAGCCGCTAAGACAGAGTCAATCCACTAGCCACAAAGACGCACTCAATTCCCGTTGACGTCGCGCTGTTGACGTCGCGCTGTTGACTTTGCGCTGTTGACGTCATCCTGAGCGGCCGTCAGGCCGCGAAGGATCCAGCGCGGAGTGGCCGAAATGCCGTTGCACCCGCGATACCCACGTGGGAGACAGCCGCCCCCGGCTGTCCAGCGAGCGAAGCTCGCCAGCATCGCCCGTGTGGCGCGGGCGCCCTCTCCCGCGAAGATTCGTGAAAGGGCACGGCTTCAGCCGTGCCGAGAGGCCGTAGATTCGACTTAGGCCCCGCAGGGAACCAACGCTCCCACGCAGCCGCTCGGGATTCCCTTGACTCCCACAAACCCCCGGAGTATGTTTCCCCTTCCCCCAGAAATCAGACCCCGGGTGTCCCTCAAATCGTAGTCTGTCCGGAGGACACATGAGCCAACTCGTTCGTCTTACTGTATTCCTGTGCCTGTGCTATGCGATATTTGCGCAGGCTCAGGACCAGGCCAAACCAAGCGGCCGTCCCGCTAACACGCCGCAGCCGGCATCGGCACAGCCACAAACCCAAGCTCCCATTATTGGGTCGAAGGGGTTTGTTCTCGAGGACTCTACGCCGGTGAAACTCAGAATTAATCGCACGATCTCGTCGGCTGACGCACACGTCGGAGACACTCTCGACTTCGAAGTCCTGGAAGAAGTGCTGGTCAACAACGTTCTCGTCGTCCCCAAAGGCGGACTCGCTTACGCCACCGTTACTGACGCCCAGGCCAAACGACGAATGGCGCGCGGCGGCAAAATCGACATCAATATCGACTACGTTCGCCTGATCGACGACGAGAAGGCCGCGCTTCGTGCCGTCAGCGAGGTCAAGGGCGGCGGCCACACTGGCGCCATGGACCGGGGGCATGGTTGCGACCAGCCTGGTCTTTTTTCCGGCTGCGCCGTTCTTTCTATTCATGCATGGCAAAGACACTAGCATTCCCAAGGGCACCGAGATCACGGCCTACGTGAACGGAGATATGAAGCTGGACCTTGCGAAGTTCCAACCCGCGCAACCAACTCCGGCAACTGCCGCAGTCAACCCTGCGCCCGCGACAACGGCACAGGTCCAACTGCAAGTGACCTCGACCCCCGACGGCGCGGACATCGAAATCGACGGTGGCTTTGTCGGCGATACGCCGTCAACCGTGGGAGTCGCGCCGGGACAGCGCCAGCTGTCAGTGAAGAAGACCGGCTTCAAAACCTGGGAACGGAAGATTACGGTTTCGAGTGGACAGGTAAACGTGAATGCGGTTCTGGAATCTGAGTCGAAATAGAGACCTGCGGAGGGGAGGTGACGAGTGCCTCCAAAGCTCGTCGCAAATAACCTGCACGAGTTCGTCAAACATACTTCAGAGCTCCGAAGGCAATGGCTCCAAGACGACGTCGTGCCATGGTTCCGAGGGCATGAACACTCCGATTGGCCACTCGTCCCGAAGTTTTACCGGCAGTTCCCAACGGATCGAGACACCGAAGATGAGATTCGCGAAGAATTTATCACACACGCCCCAAACCTCTGCGACGCCAAGCCTACAAACAAGTGGGAGTGGTACTTCCTGATGCAACACCACGGCTCTCCGACACGGCTTCTCGATTGGTCGGAGGGAGCCCTGATCGGCCTGTATTTCGCGGTAAGGCAAAGTCGGGGATGCGACGACGCCGCAGTCTGGATGCTGGATCCTTGGTGGCTCAACCTTGCGTCCACCGGTTTTGAGGAGGTGGTTCTGCCTAGTGATCCTGACATTCTACCGAAGGACAAGCGCCTCACGGATAGATGGCTGCCCACTAGATTCGACAAGAAAGGATGGGGAAAGATACCTAGGCGCCCTGCGGCTGTGTATCCAGGACACATGATCAGAAGAATCGGCGCGCAACGGTCCTGCTTCACCATTCATGGCACTGACGTAGAGGGCCTAGATAGATTGGCGGTCCGCGCAAGGAGTCACCTGATCAAGATCATTATTCCCAGCTTCAAGGTGGGGACGGTCAGGAGGGATCTGGAGACGTGCGGGATAGACGACATCACCGTGTTTCCGGACTTGGAAGGGCTCAGCCGAGTAGTCACGCGTAGATGGAAGGAGGACGAGAAGGGTTTGCCGCATGATGGCGTGGTCACAAGGTTAGCGCGATCCCGAACCCACGGTGTCGGCGTCTTCGCGATTCGCAAGATTCAGAAGGGGACCAAGCTTTTTCCGGGCGAAGCTGATGAAATGATCTGGATTGAGAAAGGCGATCTTGGGAAACTACCGAAAAGGATCAGCAGCTATACAACGATTTCGCGGTTTTGAAAGACGGTCGATATGGATGCCCGCTGAGCTTCAACAGGCTAACGCCTTCTTGGTATCTGAATAGTTCTAAGACGCCGAATGTTCGCTGTGATGAAAATTACGATTTCGTTGCACTTAGGGCGATCAGACCGGGAGAAGAACTAACAGCAGATTATTCCACCTACAGCGAGTGACGGACTGGGCGGATTGGTGCCTGTACGGGTGGCCCACCCATCATAACTCAAGTCTGAATCACTTACAAAACAGTGCCCCATCCTTGTAGAGTTCTGTGGTGGGCCAGCCACCCGTCCAGCCACAAGATTTATTGGCAAAGGAGATTAAGAAGTCGAGGTTCTTGAGGAGTCGGTAGTGTCTAAGTATGTTGGCATGATGGCAGAGACAAAACAGAACGTTTTTTTTTGTGTTCGATGCCAAACGGTCGTTCTTTAGCGTCTATGGTATACCTCCACGTTAGTAAGCTTGAGGGGGAGAGCGGGCCCCGGTTCCTCCCGGTTCAGGGAAGGGTGGAGAGGCTCTGGGGTCCGCCTTAGGAACAGCGCCGAGGGGGAAGGAACTCAACTGCCGCACTACCACCAGCGCGGACATTTCCTGTCACCACCTGATCGATATTACGGAGGTGGCCCACCTATTCATAACCGAAATTTAAATCACAAACTAAATTTGGGTGCCCCACCCTTTCCGTGTTCTTTGCGGAAGGGTGGGAGGCGATAAGGCAAACACCAAATGACCGCCTTGCCGTCATAGGAGGAAACCCGGGGAGAGGACGGGACGTTGCCTGATATTTCTGAAACTATTGATAAGTGGGGGAGCGGCCGAGCCTATTCTGGGGCCGGGCGACACGGCGGTCATTTGCGTGTGATTCAGGCTTGATCAGGAATAGGTGGGCCAGCCCCCGATGCATTTGGGGAGTCCGCGAGACGCTTAAGCTTCCCGCGACACGCCAAGCCATGGCTCAGACTCGTTTCACGCGTCGTGCTGAGTAATCCATCGCTAGGCAGGCTTCATTCTTAGCTTCGCTGCTTTTTCGAGTTCCTTCAGAGCGGCCATGGTGCGAGCCGTGTAGTCGACACGTTTTGCCGACTTCGGGCGGCGGTGACGTTTGGTGGCGGTATCATGTTTTGACATTGTGTCCTCGTCTTTGCTTACAGTACCACGTGGCCGGCCACCTTTGCGGTTGTGTTCGATTCCAAACGGTCGTTTCTTAGCGTCTATGGTATACCTCCCCGTCAGTAAGTTTGAGGGGGAGAGTGGGCCCCGGTTCCTCCCGGTTCAGGGAAGGGCGGGGAGGCTCTGGGGTCCGCCTTACGAACAGCGCCTAGGGGGAAGGCACTCAACCCCCACACTGCCACCAGCGCGGACACTTCCTGTCTGCACCGGCAAAGGTGGGGGCTCATGCCGCCTGCATGGCGATTTTGATCTTGTCCTTACCTGACTGATTGGTGGGGCGCGACGCCGACCTCGTCATCCCCACCTTTACAGAACACCGCAAAGGTGGGCCAGCCACCGTTCCCTATTCGTATCGTGGAATTGCTTCCTCGTTTCCCACCTTTCCGCAGAGAACGCGGAAAGATGGGGCACCCTTCGTTTGTGTGGGGTTAGGTTTCTGCCCCCGGCCGATGGAGAGATGAACGGTTCTGATCTTGCGGGAGCTCAAGGTCCATCGGCAAGGTCAACGGCGGCGGACAGGAATGTCCACTTCACATGGTCTTTGTTTTCCATTCTCCCGGCCCTAGTTTCCTGTTGAGCTTACACACTATAATGTGTAATAATCCACACATGGCAACCAATCTGGCGCTTGACGACAACTTGATCGAAGAAGCCCGCCGCGCGGGGCGCCACAAAACCAAAAAAGACGCGGTCACCGCCGCCCTCGCCGAATACGTGCAGCGCCGCAAGCAGCTTCGTATCCTCAAGGCATTCGGCTCTTTCGATTTCGATCCCAAATACGACTACAAAGCGGAGCGCCGCAGAAAGCGCTCCTGACCATGCTGGTTCTGGTGGACACGCCTATCTGGTCGTTAGCTCTGCGCCGCAGACCGGCCGACCTGAATCCCCGCGAGGAGCGCTTGACCAGCAAGTTGCGGGAACTTATCGAGGATGGGCGGGCTCAACTCATCGGCCCGGTCCGTCAGGAATTGCTTTCCGGCATACGCGAGGAATCCAGCTTCAAGAAGCTGCGCGACCAGTTCCGGGCTTTTGAACAGGTTTCCATAGAAGTGGCGGATTACGAACAGGCTGCTCACCTGAACAACCAATGCCGAGCCCGAGGGATAGCCGGATCGGCGGTAGACTTCCTTATCTGCGCCATCGCCATTCGCCGCAACTGGCAGATTTTCAGCACCGACCACGATTTTTCCCGATATGCCACGGTTTTGCCTCTAAAGCTCTACGACGCAAAGTAGGGCGGTTCTCGAGTCGGCTTAAGGTGCACGTCTCAGCGGCTTGGCTGAGCTTACGACCAATTGGCAGAGTCAAAGGCGGCGGACAGGAGTGTCCCCCTACACTGCAATCCGAGCGTTGCACACTAGGGCGGGGATCGACTGGCGGATCGCCTGGAGGAAGGCAAATCCCTCAGTCAGGGTCTTTGGAGATGTCGCCCCGATTGACCTTCCTGCCTTTCTGTTAGATATTGTGGAGGGATGGACGCCGAACGGACCATTACCGAGATCGAGTGGCTAGAGCGCGTCTACGCGGTACCGGACACCAGACCACTGAGCGCGAGCGACATCTCGGCCGCCAATCGAAGGCACGACGACATGCTCGCGCATAGCCCGTGGTTTCGGCTTTGGCAGCAATATGGGCTTTGCTGCCGCCCTTGAACCGGTTACCATACACACACACCACTCAGAAACTGGAAGCTCTCACCAAACTCCAATCCCCTCAATCACTTACACCCACCCAATGCACCATTCCACCACTAAACCCCGATTTTGCCCCTTTCGTTGGGTTCCGCGTGCCATCCCAGCATTGCTTTCAATAGGATAGTCACAACAAGAAATCCAGGGAGAGGTCCATCGAGAAGGCCCTCTTCCGTTTGCAAGGTTAGAGCTGGTTTCATCGATGGGCTTCGGGATGTGCTTTTGGGGAGGGCACGGCTTCAGCCGTGCCGATTGAGTAGAGAAAATTACGGGCTTTAGTCCCTGAGGCAAGGGTTTTCCCAAGGCCGTCTGATGAAACCGTGCCGAGAGTGAAGGTCAGTAGAGGTAGGCTCTACAGGTTCAACCGTTTTCAGAACTTGATTTGAAGTACCCGGGAAAAGTGGCAGATGCCTGACTTGCCATAATCCCAAGCAGTGGAAAGCGAGAGGACATGCACAAGCCAGTGAAGTATGTGGAGAAAGCAGTAACCGTCGCCGCCACAGGCGCATGGGCGGTATTCGAGCGCCTGAACCGGATCAAACAGAATCCGTCTCCCAAGCCCAAGTGGTCCGACAAGCCTCTGCTCAAGTCGTATGAGAAGACCAAGCCTCAACTAGGCTGGCCGCGTACCACGGACTCGCTGTGCCCGAAGTGTGTGCCCGAAATCCGTCAGCAGATTCTCGATGGCAAGCTGCCCGTCGAAGTCTTGTCCAACGAAAAAGTTGGCGAGATCAAAGCCCAGATCATCGAGCGCGACGGCAAGATCCTCATGGTCAAGGATTGCGAGAAACACGGTCACTTCGAAGATGTAATGTCGATTGACACCGACTTCTCGCGCCACCTCGAAGAAGTATTCCCCGGCCGCGACATTGTTGCCCACAACGACGAAAAGCTTCATCACCACGGTTCGAGCACCGTGAAGTACGGCCGCGGTTCGGTGCTGACTATCGACCTCACCAACCGTTGCAACATGATGTGCGACCCCTGCTTCATGGACGCCAATCAGGTTGGCTTCGTGCACGAGTTGAGCTGGGAAGATATCAAGACCATGCTCGACAACGCCATCACGATCAAACCGCGGCGCCAGATGTCGGTGCAGTTCTCGGGCGGCGAGCCAACTTTGTCGCCGTACTTCCTGGATGCCGTCCGCTATGCCCGCAAAGTCGGATACAACAGCGTACAAGCCGCAACCAACGGAATCGAATTCGCGAAGAGTCTGGAGTTCGCGCAGCAAGCCGCTGAAGCCGGGATGCGCTACGCCTATCTCCAATTCGACGGAATCGGCAACGCCGCCAATGCCCATAGAAAAGTCGGCAACCTGTTCGACGTGAAGTTGAAAGCGATCGAGAACCTGCACACCGCCGGAGTAGAAATCGTCCCGGTAGTGACCATCGTAAACGGCATCAACAACGAGCAAGTAGGAAGAATAATCAAGTTCGCCCTGGATAACCCAAAGCGAATCGGCTTTTTATCCTTCCAGCCAGTAAGCTTCACCGGCCGCGACGAAGCCGTAACCGACGACCGCCGCGAAGCCCAGCGCTACACCCTCTCCCACTTAGCCCACGACGTAAAAAATCAAACCGGCCTGGGCGAGCCAAGCCGAGACTGGTTCCCAATCTCCTTCATGGGCACGTTCTCCGATTGGGCCGACCTGATGCACGTAGAAGACAAAAACAACGACTGGGGCCAACTCTCCTGCGGCTGCCATCCGAATTGTGGGACGGGGATGGCTGTGATGATCGATAAGGAGACTAAGGAGGCGGTTCCGGTTACGGCTTTTCTTAAAGGCGATCAGCTTGCTAAGGATATTGCTAAGGTGAATGATGCGGCTCGGGGGAAGTTTCTTACGATTGTGGGGATGGCTTTGTGTTTGATGAAGAATTACGATCCGTTCCAGTCGCCTACTCATTTTAAGTTGATGGATCTTTTGAAGAAGTTCGACAAAAACTTTAATGCTAGCGGGAAGAATTACGGGAAAGTCGGCCCTGACCGGACGATTGAGGATGTGATGAAGCGGCGGCAGGACCGGTGGAATTTCCTGTTTATCGCGGGAATGTGGTTTCAGGATCTGTTCAACTACGATTTCCGGCGGACGGAGCAGTGCATTATTCCTTATGCCACGCAGGAGGGTGAGATTTCTTTCTGCGCGTACAACACTGGCGTGGGCTGGCGGAACATCATCGAGAAGATGCACATGACGGCTACGCTTACCAAGTGGTATGAGGAGCATGGGCGGCATGAAATCTTTGCGGGCGGGAAGAATGTGAAGATGGAATCGACGGCGCACTCCCTGCTGCTTAAGGATGAGCTGGTGACCAACGAAGAGCAGCACGATCTCGATAAGCTGGGCATTGCCAAGAACTCTGGTGAAGAGAAGAAGCGGGCGCGCGACGCCAAGCAGCAGGCTGCAGGCGCCGGGCTTCAGGCTTCGGGAAACAACACTGCGCGTGGTCCGCAGAAGGACGATGCGGCTTACAATGCGCGCATGGCCGCGCTCTATCGCGAAGTCGTGTTGCAGGAGAAGCCGGTAGTGGCGGAGAACGGGTTTATTCCGCTAGGGGCTTTGACTGCTTCCAAACCTAAGCCGGAAGTTGGTGAACCGGTTTTGGGGGATTAGTTCAGGAAAGTCTTGATTGCAAAGAAAGGCCGCCAGTTCTTGGCGGCCTTTTTTACGTTTACGGTTTCGGGTGGGGACTTCCAGGTGATGGCATGTTGTTTGGAGCCCTGCAGCCGAGCGCTGGGAGTGCACCCTTACAATCGCAACCCGTGGAAGTTGTCACATTGGTTAGAGTCGGTGCTGCGGTCGTCGAAATGTTCGCGTCCCATCCTCCGCAAAGGACGCGGAAGGATGGGGCACCCTCTTGGTTGGCAGGGGCTAAAGGCTGGGCCCAATCCCCCCGATGACATGTCTGACACTTATGTTATAATGTCTGACATGGCATCCAACCGCATCACCATTCGCATTCCGGAGACGCTGGGGCAGCGCCTGCGCCATCGCTCGCGGATGCGAGGGCAGCCCGAGTCGGCGCTCGTCCGCGAAGCTTTGGAGACCTATCTGGGACAGCCCACCGAGGCGCGGCCGGCCTATGAACTGGCCGAAGAAGCGGGATTGATTGGCTGCATCGGGCGTGGCCCGAAGTCTCCGGCAAAAGACCTCAGCACAAATCCCCGCCACCTGGAAGGTTTTGGGAAGTCCAAGTGAAGCGGCGCGTACTGGTAGACACCGGCCCACTGGTTGCCATTCTCTCCAGCGTGGACGAGCACCACGCCGCCTGCGTCAAAGCCCTGCAGCAATTGCCCGGCCCTCTATTCTCCTGTTGGCCGGTGATCACCGAGGCAGTGTGGCTGTTGCGGTCGCATCCGCCCGCCATCCAGCGGCTTCTACGAAGCTGCTTTTCCGAGACGCCCGGCGGCTTTCTGGAACTTCTTCCCTTGGCCGGAGCAGAGGCCAGTGCCATTGCCGAAGTCATGAAACAGTACCAGGACATCCGTCCGCAACTGGCCGACGCCGCGCTGGTTTACCTGGCCGACCGCGAAGGGATCGACACGATCTTCACCCTGGACAGGCGAGATTTCGGCGTGTATCGCTCTGCCCAAAAACGCGCTTTTCGGCTTGTGCCATGAGTCCGGAGCGAGATTTCAGAGTAATTCCGGCTTTAAGAAACTCTATGAACGAAGCCGAAGCCAGAACGAGCACATGCACTGAAAACGTCGGAATGGGGCATCGTCGACACGGCATTCACCGTCTTTTCTAGAGTTGATGCTGCGACTCGTGGAAATGTTCGCGTCCCATCCTCCACAAAGAACGCGGAAGGATGGGGCGCCCTCCTGGTTGGCAGGGCTAAAGTCTGGGCCAGCCCCCGCGAAACGGCGTCCCAAGATGATGACCAAGGAACAACGCAGGAAAGTGGCTGCAAAGGCTGCTAGGGCGCGGTGGAAGAAACGTTAGTACGACTGGTTACGTTGCGGCTCTTGTGACTCGGCGTAACACTTGGCATGAACCTCTTGCCCAGTCTCCGATATTGTGACGACACTCTCTCCCGGCTCGATTGGCAACATACAGAGGCCACAGATTCCCCGTAACTCAATTATCTCGCCGTTCATAAACCGATTACCTCTGGGATGGAATTCTGAGGTCAACAATGCTGAGAATCGCCGAGTTTGGAATTGTCATATCCCCACATCACTGAAACCTCTCCCTTCATTAAAACACGTAGTGTCAAGTCAAATTACTGTTGACAGTCAAGGCGCTACAGTGAAGATGGTTTTTTCTTCTTCGGCTTCGTTTTCTTCTTCTCTTCCTTGATCTTGTCGAAGTCTTTAAGTTCAGGCGGGGAGTTCAGTATCTCTCTGGACTCTTTACCTATCCATCGTGGACGTAGTTTGTTCCATACTGTGACCAAGCTGTTCTCAATCGTATCCTCGCTTAAGGTGATAAAAGTGCCATCCACCTTAGCGATATAGAAGTCTGTATCCTCTCCGACCCCGCTAGCCTGTTCTCCAAATAGCTTTGCTTCCATTGCGTAGTAAATTGCTTCGCGTGCAATTGTCTTGTAGCTCATATCTCGGTAGTACAGCATAAAGACTGCTCCCGTCCCACCGCTTCCGATGGAATAGAACCCCGGCAAATCATGGCGATTTACGATGGCCCCCTCGCGGCCAACGAGACTGAATACATAGGCAGTTCCTTCGCTAAAGCCAGCCACGATCAGTTCTATGTTTAGGACGTAATCTGCAATCTTTGCCTTGATCTCTCCAAAATCTGGCAAGCAGATAGGCCCACCCGCCGAAGCGTTAAAAGTCGCAATGTTCCATCCTATTGGTCTTAGATACAGGGATTCAGCCTGCTCCATTCGTTTCTTTTCGTAACTCTCTCGCACAGCATCCATAACCGTCTGTAGTTGGGCTGGGTCGTCTGGGCGGCGATTCTTTTCGGCGTGCTTCTTTTTGATCGCTTCCTTCGCGTAGTCGATAATGTCGAAAACGGGTGATATGTCATCTCCCGCAAACAGAAGCCACCACTGAGAGTGTAGTTTTACTACTTTGTTGATGTTGGGCTCAGACTCGATAAAACCTGGACCGATCATTCTGTCGGACACAAGAATGATCGTTTTACCGTTGTCACAAATGGCCGCAACGCAAACCGTCATATAGGGCCTCGGAATTTGCCGTCCACGGTAGGGGAGAGAACGGAACGCCGAGGGCATGTTATCGCACCCCCTGTGGAAAAGGAAAACTGACCCACTACCGTCGGGTCGGCACGGTTTGACGGCGGACAACTTGAGGATTATTATCATGTCCTTCCCTCTGGGCTCCAGGCTAGTTGTCTCCGTGCGGTGTTTTTAGATCGATGGGAGACAATCGGCGTGACTTGCTGACACTGCGAACGGCCTTGCCCCGTTTGCATTCGCCGCCGAAAGGCTGGAGATCCCGACTCAATGCTTGATCTGGAGGGAATATGACAACTCTTCGGAAGCTGATCTCACCGCTGTTTCTCTGCGTGTTATGTATATCCACGAACGTGGGGTGTCATCGTCCTCACGCCTGGCAGCCGGTTCCGAATGCTCCTTCGATCCAACCGCCCAAGGAGGACTTCACGCTGGTCTGGGATAAAGAGGATGCGAACGGAGGACCACTCGATCCGTACTGGGGGCTGGAGAAGATACAAAACGAGATTCCTCCTCGGGAGCAGGGTCAGCATCCTTATCCCTGCGAACTGGACCCCTATGCGGGAAAGTGTACGGAGAACAAGGGCATTGTTAAGGATGCGCCACTGTTTCCAAATAGTGTTATCTGCAAGATTGGAAATCTGACGGCCCCGTTTGACGGCCACGCCGATTGGATTGTGGCGACGCAGCAGGGTTGCGTGGACTGGGAGGGACATACTCCGGATGATGATTACAATTTCCGGCTGTTTCCTCCGGATCCCAAGCGGTCAGGGTTGACCAAGAACAATGGGCAATTCATCGGACTGGAATTTGATTTTGCCGAGACCCTGGTGAATGCGCAGTTGCTGACGTGGACGGAGATCAATAAAGAGGTGGTTCAGGAAGACAATGGCCACGACAGCCGCCAGGCGGAGATCGGCCACTGGCTGAACCTGAGCAGCACAGAAAAGCCGCCGGTGAACCCGCGGGCGGCGGTGGTTGGGATATTCGGACTGGACTGCGAGCACGGTTGCAAGAGCGAAGTACACCCGGTGCTGGCATTCGCGGTCGAGATCAAAGCCGATCCGAACGACGACACGTGGGTTCTTTTCGTGCGCAATTGGGGGACGGGAGGCTTTTGCAGCCGTTATCGTCACCTGGTCAATTTTCCTAGCAACCAGCTCAGCATT
>Ga0210405_10004887_pt1 | contig 12450 bp, 13 predicted proteins | sample IncBWH11MmetaG_FD_155492 | JGI IMG/M metagenome (GOLD analysis project Ga0210405, IMG submission 155492) | Forest soil microbial communities from Barre Woods Harvard Forest LTER site, Petersham, Massachusetts, United States - Inc-BW-H-11-M | ecosystem: Environmental > Terrestrial > Soil >... | reverse complement strand
CGCTTGGGACCATGAAGGCGGTTATGCATCAGCCAGGCATGCTACAAGCTGACCATATTCATCTCACAGCCGAGGGACACCACAGGCTCGCGATGCAACTGGCTGGGTCCGTCAGGTAGACGGGGGGATAGACCCGTCGCGCGGAAGCCGACGCCTCGCTAAAATTCCTCCCGCTGACTGCCGGTAATGGCACCTTTGCGACATGCAGACGGGTGCTGACGATGTCCGGAGTTGGGGGGCAGACCGGAAGCGGCCGACGCTCAAAACGGCGCTATTGACCCCACAACGGACATCAGGACTTTGCAAGTAAGCAACTCGAAGCCAGCCCCTATCAATGCACTCAGTTGATCTGATACGATGGCCCGCCGTGCAGCGGCGGGAATTTCTTGGTGTCTTGGGTGGTGCGGCGGTCGCGTGGCCGCACGCCAAGCAAGCGGAGGAGGGCCCGGAATGAAGAAGGCATTTGCTGCCTTTGTCGCGGTCGCAACGATTGCCGGCTCGCTCGCCGCGACGCCTGCAAGCGCACAGCGTGGCGTCGCCGCAGGCGTCGCGGCTCCGGGCCGCTATTATGTGCCCGCCCCTTACGGAGCAGGTCCCGGGCCATACGACGAGTTTGGCAGTTGCGAATGGGTGACACAGCGTTTCTGGGACGGCCATGGCTGGCGAGTCCGCCGGGTGCGAGTCTGCGGCTGATCCGCGATTACGGCGAGATTGAACGGCTCTTGGAAACGATCGACGTCGAGCGGAGGCCGTCGAAATGACCGGGCCGCAAAGCGCAAGGCCGGAGAAGACTGCAGCGATGAGCGATCCATCCCGGCGAACTCGATTTGAAGGACGACAAGGCGATACTGCGGCGCATGAGCCCGTTTGCGGCACTTTTCGGACATGGCCGGTCTAACTGACGATGTCGGTTCTCGGGGTAAAGCGGACTCACAGCCGACATCGCACAAGCGACGCGATTGACCCGCAACGGACATCGTGCGTGGCCTGTCATCGCGACAGCAATTACATCGCGCAACGGTAAAAAGTCAGTTCCATTCCCTCGAAATCCGGGTCCTGGAAAATTCGGGACAGGCTGTTGTTATTGAGGATTTTTATTTTTAGCTGAACGCTCGACGCCATGATTTCTGAGGCGCACGCGGCATGAAAATCGATGGTATCACCCACCTCTCTCCTCGACTTGATGGTGCACCGAGTGGTTTTGCTTCTGATCTCGTTTCCTTCGGCGACAAAGCCGCGGCCGAACTCTTCGGAAAATTGCGCAAAATTGATTTGATCGCCTTTTTTGACGAAGACTTTATTGCACTGGTCAGCGCTCGTCGCCCAAGCCCCAGTCAAATCAAAAGCCTGCGCCTGCGAAGATAGAAGAAACCCGTTGCAAGCGAGCAAGACGCACAATCCAGTCGATCGGCTCAAGTTGAACATTGCTTCAGCTCCTTCAGTGGGGCCGCCTCAGTCTCCCGGTAAGCACCAGGCGGTCGACTGATGGTACACTACAATGAGGCCCGCACACATTTATCGTTGAACAAAGGACGCGCCTGGCATCCCGCTGTGACCAAGCTACGTAGCCGAGACGGGCTCCGCTGCGGTGATAAGTGCGGCGGTTACCGAGCGCTCGATAACCGCCACAAACGCCGAGGCCGTTGTTTTTGGGCCTTAGAGGTCTGCCCTCTTGATCTAGATCAACGGAAGCAATCGTTTACCTGCTGTTAAATAGGACGTGCGTTTGGGGAAATGGCCGCCGCAAGTCCGAAGGACTTTCTGGTCATTCACCCCTCTGACCACTCCTCGGCGATCAATGAGCAGCAGTTTCCAAGCGTGAGCAGCCAGAGGGGGACTGCTCGTTTATTCGGATGGATCAGATGACGCTTATGAGCCGGCCGGAAGCTTACCTTCAAGATTTGCAAATGATGGAGCGATGCCTTGAACTCGCTCGACATGGAGCGAAGAAAGGAGAGCTGCCGTTCGGCGCCGTAATCGTTTCTCGAGGACACGTCATTGCCGAGGCAATAAATTGCGTTTCATCGGAGAGCGACGTGACGCGACACGCGGAGCTCGTGGCGCTTTCCGAAGCACAAAAGGTCCTGAAACGAAAGCGTCTGCAGGATTGTACCTTGTATTCGATCGTTGAGCCCTGCCCGATGTGTTCGTTTCCTGCAAGAGAGGCGCGGATTGGTCGGGTGGTGTTCGCGCTTTCCTCTCCTGTGATGGGAGGATATTCGAAATGGGACGTGCTCAAGGACGACGATTTATCGAACAAACTGCCTGAGGTTTTTGGACCACCGCCGGAAATCGTCTCCGGCCTGTTGTCAGCGCAGGCTGAGCAGGTCTGGAGGCAGTGGAACGCGCTCGTCTGGCGCTTCATGAAACGAAGAGGTTGCATTGGATCGGCGGCGGATCTGCCTGAGCGCCATGCGGCCGCGCCACGGCCCATGATTTCGTGGACCGCCTTGGCCGCCTTTTTGGCTGCGCCGGCGCTTTTGGTGAGCAAGGCGTTCCTTGACTCGCGCGTGGGTTCGCGGGCAATCCCGAAGCTCGACCCGGAGTCCGACTCGTAAGCGCGCTCGCGACGTCGCCCTTCGCATTCGTCTATCCCCTGTTACAGCGAGAGCGGGATTCCAACGCCTCCGAGACGGCTTTGCTTCGATTCCTGGCCTACATCGGATACGCAACGGACGCTGAAGGAATCAGGCAGTTCAATGGCCGGCGTGAACGCAGGTGCGGGAAACCGAGGTGAGTTCCAAGCCGTTGTTTGGCACTACGCAAGGCCAGCACCGCAATAACTGCGTCAACAGCCAGCCGGCTAAGACTAGGAAGCTGCCGTGGGTCTTTAAGAACTGAACCTCCAATCTTGCGCAGTCCAGGCTTACCTGCGGGTCCGATGTTTATGAGCGCTGCTCTCGGAAGTATCCGATGGGCAGGGTTTAGAACAACGCGACAAGCAGCAAAGGGAATTCTGAATTCGGCAGCAATTCGGGCCGCGATTTGCGACTCCATATCGACCGCGACAGCCCCGGTGGTGGCATGAAAGTCCCGTCTCTCCTCAAAACTTGTCATGGGGGAAGCCACTCCAGCAATCGGAGAGTAACCAGAGCCCGGGATCATCCGAAGGAGCTCCTCGGCCCAGAGGAGGTCACTTGGATAAGCTTCACCTTTCCCGGCAAACACCGACGAAGCGATAACAACCATACCCGGCCGGAGCTTCGGATCCAGGCCGCCGCATACGCCGAAGCTTATAATGCCGCGCACACCCTGTCGGATGGCGTCACGTATAAGAAAGGCGGTCCGGTCGCCATCAGCGATCATCGCTGCCGTCCCGGCTATTCTGGCCTCAATTGCAAGCCCAACAACGGCGATCACAGCCTTCACGTCGGGGGCGCCAGTCTGATCCTCCTCTGCCTCATTTACCGTCACAAGCAGGGTCATCGCAGGCCTTCTGAAACGAAAGTGTCTCTAGCTTTAGCTTGCGATCCTAAAGAAGGTAACTTGCGGGCTGTGCGTTTCTGCGAAATCTATGCAGGTGTGCTTTCGCGGTCACTAGTCGTGGATCAGGCAAACAGCGCCGCCCCCTCGGTGATTTTCCGACACAAGCCGCACATCTGAAAATTCCGTAGCGCGGTGTGAAGTGCTAGCCTTGGGCGTGGACGGGGCTGGGCTTCAAGACGATTTGGACCTGGGATCAGGGAGCCAGCCATGGGCCAGTTCAGTCCACGTCAACTCGTCCACGGTTTGGTCGCCTGTTGCTCGCCATCGTCGGCCGCCTTGAACTTATGGGTTCATGCCCTAGTCTGGTTTGACGGCATCAGACCGTCACGGCCTCCAGCGCCTCATCTTGTTCAGGGAAAATCGATGTCCACCACCCAGACCAGCGCGAAGCGTCAGTCCATCATCGAGGCCTGCCTGCAGATGAACCAGTTGGGCATCAATCAGGGCACCTCGGGAAATATCAGCCTGCGTCATGAGGGCGGGATGCTGATCACGCCGACAGGCACGCCCTACGATGCCATGCAACCCGAGCAGATCGTCTTCATGAATCTCGACGGCTCGTTCGACGCAAAACAGCGCCCATCCAGCGAATGGCGATTCCACCGGGATATCCTCACAGCCCGTCCCGAAGTCAACGCGATCGTCCACGCTCATCCACCCTATGCGACCATCCTGGCGATCATGGGTCTGGAGATTCCGCCGATCCACTACATGATCGCGTGTGCCGGCGGCGATACGATCCGGTGTGCGCCGTACGCGACATTCGGAACAGAGGCGCTGTCGCAACATGCCGTTGCCGCGCTCGAAGAGAGGTCGGCCTGTCTCCTGGCCCATCACGGCATGATTGCGATCGGGCCCTCGCTCGGCAAGGCGATGTGGCTTGCGGTCGAGGTGGAAACGCTCGCGCGGCAGTACCACGGCTGCCTCCAGATCGGAACTCCGCCGCTTCTGTCAAAAGCCGAGATCGAAAATGTTCGCACCCGCATGGCTGGATACGGTCGCAGCGAGCCGTGACGCCGCGGTCGCGCACCATCGAGCACCCCTGCGACGCTCACCGACACCGCGGGCACGCCTCACAAGATTAAGCCCGGCTTTGCCGCCGGGCTTGCTATTTGTGGCGAGACTTCAAGTCAGGCCCGGTTGGCAAACCGTGGCGGCCGAAAATCTACCGGCCATCGCCCCGACAGCCGCCGTAGGGGCCGACATGATAGCCGCGCGGACAGGCATGCGCGGCAGGGTTGGCGTAATTCTGCCGGCATCCTCCATAGGGACCGCGATGAAATCCCCGCCCGCATCCGCCGGCAACCTCGATGACGTTGGCGTCGGACGGCGCGAACGGCGTCAGCGGCATCGCGTTGGCGGCACCCGCTCCGATCAGAGTGCTGAAGAGAAAAGCTGTAGCTACCAGTCTATTCATGAAAGTTTCTCCATTGGTTCGGTCGGATGAGAGATCCCGATGCGTCAGCCGCCGGCGAAGGCTATGCCGGCACGGACTTCGGAAATCGCCTGGTCGATCAGCGATATTGCGCGTTCGCGGTGGCCGCCCTTGTTGGGTGTCGCCGCGGCCAGTTCGCCGCGCGCCCCCTGCAGCATTGCGATGCTCTCGACCATGTGCGGCTGGGCGCCGATGGCGTAGCCAATGCCCATGCTGGCTGCGACGGCCACGCCGAGCAGGATGCTGCGGCCCGAAGGTGTCTTCATGTTTTCTCCTTTTGGCGGGTTGAAGGAATGGGCATGCGGGTTGCAGCCCCGGGGGCAGCCCGCCCCCGCCGCATCCCTAATGCCTACCCTCGTCCATCGTCTTGGACCGGCAGGCGCCCAGCCAGCCCGGATTTGGACTGACCGGCGCTATTTCGCGCAAAAAAAAGCTGATAGCCTTCCGCGCATTCTGCGGCATCAGGTGCCGCGCAATAGGTTATGGCACCATGCCTGTCCTCACGAAGCGGCTGTCGACCGACATGCTGCCCCAGGGCCTTGACGACCGGCAGCGCTTCCTCCATTTCGCTGAACTCTTCGAGCACTTTTCTAATACCGGTGAGCTCGATCCGGCCCCAAGCGTCCCCTTCCGCGCCGCGATGAATTCCATCCACATCGGCACGACCTTGCTCGGCCGCTGCGATGGCACCTTTACCGCCGTGCGGCGAGAACGCCGTCAGGTGATGGAAACCAACGATGATCGTTATTGCCTGGCGCGCAACACCGGGGATCGCGAAGCGCGGGTGACCCATCGCGGCCGCGACTTCATCCTGCGGCCGGGATCGATGGTGCTGCTCAAGCTCGACGAGCCCTTCTTCAGTGCCGATGGCGCCAACCACAAACGCTTCACCAACGTTCATATCCCGATGAACACCCTGCGGGCGATGGTCGCTGGCGTCGACGACATGGTTGGGCGCGAGCTTGAGCCGGGCGGCGCGCTGTCGCTGGCGATGGATTACAGCGATCTGCTGCTGCGGCATCCGGCGGCGGTCGACGAAGCCGGCATGTCCATCGCTGCGCATCTGACCGATCTGGCCGCGCTCGGGCTGGGTGCCCGCGGCGATCTGGCGATCGCGGCACAACGCAGGGGCCTGCGTGCCGTCCGGCTGAAAGCGGTGCTGATGATCCTGGAACAGCGCTTCGCCGAGCCGGATTTTTCGGCGCAAAAGCTGGCGCTGGCGGCCAAGCTGTCGGAACGCTACGTCAATGAGTTGCTATACGAGGCAGGCGCCAGCTTCACGGTGCGGCTGACCGAGCTGCGGCTTCGCAAGGCGGCGGACTTGCTGGCGGGTCCGGAGGGCCGCATCAGCGACATCGCGTTCGATTGTGGATTCAACGATCTGTCGTATTTCAACCGCTGCTTTCGCCGCCGCTTCGGCCTGACGCCATCGGCCGCCCGCGGCCGATAGGAAATTGGCGACCGGCCAGGCCTACTTGCCCTTCCAGTTCGGCGTCCGCTTGTTGAGGAAGGCATCCATTCCCTCACGGAAATCCTCGCTCATATAGGCGCTCAGGATCAGATCCTCGCCCTCGTCGCGCGTCAGCGTCCGCCGGATGCGGCGCACCGCCTCTTTTGTCACCTCGAGCGTGATGGGCGCATGGCCGGCGACCAGCTTCGCGGTTTCATCGGCCCGGCGCTGCAGCGTCTCGACATCAGGCACGATTTCGTTGAGCAGGCCCAGCGCGAGAGCCTCCGGCGCTTCAACCAGCCGCGCCTTGAAGATCAGGTCCTTGGTTCGCGCCGGCCCGATCAGGGATACCAGCCTGGAGATATTGGACATCGACAGGCAATTGCCGAGCGTGCGCGCGATCGGGAAGCCGATCCGGGTCGAGGCGGTCCCGATCCGGATATCGCAGCAGGCCGCAATGCCCGCCCCGCCGCCGGTGCAGGCTCCGGCAATAGCCGCAATCACCGGCACCCGCACCTGTTCCAGCGTGCCGAGCACGCGGTCGATCCGCGCCTCGTAATCGAGGGAGTCCTGCGCGGTCTTGAAGGCGCGGAATTGCGAGATGTCGGTGCCGGAGGCGAACGCCTTGTCGCCTGCGCCTGTGAGGATCATCGCCTTGATCGAACGGTCGGCGTTGACGCTCTCGCAGATCGCCGCCATCTGCTCGTACATCGCAAAGGTCAGGGCGTTGCGCGCTTGCGGGCGGTTGAAGGTCAGCCGGGCGATGCCGTCATCGACGCTGTAGATAAGATCTTCAGTCGCTTGTACCGGGGCGTCCATTGACAGGCTCTTTCTGTTCTTGTGGCTTTCAGGAGAAGTTGCGTTCAGGCCACGGCGGCCTTTGATTTCGGCATGGCCACCACGTCGCGGCCTTTCAGGACCTCCATGGCGGCGTTCACGCCGCCGCTACGATGCGGCACCTTGGCGAGATCCAGCCCCATCTCGATGCCCGACAACGTCCCCATCAGCATCAGGTCGTTGAAATATCCGATATGGCCGATCCGGAACGCCTTGCCCTTGAGCTTTCCAAGTCCGGTCCCCAGCGACATGTCGAAGTTCTCCAGCACCACCTTGCGGAAGGCGTCGGCGTCGTGCCCGTCCGGAACCATCACCGCGGTCAGTGCCGGCGAGTAAGCGTGCGGGTCGAGGCAGACGAGGTCCAGGCCCCACGCCTTGGCCGCGGCGCGGGCCGCCGCGCCGTGACGCTTGTGCCGGGCGAAAACATTCCCCAGCCCCTCCTCCTCCAGCATCGCGATGGCTTCCCTCAGCGCGAACAGCAGGTTGACAGCCGGCGTGTAGGGGAACGTGCCCTGCTTGTTGAGCTCGAGCATGTCCTGCCAGTCCCAATAGGAACGCAGCGAGCCGTTCGCCTTGGAGGCAGCGAGCGCCTTCTCCGAGACCGCGTTGAAGCTCAACCCCGGCGGCAGCATCATGCCCTTTTGCGACCCGCCGACGGAAATATCGATGCCCCAGGCGTCGTGCTCGAACTCGAGTGAGGCAAGGCCCGAGATGGTATCGACCATCAACAGCGCCGGGTGGTTGGTGCGATTGAGGGCTTTGCGGACTTCGAGCGGATGGGTGACGCAGCTGGTCGAGGTCTCGTTGTGGATGACCATCACGGCCTTGATCTTGTGCGAGCGATCAGCGGCAAGCCTGGCCTCGATCTGCTCCACATCGGCCCCGCGCCGCCAGTCGGTGGGCAGGAGTTCGACGTCGAGCTTGAATTTCTCGGCAATGCCGCGCCACAGCACCGCGAACTGGCCGGTCTCGGCCAACAGCACCTTGTCGCCGGGCGACAGCGTATTGACCAGCGCGGCTTCCCAAGCGCCGGTGCCGGACGACGGGAAGATGATCACCGGCTGACTGGTGCGGAAAATGCGCTGCATCCCGGCCAGAACCGCGTAACCGAGTTCGGCGAATTCCGCGCCGCGATGATCCAGCGGAGGCATATCCATGGCCCGCAGCACCCGGTCGGGCACATTGGTCGGGCCTGGAATCTGTAGAAAATGCCTTCCAGTATGCAGGGTCATCTAGCGTCCTTCCGGGGATCCTGTTTCGCAAGCGCTCGAATATCACCATTTGGCGGCCTTGTCCCCCGCCCGGGGGGTGCCGTCAATGCGTCAGAAGTCGTGCTTTTGCCTTGCCAAAACAAGCCCCGTCAAACCGAACCCGGCCTCGTCCCTAAGCGGTTGTTGCGGCGGGCTAAAGCGGGATCGGGCGGGCGCGATGGGCGCTCATTCCGCGGCGACGGGTCGTCCGGCCGCCGGCATCTCCTCGCCGGCCACGAAGGGTATTTCCGGGTGCATCAGGAATGCGCAGAAGCCTCCGAGCAGCAACAGGCCCATCGACATCAGGAACGGCAGATACCAGTTCCCGGTCGCGTCGATCACGTAGCCGGCCAACAGCGGCGAAACGATCGCCGCCAAGGCCGAGCCGGTATTCATGAGGCCGGCTGCCGTGCCGGAATATTTCGGCGCGATGTCCATCGGCACCGACCACATCGGGCCGATCGTGATCTCGGCGAAAAAGAAGCCGCTGGAAAGGCATAGCGCAACGACCGTGATGTCGTGGATGAACAGGATCGGAAACAATGACAATAGCGCGCCGGCAAAGCCGGTGACGATGACGCTCAGCCGGGCGAAACGGACGTTGCCGGTTTTCTTCAAAATACCGTCCGACAGAACGCCTCCGAGGCTGTCGCCGACCACGCCGGCAAAAAACACCCCGGAGGCAAACAGGGCCGAATTCTTGATATCCAGGCTGTAGTTGTTCTTAAAGAAGAGCGGCAACCAGTTCAGGTAAAGCCACAGGCACCAGCCGTAACAGAAATAGGTCAGGGTCACGGGCCACATCCGGTGGAGCAGCGGTCCCCATGGCACCTGGGGACGGGTATCCGTCGGCCGCGGCGGCAACGATGCCAGCTCGGCCTCGGTGATCCCCGGGTGATCCTTGGGCTCGTTGCGGAAATACAGCACCCAGACCACGCCCCACACCAGGCTGACCAGTCCCAGCACGATGAATGAGCCGCGCCAGGTCAGCCAGGCCATCAAAGCCGCTATCAGTGGCGGCGTAACGGCATTGCCGAGGCGCGCAAAGGCGTGGGTGAGGCCTTGCGCAAAACCTCTCTTGTCGGCGGGCGTCCAATACTGCATCGCGCGGGTCGCGGTCGGGAAGGTCGCGCCCTCGCCGAAGCCGAGCGCCACGCGCGCAATGAACAGCGTCACGATGCCTGTGACGAAGCCGGTCATGATGGTCGCGGCAGCCCAGATCAGGCCGCACCAGAACAGCGTCCGGCGCGGCCCGAAACGGTCGCCGACCCAGCCGCCGATCACCTGGAACAGCAGATAAGGATAGGCGAAGGCCGAGAACACCAAGCCGAGCTGCGTGTTGCTGAGATGGAGTTCCTTCTGGATTTCGCTCGCCGCCGTGCCGATATTCACCCGGTCGACATAGGTGATGAGGTACATGACGCAGAGCATGGCCAGCACGACATGGGTAGCCTTCAACCGAAGCCGCATCTGTTCTTCCTCCCGGAAAAGCTTTGTCAGGTTTATGGCGGCGCCGATCCGTCTGCACAAATGGCGCCGATCGATGGCGATCAACTCACGGCTTGACCATCTTCAGATGCGCGGAGTTCGACTGGGTTGGCTCTTCCAGCGCCTTCATCGCTGCATCGACGCCGCCGGCGCGATGCGGCACGCCGGCCGCGGTCAGGCCCATCTCCACGCCGGACAAGGCGCCGAGCAAGGTGAGCTCATTGCACTCGCCGAGATGGCCGATGCGAAACACCTTGCCGGCGACCTTCGACAGCCCCGAACCGAGCGACATGTTGTAATTCTCAAGCACGACTTTCCGGAACTTGTCGGCGTCGTGGCCCGGCGGCATCAGCACGGCGGTCAGCACCGGTGAATATTCCGCAGGCTCCTGACACAGGACTTCGAGACCCCAATGCGCGACCGCGGCGCGGGTCGCCGCCGCAAGGCGCTTGTGACGGGCGAACACGTTGTCGAGCCCCTCCTCCAAAAGCATGGCGATGGCTTCGCGCAGCCCGTAGAGCAAATTCGTGGCGGGGGTGTAGGGGAAAAAGCCGTTGGCATTCGGCTTGAGCATCTCTTCCCAATCCCAATAGGACCGCGGCATTTTGTTGGTCTTGGCGGCGGCGCGGGCCTTCTCCGAGACCGCGTTGAAGCCGAGCCCCGGCGGCAGCATAAAACCCTTCTGCGAGCAGGAGACGGTGACGTCGACTTTCCACTCGTCGTGCCGGAAATCGACCGAGCCGAGCGAGGAAATCGTGTCCACCAGCAGCAGCGCCGGATGACCGGCCCGGTCCATGGCGGCGCGGATCTCGCCGACCCGGCTGGTGACGCCGGTGGAGGTTTCGTTGTGCACCACCATCACCGCCTTGATGGCATGGGCCTTGTCCTGCGCGAGCTTGGCCTCGATCGCAGCCGGGTCGGCGCCGTGGCGCCAGTCGCCGGGCATGAAGTCCACATCGACGCCCCAGCGCGCCGCCATCTGCCGCCACAGGGTTGCGAAATGGCCTGTCTCGACCATCAACACCTTGTCGCCGGGCGACAGCGTATTGACGATGGCCGCTTCCCAGGCACCGGTCCCCGAGGAGGGAAAGACGATCACCGGAGCTTTGGTCTGGAAGATCTTCTGGCAGCCTTCGAATACCTCCTTGCCGAGTTCGGCGAACGCGGCGCTGCGATGGTCGATGACCGGCATGTCCATGGCGCGGAGCACGCGGTCCGGCACCGGGCTCGGCCCTGGAATTTGCAGGAAATGGCGTCCCTGGTGTTGCGTCACGGCTTCCTCCTTTGCTTGGCTACCGAGCATATTGCATTCGATTTATCCAACGGCAACCAATAAATTGTGCACAATTTTGATCGACGACCCCCTTCCCGCAGCGTATGTTTCGGCCATGAAGCCCCTGATTCCAGATGACACCACCCCGCAAGCTCTTGGAGGCGCGACCAATCGCACCCGGGAAGACCAGTCCCTGCATGACGAAATCCTGACCCGGCTGCGGGATCATATCGTCGAAGGCAACATTCCGGACGGCGGCCGTGTGCCGGAACGCCAGCTTTGCGAGATGCTGCAAATATCGCGCACCCCGTTGCGTGAGGCCCTGAAGGTGTTGGCCGCCGAAGGCCTGGTCGAGCTGTTGCCCAACCGCGGCGCGCGGGTGCGGCCGCTGAGCGAGCAGGATCTCGGCGAGCTCTTTGACGTCATGGGCGGACTGGAAGGTCTCGCCGGGCGGTTGGCTTGCGAGCATATTACCGACGGCGAGATCGCCGAGATCGAGCGGCTGCATTACGAGATGTATGGTTTCTACCTGCACCGGGACATGCACGGCTATTTCCGCACCAACCAGCTGATCCATCAGAAGATCGTCGAGGCCTCGCGCAACGCGACGCTGAAGAGCGCCTACGCGAACTTCGCCGGCCGGATTCGCCGGGTGCGCTACTCCGCCAATTTCGCCCGCAAGCGCGAGCGCTGGGGCGAAGCGATGCGCGAACACGAGATGATCCTCGAAGCGCTCCGCCGTCGTGCGGGGAGCGAACTCAGCGACATTCTGTTCAGGCACCTGCGCAACAAGCGGACGGCCGCCGTCGAACACCTGAAGACGGACGGCATGGCGGCTGCGGAGCCTGCCTGATACCTTCAGGCCGACAGGTTGCAGCCAGATTTTGCATTCAAATCAGAAAACGGTGCCTGACGAATTGCATTTATCGCTCGGCCAGTTGCGAGAAAGGCCTGGTTTGGCGGCAGCGGAGATGGAATGACGGAGACGGGCTCAACAAGGCTTCAGGAGCAGCTCGCGCGCGAGATTGCGGGCGACGTCTTCTTCGATTCCTTCAACCGCGGCCGCTACGCCACCGACGCCTCGTTCTACCAGATCATGCCGGCCGGCGTGGTGGTGCCACGCACCGTCGACGAGGCGCTGCGGGCGCTTGCCATCGCCCGCGATGCGGGCCGGAAAGTCACCCCGCGCGGCGGCGGCACGTCGCAATGCGGCCAGACTGTCAACGACGGC
>Ga0210405_10004886_pt1 | contig 12455 bp, 4 predicted proteins | sample IncBWH11MmetaG_FD_155492 | JGI IMG/M metagenome (GOLD analysis project Ga0210405, IMG submission 155492) | Forest soil microbial communities from Barre Woods Harvard Forest LTER site, Petersham, Massachusetts, United States - Inc-BW-H-11-M | ecosystem: Environmental > Terrestrial > Soil >... | reverse complement strand
GACGACGCGACCTTGCAGCAGCTCAAGGACAAGAAACGCCAGTATCATAAGCTCTGGGTGAAGTTAAAAAAGCCAGGCTTGTCGATACGGTCGCGAACGGGCTTCTTCGGAGTGCCGGACCAGAACACCAAGCCGGTCTATAAAACCCGCGGAGAGCAGCTTTTCGCCGCTCTAGGCTCTCCGTTCGGAGGCGGCGCGGTGCACCTGCGGCTGACAGCCCTGTTCGCCGAAAACCCGAAAGAAGGTTCGTTTGTACAATCCATGCTTCACATCGAAGGGCACGACCTCACCTTCACCGACGAGCCGGACGACTGGCATAAAGCCGTAATCGATATCCTGCTGGTGACCTTTAGCGATAGCGGCGTCGAGATGGACCAAAGCAGCCAGACGTATACGGTCCGGCTGCGTGGGGTGGCATACAAGAACGCGCTCGAGCACGGGTTCACCTACACGGTGAATCATCCCGTAAAGAAGCCAGGCGCCTATCAATTGCGCACGGCGGTCCGCGATGCCGCCACCGAAAAGATCGGCTCGGCCAGTCAGTTCATCGAAGTGCCCGATTTGAGTAAAGGGCATCTCACGCTCTCGGGGCTGATGCTCAGGGCGAGCAGGCCGGCCACTCCGGCTCCGCCGCAGCAAGCCGCGCCCGATCAGTCCAAGCCGGAGCAGGCCCAGTCCCCCCCGGATCAGTCTAAGCCGGAGCAAGCCAAACCCGCCCCGGCCCTATCGGAACAGGCCCAGAAAGAGGAGACAGAAGTCGAAGCGCTGGGCAATCCCGCCGTCAGGATCTTCCGTCCGGGCAGAAGAGTGGATTATGCGCTGCAGATCCTGAACGCGCAGGAAGATGCCGCGACCAAGCGACCGCAACTGGAGACACAGTTGCTGCTGTTCCACGACGGTAAGGAGATTTACGCCGGCAAGCTCAAGCCGCTCGACCCGCAGCAATCGCCCGACATCAAGAGCGTGGTGACGGCCGGGCAACTGCAACTCGGATCGAAGATGGAGCCAGGCGAGTACGCCATGCAGATCGTGGTCACCGACAAGCTCGCCAAGGAGAAGTTCCGGACCGTGGCGCAATCGATCGATTTTGAAGTTGTAAAATAAGCTATCCCGGCTAACCTGACTCCCTGTCCGAGTGGTAACCTGAGACCAACTGTCTCAAGGCTGTAATATTACTTGGAGGGGTGTTTATGCAAAACAGAACGAGTTTCTTGTCCGGGGCCGTGCTGTGTCTGGTCGCACTGGCCCTTCCACTGGCGGCGCAAAACGCGGCGGTAGTTGGAACGGTTAGAGATTCCCAGCAAGCAGTGATAAGCGGCGCCACCGTGACGCTCAGCAACCTGGACAGCGGTGTTGCCCAGACCACTAAGACGGACAGCTTCGGGAACTACGAGTTCCCGTTCGTAAAACCCGGCAGGTACTCGCTCAAGGCCGAGCAGAAAGGATTCGAGACCTTCATGGAGGGCCAGTTCACGCTGGCCGTCGACGATAGGTCCCGCGTCGATCCCGTGATGCGCGTGGGCGAAGCCGCCACCATGATCACGGTCGAGGGCGCCGCGGGCGGCGTCCAGACCGAATCGGCCAACCTCGGTGAAGTCATAACTAGCAAGCAGATCTCCGAAATTCCACTCAACGGCAGGTTCTTCCTGGATCTGGCCTTGATGACCGCCGGCACCGTGGCTCCGAGCACCAATAACCGCACGTTCCTGGCGGTGCCGAGCGGCATCGGCATCTCCGGCATCAACGCCTCGGGCACGCGCGAGGACGCCACCAACTACGTGATGGACGGCATCAACCTCAGCGACATGGCGCAGAACCAGATCACCTTCCAACCGAATATCGAAATGATCCAGGAATTCAAGGTGCTGACCAATGCGTTTTCGGCCGAGTACGGACGTAACGCCGGGATCATCATCACGGGCGTTTCCAAGTCCGGCACGAACGGTTTCCACGGCAGCGCGTTCGAGTTTGTGCGCAACGAAAAGTTCGACGCCAAGAACTTCTTCGATGCCCCAGGCCCGATCATTCCATTCAAGCGAAACGTTTTTGGCTATAGCGTCGGCGGCCCGATCAAACGGAACCGCACGTTTTTCTTCACCAGCTATGAAGGACGCCAGGGCCGTGAAGTCGCGTCGCTCAAGACACAGGTTCCGACTCCCGCGCAGCGGGCTACCGTGACAAACCCGGTGATCCTCAAGCTACTCGGCATTGTGCCGCTGTCCAACGATCCCACGGGCACGTTCTTCGTCGGGTCGGCGCCGCGCAAGCGCATCCTGAACCAGTTCACCGGCCGGTTCGATCACAACTTCTCCGACAAAGCCTTTCTGTTTGGAAACTTCATCTCCAACCGCGACGAGCGAACCGAGCCGACGCTGCAAGGCAACAATTTGCCTGGTTTCGGCGACACCCGGCCGGCCAAGCGCTACCTGTTGTCGCTCGGTTTCACGTACGTTTTTGCTCCTACCATCACCAACGAGCTGCGCGCCGGCTTGAACCGGGTCAGCATTGTTTTCGCCTCGAACGATATGGCCAATCCGGCCGACTTCGGCATCACGTCGCCCTCGCTCGTCTTCCCGCAAATTGTAGTGCCCGGATCGCTGGAGTTCGGAGGCATCAGCGGTTTCCCGCAAGGCCGCGGAGACACGACGTTTCAGTACTCCGATTCGCTGAGCTGGATACGCGGCAAACACGCGCTGAAGTTCGGCGCCGATTTCCGCCGCTTCCGCAACAATAACTACGCCGGCGGCACGGGCGGCGTCATCAACTTCCCAAATCTGGCTGCGTTTCTGGCGGGTACCGTCAGTTCCGCTACCGAGACGTCGCTGGCCGCCAACCCCGCGCTGCGTGTCAGCGCCTTCGGCGCCTTTGCTGAGGACACCTTCAAGGTCAGCCCGAAGCTGACGCTGAACCTGGGGCTCCGCTGGGAATATAACGGAGTGCCGAGCGAGACCCACAACGGACTCGGCATCTATGAGTTTGCGCAGAACAAAGTGGTCCAGATCGGGACCAACGGCGTGGACAGCGCCTACAATCGCCAGTTCACCAACTTCGGTCCGCGATTCGGCCTCGCCTACGATCTGACGGGCAAGGGCAAGACGGTGCTCCGCGCCGGCGCCGGTATCTATTACGATGAACCGGTCGCCAACATCGTGTCGCCACTGGGTTCAAACCCTCCCTTTGTGCTGTCGGTGAACAACACCAGCAACGTCAACATTGCGAATCCGTTTGCCGCACCGCCCGGGGCCGGAAGCGCTATCCAGGCGGTCGATCCGAATTTCAAGAGCGGCGTTGTGTATTCCTACAACGTCAATATTCAGCATGAAGCGTTCGGAACAGTCTTCCAGGCGAGCTATGTCGGAAGCCAGGGTCGACACCTCCGCCTGATCGGCGACTACAACCAGGGCATCAACGGCGTGCGTCCGATTCCGAATTTCCAGAGCATCACCGTGCAGGAGTCTGTCTCCAACTCGGATTACAACGGCCTGTGGCTCTCCGCCAACAAGCGGCTGTCCAAGGGACTGACGGTCTCAGCCACCTATACGTTCTCGAAATCGATCGACGACAACTCGGTGGGCAGCAGTAATCCCCAAATTCAGAATTTCTATAACATCGCTGCCGAGCGGGCGCTCTCCGATTTCGATGCGCGGCATCGCTTCACACTGACCGGCGTGTATCTGCTGCCGTTCACCGCTGAAAACGGCTTCGTGAAACGCATCGTCGGTGGGTGGAGTATCTCACCGATCGTGAACCTGCAGTCGGGCAGTCCATTCAGTCCCATCGTCCCGCTGAGCGCGACGCTTGCTCCGGGCGCCACGCCCACTCCAGGCGTCATCTATAACAGCGGCAGTCTGGAGGGGTTCGACCGGCCAGACTACGTGCCGGGCCAGCCGCTCACCGTTCCCAACCCGTCGCCATCGCAATGGCTCAACCCCAAGGCGTTCGTGCGCCACAACCTCGGCTTCGGCGATGCGGGACGCAACATTCTCACTGGGCCAGGCCTCCAGGACGTGGACGTCGCGCTTTCGAAGAACACCGCTATCTGGGAGCGCTTCTCGTTGCAATTCCGGGCGGAGGCCTTCAATCTGCTGAACCATCCGAACTTCACGCAGCCGCAGAACAATATAACAGCGACCACCTACGGACAAATCACAGCGACCCGCTCGACGCGCGGCGATCTAGGCAGCTCGCGGCAGCTCCAGCTCGGCATGAAGCTGATCTTCTAACAGAGCCGCGCGCGTCAGCGAGCGGATGCCTGTTGTTCCAACCGCTTGTCGAAATCTTGTGCTAGTCTGAATCTCGTGATGCGGCTCGCCGCCATCTCGATACTCGCGCTCAGTTCCCTCTCTGCACAGGATTTTCGCGCCACCATCACCGGCGAAATTACCGACAAGTCAGGCGCCGCGATTGCCGGGGTCAAAATTCGCGCCGTTCAACGCAACACCAACCAGGCTATCGAAGCCGTCAGTAATCAGGACGGCCGCTACACCCTGCCCTACTTGCAGCCCAGTACCTTCGATATCGAAGTCACCCACGCTGGCTTCAACACGCTGCGTCGCACGAATATCACGCTCCTGGTTGCCGAAAAGCTCGATTTGCCGATGGTTCTCGAAGTGGGCAACGTCGCCGAGAAGGTCACGGTGACCGCCGAAGTTGCGACCGTGCAATCCGCCGAAGCCTCGGGCGGTCTGAACTTCGATTCCTTGCAAACCTCCGAGTACCCGCTCAACGGACGCCAGGTGTACATGCTCATGGCCCTTGCGCCCGGTGTCCTGTTCACTCAGGAGGAGTTCGGCGCCACAGGTTATTCCGGCACCCGAGGATGGGACGTTTCGAGCGCCTATGTGATGAACGGCGGCGTCTCCGGAACCAACAGCTTTTCCCTCAACGGAGCGCCTATCAGTCTCACCGGGACCTGGCAGGTTGCGCCCAATGTCGACGCCATTCAGGAATTCAAGGTGATGACCAATACCTATGATTCGTCTATCGGTCGCACCGGCGGTGGCAGCGTGAACACCACTTTGAAGTCCGGGTCGAATGCCTGGCATGGCTCCCTGTCCGAGTTCCTGAGGAACCGTATCCTCGACGCCAATGTCACGCAAAACAACATGGTTGGCGCGCCCCGTGGAAAGCACATCACAAACCAGTTCAGCGGTACGCTAGGCGGTCCGCTGAAGAGAGACAAGGACTTCGTCTTCGTCAGTTTTGAGGGCTTCCGCGAGCGCGTCCCCTTTCCCGTGGTGGCCGACACGCCCCCCCTGGATCTACGCGATGGACAGCATTTCACTGAATATAAGATGCAGATCTACGATCCGCTCACGGTCCACGATTGCGTGAACAAAGTGGATGTTCCAGGCGCCTGTGCCAGCCCCCCCTATATCCGCAATCCATTCCCCGGCAACGTCGTGCCTGCGAGCCGCATCAGCCCGATCGGCGCCAAGCTCCTTTCCTACTATCCCGCGCCCAACGCCCCCGGTCTGACGCAGAACTATGTAGCCTCCAACAGCACCGGCAAGTATTCCTACAATCAGCCCATGGCCCGCTGGGACCGTGTGCTCGACGAGAATAACCGCATTTACACGCTGTTCACATTCCAGCACGGGCAGGAGTACCGCAATCAAACCGGAATCCCCGGCGTCGCCGCTTCCGGTAACATCAATACGCAGCGCACGAACTTCAACGCGATTGCCGATTGGACGCGTATCCTCTCGGCCACGGCTATCCTTGACATTCGCGCGTCGTTTGGCCGCTTCACCTCCTACTTCCCGGACACCGATCTGACTTCCGGATTGACCGCCGCGGATTTGGGAATGACCAACCTGATTCACGCGCCCACCAGCACACAAGGATATCCTCCGCGCATTCTCATCGATCAATTCTCGAACTTGTTCGGCAACGGCTCCAACCTATTCACCTGGGGCACGGACAATCAATGGAACGTGGCGCCGACCCTCACAGTCACGCGCGGCAAGCAGACCATCAAAATGGGCGTCGATCTGATTTACGCCATGCGCGGCTCGGGCAACATCGGCCAGACCAATGGCCAGTTTTCCTTCAATCGCTTCGCCACCCAACAGTATCCGCTTCGCGCCGGATCGGCTACCGATGGTTCCGGCATCGCCGACGTACTACTGGGCGCGCCAGGCTCCGGCTTCATCGATTGGAACGATACCTACTATCGCACGTGGCCCTACGCCGGTATATTTATTCAAAGCGACTGGAAAGTGGCTCGCACCGTGACGCTGAATATCGGCCTGCGCTATGACGTGCAGTTCCCGTTCGTGGAACGCTGGAACCGCATGAACGCCGGATTCGACTTCAACGCCATTAGCCCAGTTAGCGACCAGATTATCGCCGCCTGGAACGCCGACAAGGCCGCCTTCGACGCAACAAAATCTGCGTCGACGCTCCCCTACCCCAATCCCCCCGCGGCAATCTATGGGGGCAAGACCTTTCTCCAGCCCGGCGGGACTCGCACCACTTACAAGACGGATTGGTCGAACCTCCAGCCTCGCCTCGGCGCCGTATGGGCCTTTGCGCCCAAGAGTGTGATGCGAGCCGGTTTCGGCATCTTCCACCCTACCGCAACGCAGACCGGTTACACCGATGGCTTCAGCCAGCAGACCGCCTATCAGGCTTCGCTCGATACCCTCACTCCATCCGCGTTGCAGGGAGCCGCGAATGGGCCGTATACGCTGACCAATCCTTTCCCGAATGGCATCATCGCCCCCTCCGGACGCAGTCTCGGCCTGCTGACCAACATCGGCAATAGCGTTGCTTTCGATGGCTCGCAGCGGCCCATTCCTCGCAACTTCCAATACTCGTTCTCACTTCAGCGCGACTTCTTCTGGGGTGTCAACATTGACGCCGGCTACGTGGGAAGCATCACCAACCATGTCAGCATGTCCTACAACTCCGACTATCTGCCCATGAGCGTCTTCCTCGCCGGCCAGAAAAGTCCATCTTCCTTAACCAGGACTGTTGCCAATCCTTTCTACGGAATTCTTCCGGTGAACTCCACATTCGGCGCATCGCCTACTATCAGCGTGGAGAGATTAAGCTATCCCTACCCTGCCTTCAATGGCATCACCATCAACACTAATCCCTGGGGCAGCTACCGCTACGATTCGCTGCAGTTGAGAGCGCAGAAGCGCTTTAGCGGGAATCGCGCCGTGGGTGGCGCGCTTACCATGATCTTCGTCTATACTTTTTCGAAGAATTTTCAGGATATCAATCGCCTCAACAATTGGGACCTGACCGAAGCCCCGGCGCATGAGCTGGTCCCCTATGACAAGCCGCAGAACCTCTCCTTCCACGGCGTGTGGGATCTTCCCTTCGGCAAAGGGAGATTCTTCGTCGCCCACGCGAACAAGGTAGTCGATGCCTTCATCGGCGGATGGAACGTCAACTGGATTTATCAATACAACTCAGGCAATCCGGTCGGTGGAATCAATGTGCTCTCCTCCTGTCCCGATCTCCTGGTTGCCGATCAGACCAAGGATCACTGGTTCAACAACACGACATCCTGCTACAAATCTCTACCGAACTATACGCTGCGCACCGTCCCGGACCGTTACCCCTGGCTGCGCCAGATGGACAATATGACGACCAATCTGGCCGGTACGAAGTGGTTCAATATTACGGAACGCTGGAGACTCAATATTCGCGGCGAGGCGTTCAACCTGTTTAATCACCCGCTTTTCGGGGCGCCCGATATCAAGTATCAGGACGCGCGATTCGGCATGCTCCCGCTCACGCAGCAGAACTTTCCGCGCCTGATCCAAGTAGCCGCGAAGCTCCAATTCTGACCGGCTCTTCTTCCTTTGAGAAGATTTGCCTGCCAGGCCACAAATAGAATATGTACTACTACCAGCGCGACCTCCCCCAATGGCATCCAGCAGGAGCCTCCATCTTTCTGACGTGGCGTCTCCACGGAACCCTGGCTCCCCACCAGCCGAACCCGGACCACCGCGATCCAGCCAGAGCTTTTCTTACCTACGATCGCGCCCTGGACACCGCGGTCTCGGGACCGAAATGGCTGTGGGAACCCGACATCGCGCGATGTGTAGTCGATGCTCTGCGATCCGGTCAACTGCATCTTGCCCTATATAAGTTGGCTGCTTATTGCCTGATGCCCAATCACGTTCATGCCGTGATTCAGCCCCGCGCGCCAGTCTCCAGAATTACAGAGTCCATCAAGCGATACACCGCGCTCGAGGCCAATCTCATACTCGGCCGCATAGGCGAACAATTCTGGCAAGACGAGAGTGACGATCATTGGATTCGAAATGAGGCCGAGTGGAACCGGATCATTCACTACACGGAGCTGAATCCGGTTGCGGCCGGCCTGGTCGAGGCAGCCGAGCAATGGCCGTGGTCCAGTGCGTCGAGTAAGCCAATCTAACTGCAAACCCTCTCGTATATAATGTCCTGCCAGGGGGTTCCTTATGCGCGAGCTTTGGTTGTCCTTACTAACCGTCTCCACGCTACTCGCCCAAACGGCATCCGTTACCGGCCGTATCACAGACCCAACCGGCGCAGTTGTCCCGCAAGCCAGCGTGACCGCCATCGCCCAAGGAAGCGGTGTTTCCACTAGTATCCAAACCAACGATCAGGGCTACTACAATTTTCCATCGCTGCTGCCGGGCGTCTACAACCTGACGGTGACGAAGACGGGATTCAAGCCTGTTCGCGAGACCAAACTGCAGCTCGAGGTACAACAAGTCGCCAGGCTCGATCTGGTGCTGGAAGTGGGCGCAGTCACCGAAACCGTCGACGTCAGCGCGCAGGCAGTATTGCTCGACAGCGAGAGCTCCACCGTCGGCCAGGTGGTAGGAACGAAGCAAGTAGCCGAGCTGCCATTGCTGGGACGCAATCCGTATGCGCTGGGAATGCTGGTACCGGGTGTGCGGCAATCGATCGGAGTCAACAATCTGCCCATCGATCAGATCAGCACGGTGTCCATTACGATCAATGGACAGCGGGCCGCGGCCAATGAATTCCTGCTGGACGGGGCGCCCAATTCGGCGCCATCCCAGAATCAGCCGGTCATTTACGCCAACCCGGACTCGGTACAGGAATTCAAGGTGGAGACCAACACCTTTAGCGCCGAGTATGGCCGCGCGTCGGGCGGCATTTTCAATGTCATTACCAAGACGGGAACCAACGATCCGCATTTCACTTTGTACGAATTTTTCCGCAACGACAAGCTCAACGCCAACGACTTTTTTGCAAACAAGGGCGGTAGCGCGCGGCCACCCTTCAAGTTCAACCAGTTCGGCGGCTCGGTAGGCGGGCCGGTAGAAATCCCCAAAGTCTACGATGGCAGGAACAAGACTTTCTTCTTCGGCAACTTCGAGTTGGTGCGTTTTATTCAGGGCTTGACTTTCACTGGGACCGAACCCACCGCACAGCAGTTGACCGGCGATTTCAGCCAGACGCGGAATGCCGCTGGCGCGGCGATTCAGATCTACGATCCGCTCTCGACCGCGGCAGCTCCGGGTGGCGGATTCACCCGCACGGCGTTTCCAGGAGGCATCATTCCGGCGAACCGCATCGACCCGGTGGCGCGCAATATCTTGAAGTACTTTCCCGCGCCTAGCACAGCGGGAAATCCGATTACCGGCGTAAACAACTTCAGCCGGACCGACGGCAATACAGTCACCAAGAACACCATGAGTATTCGCGCCGACCATTACTTCAGCGAGCGAAACCGGCTGTTCGGCCGATTCTCCTACGACGACACACCGTTTGTGCGTGCGGCGCCCTATGGCAGGAGCAATCCGGCGTCGCCGGGCACCGGGCCGCAGGATTTCAACCGCAAGAATGCCGTGATCGAAGACGATCACACCTTCAGCCCCAGCCTGCTGGGAACCTTCCGCTACTCCATCACGCGGCTGACCAATGTCCGCACGGCGTTCAGCGAGGGCTTCGACATCACCACGCTCGGCCTTCCCGCGTCGCTAAAACAGGGGGTGTTCCCAGCCGCCTTCCCGGACATTGCCATCACCGGATTCAACGTCACTGCCTCGATTCCCAATATCATCACGGGAGGGACGCTAGGCGCGACGGACGTGATCCAGTTGGCGAATGACACCCACACCTGGGCGGCGCAGATCACCAAGACGCTCAGCCGCCACACCCTCAAAACGGGCTTCGAATATCGCCTGATCAAATTCAACACACTGCAAACCGGCGCCAATACACCGGTGTTCAACTTCTCCGCCGCCGGCACGCAGGGGCCGAATCCCAGCGCTGCAAGCGCTGTCGCAGGATATTCGCTGGCCTCTTTCTTGCTCGGAGTAGATGACAGCGGGACAGTCACCCCAGCGCCCTCTTTGGCCATGCAGGTCACTTACTATGGAGGGTTCATCCAGGACGATTGGAAGGTGACTCCCAAGCTGACGCTGAACATCGGGCTGCGCTATGAGTACGAATCGCCCCGCACCGACCGCTACAACCAACTGGATACTTTCGATTACCATGCCACCCCACCGCTGAACGCTCCTGGACTGAACCTGAAAGGCGTGCTGACGTTTGTAGGCGTGAACGGCGCATCGCGATTCAATGGAAATCCCGACCGCAACAATGTGAGCCCGCGCTTCGGATTCGCCTACAAGTTAGGATCGAAGACCGTTTTACGCGGCGGCGGTGGAATCTTCTACGGCTCCGCGATGGGTGTCGGGACAGGCTCGGCCACATTCGGCAGCACCGGATTCACTATCGTTACCAATCAGGTCACCAGCCTGAACGGCGTCACTCCATTGACGTTCCTCAGCAATCCTTTTCCGACTGGCTTGAACCAGCCTACCGGCAGCAAACTGGGTCCGGCGACGGCACTGGGACAAAGTATCAGCTTCTCGGACCTCGGTGATGTGGTTCCTTATAGCGAGCAGTGGAACTTCAATGTCCAACACGAACTTCCGGGCGCGGTGCTGCTGGAAGTGGGCTACGCCGGCAGCCACGGCCTGAAACTTCCGGACAGTCTGACGCTCAACCAGATTCCCGATTCCGCGCTGGCGTTGGGCAACTCACTCCGCGATCTGCTGCCGAATCCATTCCTCGGTCAAATCAGCTCGGGGATTCTTTCCAACGCGACCGTTTCCCGCGCGCAATTGCTGCGGCCGTTCCCGCAGTTTGACAGCGTGAGCACGGTCAACTCCACCTGGGAAAACTCGATCTTTCACGCCCTCGAGATCAAGGTGGAGAAGCGTTATTCAAAGGGCTTGACCATTACGGGATCTTATACCCGCTCGAAGCTGATCGATTATGGCATTGGGTCATTTGCCGGCGAGACTCTGGGGGGCGGCGGCATCCAGGACTGGAACAACCTGCGAGCTGGCCGCTCGGTATCGACGCTGGACCAGCCCAACCGGTTTATCGCCAACTCGGTTTACGAGCTCCCGATCGGCAAAAATATGCACGGGGTGGCGGGAAAAGTACTCGGTGGCTGGGAGGTGGGAGCCATCCTCTCGCTGTTCAGCGGAGGACCGATCGGCATCACCTCGGCGACCAACAATACGTTCTCGCAAGGTGGAGGGCAGCGTCCGAATTGGACCGGAGTGAACCCATCGGTGCCCAATCCGACGCCCGATCACTGGATCGATGCTACGCAGTTTTCCAACCCGCCGCCGTTCACTTTCGGCAACGTGGGCCGGACACTCTCGGGCCTTCGCGACGCCGGAACCAGGCAGCTCGATTTCTCGCTGCACAAGAATACGAACCTGACCGAGAAACTGAAGCTACAATTCCGCACCGAGGTCTTCAACATTACCAATACGCCGCAGTTTGCGCCCCCGAATTCGGTCTTCGGGAACGCACAGTTCGGCGTGGTGTCGGCGCAGAGTAACTTGCCGCGCATAGTCCAGTTTGCGCTGAAACTGATCTTGTAGCACAGGCATTCTTGCCTGTGTCCGGAGTTGCGGGTCCCGTGGAGCGGGCTTTCAAGCCGGCTACGTCGGCTTTCATGCCGACGTTCCGCTGCAGCCTATGAGTCTGCCTATGAGCCTGCGCGGAGTTGTGTCAGCAAAATTGCCCGCGACCTCTTTCGTGGCCGCGTTCGGACTTGAATGGCGCGGCCAAAGCATATAATGGGCGAATGAGTCAAATCCAGTTCGTTATCGGCATGGGCATTCCAACAATGGCCGTGCTGGTCGGCACTGCGGGGCGCAGATGCGGCGCATGGAAGAAGTGCTCGATGCCCGCCTGAAGCACCTCGAAGAACGATAGACGCCTGGTTAGAAAGTAAATCTTAGTCCCAAACTGCAGATACCGCTTGCAGATTCAGCCGGATATTATTTTGGAGTCCGCCGCCAATAGCCGTCCCCGAATTGATATTGTTTCGGATCTCGTAATACTTGAACCCATTCCCAGTGGGATCCAAAATATTGAACGAGTTTGCCGGCGTGGTGCTGAAGTGGGCCGGTAGCTGCGTCGTGTAGCAGTTGTTCGGCAGCGCG
>Ga0210405_10004885_pt1 | contig 12455 bp, 6 predicted proteins | sample IncBWH11MmetaG_FD_155492 | JGI IMG/M metagenome (GOLD analysis project Ga0210405, IMG submission 155492) | Forest soil microbial communities from Barre Woods Harvard Forest LTER site, Petersham, Massachusetts, United States - Inc-BW-H-11-M | ecosystem: Environmental > Terrestrial > Soil >... | reverse complement strand
TGTCTCGCCAAATCGATCGGCGGCGGCTTTCCGCTTGCTGCTTTCGGCGCTAGCAAGTCTGTGATGGACCTTATCTCTCAGCACAAGGTCTTCCACGGCGGCACCTACAACACCAACCCGGTGTCGATGGCTGCAGGCCTCGCCACCTTCCGTGAAGTCCTCACTCGCGATAACTACGCGCATGTCGACAAGCTGGGGAAGAAACTCGCCGAGGGGTATCGCAAGACCATCGCGAAAGTTGGCTTGCAAGCTTACATCGCGCATGCTGGCGCAAACGGCGCTCTGATGTTTTATCCAAAGGAAATTCGCAACTACCGCGACTGGACCACGATCGACATCGATCTCTGGCGCCACTACTGGTTCGCGATGGTCAACCGCGGTGTGATGCCGCAGCCCTACTGGTGGGATGAGCAGTGGACGATTTCTGTCCAACACACCGAGGCTGACATCGACAAACACCTGGCTGCCTTCGGCGATATTGCCGAATCGTTAGCCAAGGCGCAGCAGGAACGAATTGGCCAGCCCGCGCTGGCCGCGCACTAGTGTGTAGAACAGAGTAGAACAGAAAGGTTCATGTGGGGACAGCCGCGCCTTCGGCAAACTCAGGCCAGGCTCTCGGCTGTCCTGCCGACAGTTAATAAAACGTGTGTCATTCCGAACCGGGCGAAAGCCCGGCGAGGAACCTGCTGTTTGCGGCCATCTAACAAACTTTGTCTACATCAACCCAATCCGCCCAGCCCCACCTCATCCGTGCCCTCGGACGCCGCGACCTCGTTCTCCTCTTCGTTGTCGCCGTCTTCAACCTGAATGTAGTCCCATCCATCGCGGTCAACGGTGGCGTCACTATCTGGCTCTGGATCATCTCGCTTCTTCTTTTCTTCTGGCCGCAAGGCATTGCCGTCATCGAACTCGCCCACCGTTATCCCGGCGAAGGCGGAGTCTATCTTTGGGCAAAAGAAGTCTTCGGCGACTTCCACGGCTTCCTCTCCGGCTGGTGCTACTGGACCAACAACATGCTCTATGTGCCGACCGTGATGCTTTACTTCGTCGGCGTCTCGGTCTATGTGCTCGGTCCCGCTCATCTCGGCCTCGCTGATAATAAAGTTTTCGCCTCCACCACTTCGCTAGTCTTGCTGGCTCTCCTCACCGTGCTCAACATCGTCGGCCTCGGAGTCGGCAAGTGGATTAACAATCTCGGCGCCATCGGAACGTTCGTCGCCGCCGCCGTCCTGATCGGTTTGGGCGTAGTGATCTGGTCGCGCTTTGGCACCACTATCACTGCGGCAGATTTCAAAATCCCCGCAGACCCGCGTTTCATCCTGAATTCTTTCGGCGTCATCTGCTTCGGCCTGGTTGGCCTCGAACTCGCGTCTGTCATGGGCGACGAAATCAAGGACCCCCGCCGCACCCTCCCCGGTGCTGTCGCTTTGGGCGGAGTCCTTTCTGGCGCGCTCTACGTAGGCGCCACTCTTACCCTGCTCATCGCCGTGGGAAAAAATGTCAACGTGCTGCAAGGTATAGTTCAGGCCGTCAGTCACATGGCCGGCAATATCGGCCTCGGCTGGATCACCATCCCCTTTGCCCTCATGCTTAGCCTTTCCATTGCCGGCATAGGTTCCGCGTGGATGGGCGGTTCCGCCCGCATTCCTTTCGTCGCCGGCCTCGATTCCTACATGCCCTCTTGGCTCGGCAAGGTTCATCCCCGCTACGCCACGCCGTACGCTGCATTGATCGTCCAAGGAATCGTCTCGGCGATCCTGGTTCTGGGGAACTTTTACGGCTGGTGGTTTTGGGATAAGTTGATGGGTGTCTTCGGCCTCTTGCCGCTCCTGTATTTGAGCCCCGCAGGAGCCGGAGAAGTTTTCCAGAAGCTCTTGTCGCTGGCCGTTGTTCTCCAACTCGTTCCGTTCCTTTATATGTTCGCTGCGCTGATTTGGTTCGCACTGAAGGAAACCACGCCACAGGGCCAGTACAGCCATACAACTATGTTTCTTGCGGGTACCAGCGGCCTGCTGACTACGGTTCTGGGGATCGCGCTTGTGTTTTTTCCGGCTCAGCAGATCACATCGTTATGGTCCTACGAGATATGGATGTTCGGCGGCACATTGTTTTTCATTGGTCTCGCCGCGTTCTTCTTCTTCGTCTACGGCCGTCACAAAGCGCCGCAACCACAGATTGGGAAGAGCAAGACTTCAGTCGTGCCGCTGGCTGCTGACAAGGTCTGATTAGGATTGCGATTTGGATAGCGCAGCGCTTTGGCGCTGCAAGGAAGCTTGCGAAATCGACGGCGGCTTTAGCGCTGAGATAAGCAGGAGGTCGAAACCAAAATGTCCGGCGGAGTCACCACGGAAGTACGCGCTTATCAGATGTACATCAACGGCGAGTGGGTCGCGAGCAAATCCGCGAAAACCTTCCCGGTCTACGACCCCTCTACCGAAGAAATCATTGCCCAGGTTCCCGACGCCGGCCCCGACGACGTGAACCGCGCCGTAGCCGCCGCCAAAGCGGCGTTCGAAGAAGGTTCATGGGCAACCAGTACCGCGCAGGAACGCGGCCGCGCCCTATTCCGTTTTGCCGAGAAAATCCGCGCTAATCTCGCCTCGCTCGCCGAACTCGAATGTCGCAATACCGGCAAGCCTATTGTCGAGGCCGAATTCGACATCAACGACGCTGCAACCTGCTTCGAATATTACGGTGGCTTGGCTACAAAAGTCGTCGGCTATGTGAACCCCGTTCCTGACAACGCGATGTCCCTTTCGCTCAAAGAACCCGTCGGCGTCGCCGGACAAATCATTCCCTGGAATTATCCGTTGCTGATGGCCGCCTGGAAACTAGCGCCGGCCATCGCAGCCGGCTGCACTTGCATCCTCAAACCTGCCGAACAGACGCCGCTCACCGCTCTTGAGTTCGCAAACTATTTTGCCGACTGCGGCCTTCCTCCAGGGGTCGTCAACATCATCACCGGCTTCGGGGAAACCTGCGGCGCCCCGCTCGTTCAGCATCCCGATGTGAACAAGATCGCCTTCACCGGCAGTGCCGCTGTCGGCAAAATAATCGTCAAACAAGCCGCCGACACCGTGAAGCGCGTTACCCTCGAACTCGGCGGCAAGTCGCCCAACATTTTCTTCGCCGATGCCGACTTCGAAGCCGCCATCGACGGCGCCCTCTTCGGCGTCTTCATCAATCAGGGCGAAGTCTGCTCCGCCGGAAGCCGCATTCTGGTTCAGAAATCGATTTATAAAAACTTTGTCGAAGCCATGACCGAAAAGGCGAAGAAGATCAAGCTCGGTCCGCCGCTTGATCGCGAAACCAAAATGGGTGCGCTGGTCAGCAAAGAGCAATACGACCGCGTCAACTCCTACATCGAGATTGGCAAAAAAGAAGCGAAGCTTGTCTCCGGCGGCGGGCGCCCCGAGAAAATCGACAAAGGCTACTACGTGCAGCCCACGATTTTCTCCGACGTCACCAACTCCGCACGCATCGCCCGCGAAGAAATCTTCGGCCCCGTCGCGGCAGTGATCCCTTTTGAAGACGAAAAAGACGCGCTTAAAATCGCCAACGACTCGCCCTACGGCTTAGCCGCCGCAGTCTGGACCCGCGACATCTTCAAGGCCATGCGTTCGGTCAAAGCTTTGCGCGCCGGCATCGTATGGGTGAATCACATGCAACCAACGTATGTCGAAGCCCCCTGGGGCGGATACAAGCAATCCGGCTTCGGCCGCGAACTCGGCCCCTGGGGCATCGAAGAATATCTTGAAACCAAACAGGTCTACATCAATCTGAACGAAGCCCCAATCGGCTGGTATTGATGCATCTATCTTTTACACATTGTCATCCTGAGCGAGGATTGATCGTCGCACCCAAGCGCGAAGATCAACCGCAGTCGAAGGACCTGCTGTTGTATGCGGCGCCACGACTGCCGCAAGGCATTCTCACGAGAAACTGATATGAGTACAATTCGCCTCAACACCCCAATCCCCGGCCCCAACTCCCGCGCTCTCAGCAAGCGCCGCGCCCAAGCCGTGCCCCTCGGCCTTTCTCACGGCACGCCGATCTACGTTGCTAAGGCCGAGGACGCATGGCTCGAAGACGTCGATGGCAACCGTTACATCGATTTCGCCGGTGGCATCGGTTGCGCTAACGCCGGTCATCGCCAGCAGCCCGTCGTCGATGCCATCCGCACCCAACTTGATAAATTTCTCCACACCTGCGTTCAGGTCACGCCCTACGAAGGCTACATCCGTCTTGCCGAACGCATGAACGAAGTCACCCCGGGAAAGTTTCCCAAGAAAACTCTATTCGTCAACAGCGGAGCAGAGGCTGTCGAGAACGCCGTCAAGATCGCACGCGCGTACACGAAGCGTCCCGGCATCATCGCCTTCGAAGACGCATTCCACGGCCGCACCATGATGACTCTGGCGCTTACCAGCAAGACTCATCCTTATAAAGCCGGCTTTGCGCCGTTTCCCGGCGAGGTCTATCGCGTTCCCTTCGCCTACTGTTATCGCTGCTCCTATAACTTGAAGTATCCATCCTGCGATCTGTATTGCGCACGCCATCTCGAAGATACTTTCAAGCGCGTCGTGGCCAACGAAGAAGTAGCGGCCGTAATCGCCGAGCCGGTTATGGGCGAAGGTGGCTTCATCGCGCCGCCGCCGGACTATTTCAAAGTCCTCGTCGACCTCTGCCACAAGCACGGCATCCTCTTCATCGCCGACGAAATCCAATCCGGCTTCGGCCGCACCGGCGCAATGTTTGCCAGCGAACGCTACTGCATCGAACCTGACCTGATCGTCACAGCGAAATCGTTAGGCGGCGGCCTCCCGCTCGCCGCCGTCACCGGCCGCACCGAAATCATGGATGCGCCCGCCGTCGGCGGCCTCGGAGGCACCTTCGCGGGGAATCCGCTCTCTTGTGCCGCTGCGTTAGCGGTTCTCGATTTGTTTGAAAGGGAAAATTTGCTGACACGAGCCGATGAACTCGGCGATCGCTTCCAGCGCCGTGCCCGCGAATGGCAACGCCGCTGGCCCATCGTGAGCGACGTTCGCGGCCTCGGCGGCATGCAAGCCATCGAACTCGTGAAGTCACAAGAAACAAAAATCCCGGCAACAGACGAAACCAAGCAGATCACGCGCTATTGCTACGAGCACGGCCTAATCACGATCACTGCCGGATCGTATTCGAATGTGATTCGTGTGCTTGTCCCACTGGTAGCCACCAACGACCAGATGGACGAAGGCCTCGACGTACTGGAATCAGCACTAGCTGCCGTCTGTGACAGGAAAGGCGCCGTAGCGCAACTAGTGTAAGAGTTCTGTCATCCTGAGCGAGGAGTGCTCTTCGCGCGAGAGCGCAAAGTGCAACCGCAGTCGAAGGACCCCTGCAACCTAGGTATCATTGAAGAAGTCCTCAGGGAATTCTCAAGACGCAATGCGCGCTCTCAGTGATAAAAGGTGAACCCATGACCACCGTCGCATCACCGCCAACCATCAAGCTCACCCACTTCATCAACGGTCGCTGGACCGATTCGTCCGCAAAACAATGGCGCGACGTAGTCAACCCCGCCACGGGTGAAGTGCTGGCCCAAGTCCCGCTCGCCGACGCGAACGAAGTTAACCAAGCTGTCGAAGCCGCCGTCGCAGCCTTCCCGGAATGGCGCCGCACTCCGCCCGAAGACCGCATCCAGCCATTGTTCAAACTGAAGATGCTGCTCGAAGATCACATCGACGACATCGCCCGCATCATCACGCAGGAAAACGGCAAGACTTTCGCCGAAGCTAAAGCCGAAATGCGCCGCGCCATCGAAAACGTCGAAGTCGCCTGTGGCATCCCGATGATGATGCAAGGCTACAACCTCGAAGATGTTGCCCGCGGCATCGACGAGATGATGATCCGTCAGCCTCTGGGTGTCACTGCGGCGATCGTTCCGTTTAACTTTCCCGGTATGATTCCGTTCTGGTATCTGCCCTACGCCATCGCCACCGGCAACACCTTCATCCTCAAGCCGAGCGAGCGCGTCCCACTCACAATGCGTTACGTTTACGAACTGCTCGAAAAGATCGGACTGCCCAAAGGCGTTGTGAATCTGATCAACGGTGGTAAACCTGCAGTCGATGCGCTGCTCGACCATCCGAAAATCCGCGCGATCAGTTTCGTCGGATCGACGCCCGTCGCAAAGTACGTTTACTCACGCGCCGCCGCCAGCGGCAAACGCGCGCAATGTCAGGGTGGAGCGAAAAATCACGTCATCGTTCTTCCGGACGCCGACATGCCCATGGCCACGCAAATCATCAGCGACAGCGCCTTCGGATGTGCTGGCCAGCGTTGCCTCGCCGTCTCCGTTGCGGTCACGATTGGCGAGGCTCAGAAAACCTTCCGCGACTCCATTGCCGATGCCGCTTCAAAACTCAAAGTTGGCAATGGTCTCGACAAAGACGTTCAGATGGGCCCAGTCATCACCCCGCAAAGCAAAGAACGTGTCGAATCCCTGATCGCCCTCGGCGAGAAGCAAGGTGCGAAAGTTCTCCTCGACGGACGCAACTCGAAGGTTCCGAAATACGAATCCGGCAACTTCGTGAACCCAACCATTCTCGACGATGTCCCCGCAACCAGCGACCTTGCCGACACAGAAATATTCGGTCCCGTCCTCAGCCTGGTCCACGCCGATAACATGGACGAGGCGCTTGCCTTCCTCGAGCGCAGCGCCTACGGCAATCAGGCGTCGCTATTCACCTCCAGCGGATCGGCCGCGCGCCGCTTCCGCTACGAAGCGCCCGCGGGAAATATCGGCATCAACATCGGTGTCGCCGCGCCCATGGCCTACTTCCCGTTCAGCGGATGGAAGAACAGCTTCTTCGGCGATCTCCACGGCCAGGGCCGCGACGCCATCGAGTTCTACACCGACAAGAAGGTAGTAGTCGAACGCTGGGCCAAAGAGCACAGCCGGAAATTCTAAGACCATTTAGTAATTGGGGAATTTAGTAATTGAGTAATTTGAACAAGATGGAAGTAGCGATTTAGTTTTCAAATTACCAAATCACTAAATTGCCCAATTACCAAATAATCAGCGATACTTTCGCGTTCAAAACTGAGGAATCCATGACCACAACTCTTATCACACCAACCATGTCCGGCAAAGAAATCGTCGATCTTTCCCGTAAACACACGCTCTATGAGTGGTCCGCGCAGTCGAAGGTCGATCCCATTCCCGTCGCCAGCGCCAAGGGGATTTACTTCTACACGCCAGAAGGTAAGCGCTTCATCGACTTCAACAGCCAGCTCATGTCCGTCAACATCGGACACGGCGACCCGCGCGTCATCCAAGCGATCAGCGAGCAAGCGGCGACGCTCGCTTACGCGAACCCATTCATGGCTACGGAAGTTCGTGCACGGCTTGGCGCGAAGCTTGCCGAAATCACTCCCGGCGATATCGACACCTTCTTCTTCACGAACGGCGGAGCCGATGCCAACGAGAATGCCATCAAGCTCGTGCGCTTCTTCACCGGACGCCACAAGATCATCGCGCGCTATCGTTCTTATCACGGCGCAACCGCGGGAGCGATTAGTCTTACCGGCGATCCGCGCAGATGGGCTGCGGAGCCTGGCATTCCGGGCGTCGTGCATGTGCTCGATCCGTATCATGGCATCGAACGCGGTTGGGAATCGGCCGACTCTTCGCTTGCCATGATTGAGGAGACCATTCAGCTCGAAGGCCCGCAAACCATCGCTGCATTCATTCTCGAGCCGGTCACTGGAACCAACGGCGTTCTCGTTCCGCCGGATGGATATCTCGTCGGCCTGCGCAAGATCTGCGACAAATATGGAATCCTGATGATCGCCGATGAAGTGATGTCTGGTTTTGGACGAACCGGCGAATGGTTCGCGGTCGATCACTGGAAGGTTGTTCCCGATCTGCTGTGCATGGCGAAAGGGCTGACTTCGAGCTATCTTCCGCTCGGAGCGGTTGGCATGCGGCATCACATCGCGCAGCATTTTCACGACAAAGTTTTCTATGGAGGACTGACTTACAACAGTCATCCCATGGGATGCGCGGCGGCGCTGGCGACCATTCGCGTGTATGAAGAAGATGGGCTGATCGACAACGCAAAAAAAATGGGCGCGATTCTCAAGGAGCTAGCGGCCGGGTTGCAGGCCAAGCATCCGTCGGTGGGCGCGGTGCGCTCCATCGGACTGTTCGGCATCGTCGAACTGGTGCGCAGCCGCAAGACGCGCCAGCCCATGGCTCCCTTCAATGGCACATCGGAGGAGATGGCCGCCCTCGGCCGCTTCTTCCGCGAGCAGGGCCTCTACACCTTCGTCCGCTGGAACACTTTCTTCACTAACCCCCCGCTCTGCATCAACGAGCAGCAGATACGCGAGGCGTTCGCGATCATCGACCGTGGGCTGGAGATTACGGATAAAGCTGTGGTCGATTAGTAAGGGAGCGAAAACGCTCGTGTGGCGCGGACACTCCTGTCCGCGTCTAACCATCTGCACGGTTGCCGCTAGTTCCGGAGCTCTATTCCCGGTCCAGATCCAGATCAAAAAAAACACAGATCGATCTTCTAAAATCCCTACAATCAGCAATTTGCGGGCTTTTGATCTGTACGAGCCCGGCTAAAATATTGGATCGAAATAATTTGCGTGCAAAATATTGAAAGGACTGCGCTTGCTGACGACTGAAAGCGGGAGATCATGGTGCCGCATTGCCTCCGCTGAAATGATCGGTGGTTAGGGCTGTGGAGGGCAAGGTTGGATGTCACAGGTTGTCGCTACGCCGACCAAGCCTCAAAAATGTCAGCCAGTAGCCGACTTATTCCATCCTGCGATTTTTTTGTGAGGGGCGCCTTCGTGTTGCTGGCGCGTTCCGAGAATGTTCGTGCCAGTAGGACCTTGTCAATGCTCTGCCGCTTTATTGCTGCCGTTGGTGTTTCTCCCGCATTTATTGTCAGGGAGCTGTCCATGGCCGCCAACAGGCTGCGGAAGTCTTCGTGCGAGAGTAGGTCCTCGATAGCCTTGGCGTCTTTCGGGTGGACGATTCTGGATGTGGGAATCGAGAGGTCGCGGGACAGTTTGTCGCGGACGCTGTGCCCTTGGTCGTCGTTGTCTAGCAAGGCAACGAAACTAAATCCCCATCCGATGAAGAGGGATGCTAGGAGTGGTATTGTGGTGGCTCCGGTACCAGGGAATATGTTGAATTTCTCAGTCAATTCGGGCCTGAACATTCCAGCCCAGGCGTTCAAGTACATTAGATCGCTTATGCCTTCAACAAATAGATTGCGTGGCTTATTGAAGTTTATGGATTGGCTGATGTCGATCCCGACGGCGGCAATCACGGGCGACAAGGAGTCAGCGAAATCGCCGCCTCTGAGGTCCGGGTGTGTTAGACGATCAAGAACTTTTGTTCCCGACGCCGACGTTTTCAGGACAATCCGTAGGCGGTGCAGCTTGGCCGGAGGGATCAGATAGGGGCTGTGGGTCGAGTAGATGACATGGTCCGACGGCGCGATCCGGTCTTCAAATAAGTGCAGGACATCTCTCTGTGCGCGAGCGTGTAAGTAGCTTCCGGGCTCGTCGATCAACAGCAGTCTTTTTCGTTCTGGGTATTTTTTCTTTACAGCGGCAAGCTTGAGGTAGAAGCTAAGGAACCATAGAAATCCCTTGCTTCGTTGGTCCGGGTACTGGTCACTCTTGTCGTGTACGTAAAACGCTAGCTTAAGTGTTCCTTCGGAGTCACGTAGGTGTCGGACCCTGATGTCAACTGTTTCGTCCTTGTCGACCTTCTGCTTCCAGTATGTGAGAAAATCCCCTGTTATGTCGGCGCCTCTGGAGCTGAGGTAGTTCCCTAGCGACTTATCGTTGCCGGCAAGGGCTGACACTCTTGCGACGTCTAGGTCGGCCAGCGTTACGAAATCTTGTACTGAGGCCGGTGCCTTGACGTTGGCGCCTTTCGTGGCGGCACTAGCAGCGGTCCCAGCTGCGGCGGGGATCCCGGCTGCGGGCGCTGTCTTTTTCGGAGGCTGCAGGTCGGCGAAGTCGACTTGGCGCGGTAGGGAATCTTGGAAGGAGTCGAAGTAGACAAATGCCGGCCATTTGTCGCGAAGCCACGCCGCGAACTCCCCCGGCTGCAACACTCTCGGCGACGGTGTTGGGGTCTCAGCTGGCTCCTCAGGGCTCTCGGAGGCTGAGTCGGGCCCCGGCTGGGCGGCGGCAGCCGGAGCTGAGGCCAGCGTGGGCGAACCGTCGGTGTCCCACATCGCCGCAAGGGTTCGATCGAGCAAATACTTCCCCGCTTGGAGGTCGCGGGTGACCCAGAAGGTGGGGGCCTCTGCTATTTGTAGGGCGACGCGACGTGGGATGGCCAGCTTGTCACTCGATAGCTCGGCAAGGATCTCGTCGAGGCTGGCTTCGAACTGGACTGAAACGGCTGGCGCGGCGTCAAGGCGCTCATCAGGCTCGTAGTCCGCGGTCTTCGGATCAGTACCCTCCTCCAGATCGAAGTCGCGAAGCGCGGTGAGCACTGCGGTTTTGCCGGCCTCGTTCTGGCCTGCAAGGACCGTGATGCTATCGCCCGAGAGGTAACAAATTCCCGAGTCCTTGATAGACTTGAAGTCCATTATCTGGAATGCTCTTGGCCGCATTTACGCTCCTTATTGTTGGCGGTTTGACGCGCCGTCGCTTCAGGAAAAAGGCCACGGCATAGCCGTGGCCCCCTCACAGTCGGGTCCCTTTGTACACTTGCGTGGGATGGAATGCAAAGTAACTTTCGAGTGGCGGGGTGGCACGAAGCAGCGATAGGAAGCTCCCAAGTCCTACCCTTCGACAGGCTCAGGGCAGGCTTTCTCGCAAAAGACGCGAGAAATGGGGCAACCACTTCAATGTCAGCGTCAACTTCAACGTCAAAGCCAAGATCAACATCAACGGCAAGGGCAACGGACAGGAGTGTCCGTTCCACACGGGCTGGGCGGCTGAAGCCAGCGTTTATTTTTTGGTGGACTTAGTCGCAGCGCTGAAGCGCGGCGCCACCCAAAGGGCAAAACAGCAGGTTCGCCTCGGCTCGGCTCAGGGTCAACATCAACATCAACTGCAACGTCAAAGGCAGCGGACAAGAGTGTCCGCTCCACACAAACCATGGCGCGCTGCGCGACTGGACAGGACGTCGGAGTAGTCGCGTCCGACGGTGACGCGGATGTGGCGGTCGGCGCCGATCAGGATCGCCAGACGCGCTGTTGAACGTCGAGCGATGAGAACATTACAGGTTCGTGGTGAACGCTGGTGGCGTGGCGATTGATGGCGGTAGCGGCCTGAGTGCGAAGGTTGCCATCGCGGGAATCGAAATCGAATGTGCTGACGTGGTGCGCGCAGCGAGTGCAGGTAAACTTCATGCCGCCCTTAATCCGTACGATGGTGTAATGCCGCTTCACAATTCCGAGTGTAGTCTTTTGCGGCGTAAAGGATAGGCACGGGGGTGTGGCGGCGAAGGTAACGATGGGGGATGGGCGGTGAGAGTTCCATTGTGGGAATGGGCACTGCGGCGCTGCCGGCAGGATATGGATGCGAGCCAAACGCGCAAATTATTGCGTCGCAAAAAGCGCGACCCTTCGGCACGCTTCGCTCGCTCAGGGCAGGCAGCGTCGCGCGGCTCGCTCAGGTCCATCGTCGGGCAAAAAGCGCCCTGTTCAGGATGACACAATTAGGTTGAGCTATTTCACTGATTCAAGCGATTGTACTTCTTCAAAACTTCGCGGAGGCGATCGTGGGGCAGGGATATGACCTCATGATCGTCGATGCCCTTCATGGTTTCGGCGGCGACCATGGCATTGATCACGGCTTCTTCGGTGGCTTGCACAGTAGCAAGAAAAATCGGGTCGAGCGAATCGTTGGGCAGCATGGTGAGCTGGTGTAGGCCTTTGGTCCCTACTGCTCCTGGGTTGGCCGTCGAGAAGGCAAGGAAGATGTCGCCGGATTCGTCGCCGGAGTAGCTGCCATCGCGGCCAAGGCCGAGGGAAACTTTCTTGGCGATGCGCTTGAGTTGTGTAGGGATCAGCGGGGCGTCGGTGGCGACGATGACGATGATCGAACCGGTGTCGTGGCCACTGAGCGGCCCTTCAGGCCGCTGGACAGCCGAGGGCGGCTGTCCCCACATGGACCGTGAAGAGTCTGCAGTTTCGTCGCCGTAGGCTGGATGCTCCGGAATTTCTTTTCCGACAGGAACGCCTGCGATGCGCAATTGATCGCGACGGCCGTAGTTGCATTGAACGAGGACGCCGACAGTATAGCTACCGGATTTCGAGTCGAGGATGCGTGAGGAGGTTCCAATGCCGCCCTTGAATTCGTTGCAAACCATGCCCGTGCCGCCGCCGACATTGCCTTCTTCGACCGGGCCGGAATGCGCGGTGTCGAGTGCGTGCCAGGCGTCTTCGGGATGAACATGGAATCCGTTGATGTCGTTGAGC
>Ga0210405_10004883_pt1 | contig 12456 bp, 8 predicted proteins | sample IncBWH11MmetaG_FD_155492 | JGI IMG/M metagenome (GOLD analysis project Ga0210405, IMG submission 155492) | Forest soil microbial communities from Barre Woods Harvard Forest LTER site, Petersham, Massachusetts, United States - Inc-BW-H-11-M | ecosystem: Environmental > Terrestrial > Soil >... | reverse complement strand
GGTCTCGAAGCTGCGTTTGTGCCCCCCGTCAGCCAAACTCCAGATGACCATACCGGTCACAGCGTGCAGTTTTATGCCGACGATGCCTTTCTGCTTGATGGTCTAAGCCGCTTCATCGGAACGGCGCTGGGCGCCGGAGATGCCGCGATTGTTTTAGCTACGCAAGCGCATCGCGAAGCGCTGGAGCGGCGCCTGCAGGCTCGCGGACTATCGACCGCAAAAGCGATGAGACAAGGGCGCTTCATCGTTCTGGATGCTGCGGAAACATTGCAGAAATTCATCGTGGAAGGATTTCCGGACGCGGCAAGATTCACAGAAGTCCTGAGCAGTGTCCTGGTGCGCGCCAGAAGTGCGGTCGAGCAGGGCGCTCGGGTGGTGGCATTTGGCGAAATGGTGGCGTTGTTATGGGAAACCGGAAAGCACGACGCAGCTATCCGCCTGGAGCAATTGTGGAACGAGTTGGGCAAGGAGCACTCATTTTTTCTGCACTGCGCATATCCCATTAAAGGTTTTTCCAACGACCATCACAGTGAACCGTTTCTTAAAATATGCTCAGAACATTCCGACGTAATTCCTTCTGACAGCTACACGTCGTTGGATAGCCAAGTGGATCAGCGTCGAAATATCGCGCTGCTGCAACAAAAAGAGCAGGCCCACGACGCGCTGAGGGAAACAAGGACCCGGCTTGAAAACGAGATCGCCGAACGCAAAGCGGCCGAACAGAAGTTGCGGGCTTCGGAGCGTTCGCTGCGGGAATTATCCGGGCGTCTTTTACAAATGCAGGATAACGAGCGCCGGTATCTGGGTAGAGAACTGCACGACAGTGTGGGGCAATATCTGGCCGTATTGAAGATGGGATTGGAAGTTTTAAGGGCGGACAAGAGGTCAGCAGGGGGCACGGAAAAGCAGCAATTTTCGGAGTGTCTGCGTTTAGTGGATCAGTCGATCACCGAAGTCCGTACCATGTCTTACTTATTGTATCCGCCCATGCTGGAAGAGATGGGACTGGAGATGGCCATTGGGTGGTACCTCGAAGGATTTTCAAAACGCAGCGGCGTTCAAACAAGTTTCGAAATGCCGCAGCCGGTGGACCGGGTACATCGCGATGCAGAGCTGGCCATCTTCCGCATCCTGCAGGAAAGCTTGACGAACATTCATCGGCACTCCGGAAGCCCGACCGCTCAAGTACGGCTGATCAAAACGGAGCGTGACGTGACTATAGAGATCCGCGATCAGGGAACAGGAATTCCAACTCCCGTGCTGGAATCCGCGCAGGATGTGTGCGGGACCATTGGCGTTGGCCTGCGTGGAATGACGGAACGCATGCGGCAATTGGGAGGCAAACTGGAAGTAATTTCCGGCACAACCGGAACCACGGTGCGAGCAATATTATCCTGCCATTAACAATTTCCATTTAACCCAGTTCCACTCAGGCAGATCAGGAAACAACCTGACGGTTAACTCAGTGCATAAGGCGAGGCCGCGCCTGGCTTGCGCGCCGTAGCCAAACAACTTGCTACCCTAAAAATCGGTTCCGGTTATATCCTCCTTCGGCTGCCTATCGATCAGGGATTCGTCTGTAAGCCGGTGTCTAACCATTGGATTTGTTGATTTGTGGAAATTGCGCTCGCGAAATCAGCATAAGTGAAGGAGGTTTCGGATGAATGCTGCTGAAGTGTGGCTTTTGGCTTTTCTTCTGGGTGTGGTTGCGGGCTTGCGCGCGTTGACGGCGCCTGCGGTGTTGGCGTGGGCCGCTCATCGAGGCTGGCTTAATTTGCATGGCACACCACTCTCATTTATGGCTTCTGCCGCGGCGATGGTCATTTTTATTTTACTGGCCGTCGCCGAATTGATTACTGACCAACTTCCGTCAACCCCCAGCCGCACAGCGCCGCCCGGCCTGATTGCGCGCATAGTGACCGGCGGTTTATGTGGTGCGGGAATCGCGGCCGCGGGAACGCAGTCGCTTGTAATCGGCGCCGTCGTGGGTATTGTGGGCGCACTTATCGGCACGTTCGGTGGTTACCAGGCTCGTACCGGATTAGTGAAGGCCCTCAAAGTTCCCGACCTGGTGATCGCCACATTGGAAGATATTGTGGCTATTAGCGGCGGCTTGTTCATCGTGTCCCGATTCTAAGGCAGACTCACATTGGCTCTGCCAGCGTAAGCCGCAGGCGAAGAAGTCTTTCCGCGGAGAGCTAAGCGCAAGGAGAAAAATGTGCAGCGAGTTGCGAGTACATCACCCACACGAGAGCGAATAAGCAGCATACTGACGGACATTCATTTTTGGGTGCCGCTTGCGGTGCTTATAGGTGGTCTGCTGATTCTGCAAGCGATCAGTTGAAATTTTGATTTCGGGGAAATATGCAACCTGCTGCAATCTCCCGCACTGAAGGTGTAGTCCAAAGCGATTGGCGAGCGAAGAAGTTGCACGCTTTGGGAGTGCTTTGCGGTTTTACCGCCGGGGCTTGGCTGGGGACTGCGGAAGCTCCAACGAAACTGGTATCCATCGGAGTTTCGCCACTGGTTATTTCGCTGATCATGGTTGTGGGTGTCTTTCTGGCTCGCTGGAGCTTGCCTGCTTTGATGATCGGGACGTCCTCCATTCGCGCGGATGTGCAGCGCTCACCGCATCTGATCGTTTGGGCGCTACTTGCGGGATGCATGTGGGCAGTAGCAAACACGCTGACGATTTTTGCGATACGCGACATCGGGTTGAGCATCGCGTTTCCTCTGTGGAATTCGAACAGTTTGTTGGGCATATTTTGGGGTTTCGTTTTTTTTCGCGAGTTGCGTCAAGCGGGCTGGCGTCGTTGGACCGGAGTCCTTGGCGGTGCGTTGATCATGTGTGCGGGAGCAACGCTGCTGGCCATCGCTTCTTCAACGCAAGCCCCGGTGGGTCATTCCATGCGCGGAGTGTGGGCCGCGCTGGGTGCCGGAATACTTTGGGGCACGATGTACATTCCGTATCGCAAGGCGTATTTGTCCGGAATGAATCCTCTCTCCTTTATTACTTTTTTCACTTTTGGCGAACTGGGAATGATGGCCACGCTCACGGTGAGTTACCTTGGTTTCGCGGTGCTGTGGCGTGAGTTGGTTAGCGCGCGTGGGGTGCTGTTTTGGTTGATGGCCGGTGGATTCATTTGGGTGATTGGCGACCTCTTTCAACAATATGCAGCGAAATACCTGGGCATCAGCCGCGGCATCCCGCTATCGAACTCCAATCAGCTGTGGGGGTTGTTGTGGGGAATTTTTGTTTTCGGGGAGTTACATGGAAGTGGCGCTTCCACGTATATGCAGGTCATTGGCGGTTCGCTACTGATGATGGTGGGTGTCGCGGCGATTGCATTTTCTTCCGCGACGGGCGCGGAGCAGATGCAGTGGGCGGCAGCTACCGAACGGGAATGCCAGCGCTATGGTATGGACAGCCGATTTGTAGCAGCCCGGATGCAAGGTGAAGATATGTCGGCAGAAACGAGGTGTCGACGGCGGCCGCTGGATTGGATTGTGGTTGCGGTGGCTACTAGCATCTTTGTGTTTTTTGCGACTTTGGCACACGCACCAAGTTTGTCTTTTAATGGGCCGATTGCGGCATTGTTGAGCGGGGCAATTGTGATCCTTCTGGTTGTTTGCGGGTTCACGCTGTGGCGAACGACGCGCTTCAATTAATTCATGACCAACTCTCCCAGCATGGACCTCGTTGGAGTCGGACTAAACGCGATCGACACATTAATTCCGCTGCCTCATTACCCGGCGTTGGGTTCCAAAGTAGAGTTTCGCTCAGCAAATATTTTGCCGGGGGGCCAGGTTGCGAGCGCGGTTATTGCTTGCCAGCAATGGGGATTGCGAACGAGTTATGTCGGAAAAGTTGGAGAAGACCGGTTCGCAGATATTCATCGCGAGGAATTTGCGAAGGCCGGCGTGGTAGCGCATCTACTCGCCGCACAAGGGTGCGCGAGCCAGCAAGCGTTTATTTTGGTCGACGACACCGGCGAGCGCACGGTGCTGTGGAAGCGCGACAATAATTTAACGCTGCGGCCCGAGGAACTTAAACAAGAGTGGATCGTCGAGGCGCGAGCTTTGCATGTCGACGGTCATGACACGGCTGCGGCGATCCAAGCCGCCATTTGGGCTAAAGCTTCCGGTGTCCCGGTTATCGCCGATCTCGATGAAGTTTATCCAGGTGTGCAGAACCTGCTGGGCAACATCGATTATCTTATTGCCAGCAGAGATATACCCGGGCGGCTGACAGGGGAAACGAATTTGCGCGCGGGCTTGCAAGCGCTACAAGCCACTTATGGCTGCCGGCTCACTGCCGCTACTCTGGGGCATGAAGGGGTGATCGCCTGGGACGGTTCGCAATTTCATTACGCCGCGGCGTTTCGCGTAGAGTCTGTGGACACCACTGGAGCGGGCGATATTTTTCACGCCGGGTTCATCTATGGACTACTGCAGGGTTGGCCACTGGCGCGACAACTGGACTTTGCTTGTTCCGCAGCGGCGCTGAACTGCAAGGCGATTGGCGCGCGCGGCGGCATTCAGAGCGTTGAAGCAATCGAAAACCTCATCAGTACCGGCGCGCGGTACGAGCACGTTTCCCAATAGCCCACCCACGGCAATTCTGAGCCACACTGACGAGCCGTATGTAGCAGGATGAGCGCCGCAAAGTGTCCTTCTATGCACTATCCCGCTTTGGGAAACGTGCATTAGAGCACAGTATTGACGCCTGCGAATCTCCATACTGGTTCCCGAAGTAACAGAGGAGAATCATCGTGAAGAGACTAGCTTTCATCCTGACAGTGACAGCGACGTTTTGCCCATTCGCGCAGGCGCAATACCAGACGCAAGCCCCAGCAGACTCGGGCAATCCCATGCCGGAGTTTCGCAGCAATGTGGTAAGCCGCTCTACACCGGCGGTTAGCTACAGACACCGCAGCGGCTCGACAAAAATTGATTTTCAAGGCACGGATTTGATGCATAGCGCGATGGGTCAGGCCAAAGTTGCCAGCAAGCGCGGGGCGCTCTCTATCGATGCGGAATTCTCAGGCCTGGACCGTCCCACAAGTTTGGGCCACGAGTACCTGACTTACGTGTTGTGGGCGATTTCGCCGGAAGGCCGGCCAGTAAACATCGGCGAAGTGCTGGTGGGCGACAATCACCGCAGCAAGTTGTATGTGACCACCGACCTGCAGTCGTTCGCGATGATTGTGACCGCGGAACCTTATTATGCGGTGCGTCGCCCCAGCAACCTGGTGGTGCTGGAAAATGTTGTTCGTCCAGATACCAGGGGCTCTACCGAGTCGGTGACCGCCAAATACGAAATGATCGATCGCGGCGGGTATCTTCCGACCGGTTACAAATTTGACCCCGTTGTGCTGAACGCTGGGCTGCCACTCGAATTCTTTGAAGCACGCAACGCAATTCGCATTGCCCAATCCGCCGGTGCGGAACAATACGCCACGGAAAGCTATCGCAAGGCGGTGCGCCAGATGGACGAAGCAGACTCCATGGCCATCAGGAAGCACGAAAATAAGAAATCGTTGATTGCCGTCTCACGCGAAGTGGTGGAAAAGGCCGAAGACGCGCGTGAAATTTCAGTGAAGCATATCGACGAAGAGCGTCTGGCGCACGAACGCACCGCCGGAGCGAACCGCGAAGCCTCCGCCAACAATCGCGCTGACGATGAGGCGCAACGTCGGGCAGGTGCCGAAGCCGATACCGCGGAAGCGCAACGCCGACGCCGCGAAGCGGACCGCAACAACCTTGATGCCCAGTCTGCGGCGATGCAAGCTGCCGGCGCGCAGGCCGGCGCTGAACGAGATCGCGACTCCGCGCAGCGGCAGCAGCAAGCGGCCGAAGCGGAATCCGACCGCAATCGCGCGAACGCAGCTTCGTCTGACGCGCAGCTGCAACACGCAACTGGCGCGCAAGCGGACGCCGAGCGAGACCGTAACACGGCTGAACGAGACAGGAATGACGCGCAGCAACAGCAGCACGCCGCCGAAGCCGATTCCGATCGCAACCGCGAAAAAGCGGCGTCCTCTGACGCACAACTGCAACAAGCCTTGCGCGACCGCGAAGAAATTCGCGCGCGACTGCTTACCCAATTCAATTTAATTATGGAAACACGCGACACCGCGCGCGGGCTGGTGGTCAATATGTCCGACGTGCTGTTCGATTCTGGCAAATATACGCTTCGTCCCTTGGCCCGCGAAAAACTGGCCAAAATCTCCGGAATTGTTCTCGCGTATCCAACGCTGAGGCTGGCCGTTGAAGGCAATACTGACAGCGTCGGGACTGAATCGTTCAACCAACAACTTTCCGAGCAGCGCGCCGAAGGTGTACGGAGTTTTCTGACGGCACAAGGAGTTCCGGCATCTTCCACGAGCGCAGCGGGCTTCGGGAAGTCCCGGCCAATCGCTTCGAATGAAACATCGGAAGGCCGCCAACAGAATCGCCGCGTGGAACTGGTGGTATCCGGCGAAGTGATCGGTACAAAAATTGTTTCGCTTAGTCTGCAACCCGTCGCTAACGCGAGGGACCCACAGTAAGCCACAGCTAATTTTTTGATGTTCGGAATTGGTTCCGCTCAGCGGTTAGCCGCTGCGTGAGCCAGGATGATGGCGGTGTCCGCGGCGCTGGCGTCGTAGTATTCGACGAAGCGTTGCGGCTCCATCGCTTTGTAGGGACTGAGGTTGTGGGCCCAGCGATAACCGATGGGTTGATACCAGAGTTCCACTTCCACGTGAAAAGGTCCGGGCGCGTTGCCTAGCGAGACGGAATAACGAACCAGATTTCCCGCGTCGGTAAAATTCGGATCGTCCGCGGCATCTCCGGTGACAGCAATATCTTTTTCCGCATTTTCTTTTTGAAAGCCCGCCGGCAATAGGCGATTGTCCTTCAAATATCCCACTGCATTCACAAGTCCGGTGGTGACATGACCGTTGTAATCTTTAAGGATCGGTTCATAAATCTGCACCTGGTCGGCGGATTTGATCTCGCGGTAATGCGGCTCGAATCGAGCCGGGTCAGCATCATTGACATTGCCCTCGATAGAGCCGTCGGGACGCAGCGCCCCGGATTCGAAGGCAGTCCGTCCGTCGTGATCGCGCACCGCCACATGCAGCCAGGCGCGCCGCGACGGATAGGCCGTCGGGAATTTGTGGCCGGTTAGATTTTCCACGAACACATCCAATTGAAGCTGGGAAGAGACTACCTCAAAATTGCGGATGGATAGCCGTACGGACTTCGATTGCAAAAAGTCCATGGTCCGTTGCGCCTCCACGCTCAATTCTTGAGGCATGGCTTTCACGCTCAAATCCCCACGATGCAGGTTCAATACTTTCAGCATGAAAAAGTTCGCGCCGACGAAGGTATGCTCATGGACACCGCTACGAGGGACGCCAAGAACTCCGGAGATAGGCACGTTTTCCTGGATTTCGGGCATGTGGCACGACTGGCAACTGTTTTTGTTGGCGTAGCTACTGTGCTGCCACTCGAGAAACGGAACCTGCTCCGGAAATAATTCGAGTTCTTTGCCGCCTGGCCCCAGGCCCCGGGTATACAGCGTGTGGCAGGTGGCGCAAAGCGCTGAATCCTGAATGTGCTTGTCATTCGTCGGGCGAAAGCCCTCCGAGGACGTCTGCATAATGTGCGCTTGGCCATTTTCAATTTGGTAGGGACCGTATTCCGGATGTTCGCCCTTCGTCCGCGGCGCATCGACGACGAAACCTCCGTTAAAGCTCTCGCTGGTGCCGAGTTTTTCCGTGCCGATCTGGTGGCAAACGGAACAGGAGACGCCGTCTTCAGCAGCCGCGTTTTTCTTCGGATCATTATTAAAAGGAAGATGCGAGAGGACTTCGCCCTTGTGGCCCTCCACTTTTGCTTCGTAGCGGGCGATGGGCATGTGACAAGCGGCGCACTCGTCCTCGATTACCGCTTTTGATTCGGGATGATCGATACCTTCACGGCGAACGCTGGCTTGCCAGTACGGATCGCGCGAGGAATTAGCCATGATGCTGGAGCGCCAGTCGAAACCGATGGAAACATCTTTGCCAGAAGGAGCGATAAGCCCGTTGTGGCATGCCAGGCAGCGGTCGGAAGTCTGAAATTTCGGCTTCAAGTCGTTCTTGTTAGTTGAACCTTTAGTGGTCTCTTTGCCGCTCTGACTAACAAGAGCAGAAGGCACGGAGAACAGAACGAGCGCGAACATCGCATAGCAGCACAGCTTTCGCATTTACCAGCCCTCGTTCAGTCGTCCGTCAAACCAATCCCACAGCAGGTAGAACACAATTTGTTTGGGCCGTCCGGCAGTATTCGTAACCGGAATGCGCAATCCAAGATCCGCTCGGACATGTTGCCGCTTACTGATGGTCACCTGCATTTGCGGCAGGACGTCCCAATCTGTTTTGGCACGGTCAGTAAGATCGCGGGCAGCGAGAAATTCCATCATCGGAGTCCACAGGCGACCTAACTTATGATCTTGAGGAAGCATCTGCCCAACCGCGGTGTTAAAAAATATGGATTGCGGTGCGATGTCAGTGTGGCGCGGCAGATCAGCACCCAACTGCGTCTGAATAAAAGTGTTGGTGGGTAAAAGTTGATCGAAAGCCGCGAAGGTTTCAAATGTGGTGGTGCCCGAGCCAAAGCCACGTTGCCTGCTGCCAGTCGGCACGATTACGCCGCCAAACAGGCTCAGGATCGACCCTGTTTGTAAATTCGAATACATGACGCGTTTCAAGCCCAGCGTGGCGTCGCCAACGCCACCGTACCAGGTGTGATTCTGGTCCTGGAAATTAAACGGAACGTCCACTTCAATTTGATTATTTTTTCCGAAGCGCTGCTCGTGAATGATGTGGCTGACGATGGTAGGCGCGCCTTGCGCGTTGAAGCTACTGGAAATGACCTCCTCATCTTCGGGGTAGGCCTTTTCGGTAACGATCGCTCGGGGCAAATTTAGCTCGCCGCGAGGCCATCCAGGTTGGCGGCAAAGGCTTCGCAAGTAGCGAACAACTTGATCGATCTGCTTCGCCGTCAGCGCCTCTTTGAAGGAGGGCATAATGTGCGAGAACCCGCGGCTCGGGCCACCATTGGTTATAACTGATTTCCAGGCAGTGTCGTCTTCCGGGGTGGTCTGATCGCACTGGGTAAAGTCTGGGAAGGTGCGGGGCCGCTCGAATCCCGCGGTGGATTGCGGCGTCCCGGTCCCATCCGGTCCGTGACAAGCGATGCAAGCCGACTTAAAGATGTGCTCGCCGGTGTCCAATTGTAACGATGGTTGAGTCCCAACCTGGCCGATTAATACAGTAGCGCACAAACAGACCAGTATTCCGAGCGCGCCAATAAATGCTGCAGACCGGCTAGTAGTGTTCATGCAAGTCCCAAGGCAAAAGTTGTATTAGCGGCCAAACCTGTTTGATGTCAGAAGCCAGGTGTCAGGTGTAAAGTAACAATTTTTTTTCTCTCTTCGAGATTAATTTATTTTTAGGTTGTTACTCAGCGAGAGCTTTGTGCGCCAAGTGGATGGAGATGGAGCCTTCTCCGACCGCGGAAGCTACCCGCTTTACATTTCCTGAGCGGACATCTCCCACCGCCAGCACGCCGGGCATACTGGTTTCCAGAAGGAAGGGATGACGTTCGAGCGGCCACCCGGACTTGAGCAAATCTTCCTCGGTCAAGTCGGAGCCGGTGCGGACGAAGCCCTTTTCGTCAAGCGCTATGCACTCGCTAAGCCATTGAGTGTTGGGAGTTGCGCCGGTCATCAGGAAAATGTGCCGGATATCATGCATCTCCGTGGCTCCAGTGTTTTTATCGCGCCACTGAACACGCTCTAGGTGATTTCCGCCCTCCAGGGCCGCGATTTCCGTGCAGACGTGCAGCGTAATTTTGGGACTGTCTTCGATGCGGCGGATTAGATAGCGAGACATGGTTTCGGCCAGGCCGTTGGAGCGCACCAGCATGTGGACGTGCTTGGACAATTCTGAAAGAAAAACGGCGGCTTGGCCGGCGGAGTTGCCTCCTCCGACCACGATGACCTCTTCGTTGGTACACAGTTGAGCCTCGATGAAGGTTGCACCGAAATAAATGCCCATGCCTTCGAAGTCATCCAGATTTTTGAGCGGGAGCTTGCGGTACTGCGCGCCTGAAGCGATGACTACGGTACGCCCCATGACGGAGCGCCCGTCATCAAATTCGATTTTGTAGGGACGCTTTCCGCTAAGCTTGGTGGCGCTGCGGGCAATAATTAATTTAGCGCCAAATTTCTGCGCCTGCGCGTAAGCGCGTCCGGCCAGGTTCTGTCCGGAAATTCCTGTCGGGAAGCCCAAATAATTTTCGATCTTGGAGCTGGAGCCGGCTTGTCCGCCGGGCGCGGTGGTTTCAATCATCACCACACTAAGGCCTTCTGAGGCCGCGTACACCGCGGCAGCCAAACCGGCGGGGCCCGCTCCGACGATCACCACATCGAGAACCTGAGTTTCATCCAGTTTAGGATTCAACCCGAGACAATCGGCAACTTGCTGATTGCTGGGGTTGCGAAGGACCATAGTCCCGCGACAAATCAGAACGGGAATCTCGTCGACGCTCACTTTGAACTTATCGAGCATTTCCTGCACGCCGCTATCTTTGTCGAGATCCAGATAGGTGTAAGGATGGCCGTTGCGGCTGAGAAACTCTTTTATACGTAAAGTTCCAGGGGAGTGCGGCGAACCGATGACCACCGCGTCGCCGACGTGATTGGCGATTAATTCAAGCCGGCGAAAAATGAAGGCGGTCATCAACACCTGGCTGATCCCGACGTCGGTCTGCACCAGGGCCTGCATTTCCTCAGGAGTAAGTTCGATAACCTCGCCATCCTCACCCATGCGCGCGCATACCAACGAGCGGCGGCCAGTAAGCATGTTTAGTTCGCCGGTGAAGTGTCCGGGCTCATGCTGAACGATAGTGAGTTCGCCCTGTTCGGTGGGCTGAATGATGTCGAGGCGCCCGCTGGTGATTACGAAGAACGGGGCCACCTCGCCTTGTTTAATAAGCATTTCCCCTTTAGCGACTCTGCGGGTACGTCCGACGGATGCTATGCGTTCGATTTGCGCGTCAGTAAGCTTGGGAAAAAGTTGTTCACGGCGTTCCGGCGAAAGGGGCAGCAGCTGAGTCATTGGAATGGTTCCCATAAGGGAGAATTGGATGCACGAAGGAGTATAAAGGACATATAAGGTTAGCCACCATATGTGCGCGGCAGGCGATATACTTTTGAATTGTAGACGTTAAGGACTGAATTTTTCACGTTAAGGACGGACTGTGCGAATCTCCATATCCCATAACCGTACCAAGGAAGAGGTTGTTCAATCCGTTGACCGTTCCTGGGACGACTTGTTTAAGGAGGCCGGAGCGCTTCCGGTAAAATTAACGGTCGAACATCGAAGCTGGCAAGGTTCGACGATGACCTTTGCGCTTACCGCAAAAATGGGAATTATCAGCACCCCGATCAAAGGCACGGTCGAGGTAACCGACCGTGACATTATCGTGGATGCTGACCTGGGCATGTTGGGCCGGTTCGTAAACGAAAAGACCGCGCAACAGCTTTTGGGGAGCCGCATTAAAGGATTATTAAAGTAATCGGATGGTTGAAGTTCGCGCTTTTCTTCCGGCCTGCGGAAACGGAATCGGGGCCCAGGCACAGCCTGCTCCTATTCATTCCTGAACACGTCCCCAGATGGTTATTAAGAAGTTGGCTCTGAGTGGCGCCGGGTTCTAGTGGTTTTCCCCTTGACATACGAACCTGCAAAGCGGTAAAAATCTCGTCCAGAATCGTCGCTATTTCCCCGCAGTGACATTGAATTCTTCGTTTTATTGGAATCCATGCCCTTTTAGGCCCAGAGGAGGGTCAATCATGTTTATGCGGATATTCGGGCTGTTCGCCTTGGCGTTTGTGTTATCTGGTACCCAGTCTTGGGCTCAGAACAACTTCTGTGGTGGCGAAGAGCAGCCACCGTGTATTATCACGGAGTCGTTTAGCCCGACCATGACCAGTGGCACGTTCAACTTCGGGGCTGACGGGGTGTTCACGTTTCAATTTGATGCCGTGCTCACATCGTTCACGCTCACCGTCACAGCCAATGAGGTCCCTAGTATTACCAATCTTGATCCAACAGAGTTCCCAACGGGTACGGTTTGCATACCGTACAGTACGGGTGTTTGTGTTCGTTACGACGTCACCGGTAGCGCCGGTGGACCGAACGGCGTGCCGGTCAGAGGCGTTGATTATAGGGGACTTATCACGGTGTTACTTAACTATGATAGTTTCTATACACCGCACATACCTGCGTTCGGACACGCTCCCGGCGATAACGCCACCGACGTCTTTTCAGAGGACATTCTGACGAGCTATGTCGATGAGCACGCTCCCTCTTGTACCAATTGCGAGGGACCTGCCATGGGAGGCAAGACTCCCGGTATTTC
>Ga0210405_10004878_pt1 | contig 12461 bp, 11 predicted proteins | sample IncBWH11MmetaG_FD_155492 | JGI IMG/M metagenome (GOLD analysis project Ga0210405, IMG submission 155492) | Forest soil microbial communities from Barre Woods Harvard Forest LTER site, Petersham, Massachusetts, United States - Inc-BW-H-11-M | ecosystem: Environmental > Terrestrial > Soil >... | reverse complement strand
GAAAGGAAAGCAACATTGCCCGGGATTCACCTGCCCCAAGAAAATTCTACAGTCTAAAGCTTGAATTGGGTCAATTTCGAAAAGTGGCGTGCCCTGGCGTGTATCTCTGGCTTTTTGAGCTTTAGGAGGCGCTCAAGGCCGAAGCGCTCGACGGTGAAGCTGCCGAGCACGGAGCCATAGACCATGGCACGGCGGAGGGAGGCGTCGCTGGTGCTGCCCTCGCCGGCGAGATAGCCCATGAAGCCGCCGGCAAAGCTGTCGCCCGCGCCCGTGGGATCATGGGGCTCTTCCAGCGGGAATGCGGGGACGCAAAAAACGCCGTTTTTGTCGACGAGCATGGCGCCGTATTCGCCGCGTTTCACGACGAGCGTGGACGGGCCCATTTTGAAGATGTGCTTCGCAGCGCGCAAAAGATTGTGTTCGCTCGAAAGCTGGCGGGTTTCGGAATCGTTGATCATCAGGATGTCCACGTGTTTCAGCGTTTCGCGGAGCTCGGCGTTGGTGCGTTCGATCCAGTAGTTCATCGTGTCCATCGCGACGAGTTTTGGAGTGCCCTTGACCTGGTGAAGGACGTCGCCCTGGAGATCGGGCGCGATGTTGGCGAGGAAGACGAATTTGGAATTGCGGTATTTTTCCGGGAGACGCGGCTTGAACTCGGCGAACACATTGAGGTCGGTGACCAGCGTGACGCGCTCGTTGAGGTTTTCCGAATAGCGGCCGGCCCAGAAGAAGCACTTCCCTTCCTTGCGCTCCAGGCCTTCGATGTCGATCGAGCGCTTTTTCAGGATGGCTTCGTCCTTCGGATCAAAGTCGTCCCCGACGATGGCGACGAGATTGACGTGCGTGAAAAAACTGGCGGAAACGCTGAAGTAAGTTGCGGCGCCTCCCAGCGTGCGTTCCACTTTTCCGTACGGACTTTCGAGTGCATCGTAAGCCACAGAACCAACGACGAGCAGGGACACGGGTTTCTCCTAGGTCAGATACTTGCCGATGATGGCGGCAAGGTTTTTCTTGGTTTTTGCGGGGACCAGCTTGAAATCAGTGATCAGCGAGTGCGCCAGGGCGGAGCCGCACTTGCATTTGCGCTCGGCGGGCATGGTCTTCACAGCTTCGCGGACGACGTTTTGCGCATTGGTGGCGTTTTGATTCAGGGTGGCTATGATCTGCGAGGCGGTAACGGACTCGTGCTCCGGGTGCCAGCAATCGTAGTCGGTGATCATGGCGATGGTGGCGTAGCAGATCTCGGCTTCGCGCGCGAGCTTCGCTTCGGTGACGTTGGTCATACCAATCACGTCGAACTTCTGCGCTCGGTGGAAATGCGCCTCCGCCAGCGTCGAAAATTGCGGGCCTTCCATGTTGATGTAGGTGCCCTTGCGATGAACGGGGACCGCCGTGGATACGCAAGCGTCAGCGAGCACGGTGGAAAGCTGGGCGCAAGTGGGCTTGTCGAAGGCGACGTGTGCGACCAGGCCGTTGCCGAAAAACGTGGAGATGCGGCCTTTGGTGCTGTCGAAAAACTGATCAGGCACCAGGAATTCGCCAGGGCGCAGATTTTCCTGCAGCGAGCCGACGGCGCTGACGGAAATGATGCGCTGCACGCCAAGGAGTTTCATCGCATAGATGTTGGCGCGAAAGTTGAGTTCGCTTGGGAGAATGCGATGGCCCCGGCCGTGGCGGGCAAGGAACGCGACGCGTTTGCCTTCGAAATTGCCGAGCACGATTTTGTCGGAAGGATCGCCGAACGGCGTTTTGACATGCAGTTCCCGCGTGTTGCTGAGACCGCTTATCTCGTAGAGCCCGCTGCCGCCGATCACCCCGATTTCCGCCAGCGGCTCTTTTGTCCGCGCAGATTTCCCCTTTGCCTTTTTTGTGCCTGCCATGCGTTTTCTCCTGGGAATTACCGGTTCAGATCCACCGGCTCGAAATCGATCTTGCCATCGCGCTCGTGAAGCGTGGCCGCGGCGACATCGGGATCGTGCCCGAAGACGACCATCCAATTTTCCTTGGCCATGCGAGGCACCCACTTGCGTTTCGTTTCGAGCGTCTCCAGCGGGTACAGGTCGTAAGCCATGATCCAGGGCAAAGGAATATGGTGCCGTGTCGGGAGCAAATCCGCAACAAAGGCCAGCGTTTTTCCGCCCCCGTTGAGCACGACGGCCTGAATGTCGGCGTTGTGGCCGGGAATTCGGGCGACGGAGATGCCGGGAAGGATTTCCGTGTAGCCGTCGACGAGATCCCACAGACCGGCTTCGGTGATGGGCTGGAAATTTTCCGGAAAATAGCTGGCGCGGTCGCGTTCGGTGGGCACGCTGGCGTGCGCGAGTTCGGCGCGCTGCAAGACATAGCGTGCGCGGGGAAAGGTGGGCACGGCGCGTCCGTTTTCGAAGCGGGTGTTGCCGCCGGCGTGATCGAAGTGAAGGTGCGTGTTGATGACCAGATCGACATCGCCGCGCTGGACGCCGTTTTCAGCGAGGGAATCGATCAGCGGATCGCCTTCCTGCACGGCGTAGATGGCCCTCTGCTTCGCGTCCCACTTGGTGCCGTTGCCGGTTTCGATGACGATGGTTTTTCCGTGGGCGCGAACGAGCAGCGAGTTGGCACGCAGGCGGATGCGATTTTTCTCGTCGGGCGGCGATTTCTTCTCCCAGAACACTTTGGGAACAACGCCAAACATGGCGCCGCCGTCGAGCCAGAAGTTGCCGCCGTCGAGATAACGAACTTCGATGTCGCCGAGATACATGGGAAATTTGTCGATCAAAGACCCCACACGCAACACCGGCGTGTAGGGCACCGGGAAAGATGCCTTAGGTGAGCTTGGCTCCTTTCAGGATTTCGGAAACGGCGGTGAACGGATCTTTCTTTCGCTCGGCGACTTCAACGGCGAGAGCACGCAGGCGAGCTTCGCCTTCCTTGCCACCGAGCACTTTTTCGAGCAGGCGCGATTCGAGCATTTCGATCAGACGGTTCTGCCAGAGTTCGACATGCTTCTGGCGGCGCTGGCCGCTGGATTCGAAATGCTTGCGGAATTTTTCGACGGTGGAAGCGAGCTCTTCAACCCCACGATTTTCCGTCGCGACCGTGCGAAGCACTGGCGGATGCCAGCCGTCACGCGGCATAACCAGCGAAAGCATCGCGTGCAATTGCTCTTCCAGACGGTCGGCCCCTTCACGGTCGGCCTTGTTGAGCACGAAGATGTCGCCGATTTCCATCAGCCCGGCCTTCATGTTCTGAATGTCGTCGCCGAGGCCGGGCACAAGAACCACGAGCACGCAATCCGCGAGGCGGACGACGTCAATTTCATCCTGGCCAACACCGACAGTTTCAATCAGCACCTGGCGTTTGCCGGCGGCATCGAGCAGAAGCGCGACTTCGGCGGTGGAACGCGCGAGCCCGCCGAGAAATCCGCGAGTAGCCATCGAGCGGATGAAGACTCCGGTGTCGCTGGCGTGCCCCTGCATGCGGATGCGGTCGCCAAGAATTGCGCCACCGGAATATGGGCTCGTGGGATCAACGGCAATCACGCCGACGCGGTCTTCGTGCTTTCGGTGATACGCGGCGAGACGATCGACGAGAGTACTCTTGCCGGTTCCGGGCGCGCCGGTGACGCCAGTGAGATATGCCTTTCCAGTGTGTGGGAAAAGCTCGCGCAGAAGTCTTCGCGCTTGCGGTGATACGCGGCGAGACGATCGACGAGAGTACTCTTGCCGGTTCCGGGCGCGCCGGTGACGCCAGTGAGATATGCCTTTCCAGTGTGTGGGAAAAGCTCGCGCAGAAGCTCTTCCGCTTCCGCCGAGTGATTTTCGATGGCGGTGATGGCGCGAGAGATGGCGCGCACATTGCCTGCGCGGACCTTGGCGGCCCAGTCGTTTACGGCAGTAGTCATTGAGCGGCGAACCTTTGTGCACGAACGGAAGCGAGGAGCGGCATTCCTCTATTATTTCTTGCCAAGCAGCTGGCGGGCAATGACCAACTTCTGAATTTCGCTGGTGCCTTCGCCGATGGTGCAGAGCTTGACGTCGCGGTAATACTTTTCGGCGGGGTAGTCCTTGATGAAGCCGTAGCCGCCGTGGATTTGCACGCACTCGTTGGCGACACGGACGGCGACCTCGCTGGCGAAGAGTTTGGCCATGCTGGATTCGCGCGTGAAGCGGACATCTTTCTGATCGGCAAGCCACGCGGCCTGATAGACGAGCAGGCGCGCGGCTTCGACTTCCGTGGCCATGTCGGCGAGCTTGAACTGGATGGCCTGAAATTCGCTGATGGCCTGGCCGAATTGCTTGCGCTGCTTGGCGTAACGCACGGCGGCATCGAGAGCGCCCTGCGCCATGCCGAGGCCAAGCGCCGCGATGGAGATGCGCCCGCCATCGAGAATCTTCAGGCTGCCGGTAAAACCTTCGCCTTCGGGACCCAGAAGATTGTCGGCGGGAACTTTGCAGTCGGTGAAGATGACTTCCGAAGTGTCGCTGGCGCGCATGCCGAGCTTGTTTTCTTTTTTGCCGGGACGAAAGCCGGTCATTCCCTTTTCGAGGATGAATGCACTGATGCCGTGTGAGCCTTTGGATTTGTCGGTGACGGCCATGGCGACGCAGGTGTCGGCGTAGTGGCCGTTGGTGGTGAAGGTTTTGGAACCGTTCAACACCCAGTGCGCGCCGCTGCGGACGGCGGTGGAGCGAGTGCCGCCGGCGTCGGAGCCAGCCTCGGGTTCGGTAAGTGACCATGCGCCGAGCTTCTTGCCCTGGGCGAGCGGCACGAGATATTTTCGCTTTTGTTCTTCGGTGCCGAATTTGTAGATGTGATTGCTGCACAGCGAATTGTGCGCGGCGACGAAGAGGCCGACCGAGCCGTCCACGCGCGAGAGTTCTTCGATGACCGTCGCGTATTCGATGTAGCCGAGGCCCGCGCCGCCGTATTCCTCGGGGAATATGACGCCGAGGAGGCCCATTTCCGCGAGCTTGGGCAGGAGTTCGAGGGGAAAGTGCGAGGCTTCGTCCCACTCCATGACATGGGGCGCGATTTCTCCTTCGGCGAATTCACGGACGGACTTGCGGAGATGCTTTTGCTCTTCGGTGAAGGTGAAATCCACGGGATCCTCGGGTGATAGTTATTTCTATAACCTCCAAAAGTTTATCTTATGAGGAGATTTTGCGCACGTTTTGGTTGGGAGTTTTGTGCATTGCGAAACGGAAAGAAAAGAGCCGGATTTAACGCAGAGTTCGCTGAGGTCGGAGCGCCGAGTGCGCAGAGAAGCGCAACCCCGGGAGCGCAGCCCCTTCGGCTTCGCTCAGGGCAAGCAGGAATGGCTGTGCCACAGGTGGGCTACCAGCCTATGGGATAGTTGTTCTTTTTGTTTTGGGCGTCGAGCCAGGTTTTTAACGGGGCGAAATAGTCGGCTAACGCGCTGGCGTCTATTTCGCGCTGGCCGGTCAGCGTTTCGAGGGCTTCGGGCCACGGTTTGCTCTGGCCGAGGCTGAGCATCGCGTTGAGCTTTTCGCCGGCGGCCTTGTTGCCGTAGATCGAGCAGCGATTCAGAGGGCCTTGATAGCCGGCGGTCTTGCAGAGCGCGCGCTGAAACTGGAACTGATAGACGGCAGCGAGAAAATAACGCATGTAGGGAACGTTGGCGGGCACATGGTACTTGGCGCCGGGATCGAAATCGGCTTCGGTGCGGGCCACGGGCGGCGCGACGCCCTGATACTTCTGGCGCAGCTCCCACCAGGTTTTGTTGTAATCGGCGGGCTTGATCTTGCCGTTGAAAACTTCCCAGCGCCACTTGTCGATCACCAGTCCGAAGGGAAGAAACGCCACCTTTTCCAGCGCCTTCCGAAGGAGGTAGTCGACGTCGTTGGAAGCGGGCGGCATGACGTCGATCAGGCCGATGGTCTTGAGGTATTCGGGCGTGACGGAAAGCGCGATGGTGTCGCCGACGGCTTCGTGGAAACCGTCGTTGGCGCTGCCGCGGAAAAGCGTGGGTTGCTGGTTGTAGGCGCGCTGGTAGTAGTTGTGGCCAAGCTCGTGGTGGATGACGCGGAAATCTTCCTCGGTAATCTGAATGCACATCTTGATGCGCAAATCGTTTTTTTCATCAACATCCCAGGCGCTGGCGTGGCAGACGACGTCGCGGTCCTGCGGCTTGGTGAAGAGCGAGCGCTCCCAAAACGTTTCCGGCAGAGGAGCGAATCCGATGGACGAGAAAAAGTTTTCGCCGTATTTCACCATCCCCCGCGCATCGGTCTTCCGTTCCACCAGGATTTTGGTGAGGTCATAGCTCTGCGCCGGCCTAGGGGAATCCATCAGTTCGTAAACGTTGTTCCATTCCTGCGCCCAGGGGTTGCCAAGAAGATGCGCGGGGATTGGGCCGTTCGGCGGGACGACATCCTTGCCATATTTCTTGGCCAACTGGCCGCGCACGTAGGCATGCAGCGAGAGATAAAGCGGGCGAAGCTGCTCCCAAACGCGATCGAGTTCGCGGGCGAAATCGTCCGGCGGCATGTCGTAATTGGAACGCCAGAGGGCGCCGACATCGGTGTAGCCGAGTTCACGCGCGCCGGCATTGCCGAGTTCCACCATGCGCGCGTAACGATCGCGCATCGGGGCCCCAATCGCATGCCAACCGATCCAGGCGCGCTTCAGCTCTTCCGGATCGCGGCTGGTGGCCACCAGGCGTTCGATCTTGGTGATGTCGAGGCAAGGCTTGGCGTCGCCGTCGGGGCACCACTTCCCTTTTCCGTAATCGCTGCCGAGCGACGTGAGAATTGTGGCGAGTTCCTTTTGCGCTTTCGGATCGTCGGGCGCCGGAAATTCGGTGGCAAGTTCCAGCAAGAGTCGCTTGCGGGCAAGTTCAGGCGGTAGAGCCACTTTGTCGTAGCGATGGGCCAGCTTGGCGTAATTCGTGGCGGCGGTGTTGGCCGCTTCCTCGGCGTCGGAGGCGATGTTCTCCGTATCAAAGGTAATGAAATTGAGCTGCACCCAGGAGGCGCGCGCGGCTTTTAATCCGAGTTCAGAGAGTTCCTGCTCGGCGTGCTCGATGAAGCGTTTGGCTTCGTCGGGCGTGGGAGCGGTGCTCTGTTGAGCGTGTGTAGCGCGAGTGGCCAGCGCGAAAGCCAGCAGGAGCGTTAGCGCAAGCGCACACCAGCGGCGGGACGTAGTTTTCATGGGGAGTTTCCTTTTTTGCAACTGGCCAACGATTCTAAATCAGAATGGAGTCAGGCTACCTGGCCTTTTTTCTTTTGCACCACGGCGCTGAGTTCCTGGATGGCGCGATCGATGCCGGCGCGGTTGACGTTCCAGTGAGTGACCATGCGGACGGAGTGGAAGGCAGTGTCCTGGGCCCAGATGTCGCGCTCGTGCAGGGCGTCGCAGAGTTCGACGGCGTTCACGCCGCTGGCGCTGCAATCGAAGATGACGATGTTGGTTTTCACAGAAGCGGGATCGATCTTCAAGCCGGGAATTTTCGCCACGCCTTCGGCGAGATGGCGCGCGTTGGCGTGGTCTTCATGCAAGCGCGAGGGGGACTGCTCGAGGGCAAGAAGCCCCGCTGCGGCAACGATGCCGACCTGACGCATTCCGCCTCCGAACATTTTGCGATAAACACGGGCGCGTTCGATGAATTCGCGAGAACCGAGAATCATCGAACCCACGGGAGCCCCTAGTCCTTTGGAGAGGCAGAACATCACTGAGTCCGCTTTCTTAGTCATGTTGGCAACATTGTCGCCGAGCGCCGTAGCGGCGTTGAAGATGCGCGCGCCATCCAGATGAACTTTCAGGCCCAAGCGATGTGCATGATCGCAAATTTCGTCAACGCGCGAGGTGGGGTAAACGGTGCCTCCGGCCATGTTGCTGGAGTTTTCGAGGCAGACCAGCGCGGTCTGCGAGTCGTAATAAATCTTGGGGCGGATGCCGGGCTCGATCTGCTTCCAGCTGAGAATGCCGTCGTCACCGCCGCGTACGGCGCGCGGCATGCAACCCGCGATCGCTGACATCGAGGCAAGCTCATAGAGATTGACGTGGCTGCGCTCTTCGCAGACAACTTCGTTTCCGTGGTGGGTCCAGATTTTGATAGCGATCAGGTTGCCCATGCAGCCTGTGGGAACAAAGAGAGCCGCTTCCTTCCCGAAGATTTCCGCGGCGCGTTTCTGCAGCTTATTGACCGTGGGATCTTCGCCGTAGACGTCGTCGCCCACTTCGGCCGCGGCCATGGCCCGGCGCATCTCCTCGCTTGGGCGGGTCACGGTGTCGCTGCGAAGATCGACGGCGCCTTCGATGGGAGTAACGTGGTCGGGGTCGGTGAGCTGATTCCCTTTTGCGACAGTGTAAGTCATGGTGGCCTCGCTCAAAGCCTAAAACGATTCAAACGCTATTGCAAAGCTGGATTGGCGGAGGGTAGCGCCGGCTTCCAGCCGGCCCGTTCACGCCCAGCAAAAGCGCTTGCCGGCAGGATGCCGGCGCTACTCTCGATTTGCGGTTCAGGCGGCAACCTGCACGGAGCGCAATAACTCCAAAATGATTTCGGTCGACACGCTTAATTTGTCGGCAGGCAGACGCAAGATATCACCGTGCTTTTCTACTATGCCGCGAAGGGCGAGTTCGCTGACTTTTTCGCCGAGGCTGACGCTATATTCGCGTTCGATGCGGGTGAGGTCGATTCCGGAAAGCCGGCGCAGGCCGAGGAAGAATTCTTCTTCGAGCGCAAGAGTGGGAGTAAGTGTGTCGACGGATTCGATGGCGCTCATCCCTTCCGAAATCGCGGCGACGTAGACCGCAGCGTCATGGCGATTGGCCCAGCGTTGCGCGCCGGAAAACGAATGCGCGCCTGCTCCAAAGCCCAAATACGGATCGCGGCGCCAGTATTTGAGATTGTGCCGGGATTCGAAGCCCGGCTTGGCCCAATTGGAGATTTCGTACTGAACGTAGCCGGAGGATTTTAGTTCCGCCTGCGCCAGTTCATAAAACTCGGCCATGGATTCTTCGGAAGGAATGTCCTTGGCACTGTAGCGTGATCCACTTTGCAGAACTTCCAGCCCGAGGCGGCTGCCCTCGTCAATTTCCATCATGTAGATGGAAATGTGCTCGGGACCGAGCGCCATGGCTTCGCCGAGCGATTGCCGCCAGGAAGCATCTGTCTGCTTGGGGAGGCCAGCAATCAGATCGAAGCTGATGTTGCGGATCCCCGCCGCACGAAGAATGGGCACTGCGCGATAAATATCATCACGGCAGTGCATGCGGCCCGCGGCTCTTAGTTCTTCATCGACGAACGATTGTGTGCCAAAGCTGATGCGATTGAATCCAGCAGCGGCCCAGTGTGCAGCTTTTTCTGCGTCGATAGTCTCCGGATCGGCTTCCAACGTAACTTCGGTGAAGGCGCAGGCAAAGCTGGCGCGAAGTGCCAGAAGCATTTCAGTGAGAAGTTCAGGTTCGAGGAGACTGGGCGTTCCGCCGCCAACATATACGGTGTCTACGGTTTGCGTCGGCGAATTGATTGAGGAAGAAACTGTTATCCCGGAGAATTTGAGCAACGCGCGGTAATTGGCAATTTCCTGACAGACGGCAGCCGCATAGGGGGCAAAACGCCCGGGAGACACCACGCCGGTGTGGAAGTTGCAGTAGGTGCACTTCGTCTGGCAGAACGGCACCTGAATGTAAACGCCGAGATTGCCCATCACTTGAAACTGTAGCACACAGCAGCTTACGCTACCTTGCGGCCAGCCGCTTTTTCCAGGAGATCGTGGATCAAGGTTTGGTAAGGCTTTTCCTGTTTTGCCGCCAAGCGCCGGAGTTGCGCCAGAAGTTGCGGCGAGATACGCAAGGCGATGAGTTGTTTGGCTTTTCCAGTCCGGGGGCGCCCGACACGGCGTGCACCTCTAAGCTCCGCGTCCGTCGATTCGGGGATATCCGAAAAGTCGATCGCCTCAGCCGTTGTATGCTTTCCGCTCTTTCGGGCCCGCACGACGCGCGCTGATGATCCGGATCGTTTCTTCGTCATTTTTCGTTCTCCGCCACGTATAAACAAGAATAAGAATTCTTCCCGAAGCTGAATTTCCCAACCTCTTCACACGCAATTCCTCTTTGGAGTGCGACGCATCTTCCCATTCGAGCGCATCCGGGTCCACAAATACGGTTGCCGCTTCCTCAAAGAGACACTGTGCTTCGCAAGGTTGCTGCGGGCTTTCCGCGCGTCCCAGGAGAACACATTAGTGTATATACACTAATTATAGCCAACTGTCGAGCGGCGGATTGTTTGATTGCCCGGAGGGGCATTGGCAGGCGTGCGTCAGACGCGGTCGGGAATGACTTTCACGTAGAGGTGGCGTTCGCGGGGGCCGTCAAATTCGGCGAAGAAGATGCCTTGCCAGCGGCCAAGGGCGAGTTTGCCATCTTCGACAAAGACGAATTGCGATGTGCCTACCAGCATGGTTTTGACGTGCGAGTCGGAGTTTCCTTCGGCGTGCCGATAGGAGCCCGCTGACGGAACCAGACGGTCGAGCGCGCCCTCGGCGTCGGAAGCAACGTCGGGGTCAGCGTGCTCATTGATAAGAACACCGGCGGTGGTGTGGGGGACGTACAGATAGCACGTGCCGACTTTGATGCCCAGCGCGGTGACGACGCGCTGAACTTCCTGCGTGACGTCCACCATCTGAGTGCGCCGGGCGGTTCGCACGCGAATCGATTGCATAGTTACCTCCCGCAGGGGATCAGGGAATGGAAACGATGTAATGCTGGCCGGTTTTTTTTGCGCAAGCGAGTTTCTGGAGTTCGCCGAGGCCGCCGTTGCCGAGCCGCAGCAGGAACGGAAGGAAGGAAAGATCGCGGGACTGGAGCCCCTTGTGAGGATAGAGAAGGTTTTCGAGGAATTCCGCGTGCTGATCGATGATCTTTTGGTGGCGGTCGAGCGCGGCGCCGGTTTTGGCGCGCAATTTCTCCACCTGGTAACGAATGCGCTTTTCGGCGCGAGCGATGGTGCCCTGAATCGTCGGATCCACTTCGCCGACGGATTCGTGCAGGCTGGCAATGCTTTTTTCGATCTTCTGCAGACTGCCGTCAAACGAGCGCGCCAGCTTTTTTGGCACGTTGGTGGAATACATCTTCTTGCGGAGGGCTTGCGAGCCGAGCCACGCGTCCTCGACCTTCAGGCCATATTTTTCGAGGATGCGGACGGCCTTCGGATCAACGAGCGTGTAGTCGGCGCGGGGCAGAAGAACCGGCATGTGTCCGAGCAGCTTCTGATAGAGCACCTGGGATTGCGCGAAGTACGCGATCTCGGCGGGACCGCCATAATAAACCACGGTCGGCAAAAGATAATCCTGCATCAGCGGGCGGAGCAGTGCGTTCGGACTGAACGATTCCGGCTGCGCCGAAACGCGGTTAATCAGCTCTTCCCTGGCAACGGATTTCCCGCCAAAAGAGAATTTTCCGTTCGCGGCACTGATGACTACGCGCTTGCCGTCTTCCATGGCAAAAAGAAGCGTGCTTTTTGATGTGACTTTCACCTGTGCTGCATACCCGGCTTTTTCCAGTTCCCTGTCGCGCTGCAGGAGCGCTTCGTTCAAATCGTCGCGCTGCTCCAGGGCCTGGCGGAGGATGGGAGCGGCGATTGCGTGGAGGCTGGGATTGAGGGGGTCGAGAAGAATCAATCCGTGCGGGGAAAATAATTTGGCGAAGAGCTTGGCGAAGGAACTGCCGTAGGTATCCTGAGGGGTATAACACGATCGCAAAGTTTCGAGCAACTCGAACCCGCTGGGGCCGGTAAGGCTGTCCTCGATTTCCTGCAGCAACGCTTCGATCTCGACGCCGAGCGCAACACGACCGGCAGGACGCGCTTCCTCGGCCGCCGGAGGCAAGACCAGTTTGTGCAGCTTTCCTTCGTAAAACCAGGTCGTGTGGCGGATCTCGTCAATGTCGTGGTCTTCCGTGGCCATCCAGAAGACGGGAACCGCTTCGATGCCGGAAAGCGAAAGCTCGCGCGCGGATTCGATGACCGTGAGTGCCTTGTAAAAGGCATACGCGGGTCCGCCGAAGAGTCCAACCTGCTGGCCGCTGACAACGGCGACGGCGCCATTTTCGAGGCGCCGCAAATTGTTTTCGGTTTCCGGGCCGCTGCCAAACGAGAGATTGTCGGCGCGAAGAATCGCGGCGACTTCCCTGCGGCGCTCCGCGGGAAAATTCAGCTGCCGCGCGTACGCTTCGGCGGAGTGCAATTCCGGTTTGTGCTCATAGAAATTCTGCAGGCGGGAAAAATTCTCAGTGTAATCGTGGATGAGCTTGCTGGTGTGCGGCAGGCTGGAGGGTAAGAGGGCGCGACAGTCCATGAGCGTTTAGATGATAGTCCGGGTAAAAGGTCACGGCAACCCGATGTGTTAGACGCGCGCCGCGGCCGGATAGAGTTCCGCCAAAAGGGCCGCGATGACGTTTTTCTTTTCTTCCTTTAAGGGCAGGAGCGGCGGCCGGGGCACGCCACCCTTGTATCC
>Ga0210405_10004875_pt1 | contig 12464 bp, 14 predicted proteins | sample IncBWH11MmetaG_FD_155492 | JGI IMG/M metagenome (GOLD analysis project Ga0210405, IMG submission 155492) | Forest soil microbial communities from Barre Woods Harvard Forest LTER site, Petersham, Massachusetts, United States - Inc-BW-H-11-M | ecosystem: Environmental > Terrestrial > Soil >... | reverse complement strand
CAAAGGCGAGGGTGAGCCTGTCGTCGTGCAGGTCACGAAGGAATAGTCCGAAGAAGCTTCTTGCACTGGAAATGAAACTGGCTGGTGTTTGGCGCTACGCGGCTGAGTCGCGCTTCTCGCCGCTGATGGCCGCGCGAATCTCCGGCAGAGCCGCCAAAGCGGCTGCCGCGCCCGCCGCGACCATGTCCGGCGTTCTAGTGAAATCATCCCAAACGAAGGGTTTTACATCGGGCTCAATGATGACGTCGGCCTGCTGGCGCCAGGTCAGATCCGTATGGCGCTGGACAATATTGAAGGAACGGCTGAGCACGTCGGTAAAGGTGCGAGGCTGTTCGAGGTTGCCGGCTTCAAGATAGACGGCGATAACAATGTCCGCCCCCAGAAGCAGCGCGCCTTCCACGGGAACTGGTGAAGTCAGAAATCCATCCACCAGAGTGCGGCCCTCATATTGAATGGGTACGAAGAGTCCCGGATAGGCGCACGACGCACGCAGAGGCAGGGCGACAGGGCCGCGTGTGTAGTAGACAGAGACACCGGCGTTGATGTCTGTCGTGGCGATCGCCAGGGGAATGGCCATCTCCTCGAAAGTTTTCAACGGAGTGAACTGGGCGAGGTATTTTTCCAGGCGTTGATTGGTGGCGAGACCGAGCCAGGAAGGCGTCCAACGGCCAAAGTCTGTGAAGCTGGTGGTCGAGCCGATGCGTTCCATTTCCTCGAGCGACGTGCCCGCACAAAAAGCCGCGCCTATCAGAGCGCCAACGCTCGTGCCGGCGACCACGTCAATAGGTACGCCGGCCTCACGCAGGATGCGTAGGACGCCAATGTGCGCGATGCCGCGCGCGAAGCCGCCCGCGAGCGCGAGGCCCACGCGAGGGCGCTCCGTGGGCTTGCGTTCTTCACGCTCGGCCAAAGAGAGCAGTCTTTCTTTAGCGGACTGCAGCCAGCCGAGGGCGTCTGTTGCTTTGCGAGGACTCATTCTGACATTACTGTAACGCGCGCTTTGCGCCGGGGCCATAGTTCGTTTGACCAGGGGATGGCGGTTTTGTAACCTGTCCACTCGTCTCAATTCCGGAAAAGGGATGCCATGAAACGTCGAATCGAGAAAGCAGCAGTGTTGGGCGCGGGGACCATGGGTTCGCGTATCGCCGCGCATCTGGCTAACGCAGGGCTGCCGTGCATTTTGCTGGACATTGTTCCGCCGGATTTGAAGCCCGGAGCACCCGCCGGAGAGCGCAACAAAATAGTGCGCGCCGGGCTGGAGGCGGCGAAAAAATCGAAGCCCGCCGCGTTTTTCACGCCGGCGCTGGCCGAGAAAGTGTCCATTGGAAATTTTGAGGACGATTTGGCACGCTGCGCGGAGGCGGACTGGATCATCGAAGTTGTGGCGGAAAACCTCGAGATCAAGAGAAATTTGTTGTCGCGCGTGGCGCAATTCCGCAAACCGGGCGCGATTGTCACTACCAACACTTCCGGATTGCCTGTGCATCTGATCGCGGAAGCGATGAGCGAAGAGTTCCAGCAGCATTGGGCCGGAACGCACTTTTTCAATCCGCCGCGCTATATGAAATTGGTGGAAGTGATTCCCGGGCCGAAAACCTCCAGTGAAGTGGTCGATACGCTCAGCGAGTTTTGCGACCGCAGGCTTGGCAAAGGCGTGGTGGTTGCGAAAGACACGCCGAACTTCATCGCCAACCGCATCGGAACCTTTTCGATGCTGAATGCCATCCGGCTGATGGCTTCGCTGGGGATGACTATCGAAGAAGTGGATGCGTGTACCGGGCCGGCAGTGGGCTGGCCGAAATCCGCCACGTTTCGCACGGCTGATCTGGTTGGACTGGACGTCCTGGTCCACGTGATCAAGAACATTTATGAGACCGCGCCAAACGATGAATCGCACGAAATGTACAAAGTGCCGGCGCTGGTCGACGAAATGGCGCGGCGGAAATGGCTGGGCGACAAGACGGGGCAGGGCTTTTACAAAAAAGTGAAAGGCGAGGGCGAAAAAGAAATTTTGACGCTGGACGTCAACACGATGGAGTACCGGCCGCGGCAGAAGGCGAAGTTCGCGTCATTGGAAATGGGCAAAGCGATGGAGGACACGCGAGAGCGCTTGCGTGCGCTGGTGGGGCCTGTCCTCGAAGGGCAAAAAGGCGACAAAGCGCAGCAGTTCATTTGGGGCGGGCTCTCGGAAATGTGTCTATATGCCGCGCGGCGCGTGCCGGAGATTTCCGATAACGTCGTGGACGTGGACCGCGCGTTGCAGTGGGGATTCGCATGGGAGATGGGGCCGTTCGAGATGATGGACGCAATCGGCGTGAAAGCTTTCGCGGCACAAATCCAAAAAGAAGGCCGCGCGCTTCCGCGTCTGATCGAAAAAGTATTGTCCAGCGGGAGAAAAGGATTTTACGAGTCGGAGAAGGGCAAGGCGACGGTCTTCGATGTGAAGAGCGGCGCGTCGAAGCCTTTGGAAACGCCGCCTGGCGCGATCATTCTCAAATCGCAAAAGGAAGCGGGCCGCGAAATCGAGCGCAATTCCGGCGCCAGCCTGATCGACCTGGGCGATGGCGTGGTGTGCTGCGAATTTCACGCGAAGATGAACGCCATTGGCGCGGACTTGGTGTCCATGCTGCAAAAAGGATTGAAACGGCTCGACTCGGATTTTGACGCCATGGTCATCGCCAACCAGGCCGTGAATTTTTCCGTGGGCGCGAATGTAATGCTCATGCTGGTTGCGGCGCAGGAGCAAGAGTGGGATGAGCTGCATATGGCCGTGAAGCAATTTCAAAACGTGAACTTGGGCTTGAAATATGCGCCAAAGCCAGTGGTCGCAGCGCCGCAGGGCATGGCGCTCGGCGGCGGGTGCGAAATTGGCTTGCACGCTGCAAAAATTCAGGCTGCGGCGGAAGCCTACATTGGCCTGGTTGAGGTTGGCGTGGGTTTGATTCCCGGCGGCGGCGGAACGAAAGAGATGCTCATCCGCGCGAATGAACACGCTGCTGGCGGCGCGGATTTGGATTTGTTTCACGCGATGAAGCCGGTGTTCGAAACGATTGCCACGGCGAAAGTGGGCACGAGCGCAGAGGAAGGCCGCAGCTTGGGATTTTTGCGGCGCGAAGACGGCGTCTCGATGAACCGTGACCGCTTGGTGGGCGATGCGAAAGAAGCAGCGCTGGCGCTGGTGCGCGGCGGGTACAAGCCTCCCGCAGCAAACTGGCAAGAAGGCGCGCAGACAACCCAGATCAAAGTCCTCGGCGAACAATTCCTGGCAGGCGCAAAACTTGTGATTCACATGATGCAGCGCGGCGGCTACATCACGGACTACGACGCCCACGTGGGACGCAAGCTTGCAGATATCCTTGCCGGCGGTCCGCTGACGTCGCCGCAACTCGTCAGCGAACAATACGTGCTGGACCTCGAGCGAGAAGCCTTCGTTTCCCTCTGCGGCGAAAAGAAAACACAAGAGCGCATGGCGTTCACCCTAAAAACCGGTAAGCCGCTTAGGAATTAGTCGCGGCGATCACTCAGCGGTATTGTCTTGGCTAAAATCCAGGCCCATGATTGTGGTTGGATATGGCAAACACAATAATTTCTGGCCGCAACGGCGTAGGTGATATTACGTCACGCGTCGAGGTGTGGAAGGAAGGGACCAGCTACATCGCCTACGCTTCAGATCTGGATATATCCAGTGTCGGCAAAACGGCGAGCAAGCGAAATCGCGTTTGCGTGAGGCTGTTTCCCTCTTCATAGAAGAAGCCGCCCGTTTGGTAACACTGGTCGCAATTCTGGAAGAATCTGGATTCGAGCGGCGAGGTAAGACCTATCGCCTTCGGCCAGTTCTCGCTCGTGAAAAAATGAAGCTTGCCCTCCCCGCTGCCTAGCGGGTTGATTAATGTCGCGAATCGTCCCAACTCACTATCGCAAAATTGGTCCGCGTTCTTGAGATGGAAGGATTCACTTTCTGCGCGAGCGCGGCGACCACATGATCTTCAGTAAGAGCGGAATCCTGCGGCCAATTGTCGTGCCGCGCTATGGCGAGCTGCCGGTATTTATCATCAAGAACGTGCTTAGAACCGCTCAGATCAGTCGCGAGAGATACCTGGAACTTATGAATCGGATCTAGCTGTCAGCAGGAACAGCTCACATTACACAACGGGCACCGAGAAGTGCTGGTGCGCGATACACAGCTGCGATAAAGAGTGGTTCGCAAAGGCCTGAAGAAAAATAATAAATAGAAACGCATAGAATCGTACTACAATGACGGTTTCTTTTAGACAAAACGCCACACAGTGGTTGGAGGGAACGGAATGCACCGCACCGCACTATTGCCACCGCGCGAGGCCTCGAGGATCCTGGGGATCAGTTACCCCACTCTAAAGCAGTGGATCTACCGCGGAAAAATCAAAACCGTAAAGACGCCCGGCGGGCATCACCGCGTGCCGGAAAGTGAGATCGACCGCATGATTCCGAGACAGTTGGAGCGTGGAGACATTGCGGCGCGCCGGGGCAATTTCCGCAAAATCAGCGGTCGCAACCAGTTGATCGGGCGCGTGGTTTCTCTGAAGTACAGCGGGCTGCTAGCGCAAGTAACGATGGCCATCGGTGAACAGCACATCACTGCAATCATCACTGCGGATGCGGCGAAGGAAATGCGGCTGAAACCGGGAGAGCGCGCGGCCGCGCTGATCAAGTCCACGGAAGTGATGATTCTGCGCCTGTGAGAAAAGCAGTGACCGCGACTGGCGACTCCTAACTCGTGACTCGTGGAGAACATCTTTGTTAACACGCCGAGCTCTTCTGTTTATCCTGATGGCGGCTTTGCCGATGGCGGGAGTCGCGCGCACGCAAGAAGTCCGCGTGGCGGCAGCCGCGGATTTGCAATATGCGATGCAGGATGTAGCGGCTCAATTTGAGAAGCAGACGGGAACGAAAGTGGACGTAACCTACGGCTCAAGCGGAAATTTCTTCTCGCAAATGCAAAATGGCGCGCCGTTCGATTTGTTTTTTTCGGCGGACATCGAGTATCCGAGAAAGCTCGAATCCGCGGGCCTCGCCCAGCCGGGCACGCTCTACAAGTACGCGGTGGGGCGCATCGCCATCTGGATGCCTGCCGATTCCAAAGTGGATGTCTCCAGCCAGGGGTGGAAGGCGCTGCTCGACGCAAGCGTTCAAAAAATTGCCATTGCCAACCCCGAGCACGCCCCCTACGGACGGGCAGCCGTCGCGGCACTGCACAACGCGCGCATCTACGAGCAGGTGAAAGGTAAATTAGTGTACGGAGAAAATATTTCGCAAGCGGGCCAGTTTGTTCAATCCGGAAACGCGCAGGCAGGAATTGTCGCGATGTCGCTGGCGGTTTCGCCGGGAATGAAGGATGGCAAGCGCTGGGAGATTCCGGCTGATATGCATCCGCCGATCGAGCAAGCCGCCATCGCATTGAAAAGCGCGAAGAACAAGGAGAGCGCCAAAGCCTTTTTGGAATTTGTGAAGACCGAAGCCGGGCGCGCGACGCTTTCCAAGTATGGATTTACGTTCCCAACCGCCGCACCTCCGGCCGACTCGCGGAAAAAATAGCCATGGATGCGCTTCTACTTTCCCTTCGCCTCGCTCTCTGCGTTTCGGCCATTCTTCTGGCCGGCGGAGTGCCACTCGCATATTGGCTCGCGTACTCAAATTGGCGCGGTAAGTTTTTATTGGAAGCCGTAGTAGCTCTGCCGTTGGTGCTGCCGCCGACGGTGCTCGGATTTTACGTGCTCCTGGCGATGGGTCCGCGTGGCCCGCTGGGAAAATTGTGGCAGGCATTTTTCGGACATGGTTTGGCGTTTACTTTCGAAGGTCTCGTCCTAGCATCCGTGCTCTACAGTTTGCCGTTCGCCGTGCAGCCGCTCATCGCCTCTTTCGAATCCGTGGACCGCAAACTCCTCGATGCTTCCGCGGTTCTCGGCGCCGGCAGGCTGCGAACGTTCTGGCGCGTGATTCTCCCTCTTTCGATTCCCGGCGTCGTGACCGCGCTGGTGCTCAGCTTTGCTCACACCATGGGCGAATTTGGCGTCGTGCTGATGGTCGGCGGCAATTTGGCGGGCGTCACGCGCACCGTCTCGATCGATATCTACGATCACGTGCAATCACTCGAGTACGCGGAAGCGAATCGCATGGCCTTCGTGCTGCTCGCGATCTCCTTCGCAGTCTTATCGATGGTGTACGCCATCAATCGTCAAGTAGGGCGCCAAATCGGACGCCGTCTGTGGACACCTTGGGTAGCGAAGTAAACGCGGCCATGCTAACGGCACGCGTGAGGATGGAACGGCTGCGCGCCGGCGCTCCCCCCTTTCTGCTGGATATTTCCATTGAAGTTCCTCCTGGCATCAGCATTCTCTTCGGGCCTTCGGGCGCCGGAAAATCCACCGTCCTTGATTGCATCGCGGGACTCGCGCGTCCTGACGCGGGACGCATCGTTGCCGGCAACGAGGTGTTGTTCGATTCGAATGCCGGCATGAATTGTCCGCCCCAGGCGCGGCGCATCGCCTATGTTTTTCAAACGCTGGCTCTGTTTCCGCACATGACGGCGCAGGAGAACGTCGCTTACGGACTCAATGGTTTACAGCGCGAAGAACGCAACGCATACGTGCAAGAAATGTTGACGGCTTTCCGCGTGGACAAATTGCGCGCGCGCAAGCCGCCCGAAATCTCCGGCGGCGAACGCCAAAGAATTGCGCTGGCGCGGTCCTTGGTTACGCAACCACGTGTCTTGCTGCTGGACGAACCCCTGACCGGGCTCGACGCGGAGCTGAAAGCCGCCATCGTCGATGACCTGCGCGCGTGGAACGCCGTCCAGCGGATTCCAATTCTGTACGTAACGCACAGCCGTGAAGAAGTGGACGCACTCGGCGAGCGCGTGATCGCCATGGATCACGGCCGCGTGGTAAGCGAGGGAACTCCCATGGAAGTTCTGGAAGCCCCGCGGCGCAAACGGCTGGCGCAATCAGCCGGTTTTGAAAATTTACTCAGCGGCACCGTCGTCGATCTGCGCGAAGCCGACGGCGTGATGCGTGTGCAGCTCAATGAAAGCGATTGCGAACTCGAAGTGCCGTTGGGCTACGCCGTGGCCGGAGACCGCGTGCGCGTGGCCATTCGCGCAGGCGATATTTTGCTGGCCACTTCGCAACCGCAGGGCCTAAGTGCTCGCAACATTCTCGAAGGCCGCATCGCGGCGTTGGAAACGCGCGGCGCGCTGGTCAGAGCCCGTGTGAACTGTGGCGTGGAATTTATTGTGCATCTCACGCCGGGCGCCGAGAGAACTCTGGAACTGACGCCGGGGTGTCGCGTGTGGCTGGTGCTAAAAACGCACTCTTGTCATCTCGTCGAAGAATGAACAAGCGTACCGTGCGAATACTTCTCAGGATTTTGGTTTAGGCGCCGCGCCGGCCGCGGCAGCCGCTGGGGCCGAGAATCTCACTTCCGCGGCCTCAAGCGTGTCTCCCTTTGGCGTAGCGTGGATCACCACACGGTCACCCACCACGAGATCAGAAACCTTTGCGGGTTTGTCCACGGTCCCGCTTCTCAAAATATACGTAGTCGTGGCAACCAGTTTGACCTCGACGGAAGTGCCGTCTGCGATTTTCACCGTAACCGAATCAGCGCTCGTTTTTTCCACTGTGCCGATGACGTGCTTCTTGTCGCCATGCGCCAGAGCAACACCTGCAAGGAGCGCAACCGAAAGAAGAAGTGCAAAAGAGCGAAGCTTCATCATAATGATCTCCAATAGGCCGGGGCCGGGCGAATGCCGGCATCAGCATTATTCCACAAGATTCCACCAGCCGGGCCGCCGCAATCTTCTCCCGGGTCTGCTGTGGCTCGGCATTTTCATTGTCCTGGTGATTCCTAATGATGATGATGGGATTCCGGTTTGGGCGCGGGCGTTGCTCCATTCAAGAAGTCGTTTTCCTCCTGCTCCTCCATCCGGTCGTCGGGTCCTTTTGGATTGTACTTCTCCATCTCCATCCTCTCATCAGCCGTCAACTGCGGCAGGTGCCGGATAAATTGCACGAGCTTCCAGCTGTCCTCCGGAGAACTGTGGCGTGTGGAAAATGCCGGCATACCTGTGAACCGCACGCCGTTCTCAATGATCCAAAAAAGCTCGCCGTCGGAAAGGTTCTGTGTTCCCGCAAGCCGCAGGTCCGGCGGTTTGGGATAGAGTCCGCTGCCCATGATCGTGTCGCAACTTCCGTCGTTTCCGTGGCAGATGGCGCAGTGGTCGGCAAAGTGCAGCCGGCCATCCCGCAAACTTTCCGCTGAAGCGGGCACGGGATTCTGCAGCGCGCGGGCCGAGCTCGGAAGCGCCATGTGTCTCGCCTTCCGCGCCATCATCACCTCGAGCGCCGTCGGCGTTGCCTTGGCGCTCACGCCGTTGTGGAGAAAAGAATAGGCGACGAATCCGGCGCCCAGCGCCGCAATCACCAGCACAAGCAGAATCAGAGTTCCGCGTTTCATCGCCCTGCAACCATCCCAAGCCATGTTAGTCGACGACGGCCACGCGGAGCTAGCGCGGATTTGCTGACTCAGGCTAGTCGGCGATACTTGCACCTGCAGAGGCGCATCGCGTCTGGTAGGATACGCCGAGCCATGAGACAAAAAATCTATGCAAGCCCGGATTCGGCCGTGGCCGACATTCGAGACGGCGCTCGAATCATGTTTGGAGGGTTCGGCGGCGCCGGATTTCCCAACAATTTGATCCAGGCGCTGGCTCAGCAGGGTACGAAAGAGATCACCGCCATCAGCAACAACTGCGGAACGCGCGATGGCGAGTTGGGATTGATATTCAAACACGGCCAGGTCCGCCATGTGATCGCATCGTTTCCAGGTCCGCATTCAAACTATTTTCAAGAACAACTCGCCGGAAAAAAAGTGACGCTCGAGCTTGTGCCGCAAGGAATTCTCTGCGAACGAATGCGCGCTGCTGCCGCGGGTCTGTGCGCATTTTACACAACCGTGGGCGTGGGCACAGAAGTCGCAACCGGAAAAGAAGAGCGCGTCATCGAAGGGAAACGCTGCATCCTCGAAATGCCCATCCACGCGGACTATGCGCTTATCAAGGCAGAAACCGCAGACGAGCTGGGCAATCTGACGTACCGTCTGGCGGCGCGGAATTTCAATCCGATCATGGCCATGGCTGCGACGACGACTATCGTGGAAGTCGACGAGATTGTCCCGGTCGGCTCGATCAAACCCGAGCATGTCGTGACGCCCGCGATCTTTGTGCACCGCATCGTGCAAGCGAAAGGAATCCGCTATGCCGGATAAGCCGAGGCTCACTCGCGAGCAGATCGCCCAGCGTGCAGCGATGGAATTGCCCGACGGCGCGTATGTGAATCTTGGCTGGGGCATCCCCAATCTCATCGCGGGTTATTTACCGAAAGATGTCGAAATTTATTTTCACAGTGAGAACGGCATTCTCGGCATGGGGCCGCGCGCCAGACCGGGCGAAGAGGACTACGACTTGGTGGATGCAATGAAGGTCCCGGTGACCTTGGTGCCTGGCGCGTCTTTTTTCCATCAGGCGGACTCGCATCTCATGACACGTGGCGGCCACCTCGATGTGGCCGTGCTCGGCGGATTTCAAGTCTCCGAAAAAGGCGACCTAGCGAACTGGAAAATTCCCGGCGCGAAAGGCTCCGGCGGAATTGGCGGCGCAATGGACATCGCGGCAGGAGCGAAAAAGCTGATCGTTTGCATGGAGCACACCACCAGGGAAGGCGCGCCAAAAATCGTGCGCCAGTGTACGTATCCGCTGACCGGACTGGCTTGCGTTGAGACGATCGTCACCGATCTCGCGGTCATCGACGTGAAACCTGAGGGGCTCAGGCTGCGCGAAATTGCTCCTGGATGGAGTAATGAAGAACTGCAAGAGCTGACCGGAGCGCCGCTGATGTCGCCAGGCCGTGCACCGGAGATAAAATTCGTCTGAACACCGTTGTGACGCACCGCAATTTGTGCTCAAGCGGTTGGACCTCCGCATGACGCGTCGCGCATGGTAGAGTTTGGAGGTTCGGCAGCAAGGAAGGGAATCATTAGGAGGCAGCCATGGGAGAAAATATTCCAGAAAAATACGCGGACCTATTGGAAAAGCCTGCGTTTGGCAATCTCGGCACGATCATGAAGGACGGCAGCCCGCAAGTGACGCCGATCTGGGTGGATTACGACGGCAAGTACGTGCGATTTAATTCCGCGCTCGGGCGCGTGAAGGACAAAAATGTCCGGCGCGATCCGCGCGTTTCCGTTTCGCTGCAAGATCCCGCGAATCCGTATCGCTACCTCGAAATTCGCGGCCGCGTCGTCGAGATTACGCAAACTGGCGCGGACGATCACATCAACAAGCTCTCGCAGAAATATCTGGGCAAGCCGGTCTATCCGTTCCGGAAACCAGGCGAGGTGCGCGTGCTCTACAAGATCGAGCCGGAAAAAGTCAGCTCCATGGGCTGACAATTCTTTCCTGAAAGCTCTCTCAATCTCTTTTTACTATAGGCGCGCGGCGACGCGTGCGGCGAGGTGGCCGTCCGTTGTGCGAAAAATTAGCACGAGGCTGTCCGTGAGAGGGACGCCCTCCGCGGGAATGCCAAGTTCGTAGGACCACAGATACCGCTTGGGCAATTCCGCCGCGAGATCGGTGGCGTACGGTGGAATGGGTTCGGCGGTAAGCTGGAGCACCGAAATCTTTCCCGCCGGGCGCAGGTCCACGCCGTGTTTCCAGTAGAGAGAAAGTTTCATCGAGTTCATCACTTCTTTGGTGAGGTACGTCCCTGTGCCCACCGGCTGAAGGCCAAAAGCGCACGGCTGATCGCGGATGGTCAGCGAGAGCAGCAGCTTGTCGGGGAATTGCGTGACTTCCTTTGTGCCGATACGAAAGATGGTTCCGTCGTCGCTCTCGTAGGACTTCAGCCCGTTGAAGAAATCCGCGGAGGTGATGCGGCCGTTGATGCGAAAGCAGGCGCCGTCGGGGATTCCGCCGTCGCCGATGAGGAAAACGCCGCCATAATAATTTTCGACTTTAGGATCCGGAGCTTTTGGGTGCTTGGACTTTTTTTGCGGTTGAGCGCTTGCGGGAAGAAACACGAATGACGCAGCGAGCGCCAGCGAAAAAAGTCGTGAAAGATTTGCGCTCATGGGAGAGTTCCAACGCCGTCATTTTACTCCCGTGGGGTCGGCGCGGAGAAGAAAGGTGATGCCGTCGGTCGTGTACGAAGCTTTGCCGCCTTCAAGAGACTTGGCTTCGACGTTTCCGGCGCGGACGGCTTCAATGGCGGTGACGAGCCGAGGTAAAACATTAGGGTCGGCGACGGGAACGTTGTGTGCGCCGAGGACGAGTTTCACTTGAGGCGCGAGATCGGCGAGCCATTTCGCGGACGCGACGTACGCATCGAGATTTGTTTCGGGACGGAAAAGCCAGATAGGGCCGGGATAGTAGGTGTCGCCGGTGAAGAGCAGGCCGTTGGCGCGGTCGATCAGGCAGATAGCGTCGGGCGTGTGGCCGGGAGTCGAAATTATTTCGAGGGTGCGGCCGCCGAGACTAATTTTGAAACCGTTTTTCACGAAGAGCGAAACATGCCACGGCTTGGTGGAGTATGTCTTCGGGTCGAAACCTTTTGGCAGATTGCCGCAGATCATGCCGGAGGCAAGTTCTTCTTGCGCGTCGTCGCGGGAGCCTTTGGCGTTCTGGCGAGTGAAGTCTGTGTCCATGCCATAGATAAACGTGAAAAGGGAGTTGCCGCCGACGTGGTCGTTGTGTGTGTGCGAGTTTAGGATGACGACGGGGCGGCTGGTCAATTGCGTGACGATTTTCCGGATGTTGACGATGCCCATGCCGGTGTCGAAGAGCAGGGCTTGCTTGGTGCCGACGATCAGATAGGAGATGACTTCTTCGGCCTGGTGCGGCTCGTAAATGGCGAAGACGCCGGGGGAGACTTTGTAGACTTCAAACCAGGGCTCGTGCGAGAGGACGCGTTCGAGGGTTTTGTATTCCGGGCGCGGGAGGGCTTTGCACCAGTCTGGGCTGATGGTTTGCGGTGCGAAAGGGAGAGGAGAGAGAGAAAAAGAAGGAAAAGGATTTAACGCAGAGGACACAGAGAGCGCAGAGAAGAGGGAAGAAAAAGGCGGCGTCGAGTCTACGGACAGCCTGGGCTGTGGGGGCACGATAAATCGTGCTCCTACAAAGGCTGGATCCTGCGCGTACGCGACGGATGCAAGAGCGATCAGCCCAGAGCACAGGAGGGGCGCCAGCGGCTTCATCAGTTTTTACCTGCGGGTGAAGAGACGAAGATGGATTTGGGGATCATCATGTGCACGCCTTTGTTGCCGTCGACTAGCTCGGTGATGTGAAGGTCGGCGGCGACGCTCGCGAGCATGTAGGCGTCGTCGCTCGAGAGATGCTTTTCGGTGACGAGAAAGTCGATCATCTCGCGTACGGCGAGCGT
>Ga0210405_10004874_pt1 | contig 12467 bp, 9 predicted proteins | sample IncBWH11MmetaG_FD_155492 | JGI IMG/M metagenome (GOLD analysis project Ga0210405, IMG submission 155492) | Forest soil microbial communities from Barre Woods Harvard Forest LTER site, Petersham, Massachusetts, United States - Inc-BW-H-11-M | ecosystem: Environmental > Terrestrial > Soil >... | reverse complement strand
GGGGGACTGATCCCTGGGAGAGCCACAAAGCAGGTCTGATCAACACGGTCGTCCCGGAAGCCCATATTCCTTCACACCAAGGCCCTGACGCTCAAACGATTATTCCGAAGCTGAACATCACGACAATGGCTGCTAGGGGCCCATTCAACCTGGGTCATTTGCACTTCGCAATGGTACAACTGAAGGGAGAACCGGAGAAGAAAGATGTGCTCAAAGTGTTCAAGAGCACGCCGAGGCTGGCGCCGGTCCGGACCTCGGATGGAATCGATAGCATGAACGCCGTGGCCGAGATGATGCGGGACTTGGGACGAGTGAGGGCCGACATGTGGGAGGTAGCCTTCTGGGAAGACATCCTCGACGTGACTGACGGCGAGGCGAACATGGTGTATCAGGTGCACAATGAGAGCGTGGTCGTGCCCGAGAACGTGGACGCTATACGAGCACTTACCGGATTGGAGAGTGAAGGTCGCCGGTCTATCGTGAAGACCAACGAAGCCATGGGCATAGGCAACAAGTTCCTATAACTGCCCATAACAAATCATGCCCCTCCTAAGAATGGTGGCTGGAAGCTCTTCCGCTGAGGAAGATGAAACCCTAGACGAATACTAGTCCTTTGCTAGAGTCGATCTCAAACGTCTCAGCATCTATCTTCGCGGTTTTTTGGTTGAGTTTCTGAATCTTCAACTCTCTCCCGTTCGGATCAGAGTCATCCTTTGAGAGGTCAGCTACACAGTCTGCCATATCAGTCAAAGAGCTCGCCAAGTCCTTGGGCAGCTCGGACAGGTCGACGGTCGCGATAAGTGTCGCGCCCGAGTCCTTGAGTTTGCTCGCAAGATCATTGAAGCTCTTTACGAAATCCTTCTGCGGGACCTTTGTAGCTAGCTTGTCGATAGAGTCGAAGATGATCCTAATCTTCTCTCCAGTGAACACCTGACTGTTTCTCACGAGGGTCTCCTGTATGTTATCAAAGTTGAAAGGCTGATCCAGATAACTGGGCTCCATGCTGAAAGACTCAGACTGGGACGCGTAGCCATCGACGATAATAAACCGGTACTGAGACTCATACTGCGTCGGGTCCGAACCGAGTTTCTTCATCCGTTCCCTGAGAATGGAGGGAGCCTGGTCATAGGTCACGTAGAGACACGGATCGCCCTTCTTCAGATAGTTGGCCGTGAGGCCGGAGCAGAGGGTTGTCTTTCCAGCTCCAGGCGAGCCATTGATAATGATAAAGCCAGGATTTTCCAGGTTCCCCTGGGTCAATTCGAATATGTGATCGAAACTCTGTTGCGGTTTTGTTGGTTTCTGTGGCTGAGCGTCCTTCGACGCCTTGTCCTGTTTGTCGGGCTTGTCTACTTTCATGGTCTTGTCCTGAGGCTTCTCAGCAGGCTGGTCTCGTTTCTGTTGAATCGGTGGAGGCGTAACCTGGGGAACTGGTGAAGGAGGAGAAGTTGCCACTTTTCCTGTTGGAGCCGGGGTTGAAGAGGGACTGGCCGGCTTGATAGCGGGCGCGCTTGGAATGATCTGCTGCGGCTTGCTAGTCGAGGATTTACCCTGTTCTTCCCACTCTCCCTCCTCATCTTTCTGGCCAATCACCATTGCTCTGCTTGGCGGAGTGGCTCTCGGTGGGACATAGTCCGGAGTGCTTACGCGCATCGGACTGAACGACGAGCCTGTGTTCGTCGGAATGTCTTGGAGTAGCGATTGTAGGATTCTCGATAGAGAGGTTTCCTCTGAAGGGAATGACGCGTCGAGCGGCAGTTGCCTCGGAGTCGGCTCTGGGGGCCCCAGTTTCATCGAGGGCTGTAGGGGTGGTGGAATTGGCTGGCTGATTACAGGACCTTGCGTTGGTTGATTGGGCGGTTGAGTCTGACTCGTGACAGAAATGGGGGACTGTGTCTGCATCGACTGAGGCGATACTGACGGCGTTTGAGGAGAAGTCGGAGTATCTGTTCCTGTGTCTATCTCGACACTGGAATCGTCCTTCTTTTTCTTGCCGAATATTGTTAGCACATGATCAACCTGTTTACTATTTGCAACTCATCCACTTACAAAGCGTCCTGACTGGTAATCCTGAGCCGAAAGGAAGCAGAGCGCAATCTTGGATATGGATACTGTTACTACGCTGAACACGCAGTGGAAACAATTCCGCTTCACGAAAACGGTATCTGCGGGGAGGAGGTCTTCGGGGATAAAATCCTACTGCTTGACTTTCAAAATATCTGACTTCGTCAGTATCCCGATGGTGCTTTCCCCTTTGGTTACGAGTACTCCATAGTTTCCTTGCAGGAGACCTAGAACCATTTCTAATGGCGTATCATCGTTCACCATTGGCAGGGGCGAGTCCATGATGTCCCGGACTCTGTCGTTGAGTAACGACTCGAGCGGTTCTCCTCTAGCTGCGCGGTCCAGAATTGTCTTCTCTGAGATACTTCCGACGCATCTGTTTCCATCCAACACTGGGAGCTGTGAGTAGCCTCTCTTTCGCATCAAATCCACCGCGTCTCTGACCAGTTGGGTTTTGGATACTGAGATGACTGGTTTGCTCATAATCTCGCTGACTCTAGGCCGCGAAACCTGGATACTCTCCTTCTCAAGTGCCTCAACTAGCCGTTTAGCTATCGAATAAGACGGGTCAACCGTTCCAGACTCGATCTTCGCAATTATGGACTGGCTGACTCCCGCGAGCTGAGCGAGTCTCGACTGAGTCAGGCCCAGCGCTTTGCGCTGTTTTGGAATCTCGTCGAGGGAGGGCAGCATGATTACCATTACGTTCATCTGACTATCTGATATTCCCTTCGGAATAGAATCCTGCACGAATATGTAATTCCTATTGGAATATACGTACAACAGAACTTATATAATCGGAATAATCGAAAACTAGGAGAACACGTCATGTCGCCCAAGGCCCAGCTCGGAGGAATCTTTCCCCGCTCAGAACGTCTGATAGAACTAACACGATCATACGACAGAGCGAAAACTGATCTCGATAGTGTAAAGAAACAGATCGAACAGGACACGCTAGAGCTAATCAAACTTCAAGACGACTCAGGCTTCGAAACATTCTCGGACGGAGCCTTCGCCTGGCAAGACCAGCTACGACCCATCGTCGAATCCCTTGAAGGCGTCACGACTGGAACACGTTACGATCGATGGTTCGACACCAACACGTTCTACAAGAAACCGACGATCGCAGGGAAGATAGGCGTCCACCCGTTCGAACCCAAGAATTTCATACGCACCGACCTTCTGCCAAGAACCAAGGGCTGGAAAGTAACCCTGCCCGGACCTTACACTTTCTCCGAACTTTCAGAAAACCTCCATTACGGAAATCAATCTGACCTTCTCACCGCCGTAGCCTCGGCTGAACACGAAATAATCAAGAGATTGAAGGATGCAGGTGCCTCACGATTCCAACTCTCAGAACCCTGCCTCGTCTACCGACCCTACAGAGAACAAGCCTTAGGCCAAGCAGAACTCGACAATGCGTTAGCAGCCATTCAGAAGACAGTCGATGGCATCCAGGCAAAGTTCTCCGTTCAAACCTATTTCGGCGACGCAACGACCGTCCTGCCGAATCTTCTCAAACTCCCCGTCGATACAGTCGGGTTCGACCTGTTTGAAACAGATTATTCCCAGCTGAAAATTGAGACCACGAAGCGGCTTGCCCTTGGCATTACAGATGGACGCGAGTCCAATGTTGAGAGCCCAAAGTGGATTGCTGAAACCGCCACGAGAGTATCAAAGCATGTCACCGGCGGAGACCTTGTTCTAGTTCCAAACTCCGACCTCAAATTCGTCCCGCGAAAAGTCGCGGATCTCAAAGCACAAGCGCTTGCGGAGGCTACTAGACTGTTTGAGGAGAGACGATAGATGTCGAAGTTGTATCCCGTTCAAGAGATAGGGAGCCTAGCAAAGCCCCGATGGCGAACCAAGGGCCTGACCCAGCCACTCTCGAGTAAGGACCTTGTGGAAGCTGAGGAATGGGCACAGCGCTTAGGCATTCCAGACTTCCAAGACCGTGCAAAGCAGCTCTTGGCAGCGCAGGAGCAGAACGATCGGGTTAGAGAACTTCTAGAACTTTCCACAATCTACGGATTGAGACTCTTCGAACAGACTGGTCTCGACAATGTTGGTGTTGGTGGCGAGCAGCAACGAGTCGAGATGTACGAACATGTGATCAGGGGCGTCGAGGGAATGAAGGTCCTAGGTCATGTCCAATCATTCGATTACAAGTACTTCAACAAGGCTGTAGCCGAGTCCAAGATCCACCGCAAACATCCGATCTATCTCCAAGAATTCATCGACGTCAAAAAGAACGCGAAGGGACAGATGAAAGTCCCGATCACTGGAGCTTACACTCTGATCGACTGGTCGTTCAGCGGCCACTACTCCGGCGGACGAACCGAGCTCAGCCTGAAGAAACAGAAGCAGGAGACAAAGCGAGAGTTTCTACTAGACTTCGTCGAACAAGTGATCAGGCCAGAGATTCGTGACCTGGTAGATGCTGGCGCTGAGTGGATTCAGATCGATGAGCCCGCCATCACAACACACCCTGAGCCAGCAGACATGGAACTGTTCGTTGAGGGATGGAATGAGACAGTTCGAGGCTTCAACTGCAAATTCAGCGACCACACATGCTACCCATCTGAGATTGGATACAAGGTACTCGCACAATACGCTCCACAATTGGACAAATGCACCCACCTCGCACTAGAATTCGCCAACAGAGACGGCACGAGTCTCGGCGTTGATGCAAAACACAGGGAAGGATACCGGGATCTAGAATATTTCGTTCAGAACGGGTACGACGGCGAGTTCGGGGTCGGAGTCGTGCATGTTCACGACTTTTCGGGTCATGTCCCGTCTGGGTCAGGGAAGGAGGTTGGACGGAACATCCTAGAGTCGCCAGAACTCGTACGCGACCGACTACTCTACGCTGCAAAGGTCGTAGGGGACCCGGCAAAGATCTGGGCCAACCCAGACTGTGGACTGAGAACTAGAACATGGGACGTGACTTTCGCCAAACTCATCAGCACTGTCAAGGGCGCGGAACTCGCCAGGGAGGCTTCCAACTGAGACTCTCAGAAGCAGCCAGTAAACGTCCCGCCGTGACTGTCGAGCTAATTCCAGACCGTGTAATCCCAGCTCACATACCGATCCTGAAGGGCCGCATCGACGCTATCACTATTCCAGCTCTGAGAAACGGCGAAGGCGATCCCAGCTACCCTGCAGGATTCCGAGTTACTCCTCAGACGAGGAGTCTCGCCTCAGCCGTCATAGTCAGGAAGACAGGGGCAGAGGCTGTTCCCTCGCTAACATGCAGAGATTTTCGCCGATCAGACCTGGCCCTCGTCCCTCAGCTATTCAAGAAGGGCCTGGATAATTTCCTAGCTGTCTTTGGAGACCCCTATCCTGGCTATCGGATCGAAGATTATCATTTCAGAAAGACAGAAGATCTGATTCAGGGCGTCCTCTCCGCCTTCGAGGGTCAGCGCCCCTGTATCGGAGCAGTCACGAACCAGTACGCCAATGATCAGGAGAGAGAGACTGCAAGGACTCTACGCAAAGTGGACGCGGGAGCTGATTATCTACTCACGAATACGGCGTTTGACGATGATATCGTGCTCGAACATATCGATAGGCTTCGATCCCATGGTCTGAAGGCCCCAGTCTTCGTACAAGTATCCATCCCGTCAGGACTGAAGAATCTGCTATTCGTAAGCCGAAAGTTCGGCATCCCAGTTCCCGAAAAGGTCAGACAGACTCTCTCTCGGAACCCATTCGGGGGAGGAATCCAAGTCGCAGCTCAGGCCTATGCAGCCCTTCGGAACCAAGTGAATGGAATTCACTTCTCGTATCTCCACCGGAGTCACGACCCGATTCCTGCCTACACTCATCTGCTGGACGCGATTGAGACTGATGGGCAACTCACTATCTCAATCCGAACAGCTCTCAAGAGTTAGGCGACCGTAGCACTGTAAGGGACGTCTCCTCGAACCAGACTCTCTCTTCTGGATTGAAGGCAGAGGAAAGGTCGAGCTTCTAGGGCAATCGTTGCGCTAGACCTGTGTAGCATTGATGCGAGTTCACGAGTCTATTCCACAGCGAAAGCTCGGCCGCGTCGGTTAGTCCCGTAGCTTCCCACCCTCTCAGGCTACGCTGTGGATCGATTCTTTTTAGAGTCGAGGTCTTTGCTGGGGTTGCCCTAGTTCTTGGCAGCGATCTCTGTTTCTAGATAGCCTCTGTGATGGTTCGGTGGTTCTTTCGTGTCGATGTCCCATTCGACTAGGTATCGTAGACCGTCGCCTGTTCTATTCGTCGAGATTACCGTTCCGACTCTACGTTCGGTGACTCTGCTCGGCTTCTTGACCCATACCCGGTCACCAAGCTTGATTTTCTTGTTCACTCAATCACCTCCCTCCTAAACCTGCTTCCGAAATGGCCTTGGACTTCTTACCCATTCAGGTAAGATAAGGTGGAATATCTACCGCCCGGCCACTTAACCGCTTGCAGTACATTGTGGCACATTTGTGCCTGAAATGAGAGGGCTTTGCAATAAAACTCGAAACTTGCACGACATTGCCGGACACCACAAATCTTAATTAAAACTATTCCGGGGTCATAATACTCAATGGGCGCGGTGTTTCCCTCTAATCCCGGTAAAAAGACCGAAACGGTCTCCTATAGAATCCGCAGCGACCTCAGGCAAGCGCTGGAAGAGGAGGCGAAGAGGCTTGGCATCAACCCTAATGCACTAGTGTCTCAGATCCTAGGCCGACATGTGAGTTGGGGACGATATGTCGGCCAGCTGAAATTCATCCCTGTTAGCAAGGACTTTCTCAGGCTAATGTTCGAATCGTTCCCGCGTGAGAATCTTGAGAAGATCGCGAGAATGCTCGGGGAAGGCGCAGCCCATGAAGAACTCTTGTTCTTGTTCCAACGTATCACTCCTGGGACGATTCTGCAGTTCATAGATCTCTGGGCCAGCCACTTTGACGCATACGACCATCAATACGAGGCGGGAAAGCACATTTTCACTATCAAACACGATGTAAACCAGAACTTTTCCCACTTCACCAAAGAGTACGTTTCTTCGGTTCTTCAGAGCACCGTGGGAACGAACGTACAGTTCGAAGCCATGTCTCCTAACTCTGTCACTTTCATCTTCGAAAGCGCGATCGCTAACTGGGGCAGAACAAACGGTAACGGAAACGGCAACGGTCTCAATAGGAACCGAACGAACAACAACAAACACATGGCTATTACTCATTGACCGCTTGAGTTGTTGACGAACGACTTAACGTTGCGACCATCTTCAAGCCTAATTCTGGCTCTCGAGAACTTCAAACTTTTGTTGTTGAGTTCTACCATACATTGAATATCAAGATCGGCCGTGTACATGTCCTTATGGACTCTTGACGACTTTCAGGGTCCCGCCGCATACTATGCAACTCAGAGATTCTCGGTAGGTAAGGACGAGCTGTCCGCATTTTGCGCAGACCTTTGCCTGAATCTCAAGGTCTGCGTTCTTCGTGGGTAGCCGCGTGAGACAGCACTTCGACGAGTGGAATTTAGGATCGGCCGAACTTAGATGTTGAAGGCTCAACGATTGCAGATCGCGGTTACAGAAACGACCCTTAAACGCCAGACATCCACGTATAGAATTCTATATACTCCCGCCGAGGGGGCTATATTGTCGCAAAAAGTGAACTGGTTCATAAGTCGATGTCACGATCGTAACGGTGCATGACATTCCTGTCCGGAACGCGAACTCTCGTCAGTCTATGAGCATGCTGACCGAGATAGCTACCGGATACTATCGGCGTATTGGGCGCAAGTGGAGTCTTTGACGTAGTATGCTGTGAGAGACTTTGGCGAGCCACCGGGTTCCATGGTCAATGTAAAGTTGGTCGGTGTATTGATCTCATAGGATTGTACAATCAACGTTTCCTTGGGGCAGAAATTGCGTAAACCGGGATACCAAGGATTTGGACACGAAGAACTGTTGCACGGCATGCGGTTGATATTCAGAGAAGCTGAGCACGGTCCCCGAAAGCAGCCGCGCCTATTAGAACGACCGCCAGTTGGCCAAGCATATTCTTGCTCATCGGCCATCTCATGAATGGGAATATACACAACTGAAATAATAGGGAAATTCAACCTGGCAGACACAATACCGGTCACAGCGCTATATCTCGTGAAAGTTCAAATTCTGTGAGTCTCACGGACCGTTTATTGTCGCGGAAGTGTTTTCTGAGACGATCTTGACTTCGGAGAAGATAGGGTTCGCACTCCGACCTGGAGTATTCTCCCCCCAAGAGATTAGAGAGACAGCAGTTGCTCTGGAGACAAGTAGTAGAATCTCTTCCATTTTCGTTCCCGATATGCGGATTGGGTATGAATCCCTAGAAATTGCATCATCAATTCTGACTCTAACGACGAGGGTGGTTGCGGGAAGCGGTGTCATACGTTTGCTGGAGCATGATCCATTGCTGTTGACTCGAAGGATCCTGACGCTCCAAGCACTCTCCTCCAACCGCTTAATCTTAGGAGTTGGAACCGGGTCTCCAGGACCCCGGCCTGGCAAGACAGTAAGCTCCATGCTTCAACGACTCGATGAACTCAAGAAGACGTCTCAGAGATTTCCTCAAGGAGTCAATCCACCAATAGTCTACGTTGCGGCCCTCAGACTCGGAATCGCAAAGCGTGCTGCTGGCAAAGCAGACGGTCTCCTCCTCAATTTCTGCTCTCCCGAACACGCTGCTAAGATAGTAGCGGGCGTAATGTCTGAGAGAGACCCGGGAATCGATCTTGCGTGTTATCTGAAGATCTTCTATTCCTCTCAGGGTGATGAGTCAGCTCAGCGGCTGATGCTGCAGGAGTTTCTGAACTACGACTCTACTCCTCAGTACCACGAGTTGTTCGAGCAAGACGGGACCGCGAACGCGATTTCGCTATTCAGGTCGAACGAAGAATGGAAGAATGGTTTCCTCGACGTACCAAAAGAATTGCTGAGAGTTAGTTTGGCCAATCCTCGGAGCGATGAGCTAGCTCGTTACGTGAATACTTTCAGGCAAGCAGGAGTGACTCTTCCAATAATCTACCCATATTTTCCAAGCGGTGAAGAGTCAAAGTTCAAGGTTGAAACGGTGAATGCGATACTGAAATCATTATGAGCTTGGAGACGACAGTCTTCACAGATTAGCCGAATCAAAATTTCAAATCAAATATAGCTCGGAATCGGGACTTCAACGAAAACCGGGCTTGGAGATCCAGCTTTCTTGGTAGAGATTAGCCAGAACGAGGCCAGAGTTCTCAAGACTCTTGTCGATTCTGGTGGAAAAACGAATATCGAAGATCTCACGAAGAAATCTGGTCTGGCCGATTCAGCGGTCGCACGCGCCGTTCTGAATCTATCCGAGAATCAGTTTGTCAAGGAGCGTGTTAAGAAAAAGACCGAACTCAACCTGACGGATGAAGGTCGAACCTTCGCCAGGGTCGGACTTCCAGAGCGAATAATCCTTTTCGAAGTCAAGAATCGCGGTGGACGTCTGAGCCTGAACGAGGCTCTTCAGCATTCGAAGTTGGCCGAGAAGTACGGTTCGATAGCGACCGGATGGATTAGTCGGAAGAAATGGGGGACTATTGAGAAGTCTGGATCGGATCTTGTCATTGTGGCGCGGAGTGAGGCGCCGGTAGACGATGACGAAGAAGTTCTCGCCCGCTTGAAGAAAGACATTCTGATTCTTGAGGAACTACCACCAAGTCTAGCGGAGGCTGCACTACGTCTGACGAAGAGGAACCTTGTCGAGTCTAGGGCGAGGAATGATCGCGAAGTTGAGATTACAGAAGCAGGACGAAACGTCGCAACAACCGCCACATCCCAGCCGGAAGTGAGTTCCCTGACGGGGGACATGATTGTCTCGGGTGAGTGGGATAAGGTCAAGCTTCGGAGCTACAATGTATCGTCGGCTGTTCCGCGGACCTTTCCTGGCAAGTATCATCCTTACTTGCGGTTCTTGCGGATGGTGAAGAGGAAGCTCGTCGCTCTAGGGTTCAGAGAGGTGTTGGGTCCTCTGGTCGAGACAGCGTTCATCAACTGTGACTGTCTCTACATGCCTCAGGATCATCCGGCGCGGGAGATTCATGATCTATACTATCTGAAGGACCCATCGAGGGCTAGTCTCGAAGAATATGGTAGCGTTGTGGATAGAGTAGCGCAGACCCATGAGAACGGCTGGAAGACAGGGTCCACTGGATGGCGCTACAAGTTTTCGAGAGACGAAGCGTCGAAACTGATACTCCGAAGCCACGGGACGGCACTCAGTGTAAGAACTATGCTGTCGAAGGATCTTCAGATCCCGGGCAAATACTTCGCCATCGCGAGATGCTTTCGCCCGGACATGCTCGACAAGACCCACCTTACTGAATTCAACCAGGCCGAGGGCATCGTCCTAGATCCCAGCCTGAACTTGCGGAACCTTCTAGGCATCCTAGAGATGTTCGCTAAGGAGGTGGCCGGGGCGGACAAGGTCCGGTTCAAGCCTGACTATTTTCCGTTCACAGAGCCAAGCGTCGAGTTGCAAGCGTACCGGGAGGGCTTTGGCTGGATGGAGTTCGGAGGAAGCGGAATATTCCGACCGGAAGTCACAGAGCCGCTTGGTGTGAAGGTTCCTGTCCTTGCGTGGGGTCTGGGGATAGACCGACTGTACATGATGAGCAGGAAGATTCAGGATATTCGTCAGCTGTTCACGTCGAACCTGGAATGGATTAGGGAACAGACGGTGGGCTAGAAACGCCGAGCTTACAATTCTCCCTCGTCGACCTTGAAGGACTGCTAAACAAGACTCTTCCCCGGGACAGGGAAGGGCTCAACGAGATCTTTGCGTTCGTGAAGGGTGATGTTGAATCTCTTGAAGGAGACGCAGTCTCGATTGAAGTCAAGGATAGCAACCGACCGGACATTTGGTCTGTTGAAGGAATCGCCCGGGTCCTTAGAACCACTTTTGGGACTGGTCGAACAAAAGAGATCAGAGTGGTCGGTAAGTCAGGTCTGAACGTTGTCATTGACAAGCGTCTCAAGCAGATTCGTCCTTTCATTTCTACCGCGATCGTCAAGGGTCTACAACCCACCGACAACGCGCTGAAGAGCTGGATCAGTCTTCAGGAGAAGCTCGACCAGACGTATGGCAGGAAGAGGAAGAAGGCTTCGATAGGATTCTATCAAGCCGACTTGATACAATCCCCACTCTCCTACACAGTAGGAAATCCAGACATAATCACTTTCGCACCATTAGACTACGAGAAGAAACAGACTCTTCGAGAAATAGTGGAGACCCACCCCAAGGGATCAGAATATGGAGAAATAATTTCCCAGTTCGATGCATGGCCAGTACTGGTCGATGGGGCAGACAATGTTCTATCTCTACCACCGGTTATCAATTCCAATGATCTCGGCAGGATTACTACGGAGACAAGCAACATTCTCGTCGAGGTTACAGGGACGAATTCTGAGACAGTTCATAATACTCTGAAGATCGTGGTTTCCGGTCTTGCAGAAAGAGGAGGAAGAATCTACAGCTGCCTTGAAAAGTACGACTATGGCACTCCGCGCAGAGTAATTACTCCGAACCTAAGTCCGGCAGTCGCGACCCTTCGTCTGTCGTACATCAACAAGCTTCTAGGTACGTCGCTTGGATTGAAAGAAGCTTCGCGACTTGCCGAGAAGGCCGCATACAGGGTCCCAATAGCAAGGGGCGACACTATTCACCTGGAGATTCCTTGCTATCGCACTGACATAATGCACCCTGTAGACATAGTGGAAGATATTGCGATTGCGATGGACATTAACAAGCTGAAGCCTGAATGGCCAACGATATGGACCGTGGGAAACCTCGCAAGAGAAACAGACGAGACCGAGAGCGTGGCGGAGATCATGATTGGACTAGGCTTTCAGGAGGTTCTGACTTTCGCATTGACTTCGCCGCTAGTCGTTTCAAACAACGCTATGTCAGGCAAGGACAACCCTGTTGAGCTCTTGAATCCGAGAATGACGACCCATACCGTGCTGAGGAACTGGCTTCTGCCCAGCATTCTAGAGATTCTCTCTCACAATACGCACGTTGACTATCCCCAGAGAATCTTCGAAATTGCACCCTGCATCAGTCGCGGAGAGAATCAAGCGCGACCAATCCAAGAAACCCGAAAACTGGCCGCGGTAACCATCCACGCCACTGCCGGATTCACTGAGATTCGATCATCCCTCGATGCACTGGCAGAAAACGAAGGTCTATCACTCCAGATCAGAGACAAAGAGCATCCCAGTTTCTTGCCGGGACGCTGTGGAGCAATAGTGTCCAATGATGGGAGAGAGGTGGGAGTAATAGGCGAAGTAAACCCGCGAGTTATCAAATCCTGGGGGTTAAACCTCCCCGCGGCAGCATTCGAAATAGAACTGCCCGCATTGT
>Ga0210405_10004873_pt1 | contig 12467 bp, 7 predicted proteins | sample IncBWH11MmetaG_FD_155492 | JGI IMG/M metagenome (GOLD analysis project Ga0210405, IMG submission 155492) | Forest soil microbial communities from Barre Woods Harvard Forest LTER site, Petersham, Massachusetts, United States - Inc-BW-H-11-M | ecosystem: Environmental > Terrestrial > Soil >... | reverse complement strand
AGGCGCAGGGAAAAGGGCGAACGATTGGCGGCCTTAGCGGCGAAATGAGTTCCAAGAGTCCTGAATGCGGCGCAACGTTGCCAAACCTTGAGCGCCCGCCAAACGCCGAACGCCGAACGTTGAACGGGTCTCATGCCTGCGGCCATTGACGTTCGACGTGGTTCGTAGTTTACTACGTGAACGCAGGGGAGCCTCTGGCTGAGAACTCCGGATTTTCCGGAGGACCCTTTGAACCTGAAACGGCTAATACCGTCGAAGGGAGCAACCTCCAGAGTGGTCCTGCAGAGCAATCGCCATGACCACGAATGATTCATTTTACCCAAACAGCCGTCGGATTTACGTTCCAGGCAAGATCCATCCCGAGTTGCGAGTAAGTTTGCGGGAGATTTCTCAGTCCCCCACTCGGCTGCCGGACGGCAAGACTGAAGAAAATTCAAACGTCAGCGTTTACGACACGAGCGGACCGTGGGGCGACCCCTCGTTTCGCGGGGATGTCGGTGAAGGCTTACCGCCGCTGAGGCGTGCCTGGATTCTGGGTCGGGCAGATGTGGAGGAATACGATGGGCGCCGGACGCTTCCAGTGGACGACGGGTACCTGAGCGAAGTTCATATCGAGAGCGCCATGCGCAACGGACGGCGCGGACAACTGGAGCTTTTCCCCGGTCTGAAGCGTGCAACCCTCCGCGGCGCGGGAGGACATCCGGTAACTCAGCTCTGGTATGCGCGCCAAGGCATCATTACGCCAGAAATGGAATATATTGCGATCCGGGAAAACCTGGGCAACGAGGAGCAGCGAGGTGGAACCGGGGTAATTGGAAATCGGTACAAGGGGATTCCGGAGTACATCACTGCGGAGTTTGTACGAGAAGAGGTGGCACGCGGCCGGGCGATTATTCCGGCGAATGTCAATCATCCGGAACTGGAGCCAATGATCATTGGCCGCAATTTCCTGGTAAAGATCAACGCAAACATCGGAAATTCGGCGGTCGCATCGAGCATTGAGGAAGAGGTGGAGAAGATGCGCTGGGCTACGAAGTGGGGCGCAGACACCGTGATGGATCTGTCGACTGGAAAGAACATTCATGCGACAAGAGAATGGATCATTCGTAACAGTCCGGTACCGATTGGAACGGTGCCGATTTATCAAGCGCTAGAGAAAGTCGGGGGTCGCGCGGAGGAACTGACCTGGGAAATCTATCGCGATACGCTAGTCGAACAGGCTGAACAGGGTGTCGATTATTTCACTGTCCACGCGGGCGTATTGTTACGCTTCATCCCGATGACGGCAAAGAGGAAAACCGGGATCGTGTCTCGAGGCGGATCGATTCTCGCGAAGTGGTGTCTGGCGCATCATCAAGAGAACTTCTTGTATACGCACTGGGACGAGATTTGCGAAATCATGGCGGCGTACGACGTGAGTTTCTCAATCGGTGACGGGCTGCGGCCGGGTTCGATCGCCGATGCGAACGACGAAGCCCAGTTCGCGGAATTATGGGCTCAAGGCGACCTAACGAAGCGAGCCTGGGAACGCGGCGTTCAGGTGATGAACGAGGGGCCAGGTCATGTCCCTATGCACATGATTCAGGAGAATATGGAGAAACAGTTGGCATGGTGCCATGAAGCTCCGTTTTATACGCTCGGGCCATTAACGACAGACATCGCCCCCGGTTACGATCATCTGACGAGCGCAATTGGAGCCGCGATGATCGGATGGTATGGGACCGCGATGTTGTGTTACGTTACGCCGAAAGAGCACCTGGGATTGCCAAACCGGGAAGACGTAAAGCAGGGCGTGATAGCGTATAAGATTGCAGCTCACGCCGCTGACCTGGCCAAGGGACATCCGAACGCGCAAATCCGCGACGACGCACTAAGCAAAGCGCGCTTTGAGTTTCGTTGGGAGGACCAATTTAATCTGAGCCTTGATCCGGAGACGGCACGGTCGTTTCACGATGAAACGCTGCCACAGGACGGAGCAAAAACGGCACATTTTTGTTCCATGTGCGGCCCTCATTTCTGTTCGATGAAGATCACCGAAGACGTGCGTAAATACGCGGAAGAACAGGGACTCAATGGCTCCGAATCAATCGAGATTGGGATGCGGGAGAAGGCGGAAGAGTTTGTAAGGAGCGGCGGAGAGATTTATCGGTAAGGCTCCAACTTTGTTCTGGTGTTCCGGGTCGCGGTGTGCCTCGCGCCAATGCTCTCGCCGACACACCGGATGTTGTTGCAGGTGGCTCCAGTTCGCCCGCTGATATGAGAGGACCAGGCGTTGCAGCCGCTGACCCTGCGCAGGTTGCGCCGGATCAGGTAAATAAAAAAAGTTCCGGCGGCGGTCCCTTTGCCACCGGAACTTCTTCGCTTTTACCTTCGAAAACCTAAGCTAACTAATACAAATCAGCGGAAAGACGAGCGCCGGCTGCGAAGAATGCACATCCCAACGAGGGCTGTGGATCCGAGGGCCAGCAAACCAAGTAGAGAAGGTTCCGGCACAACCAGCGGGGCGCCGACGAATCCCACCGTGTTTCCATTCTGCAAGGCGAAGCCAACAATTTGACCGAAATTGTTAATGCCGTTGACCGTGGTCTGAGTCGCCCCGGGGTCATTGAGGGCCGTGAATACTCCGCCACTATAGATAAATCCATGCGGGTTGCCCATGGCATCATTGTAAAAGCCGACCACCTGCCCCAGATTGTTCAAGCCCAAAGCTTCCGTTACCGACGCCCCCGGGAACGAGAGTGTAGTTCGTATACCGCCACTCAACACGAACCCGTCGTCGCCGGTTGCGGTCGCAAAGAACCCGGTGACCTGCCCTTTGTCGTTAATATCCGTTGCTTGACCTGATCCCGGGAGATTGAGCAGCGTAAATTGACCGCCCGGTGGGAGGAAAGGGTTGAAAACAAATGCAGTTTGGTTACCGCTGGGTGCCTGGAAATATCCCGCCGCCTGACCCGTGTTATTCAAGCCCAAAACCTGATCAAACGTGGTGCCACTGAAATCGACCGTCGAGAAACTGCCGCCGATGTTGAGGAAACCGTGGTTGGTTCCCATGCTGTCGATATAGAATCCCGAAGTGTTACCGAGATTGTTGATCCCGGTGACCTGGGTTTGCATCGAGCCCGGAAAATTCTCTGCAGTGAAGAGATTCGGTGAGCCCAGCATCAGGGTGAATCCCTGGTTGGTGGCTTGCCCGTGATAACCGGCGATTATGTCGGCATCATTGATCCCCAACAATTGGGTGAATGTGTCGCCCGGGAAGGAAATATCCTCGAACACATACTGCTGAGCGCGGGCTGACCCCGGAAACAGCAGGAAGCCTACCGCGAGGGCAAGCCAGATTTTGCTGAGCGCCTTGAACGCATCGCCGTAGGGCTCGTTGCAGCGTCCGCAGCAGCTTCTCGTCGACTTTTCCATGGTACGGGAATTTAGTTCTTGATGGTTCATCCTTGTTTTCCTAGTTTTGATTTTTTTCGAGAGTCGCATTTATAACAATTGCGAATATCGATCATAACCAGCTTGGCTTTTGACTGACTCGAAAAACACCGTCTCGCCACCCCATCGTGGCGTGTTAGGCTACCAGAAAGACGAAGCGTTTCGAGCAACAAAATCGCCATAATTCAGTCATAATGCCCATAATTTGTCAATATTACTGTAAATTATTTTCGCTCAGCCTCTCTTCGCCTGTTCGCTCGGGTCTGCGCAGCTCGTTGATGCGTAGAGAAAGAACGCTCAAATCGAGGGCAGTCGGCTCCGGCCCCGCGCAAATCGGAGTGGCTTCTTGATTGTATTACGCGGGCCTATCGGATATGACCCATAGTTCTTGTCTGAAATTCCCTCAAAAAAAAAGGGAGTTGGTAGCATGACCCAACGGCAACGCGAAGCTCTGGTAGATCTTCTCCTCCTAGGTATGTTCGCCGATCGCAACCTGAAGGTGAGTGAAGACCAAAAAATTTTATCGCTGATTCAGGAAATCGGCTGGCAATCGTATCAGGCGCCGGAATTGTATTTTCAATCGGCGATCGCAAAGGTGCGTGACGCGTCCGAAACAGACGAAGGGACCCGTTACCGGCTCCACAAGATTAGTGAAGCATTAGGAGACACCAAGACCCGGGCTCTGGCTCTGGATCATTTGGCCAAGTTCCTGGCACTGGACGGGGCGGTCGACTTGGACGAGGCAAATTTTCTGAATGCCGCGAAAACTGAATTCGGAATCGTTGACTAAAAAGTCAATCGGTAGCTTCAGTTTTTAGAACTATGCGGCGCGCAAACCGATCGTTACTCTGACGTCGCAGAATGACAAACGTGTTGTTGTCGCCGTACATGGCCCAAGGACCACCGGTGGGCACCTCGCGGAACTCGACGAACTTCCAATCACAGGCATCTTTGTTGCCAAGGCCCAAGTAATCTCGGACGGCGGGAGATACATCTAAGCCCGCGCCTTGATTCAGATTCGGTCTTGGGCGTTCGTTACCAAAGACATATTGCCAGTGGTCGGTACGGAAGGGTCCACAATCTTCCCACTGAGCGTAACAAACTCTATTTCCGTGTCGGATTGCAATCCATCTGCCTTTGAGAACGGTCTGCCCATCGCGAACAAAGGCCTGCTTAAACCAAGGGATCACCTGGCTCGCTTCGTATTTGGTGTGACCGCCTTCGACATCGTTGTAGGGAAGAGCGACGTAGAAAGGATTCTGGCGAGGCACGAAGTTAATTGGAATAAAATTTCTGCGGGATCCAGGGTCGGGGGTATCGTAGCCGCCATAGCTGTAATACCAGGACCTATCCCAGGAGCTGCGATCATTGGGCACCGGGTTATTGCCGCTCGGGCGTTCGCCGATCCAGAAGATCGTCGTGATAATGCCAGCCTTCCAAGGATACCGTCCAGGTCCTCCGCTCAGGGCTGCGCCCCGGCCCATCAACGAAGGTCCAGTCAGGTAACGAGGGCCGTCACCAGTGAAGACGGTCTTCGTCGGTGACATGATCACTTTTGGTTCGATTTTGAGAAGCGCATTTTCGCGGAGTTTCATCGCGTACTTGGCAAAGTCGGTACTACTTTCGTACTGAGACTGCGCCAAAGTCTTTCCGCCGATCATCGTAAACACGCACACCGAAAAAATAAGTGACAACCTCATGGCAAATTGAATTGCTTTTCTACGGGCAATGTAGTCAACAGAGCAAGCGCTTTCTGCATTTTAGACAACAAATTGTTCAATTTTTCGACAAAATCGGGTATCAAGGGCGCTTTTTACGAAAACTTGCGACAAAATTTAGCCTGCATTGCTGACAAATCCTTGGAAGAAGTCAGGAGTTGCAGGAGTTCAGGAGTTGCAGAATGAGACGGCGGCTTTCCGGTCTGTGGACGGTGACTAGTCGACCTCCAAGCGATAAAGATTTCGACTCGCTAGCAGTCGACTCGAAGCCAGTATCTGTTCCCGTCACGGATATTTGCATCCTGAACTCCTGCAACTCCTGACTTCTTCTGAGGATTTGTGCACCCTGTTTCCTTCCCAATTAGAGCCAATCTTCCTTCCGAACCGGTTTGGAGGGGCGTTGCTTGCAACGCCCAGGGAGCTCTAGTAGCGCCTGAGGATAGTGTCTTTGAGGAAGCGCAGGTCATCCGTCGCCGGATAATCAAGCGTGAAATGGAGGCCTCGGCTTTCGTTTCGCGCGAGCGCGCTATCGACGATCAAGCTGGCGACGGTACAAAGATTCCGCAGTTCGAGAAGGTCGGTGGTGAGCTTGAAATCCCAATAAAATTCCTGGATTTCGCGCTGTAGATTGCGCAGCCGCGTACTGGCCCGCTGCAATCTTTTATTCGTGCGAACGATTCCGACGTAGTCCCACATTAAGCGGCGGATTTCGTCCCAATTGTGATAAATGACAACGACCTCATCGACATCTTGGGCGTAACCGGGGCGCCATTCGGGGAGATTAAACGCCTGATGATACTTCGCGTACTTGGGCTTCAAGAGTGCGAGTGAACAACGCGCAGCCAAGACCAGCGCCTCAAGTAGCGAATTGCTCGCCAGTCGATTTGCTCCATGCAATCCGGTGCATGCTACCTCGCCGACCGCAAAAAGGCCCCGGAGCGTCGTCGCCCCTTCCAGGTCGGTCTTTACTCCGCCGCATTGATAGTGGGCCGCAGGAACGATGGGGATCGGCTGCCGGGTCATGTCGATTCCAAGGCTCGTACACGTTTCGAAAATGTTCGGAAATCGATCTCTCAAGAACGCCGCGGGCTTATGCGTAATATCGATGTACATGCATTTGGCGCCGGTCCGCTTCATCTCTGCGTCGATTGCGCGCGCGACGATGTCGCGTGGCGCCAGGGCGGCAAGTTTGTGATATTTCGACATGAACTCGCGCCCGGAAGCATCGACCAGTTTGCCGCCCTCTCCCCTCACCGCCTCGCTAATCAGGAACGACTTCACTTCGGGATGAAACAGGCATGTCGGATGGAACTGAATAAATTCCATGTTGGCCACTGCTGCCCCGGCGCGCCAAGCCATGGCAACTCCATCGCCGGTCGCGATACCAGGGTTCGTGGTGTAGAGATAAACCTTTCCGCAGCCGCCGGTGGCGAGAATGACGCGATCGCTCCGAATCGTTTCGATCATCCCGAAAGCGTCATTGAGAACATAGACGCCAATGACGCGATCCTCAGTTGTGTAGCCGAGTTTACCTGTGGTGATCAGGTCAACGGCCATATGATTGTCGAGAATTTGGATGTTGCGTTCCTGGAGAGCCGCATCAAGCAAACGCTGCTCGATCTCGCGGCCTGTCGTATCATGATAGTGGAGGACACGTCTCTTGGAGTGCCCGCCTTCCTTACCCAGATCCAGCTCCTTTTGGCCGCCCTCCAGCATTCGTTCGTCGAAATGGACTCCAATCCGCATGAGTTCCCGGACAGCGCCGGGCCCTTCGGTGATGATCGTCCGCACGGCTTCTTGATCGCAAAGACCGGCACCAGCGATCAAGGTGTCCTTGATATGAAGGTCGAACGAGTCCTCGGCGCTCGTGACGCAGGCGACCCCGCCTTGGGCCCAAGCGGTGTTTGAATCGGCCGCCTGACGTTTGGTCACAATCGCGACAGAGCCATGTTCAGCGAGCTTCAGAGACAGGCTCAGACCTGCGACGCCGCTGCCGATAACAACAAAGTCAAACTCGCTCATTTAGTTCGCCCGACCTCGGATTGTCCAGAAGTCTCAAGATGCCGCGCATCGGGATAGCAACCCACTTCGGCCGATTGTTGAGTTCATAGCGAAGCTCATAGAGGGCCTTGAGAATCAAGAAACTTCGTAGCAGAAGCCTAAGGTCATCTTGATCCTTCGGGATGAAAACGGCGCTGCCAGCTTTTTCCAGGTAGGCTGCCAGGAACACCTGGCTGGCTCGCATCGACCAGAGGTCCGCGTAGGCTTCAAGCGTAGTCTGGTCAACCGGCCGGATGGTCCTGGACTCCAGCAGTTCGTGATGGGCGGCGTAGTTAAATGAGCGTAACATGCCGGCAACATCGATCAGTGCGCTACGTTTCAAGCGACGTTCACCAATTGGCCGTGCCGGTTCTCCTTCGAAGTCGAGGATCACGAAGTCTTTGCCGGTGAATAGAAGCTGACCCAAATGGTAATCTCCGTGAATGCGAATCTTCTTGGTGTCGATCGGGTCGCGAAGGAGGTAATCGTGACAATTCCCCAACTCTTCTGCGCGCAAAAGGATATTCTCCGCTAAACTTCTTGGATACTCTTCCAGAACGCTCATACACCGGGTAAGAAGGGCCAAGGTTTGCTTCGTTTCACTTCGAATCGACTGGAAAATTGAGCGCTGGTGCTGGAGCGAGAATGGCTCGGGCGCGAAATCGGGCGATTCGGTATCCTGGGCTAAAGCTACATGCATCTCCGCGGTTCGTTCCCCTAGGAGGCGAACCGTGTCGAGGTGGACCCCTTCAATGATGCTCAGGAATGGCTCCGGAACTTCCTGCCAAAGACCAATCGACGGTGGCTGTGGCAGCTGAGGTTCGGCCAAAACCCGATCGAAGTATCGACTGACGGCACCGAGCGTATGAGACCACCCATTCTGTTCGCTTGGCGTAAACGCCTGAATCATGACGAGGGAGGCCGGGTCCTGACCGGGCACGACGTACTGAATATCGCCGAGATAGGTAGGTACATGTTGGAAGCCGCACTTGTCACTCAATTGCTTGGTTAATTCCAGATCCGGATTTATCCCTTCCTCGAGCTTCCTGAATAGTTTCAGGTAGATCTTGTCATCGTAAATGACGGAGCTATTGCTCTGTTCCACCTTTAAAATTCGGGATGTTTGTGGCAGGCCATCCTTAAGGGCCTCTGCCAGAAGCGTCGATTTGGTGGAAACCAGCCGTCCCAGCCTGCCGGTCAGCGTACGACCCTCCGCCACTATATCCAGCAAGGCGCGCTGAAAAGCTTGCGAACTGGTGGCGTCAACCATCAGATCGCCGTCTTGACCGATTCGAGCGATGACCATGGCCGGATACTCAACTTCGATCGTGCGAGCTTCCTCACCGGAGACGACGCGAACAGGCAAAGCATACAAATCTCGAGGACCCTCGGCATAGTTAAAACCGATAATCAGGAGATGACCGAGGCCCTCGCCCGGAAAATTGACGAGGTCGAGCAAGGCCACGCTCAAAACCGGACGCGCTTTGCTTCTGAACCAGCGGCAATTCCTAATGTATTTTGCCAGATCGCGATCGACAAAACGGGATCCGGTCGCGGAAAACCACCAGGCAGGGTCGCCGCTGAAATTTGTGAAGGGCAAAGCCCGCTCGCCATCGGCGACGCCTGTCACTTCCGGCGGCGTAAGGAGGAGCCAATATGAGGTATGAGCCCCAAGGGTGATGGGATAGAGGCCGTCTCGGATTACTGGGAATCGAGCATGACCGAAGGTGTCTTCGGGCATCCACCCAATCCAATTTTGGAGATCCAGATCGACCGCTTGCGAAAACCGCGACAGGTTGACGACGACCAGGACGGTTTGTTTGTCGTAATTGCGTGTAAAGGCGAGCACTTTATGGTTGGACGGCGTAAGCAACTGAAAATCCCCGTGACCGAAAGCCGGGAAACGTTTGCGAATAGCGATTACTCGACGCATCCACCATAGGAAGGAGGACAAATTCGTTTCCTGAACCTCCACATTGATTGTCTCATAGTGGAATTCGGGATCGATATTAACCGGTAAAAAGAGCGAATGAGGATGAGCGCGGGAAAAACCCGCGTTTTTGTCGGCGCTCCACTGCATGGGGGTGCGTACACCGTTGCGGTCGCCAAGATAAATGTTATCGCCCATACCAATCTCGTCCCCGTAATAGAGAATTGGGCTTCCTGGTAACGAGAACAGCAACGAATGAATCAACTCCAACTTCCTGCGATTATTACCTAACAGAGGAGCCAGTCGCCTGCGAATTCCGAGATTGATTCGCGCACGAGAATCTCGAGCATAGACCCGGTACATGTAGTCGCGCTCTTCCTCGGTGACCATCTCGAGAGTTAGCTCATCATGGTTGCGCAGGAAGATAGCCCACTGACAATTATCGGGAATGGCCGGAGTTTGTTCGAGTATGTCGACGATGGGATAACGGTCCTCCATATGAAGTGCCATGAACATCCGCGGCATCAGAGGGAAATGGAATGCCATATGGCATTCGTTTCCTTTGCCGAAATAGGCCACCGCGTCCTCGGGCCATTGATTCGCCTCCGCCAAAAGCATTCGGTCACTGTATTTTGAGTCGATGCGTGCTCGCAATTCCTGCAAGATTCGATGGGCCTCCGGCAGTTTCTCGCAGCTGGTTCCTTCCCTTTCGATAAGGTAGGGGACCGCATCAAGCCGTAGACCGTCGACACCGAGATCGAGCCAGAAATCGAGGATTTTGTACGACGCGGCTTTGACCTCCGGATTGTCGTAGTTGAGATCGGGCTGATGAGAAAAGAACCGGTGCCAGAAATAGGCTTCGGCAATCGGATCGTAGGTCCAATTGCTTACCTCGTAATCTTTGAAGATTATCCGCGCTTCCTTATATTTCTTGGGATCATGGGACCACACATAGTAATCGCGCCACGGGTCTCCAGGCGCCGCTCGGCGAGATTTTTGAAACCAGATATGCTGATCGCTCGTGTGGTTCAATACGAGCTCGGTGATCACGCGCAGGCCATTTTCGTGGGCAGCATCCAAAAAGCTCTTAAAATCATCCAACGTCCCATAGGAAGGGTTTACGGTGAAATAATCGGCGATATCGTATCCATCGTCCTTGAGGGGTGACGGGTAGAACGGTAAAAGCCAAATCGCGGTAACACCAAGGTTTTTCAGGTAGTCCAGCTTGCTCAGCAGCCCCTGAAAATCTCCGATGCCATCATTATTCGCATCGCAAAAGGTCTTGATGTGCAATTGATAAATAATGGCTTCCTTGAACCAGAGCGGTGTCGGAGGCTTAACGACTTCAGGGGTCTGGGCCTCGGTTGTTTGAATTTGCATAGGGGAAGTTAGGTTTGAAGTTCGGGGTTTACAGTTCAGCGTTCAGCGTTCGGCGTTTGGCGTTCAGCGTTCGGCGTTCGGAGTTTACCGTTTGGCGTTTGGCGTTTGGCGTTCATTGGCATAGAAGCTTCGATAAAGTTGCGGTCGGTCAAAACTTGGTGGACGCTGCCGCCGGAAGTTAAACTATAAACTCCCAACTCCTAACCAGGAATCTCAAATATTGAACATTCATCAAGGGAACAACCCGCGATCCTGACGAGCCTTGACTACCCGTTCGACTCCGATAGCAAGAGCAGCCAGACGATGAGGGATTTTTTCCTCTTTAGCTCGCCTGATCACAGCGCTAAAGGATTGCTCCATGACCCGAAACAGGCGATCGGCCACCTCCGTCTCGTTCCAGAAGAAGCTTTGGAGACTCTGCACCCATTCAAAGTAGGAGACAATCACTCCACCCGCGTTGCAGAGGATGTCCGGTATGACAAAGATCTCGCGCCAACGTTCGAACAAGATCTTATCGGCGTCGACGGTGGTCGGTCCATTCGCGCCCTCCGCCAGAATCCTGCACCGAATTTTCCCGGCGTTCCCTGCATGAATTACTCCACTGACGGCCGCCGGTACCAGGACGTCGCAAGGCAAGGTCAGGAGATCGTCGGATGGGATAAACTCAGCGCCGGGGAACCCTGCCAGATCTCCGTGATGCAGAGCATATTTTTCGGCGGCGCGTACATCGATCCCCTGTTCGTGGTGGTAGGCGCCTGAAACGTCGCCAATGCCGATAATTTTCATCCCATTCTTGTAGGCCAGGCCGTGAGCGGCAACCCCTCCGACGTTACCAAAACCTAGTATTACGGCAGTCCCGCCGTTTAGTTTCATTTTCAGGACGTGCGCCGCGCGTTCGACGAGATAAACGAGCCCGCGTCCGGTCGATTCCCTGCGTCCGTAGGTTCCTCCGACGCTGACTGGTTTGCCGGTCACGATTTCTGGAACGGAGTGCCCTATGTAAGCTGAGTAAGTGTCCATGAACCAAGCCATCACTGCCTCATTGGTCCCCATGTCAGGTCCCATGATGTCAGTGCGCGGACCGATAAAAGGGATCAATTCCTGAATATAGCGCCTGGACAATCGCTCGAGTTCGCCTGCCGAAAGCTTCCGCGGGTCGACGTAGACGCCGCCTTTCGCGCCTCCGTAAGGCAAGCCGGCCAGCGCGCACTTCCAACTCATCCACATCGCCAACGCGGCCACCTCACCGATCGTTACCGTGGGGCCGAATCGCGTACCTCCTTTGGTCGGACCCATTGACAGCGTGTGCTGGACCCTGTAGCCCTGGAAAACCTGCGTCGAGCCATCATCCATGCGAACCGGGACCGTCACGGCGATCGATCGTTTCGGATACATTAAACGTTCGCGCAAATCTTTTGGAATCTGCAGGTGATCTGCGATCAATCTGAATTGATCGCACGCCATTTGAAAGGTTGGATCAGAGTAAATGTGCTGCATCGCTTGTTGGGGAGCCACAGTGAGCGCGGCTTTTTTATCTGGGTTACGCCATTCGTCGACGGTTATAAAAAGGGAAGTTTTACGATGTCTTGCATTTCCCGGATACGCAAGGCGAACGTGGGCGGCAGATAGTGGCTGGCAGATAGTGGCTGGCAGATAGTGGCTGGTGGTTAGTGGCTAGTGGCTAGACAGGGACGCGCCTCCTGCGCGATCTGGGCATGTGTGTGGTAGGGACGCGCTCCTGCGCGATCCGGGCTCGCACGTTCAATAGAGATGGAAATGGCCCTTTCCGGCTGCTTTTGTCGTTATGCTGTTAATTGAACGTGCATGCCCGGATCGCGCAGGAGCGCGTCCTGGAGCGCGTCCCTACCACCTGCGATGCGGATCGCGTCCGAGCCCAAATCGCGCAGGAGCGCGTCACTGCGCCTCCGTTACCAGCCACCAGCCACTAGCCACCACCCCGCCACTAG
>Ga0210405_10004870_pt1 | contig 12475 bp, 14 predicted proteins | sample IncBWH11MmetaG_FD_155492 | JGI IMG/M metagenome (GOLD analysis project Ga0210405, IMG submission 155492) | Forest soil microbial communities from Barre Woods Harvard Forest LTER site, Petersham, Massachusetts, United States - Inc-BW-H-11-M | ecosystem: Environmental > Terrestrial > Soil >... | reverse complement strand
GACGGGCACGATCTGTCACTCGGCGCCCGATGGCTCAGCCGATGGCACTGCTCTGTTTTGGTGGAACGCTAAGCAGCAACTACCAATGGCGCACCCGCCCGACGTCAACGTGCACGAAGTCCGAGCTACGATAGTATCCCACTCCTCCACGATGCAGGCGCAGGGCTGCATCACGCAGTTCCGAGGTCGGAATCCCAGGTAGGCGAATGTCGATCGCTTCGGCCTGCATATGCAGGCTGTGCCGCGCCACGCCGGTATGCGGGTTGCGCGTGCGCAGGAATTCGTTGCTCCAGGGCGTACGGTAACCGCAAATCACATCGATTTCACCACCGGAATCGCCGAGCGACGCGGTCAGGTCATGGAGAAGGTCGAAGAGGCGAGGATCGAAACGGCGCACGTCTCCGGTTCGGTGGTCGCGTAGATAGTGGTCGAGTTCGTCCAGCGCTTCGGGGACGTATTGATCGCCGCGACGATAGACGACATTCAGTCGCTCGCCGGTGTGAGTGTGATAGAAGCGCAGCCGATACTCACGTGCGGCCGGGGACGCAGATTCTGTGCCGCCGTGCCCTGGCAGCGGCGCCAACAAAAACAGGAAAATCACTGACAAACGACGAACTCCGGATTTGCTCGTTTTTGTCGGCAATGACGCCGATGTGGCTTCATTTAAGATGTATTCCCGTATTAGGCGCATCGAACGTTGGATGCGGCGTTCTGGCACCGCGGTTCAAGGTACTACCAGGCATAGGGATAACCGGCGGCCAACGCTTTCTCGAGGTCTGCGTCATAACCATAGATATCGTCGAAAAACCGGATCTGATTTTCCTCGTTTACCGTAGCCGTGCCGTAGACAATCAGAACCGGAATTCGCGTGCTCAGGTTCACCTGAAGATTGTTTTTCTCGCCGTTCATTGTGGCCTTCACCCGCTCCAGATCCCAGCCAGGATTGTTTCGCAACACCCAGGCAACCAGGTCCTCAGGCTTCTCTACCCGAATGCACCCGTGGCTGAAATCGCGGACGTCTTGCGAGAATAGTCCCGGAGCATCCGTGCCATGCAGGTACACGTTATCGGGATTGGGGAAAATGATTTTCACCAAGCCCAGAGAATTCGTGTCGCCGGGCTTTTGCCGCACCATCAGGTGAAGCGATCTTATGCCCTCTAAAACCTCCGGGCTCACTTGATTGTCGGTTACAACCTCGCCTTTGGAGGTGACCACTTCAAAATTATGCTTGGCGATGTAGTTCGGGTCCTTCTGGATGTGCGGCACGATTTCACTCCGCTGAATGCTGGGCGTCACCTCCCAATAGGGACGGAAGACCACGTATTGGATATCTTTCTGAAAGACCGGAGACTTGTGGCCGTAGGCTTTTCCAATGATGACGTTCTTGTAGAAGGCGACGGTGCCGTCCGGGTTCATCGCGCGTACACGATACTCTGGGAGATTCACGACCACTGGCGGTTGTGGGAAGGAATGCGGAAGCCAGCGCCACCGTTCGAGCGTTAACTTGATCTGGCGAATGCGGGCCGCCGGAGGCGTATTGAGCTCATTGATGGTACGCGCGTCAAGGTTGCCGCTGGGAGTTTCCCCATGTCTGTCCTGGTAATGCTTCACGCCCGCGACGAGCGCGCCGTCATAGATGGTTGCATTCGGATTTAGTTGTACGCCTGAAGGAATGTCGCCGATGATTTGAAGAAAACGTCCTAAGGGGACTACGCCAGCGTAGGTTTGGCCGGGCCGCACAGTCTTCGTGACCGTTGGCAGCTTCTCTCCCTCAACTTGATTTGCGTATCCTTCATAAACCGGCAAGAGCTCGAGCAACTTCCGGTAGCCCAAGAAGGGCGGTTCCAGCTTCTGGATTTCAGCGGCTGGATCGCTCGCATTTATCACCTGGGCCTGAATAAATTCTGCCAACGGAAGTTGTTTCCCCTCCTCCATATCGAGCTGAAACTTGAATTCCTTGGGGTTCACACGGCCGCAGTGAATGGCACGGATGTAGCGCATCGTCGAGACCGTAACTGCGGTATCGAACGAGACCAAGTCTTCTTCGGACGGTTTTTGCCCCAGCTTTAAGAGGCGGCCCTGCCATCGCGAGCCGTCGTAATCTTCCGGGTCCAGTCCTTTAGCGTTCGCATTTTGCAGGAGCTCGATCACGGCCAGCCCCTGGGGACGGACGCGGCCGTTCTGCACCCATACCAAAGAATAACGGTTCGTCTCGTAAAGTTTGGCGACCTCTGCTTTGTACGGAGTAAAGTCGGGCCAGCGAAGATCGGCATTGCGGCCTGAATCCACAATACCGTGGAGCGCGGGAACACCCGCTGCAGACAACGTCTGGCTTGCAAGAGCAGGGTGCTGCTCCGCCAAGAACGCAGGGAAGGTCTCGCCGCTTGTAACAGACATCGTCGCTACGACTACGCTCGCTAGAACGATCATCCACTGAGGATGATAAACAGGCTTCTTCATTAGCAAACCTCCGCTTGATGTGTTATTTGAGTGTCGAAAGCAATTCCAGGGTTCCTTTATTTGGAAGGGATTTCTCACGGTGCCGATCGCCTGTTTTGGCGCCCAAGTGACCCGAGGGAATCTTAGTGCACCCTAATTGCACCCAGACTTACCGGAGCAGGTTCCACGCCCATCCTAGTAGTCCAAGTGCATCCAGATGTCGCTCACCTGGCAACATCTCAGAGCCGGCCTCCATCGGTTTCCTGACCCCGAGTAAACCTATCCGCGAATAAGATTTGCATTTTTGTGATCTTCCTCCATCACTTTGAGCACGACGCGATACCGTGCAGCCGGATTCCCTCGCCCAACGCACCGCCAACACGCCACGAGGCTACGCGTGGGGGCGGGATGACGAGGCGCGCTGCGCATAAGCATATTGCTTCGCATAGATTCCGTGTTGCCATTAGCCTCTATTGAGGGCTCGCACGTCTGGCAAGCGCTGTACCTCGCCAATAAAATGTGCGAGCAAAGGAGAGCTATTATCTCTTCTCCACGCGAGAGCCAGCGTTAGAGGCATGTTCAAATCGACCACTGGTAAGATGACAACGGTATCAGGGGACCGCCAGCGTGCGGTTCCAAGGACCCATCCCACGCCCAAACCGGTCGACACGAGACTTAGGATTGTTGCTTCGTTCAGTCCCTCTTGAACGATGCGAGGAGACTTCAAACCGCCACGATAACATTCGTGCATCAGGCGGTCGTAGAACGCCGGGCTTGCCCACCTCGGAAACCAGACAAACGGTATATCCGTGAGGTCCCGCAGGCGAAGTTTTTTGAGTTTTGTAAGAGCATGTCTTTTGGGCGTGGCCAGTTCGACATGCTGTATGGCGACGAGAAGCTGGTCCAATTCCGGATCGGATTTTGGCATGAAATTGACGAAGCCTCCGTCCAAACGGCCGGATCTTATAGCTTCTAACTGTTCCAAACTCGCCGCTGGTTGAAGTTGCAGTTCCGCATCGGGTTGCTGCTCCCGGAATCGCCGGAAGGAATCCGGAACAACGCCGCGCCAGGACGCATTCTCGCTGAACCCGACGCGCAACGTCCCTGAAAGACCGCGAGCCACGCGGCCGGCGCGCCCAGCCGCTTCGTTTACCTCTTGAAGGATGCGCCTCGCGTCCTGCAGGAATAGCTTGCCGGCTGCACTCAACTTCACGCCGCGCGGGAGGCGTTCGAAAAGTTTGAAGCCAACTTCCTCCTCCAAATTCTGAATCTGGCGGGATAGCGCCGGCTGAGCAACGCGCAGCCTGCTCGCCGCACGCCCGTAATGCTGTTCCTCGCCGACCGCCACGAAATATCTTAGATGCCGCAACTCCATTCTGATAGTTTATCGCGATTGGTCTAATAGTAAAGATGTCTTGGACGTATTGGATAATCTTTGTCAAATTCACGGAGGCGAAACGCGGATAGAAGAAACCGAAGGCCCAGCCGGTTTCGGAAAAACGGCGAACCTCGAAGCCCGCAAAACGCTAGCCCATGCTTCATCTCCCGGCTGCTTGAAACACGACGTCGGTTTGAGGGCAACTGCAAGGAGGCTACAGGTGAAGGCGCTTGTACTTAACGCACTCGGCCGTGGGTTCGACCTCGAGGACGTGGACATCGCCCCACCGATTGGACGCGAAGTCCTCGTCGATGTGCAAGCGTCCGGCCTGTGTCATACCGACCTTCTGTTCGCTAGTCACGATATCGCTCCAATGCCGGCGGTCCTTGGTCACGAGGTCGCGGGGATTGTGGCCGCGGTCGGTCCCGATGTTGCGCAATTCCGTGTCGGAGATCATGTTGTTGGTTCTCTCGCGCAATCGTGCGGGGCGTGCGCTCGATGTCTATCGCGCCGCTCCTTCCAGTGTAGACATCCGGAGTCGACGCTGCGCCGACCCACCGACGCACCACGCCTGAGCCGCAATGGGGTTGCCTTGTTCCAGGGCTTTGGGCTGGGCGGGTTCGCCGAACGCGCGCTCATCCACGAGAACCAGCTGGCCGTCGTACCCAAGGAGCTTCCGTTCGCCCAGGCGTCGCTGCTCGGCTGCGGGGTTGTAACGGGCGCAGGCGCCGTCTTGAATACCGCAAACGTTAGCGCCGGGGACACGGTCGTGATCTTCGGAGCCGGAGGAGTTGGGCTCAATGCCGTTAGTGGAGCCCGCGTCGCGGGCGCGTCGAGGATCGTCGTCATCGACATCCAGGCGAAGCGACTCGACGAGGCCAAACGATTCGGCGCTGCGATGTCATCAATTCCACGACGACGAAACCCGTCGAGGCCGTCCGCGATCTCCTGCCGGAAGGAGCAGATCACGTTTTCGACTTCGTAGGGCTCAAGGCGGTGGCCGAACAGGGGCTCGCAATGCTCGGGGTCGGCGGTGGACTGTACCTTGTCGGCGTGTCGAAGCCCGATGTCGAGATCGGTATGAACATCTTTAACGCGATCGGTGGGCAGAAGCGCGTCCAAGGCGTCAACTTCGGCTCGACCAATGCCAAGCACGACATTCCGATGTACGCAGAGCTGTACCTGCAAGGCCGGATGAACCTGGACGACCTGGTTTCGAGAAAGATTTCGCTGCGTGAGGTGAATGACGGTTAGGCGGCGCTCAAGGAAGGCTCGCTCAACCGCGTCGTGGTTACTTCGTTCTAACGGTAAATACTGAAACAAGGAGATGGGCGATGGAAACAATCACAGAGAGAGACACCGCTAAAACGATCACGACGCACTACATTGACGGAACGCTCGTTGAATCCCACGGGCGCGAAATCATGGACATTATCAAGCCGACCAACGGTAAAGTAATCGCCCGCGTCACGCTAGCCGATGAGGAAGATACGCGGTGCGCCATCGCCGCGGCCAAGCGCGCATTCGCTACTTTTGGGCGGACGACGAAGGAAGAGCGGGCCTGCTACCTGCGCCGGCTGCATCAGGCCGTTTCGGCGCGCATCGATGATCTTACGGCCGCGATGGTGGAGGAGTACGGAGGTGTTGTGCGGTTCGCAAGGCTTATCGTGCAATCGGGGATCGATGCCTTCCCAGCCGCGGAGAAGGGACTCGACGAGCTGCCTTTGACTCGAAGTTGGGGCAAGACGACGGTCACCTTGGAGCCGGTCGGCGTCGCCGGTTTGATTACCGCTTGGAACGCAAACGCGCTGTTCATTTGCCTCAAGCTAGCGTCGGCCGTCGGTGCTGGTTGTACCGTCGTCATCAAGCCTAGCGAGCTGAGTTCGCTGCAGACAAAAGTCATGATCGAGTGTCTCGACGCGGCTAAGCTCCCCCAAGGTGTCTGCAATGTCGTGATAGGCCGCGGTAATGTCGTGGGGGCCGAACTGGTGCGCAATCCCGACGTCGCCAAGATATCTTTCACGGGCTCGGTTGCAGTTGGCCAGTCGATCATGCGCGACGGCGCCGCAACGATGAAGCGCGTCACGCTGGAATTGGGGGGTAAATCGCCCACCATCCTGCTCGATGACGCGGCTCTCGAGCGAGCGATTCCGTCGGCTCTTGTTCTGGCCTTTATGAATAGTGGACAAGCCTGCGCGGCCGGGACACGGCTTCTGGTTCCGAAGAGCCGACTCGATGCGGTCAAGCGAGCGATCGTGGACACGATGTCCTCCTTTCCAGTCGGCGATCCGGCGGATCCAAAGACCGCGTTCGGACCGATGGTGTCGCAGAACCAATACGAGCGAGTGCAATCGTATATCCGCAAAGGTATAGAGGAAGGCGCAGAAGTCCTCGTCGGCGGCGAGGGCCATCCGCCGGGCTTCGAGGCAGGCTACTTCGTGAAGCCCACCGTTTTCGTCAAGGTGAAAAACGATATGACGATCGCCCAGGAGGAGATTTTCGGCCCTGTTCTGTGTGTCATCAGTTATGACTCCGAGGATGAGGCGATCCAGATCGCCAACGACTCTAGGTATGGTCTCCACGCCTCCGTCCTCGGGACCGACCTCCAACGTGCGCATCGCGTGGCCTCACAGATACGGGCCGGGCGCGTCGTGATCAACGGCATGACAGACGATCCGCGGGCACCGTGGGGCGGATTTAAATATTCCGGCTTCGGCCGCGAATATGGCCAATACGGGATCGAAGCGTTTCTTGAAACCCGGGCCATCCTTGAATGATCGCTCTGCAGTGCGCAAATGAATCGAACATGGAGACCACTCATGAGCAAGCATGTCACCATCTCCCCCAATGAGGCCGCGGACCGCCTCGCGATCCGGGAGCTCGTCGAGGCCTACGCACACTGCGCCGATCGTCGCGATGCGAAGGGCCAGATGTCTCTGTTTACTCCAGATACGCACTTCGTCGTGTACATGAACGCCAACGATCCGAAGCCTTCGCAGGAGCTGCACTCGCGCGAGTCGCTCGCTCCAGTATTTGCAGATCTAAACAAATACGCTGCCACGATGCACTTCGTTGGCCAGAGTACGATCCTAAGCCTAACGGATGACCAAGGCACTGGAGAAGCCTATTGTCTGGCGCATCACCTCACGGTCGACGATGGGAAGCGACGGCTGATGATCGCAGCGCTACGCTACTATGACAAGTTTGCAAAGATGGACGGCACATGGCTGTTTGTGGAGCGATTGCTCTACGTCGACTGGATCGAAGAAAGAGTTCTGTCATGATAGCGAGCAGGCAGGTGTCTTCCACAACGAACGTTGGGACCGCAGAGCAGGAGCGCCTTGTCATCGTGGGCGCGACTGGAATGGTCGGTGGTTACGGCCTTCCGCTACACGCTAGAGAACCCGGCTGTCACAAGTGTGACTGCGATTGGGCGCAGGGCGCAGGAAGCTCGGCATCTCGCACCCCAAGCTGACGGAGGTTCTGCATGGAGACTTCGCGAGGTCGCTTTCTTCGCTCCTGGGTGAGCCTAACCGGCGGCTTCGCTGTTCCGATACCGAGAATCCGAGGATGGTTCGCTAGTCCCCGGCCATTTCATGCGAGGGGTCGGCTTTGCCGTCCCCAGACGCAGCATCGAGTTCTGTGGCGAGCTGAGACTTTATGCCGCGCGCTGCATTCTCGAGTTCAGTCTTGGCCCGCGCCACGTGTCCCAGCATTGCGTGCAGCCGCTTCGGTCCCAACACCACCAGACCGAGCAGAAGGAGGAACAGGATTTCCGTACCGAACCCCATGACTCACTCCTTGGTCAAGCCCTGATCGTTGGTAATGGTCGATGTTGTGGTGGCCGCTTTCTCATCATCTTTCATCGCTGCCTTGAAGCCGCGGATGCCTTCTCCGATTCCTTTGCCCAACTCAGGAAGCTTCTTGGGTCCGAATACCAGCAGCGCAATTCCGAAAATCACCAGCAAATGCATGGGTTGAAACAGTCCTTCGAACATGTGTGCTCCTTAGATTGAGTGAAACAGTTCAAGTGCCTGTTGGTAAAAATGCAGGCGCTGCAACCCGTAAGCAGCTACAGCGCCCGCCCTAAACAGCAGGAGAGAGTTTGCACTGATCAAAAGCCACGTCGAACTGAATCAGCCTCGACAGCCAGCCGGCTAACCAGGCTGAAGAAGCCCTGCGATTGACCCAGGAACAACAGGTCATCGGTGAAAGCCTTGATGGTGGCAATTGCTCCACCATTCTGTGTCAGCGTTGGCCGAATCACGGAGCAGGGAGGCAGACTCTTGCTGATGAACTCGCACGGCTCAGGCAGGATCAGGTTCGTCTGGTCCAGTTCTGAGTTAAGGGCGTTGAGGTCCGGGAACGTCAGACCCGTTTCTGGGTCAGTCACCCCGGCCAACGGCTGAGCCACTGCATTGCCCGCCTTGTCATGCCAGAGCCCGAAGTGATCGATCTCGACTCCGCCAATGCTCACCAGGATGCGGAGTACTTCAGGGTCCGTCGCCTTGAAGGCCAGCGTCGGATACAGGCTCGCCCCACCTTGCTCGATGAACGCAAAGTGAAACCCCGCTGTGTTCGCGATCGCTTGCATGCGGGCCTCTTGCGGGGTCGCAGGGGGAACCGGTTGGGGTTGGTTCGGAGGTGTGTCGGTATCGTTCAGCGGTATGGCGGGCTCGTTCGCAATGGTAAACGGCCCCTTGAACTTCACCCCGAAATCAGGGTTCTGGGTGCTGCGGTACCGGGTATACCAGCTCAGGTCCACGTTGAGTTTCAACAGGTTGGTCAACCTCCCGATATTCTTGGCGCCAGTCGCCTGACTGCTGGGCAAGTTTCGGAACGCGTCGAGATCAACCGGTTCTTCTCCTTTGGAGATCAGGTAGGCATTCAGGAATGCCGCGTGGCTCAATTCATCGTCGGTGTTATCTGCGATGTATTGCGGCATATCGCCATCAAGGTTGCTGAGCGCGGCTATGTAAGCCGGATTGCCTCCCTGGACTCCTCCCAGTTCGTTGTACTGCTGCCATAGGTCAGCCTCGATGAGTTCCGCAGCCGCCGCGAACTTCAAGAGCGCAACATCGCCTTTGGAGAGCTTGCCTGTGCTGCGCGCGGTTTGTGCGTTACCCTCAGCCACCAGTAAGGAGCCGGCTGACAACGTTGCACCGGCAATCCCCAGGCCCTTGAGGAACGAACGTCTTTTCACTACGCCCTGCCAGTGACGTTGAACATCTTCTCCAGTCGAAGAATGAGTTGTTTCAGATGAGTTCGTTTCCAATACCACAGCCGATTGAGAATTCTCTTCTTTCATGCTTTGCTCCACTTCCTTTTCATGATTTTTGTTCCAGTGTTATGTACAACTCCGCTGCTCGCTCGCTATTCCCCAATTCCAGAAAATGTTTTTCCTGATGAAACAGCCGTTCGATACCGCCGCGTCGAACGTTTGTATCTTGGGGAACTTTAGAATTGGATTCAGGAATAGAACTCTGGACTTGCCTGAGTTGTAATTTAATTGTCAATTAGCCGGGGGCTGAATCTCAGCAGCATGCCGATGCGCGAAACAATCGCGTTTCTTGCCACACAGTCGGGATCGCTTCTGAGACTAGCTGACATCTATTTTGCGCCGTCGCGCCGAACTCACCAGCCAGGCCACTCCGATACTGAGACCGTAAAGCCCGATCATCGGGGCAGCAAAAAGACACATGTTCAAGATGTCGGTGGTCGGTGTGATCATTGCCGCGACCACAAAAATCGCGAGTATGGAATAGCGGAAATTTCGCCACATCCAGCGCGCCGTAATCACACGCATCAGGGCGAGAAAAAACACCAGAACCGGCATTTCGAAGATCAGGCCGAGGCCGACGATAATTGTCACAAACAGCTTCGTATATTCCCCAATCGTAATCATGGGTTGAAAGCGTTCGCCGTAGCCGATTAAGAAGTCGAGGGACGCAGGGTAGACCATCTGGTAACCGAAAAGCCCTCCAGCTGCGAACAGGCCGACTGTGCTGATTACGAAGGGCAGGACATATCGCTTCTCATGCCGATACAACGCGGGAGCGATGAACAGCCACAATTGATAGAAGACAAATGGAGAGGCTGCAAATAATCCAGCGACGAGCCCAACCTCCAAATAGAGGTTGAAAGGCTCAGTTGGGTTCAAATACACCAACCCGCCGGCGAGCCCGTGGTGACGTAATGCCTGGATGAGGGGCCGCTGCACCAAACCGAAAATGCGATCAGCGTACGACCAGCAGGCGAAGAACCCAACCGCTACCCCTACGACCGAAAGGACGATTCGTTTCCTCAACTCCTCCAGATGGGCGAGGAGCGGCATAGAGTGCGCGTCTTGTGCCAGTAGGGAGACAGCCGCGTCAGCCACGAGAAACCTCCGCCCGCCCGCGATCGCTATGGACGGTCAAATCGGTCAAATGAAGCGAGGAGTTCTCTCGGACCGATGGGAATTCATCACGGCATGCAAAGTAGAACGCTATAACCAGCATTGCAGCCAGCCCTACAAGTCCATACATCGTTAGTTCCAGCATTCTTACCTTCCTGCGCCACACTACCGCCGGAATGGCGCCACGTACCATGCGCAGTACGTTCCCACGCCACTGAGCAGAACAATCGTCCAAACCGCCAGCTCCGTGCGCATCCACCACTTCCAGTTCTTGAACCGCAGCCACTGCGGGAGAAGGTCCGTTCCTGCCACGGTGACGATATAAAGTCCCAGAACCTCAGCCGTTATCCCTAGAACCGCGTGTATCGCCGCCGCCTCGTAATACCACTTGTGAAGAACCTTCGACAGCACCGGCTTCACTTGTTGCTGGAGCGACGGCCCCATCACCAGTCCGATCATCAACAAGTTCAAAAGAAGCACCGTCGTCTGGCAAATGCCATGGGCTCTATAGCGTTTCTGCTTTGCAAGAAAGGCCCCGGCGATCAAGGCGGCTCCCATGATCAACTGGATCACGAGGTTGAGATCCGCCCCGAAAGTAGCGCCGGTACCGAGAAAACCCTTCATTGGAAGAAAAGACACCTTGATCACCCACGCCGCGCCCGCTCCCGATTCTCGATAGCCGGGAAACTCTTCGTCCGAATATCGTCTTCATCTACGCCCGCCTCACTAAGCGTCCGGCGCGTCGCCGCGACCATCGTTGGCGGCCCACCGATGTAAAAAATCGGACCTCGCAAGATTCTGCTGAAATTTTGTTAGTCGCTACTTACTGATAACTACAATCGCCAGGCTTTATTCCACACAGGGCCTGCCGGGCCCTAGTTGCCAAATGCTTTTCACGACGTATGTGGTTAGACGTCGCGCGGAACGGCGGGATGCGGAGGGGATGTCATTTGATTGTCAAATCCGCGTCTTCCAGGAAAGAAAGCCGTCGCACATCTGACAGCCTTCTTGGACTATGTAGCGCTTGGTTGATTCACGATCAGACGGTCAGAATGTGGCGTGGAGTGGGTTATGCGTTTGTACAAAGTGAACTCTACTCGCGTAGATGTCGCTGACTTGTTGAAGTACTTGTTCAGCCGTTCCCGGAGCTGCAACCGCGCGCGCCATAGCCGCGCCTTCACCGTGGCCCGACTCACGTTCAGCACTTCTGCAGTCTGCTCTATCGATAGCCCCTCAATGTCTCGCAACACGAAGACCGGTCGCAAGCTCGGCCGCAGCTCGCGCAGGGCCTCGACCAGTATGTCTCTTAATTCAGACGCTCCGTAGAGCTGTTCGGGATTGGGAGCCCAATCCACTACCTCCATGGGGAGCATGTCCCCATCCGCCTGAAAATTGTCGTCCAGGGACGTTTCCCTTACTGCACCATGCTTTCGCAGCTTCATAAATGACTGATTTATGGTGATCCGAATCAGCCAGGTTGAGAATTTCGATTCCCCTCGGAATTGGTCCAGGTGCTGGAAGGCCTTCAAGAAAGCCTCCTGAACCACGTCTTGGGCGTCTTCCAGGTTATGGGTTACGTGTTGGGCGATTCGCAGGAGTTTGCGATCGTATCGTTTCACGAGTTGCTCGAAAGCAGATAGGTCTCCGTTCTGAGTGGAACGCACCAGACCCAGATCATCGCTCGCCGCTGTGTACCCCGCGAATTGTGCCAACATTGCAGTCATATGCCTTATGGCCGCCTTTCGTGAAGGCATTGCTGCTGTCAGAAACTGAAAAGCGTTTCTCTAGCATTGCCATCCACAAGTATCGTGTCCTACTGCACCACAACCGTCCCGGTCATCTTCGGATGGATGGTGCAGTAATAGGGGTACGAACCCGCCTTGGTGAACGTATAGGAGAATTTTTCGTCTGTATCCAGCACCTTGGACTTGAACACACCCTCCGTGCTGACCGACGTATGGGGAATGTCATCACTGTTCGTCCAGGTAACTGTCGTTCCAACGGGCACCGTGAGCGTCTGGGGCCCAAAAACGAAATTATCGATTTTCACCGCCGCGTTTGCCCCGGAGGGTTGATTACTCGCCGTGACGCTCGGTGATCCCACAAACAACAACAGCGTTGCAATCAACACCGGCGCCGCCAAACCCGCAACCCACGCGTTTTTCTTTGTCATTTTCTTGTTTCCTTTTCGAAGTTTCATTTTCTTGTTGATCTTCTTTTGTTTCGTCTGCACCATTAGCGGCCTGCTCAAAGTGTCGAGT
>Ga0210405_10004868_pt1 | contig 12476 bp, 14 predicted proteins | sample IncBWH11MmetaG_FD_155492 | JGI IMG/M metagenome (GOLD analysis project Ga0210405, IMG submission 155492) | Forest soil microbial communities from Barre Woods Harvard Forest LTER site, Petersham, Massachusetts, United States - Inc-BW-H-11-M | ecosystem: Environmental > Terrestrial > Soil >... | reverse complement strand
CGATTTGGCCTCCGAACGCGCCGGCATGGCCCAGATCTACGATACCACCGCCAACCACTACATCGCCGACGGAAGGTTGCAGCCTGTTCTTGAAGCATGGTCGTGCGGTCGCCAACCGATTTACGCGGTCCTGCCGGGTCAACGCAACGTGCCGGCAAAGGTCCGTGCCTTCGTCGAGTTCGCGCGGTCGCTCATGGCTCGACACGGCAGCCCGTGAACCAAAGCGCCGCCTTCTCCGGCTAGATGGCCCGGTCTTGGCCCGACTGAGAAATCTTCACGGCTGGAACCGACGTCTGCTATCAGGGGTAGTACAGACCAGATTTGCTCCGGTTGAGACTTTCGGCCCCTGACCCAGGCTGTGCGAAAACGCTGAGACGCTAGACCGCGATAGAAGAAGTCATTTGTGCAGCGCTGCTTCGGATGCCCACACGACATGCCGCTTCAGTCTTGAGATCGATTTTTAGCATTTCATTCTCGTCGTGCCTCGAGCTTTTGTGTTTTCACACAGCCTGGACCCAGAGCGGAAGTGCAAAAAAGAAAAGACCGGGAGCCCCTCTGAGGGTACGTTGACGGCCGCGCCAACGGCAGGACGGAGCAGACCATGCCATTTTCACGTGAAAGATCAGTATCGCGACGAAGCTTTTGCCTCTGTTGCGTCGGCGCTGCGGCTTACACGGCAACGGGTGGATGGCTTACACCCCGCGAAGCATTCGCAGAGGCGCGAGGCCTCGTCAGTTTGTTCAAGGATAGCGCTGCGGTATCACAGATCACAACCCACAAGCTACGAGATAATATCAGCGTTCTTGAGGGCTCCGGCGGCAACATCGCCGTTCTGACCGGACCGGATGGCAAAGTGCTCATCGATGGCGGCATCGGTGCGTCGCGACCCCAAATCACCAACGCTCTGGCGGATCTCGGCGCCGATCCCATCACGCACTTGGTCAATACGCACTGGCACTTCGATCATACCTCCAGCAACGAATGGCTGCATGCGGCTGGCGCGAAGATTATCGCTCAAGAGAACACGCGCAAGTATCTGTCCGAAGTCCAGCGCGTTGAGGACTGGGACTACAATTTCCTTCCCTTGTCCCCGGGCGGGGTTCCCAGCGAGGTGTTTGCGTCCGAACATAGCTTGAAGCTCAACGGCGCCACCATCGGGCTGAAACGTTACACTCCGGCGCACACCGACAGCGACATTTCGGTCACCTTTGGCGAGGCCGACATCCTTCATACCGGCGATACCTATTGGAACGGCATCTATCCTTTCATCGACTATTCGACCGGTGGCAGCATCGACGGTATGATCGCAGCCTCCGACGCCAACTTGGCGGTAGCGACAACCAACACAATCATCATTCCAGGACACGGTCAGCCCGCTGGCCAGCCCGATGCAGCTCTTGCATCCGCTCGCAACGGTCATTGCGAAGAGCAAGCTCTTGGTGCTACCGGTGTACCCTGCAGCCTGGCCGCAGGCCAAAAAACATCCATTCGTTCAGCTCCTATTCAAGGGGTACGAAACCATCAAGTGCATGCATGTGATCAGAAAAATCCGCTTTCGTTATCGGCAGGCAAGCATCGCCGGAAGCTCGGCGGTTGAGAGGCTCGAGCGTACCGCCGGCCTCACATCGGCGGTGAGGTGGCTGCGCGAGGCGCATGTCGCGAAACATCTCCGCGTCGAAAAGCCCACGCAGGAATTGCGTTCGTTCTTCGCGCGATGGTCAATTAAGTTCTCAGCTGAATACTACGAAGCTAAGGAACGGCAAGCCTAAGGTATGCCATCATCAAACAGCAGCAAGCTGTGAACGTTGAGATGATCATCAATCTCAAAAGCCGCCAACGCACCCACCGTCCGCAGTCGCTGCTCGGCTGCGCCGGCGAGCTGATCGAATCAGGTGCAATTTGGTGCAATGCATGAGTCCGGCGCGAGAGTCTTAGGGTTCTTCGGTTTTCGACTTTTGCAACAATATCTGCCGCTGGCGGACATTTGGTTGGGCGTTTTCGTGGGTAGTCGGCAATCTTGGACTCATACTTGGCGCTTGGAAAAAAACCGCTTCGACAGTTTCCATGCGGGTGCGAAGGCAAATCCAATCACCGGCATCGACACTGCGCCAATCAACAATCCAGCAAACCAGGACAGGAAGGCCACAACGATCCATTTCACGAGGCCGGCGGCTGACGGCAGCGCGCGAGCCGCCATTTCGGCTGCGGAGTTGATGCCTTCGCTGGCAAAACCCATGCCGTGCGCCTCCAGACCATGCACAACAATGCCGCCGCCGACCCAGATCATGGCGGCGCTGCCGACTGCGCCGAGAAGTGTCAGGAAGCCGGGCATGCCGATAACAAGGGCACGTCCGAATGTACGGCTCATGCCACCGGTGACTGAACGGCCGCTGCTCCCTGCAAGAGCCACACCGATGTCGTCCGCTTTCACGATCAAGGCGGCCAGGCCGTAGACAGCGACGGTGATCCCAATTCCTACAAGCGCCAACACGAATGCCTGCATCCAGATGCTCTGATCGGCAACAGCCGCCAGCGTGATCGCCATGATCTCTGCCGAGAGGATCAAGTCGGTCGTGATCGCGCTTGCCACTTTCTCATCTTCAGACTTGTGCAGGTTCAACGCCACCGTGCCTGGCTGAGCTTCACCGGCGTGCGGCCGGCGTGGGATCATGGTTTCGAGGACTTTTTCCGTCCCCTCGTAGCAGAGGTAGGCGCCGCCAAACATGAGAAGCGGCGTGATCATCGACGGGAGGAAATAGCTCAGGGCCAAGGTACCGGGAAGCAGGAGAAGAAGCTTGTTGCGAAGTGATCCCGCCGCGATCCTGCCCACGATCGGCAGTTCGCGCTCAGCAGCGAACCCCAGCACATAGCGCGGCGTGACTGCTGCGTCATCGATGACGACACCCGCCGCCTTGACCCCCGCCTTGGCGGCCTGGACCGCTGCATCGCCAAGGGACGCTGCCGCCATCTTCGCGATCGCCGCGATATCGTCGAGCAATGCGATCAGTCCGACGCTCAAAGGGCCTTGCCCTCTTCAACCTGTGTGGCGGGGAAGCGGGTGATATTGCGAAACAAATACCGCGTAATCGAGCGAAATTTGAACCAAGCGGCACGGCCGACTGGCGCCCTTTACGGCTTTTTGCAGCCAAACCCCTTGGAAAAGGCTTCAATAGCCAATGAGGGACCTGACTTTTGTCGGGACTCGGGATTCTCCCTCAGGAATTTGACGAAAACGTCGGCAACTTGCCTACGAGTCAGATTGTCACCAGTGCAGGAGTAACCGAGCGCTCTCATCATATCGAGATAGGCGCTTGCCGTTGCCAAACAGATCTGGCGTTTGGACGTCTTGTCAGGCGCGATGCATCTCTCGTAGACTTGATTGCCCGTATCGAAATACGCCGCTGCTGGCGTAGATGCAAAGAACAAACATACGCTGGCAGCCAAGCCGGTCCCGCCCAGTTCGACAAAAATCCGCATGGCACGACCTCCTTTGGAGCGAGCATTCACCTCCGCTCGGGCGATTCTCACGGTTTCGAATTTGGCCGCGATGGTTGCCGACGCTTGCATCGCGTTCTCGTGGCAGTCAATCACTGTGCGGAGCCGGTGGGCGTGGAGAAGTGCTTCGCCAGCACGCGCACCGGACCATTGACCTAGATCAACCCCGACTGCGGAGAACGCCGACATACTTTTGGGCGCATGGCTATTGTAGGCCGGTAGGTCCGGATCATCACGCCCTCATCTTTGGCGGTAACTGTGCAAATGTCCGGGGGGTGTCGGGAGCGAACGATGCTTATTAGAGTTGGTTCGAACCCGACCAACAGACCACGTTGCGCGTTAGATCTATTCGGCGGCCAAGAATCGTTCTGGAGCGAATTCAAATATCCTCAGAGCGCGGAAATCTTTGGAGAGGCAGAACCTGCGGATTACATCTACCAGATACGGAAGGGCGCCGTTCGGACATACAAGGGTCCTTTCCGACGGTCGTCGGCAGATCGGCGCGTTTCATTTGCCGGGGGACATCTTTGGCATTGAAAACGGCGATGGTCATCGATTTACGGCCGAAGCGGTCGTCGATACTACGGTCTGGATCGCAAAGCGCCGGAGCCTCTTTGCTGGACTTGCGAAGGGTGACACTCCCGCCGCGAACAACGTCCGGCGGCTGGTTGCCAGGACTCTTGAACACGTTGAAAACCACTTGCTTCTCTTGGGCCGCCAAACAGCTCTGGAGAGAGTTGCCGCCTTTCTCGCAGAAATGGACCGCCGCTTGGAACAACCGGCGGTGATGGCTCTTCCGATGGTTCGTCGTGATATTGCCGACTATCTTGGATTGACGCTTGAAACGGTCTCACGCGCCCTGTCAACTCTTCGGGACCAAGGCATCCTCAGCGTCACAGGACCTATGCAGCGCGAAATAGTGCTGCATGATCGGTCTGGGCTGGCTAGACACGCTTTGTCATCAGCCACCCGGGTTGAGCCGGCAGAACGCGTGCAATAGGCGACCGACCTATGTCTGTCGATTGCTAGGTGGCGCGCTCCGTCAGAAGCGGCTCAGGCTGCCCTTGACCTGGGTCAAGCCGCACGCAAGGAAGTAAGTCAGTTGTGCGATGCAAAAATTCGTCGGGTGCGGCGGTGGTCCCGGCAATCGAGCGATGAACTACGTCCTGTCTAGACGCTTGTCTGCCTGGCGTCCGTCTGCGCGGTGTCGAACCTCACAAGTCACAAACTGGAGCCAGACCATGCGCAGCTTTCTATTCGCCACCCTATCCGCCGTTACTCTGTTGTTCGCGCCCGGCGCAACCACGGCAGCCGGAGCCGTTCAGGATCGATACTGCCTGCAGGGGCGGCAGTGGGGCTATCCCGGTAACTGCCATTTCTCAACTTACGAGCAATGCATGGCGACTGCATCCGGGACGGGTGCCAATTGCGGTATCAATCCGGTCCATGCTCACCATCATCGTGGCTACCGACAAAGCCATTGAGGTCTTTGCGTTGTACGCCACGGTTCGGCGCGAGAGCAGACCGACAGTCTCGCTACCTCTCAATCGACTTCACCCTGGAGACCGTGCAGTCGAAGGGATCGATCAGGAGCGCTGGGAGATTCACACCACACCTTCTGCATAACCGGGCTGTCCAGATCGCGGTTTCGCATCGTTCCACCGGTAGGGAAGGTGAGCTTGAAGACATCTTTGAGTCGGAGTGGCGTGTTGAGGTCGATTGGCTGCTTTGCTGCAGGCGCGGCCGGCGTCGGCGCGCCATCTGGAAAGAACACGGCGGGTCTCAGCAAGGGGCGTTGCTTCATTGTTGGACCAATTCCCGGGGAGGAATACGTACGCCGGCGAGAGAATCGCGGGGAGATCGCCTCACGAGATGCCCCTCTGCGACCAGAAGCATTAGTCCCGCGTGTGCGAGCCGATCGCCAAGTCTGTGAGGCACCGTTACATGTGACGCCTCACACTCTCGAGAAAACGTTCTTTTTCGCCAGGCGCGTAACCCTGGGAAGCTCCGTAATACGGTTCCCTGTTTTGATTGTACGGTGCGGCCCGGTACCGGATCGGCGGCTCCGGTGGCGCGTACGATCTGGCATCGGCGGGCACGGGCGATCTTGATCGGGCTTGGCGAAGATTGTGCCGATTGTTCCGTCTCACCGGCGCGGTCGCACCAGCGTAAAGTGGGTTGAGGCTGCACATCTGACCGTTGGCCGACGCCCTGCATTGGTCCATCGTAACGTAGCTGCATCTATAGTAAGGAGTGGCTCCGAAAGAGACGACATACAGGCAGACGGGATAAGCGGGATCATATCTCTGTGCCCGGGCGTGCCCTGCTATTAAAGCGATGCCCATCGTCAAAATCGTCAAAGCAAATCTGCGCATTGGAACTTCCTCCAAGTCGGCACAACACCGGTGCACTCGGACCGTAGGCAGTATTGATCCAAGTCAATATTCTCGAACAGTTTCATGCGCGTGCATGCCTCGCCGTCGATCACGAACTACGCCGCCTTGATGCGGCGGGCGATGGCCGAGAAGCGGTCGGCCCAGTCATGGCCGTCGCGCGCGAAACAGCGAACACGCGCGCCATCCCGGCGCCATCAGACCAGAACCGAAGTGAACGTCGCGGGTCAGGCGATCCAGCTTTGCGACGACGATGGTAGCGTCGGTCTGGCGCGCCAATTCAAGCGCGGCGGCGAGTTGCGCGCGCTTCTCCAGGGCGTCGGCACCTTTGGTTGTCGCAGCGGGACAGCGTTTGGATTTGCCGGGCGTCAGCGGCAGTCTCACGCGATCTGGGCGAGCGCTGAATATGCTCTGCCCGGCGTGAGGGCTATCGAATGCACACATCTTATTGCGGATTTCCGCAAAAGCTGATTCCTTTTCGGGCCTGTAACTGGGTCTGGAGGCTATCTGTGCTGGAGATCGAGCCGGCGTGAGGGCGTACAATCCCTCCAGGTCCGAGGGTCAAACACACCGATTTGATCATCAGCGAGTGGCTTCCGGTTTATCCAAAAGGCCGGAAGTCAATCGGCGACTGTATTATCTCAGACGCCCAATACCGCGATCACCGTGATCGGCATCGATATCGGTAAGAAATCGTTCCACGTCGTGAGCCACGATGTGCCGGACGCCGTCCTTGCTGCGGCAAGAAGTGGTCACCTGGCCAAGTGGATGCGCGGCTCGCCAATTTGCCGCCTTGCCTAATCGGCATGGAAGCCTGCGTCGACGCACATCACCTGAGCCGCAAACTCGCATCGCTTGGTCACGATGCAGATTGATGCCGGCCAAATGTCCGGACCTATAGCAATGGGCAGAAGAAGACTTCAGGGATGCCGAAGCGATTGCCGAAGCCGTGCAGCGCCCGACGATGAAGTTCGTGGCGAGCACCACGGAGCAACTGGATCTGAGCGTAACGGGTAGGACACTCCGACTGGATCAAGAGCCGGAAGCATCCCGCGTTGGAGCGCGCGATGGAACAGTTCGTTCATCTGGATGGAACCGCGAGGTTTGATCTACGTCAAGTGCGCGAAGCTCCCGCGTCCGAGGCTTCGGATAAACCTGCGGTTCGGCGCGATGTGCCGGTGTCCGCGGCCTTTCTCGAAGAAGGAATACGCTCATGTTGCGTCGACTTATCGTCGCTATGGCAGCCGCAGCCATGCTGTTACTCACCTTCACTCCCGATGACGCATTCGCCCGCCGCGGCGGGGGCGGGCGCGCTGGAGGTTTCCATGGCGGCGGTGCCGTGCGCGCCGGCGGCTACCGCGGCGGCGCGGTCGCAGCTCGGGGATACCGAGGCGGTGCTGTCGCGGTGCGGGGCGGGAGCTACGGCTATCGCGGTGGCGCCTATCGCGGCTATCGCTACGGTGTCGGTGCGGCGGCAGTGGGCGCGGCTGCGGTCGGCGCCGCTGCGGCGGGGTCCTACTACCGTGGCGGCTGCGGCTACAACGCCTATGGCAACTGGGTTTGCCCGAACTACTGACCGGCGCGACGCCGCTGGCCTGTGGGTGCTGGAAGCCAATGGTGAAGTCATCGACATAAGTTTCAGTGACACTGGAGAGGAAGCAATGATCAGACCCGCCGTCGTTGCGTTCGCGCTGTGCGTTGTGTCCTCAGCGCAGAGTATGCCGTACGCCCCACTTCAGCAGCCGGACAACTCGGTCGTTCCCGTTCGCCAAGGATGTGGTCTTGGCCGTCAACTGGTCGATGGCATCTGCGTATCGAACGCCAAGCTGCGTGCCGCGGTCCGCAAGTGCAGCGCTCGAAAAATGCGCATGGTGAACGGTCGCTGTGAACCACGCGTGCGACCTGCTGCCGCCCCTGCTGCGGCGCCACCTGCGACGCAGCAACCTGCGGCTGCTCCCGCCACGCCCCGTTAGACGGGCGCGCGCCAGCGACAGCGAGCTCCGGAGGCCGATTGCGGAAAATATCCCGCAGAGCATTCGCGCTCTGCTGGCTGCGCCGGGCTTCTCGAAATTGATTGCTAAGAAATGACCCCGCGCCGGTCTTGGAACAAAAGAGGCGGCGACTGGTCGGCCATCGTACCATGCCTCCTCGTCAAGCCTGACATTTGCGGCCATCTGAACCGGGTGCAGTCGAGCCGGTGGTTTCGAACGCCGAGGCCAGGCGCAATGTTGAAATCATGCGGCTGCTGTCTCGAGCCGTACCTGATCACAAGACAATCCTGCACCGGCTTCTGCTTGCAACGGATTCAGGTGGCCGCCGAGGCCGCGACCGCCATAAGAGCAGACATAGCCAGCTTTGAGATAGATCAACGCACCGGATGAACGTCTTGGTTCCGCATAGTGGCGGCCTTTACCGCCGCCGCAACAAGTGGAGCGCACCGTATGTGGATTCTGATGTACGTCTTCTCCTACTCAGTCAGCCCGGCCGCTACGAATGAGAGGGCGGAGTGGCGGCTTCTCCCCACCGTGGTGTTTCAAGAGTTCTCAAATGAGGAGCGATGCAAGGCAGCCAAGTCGGCGCTGGAGGGCAGCTTAAGAGATGCGGGAGCCAAGCTAAGAAGCGGTCTAGAAGACTTGAAGAGCATAGGTAAGGCTGATCCCTCCCAGATCATCATTGCGTATAATGTGGAATGCCTTCCGAAATAGGATCGGCTCGGCCGAACGCGGTCGCCAAGTTCGGCGGCGTTTGCTTAATTCCCTGCGGCACCGGCGGTTTCGTCGAGCGTTGGATCGTCCGGTGCGTAGGAACTGACCATCCTTCTAATCGCGCGAGGGATCGCGAAGCATGATCTTCATGTTGTTTGCCGTAGCCATTGCCGCCCTATTTTTTGTCGGTTCACTCATCTTGCTACGTTTGGGCCAGCATCTCGGACTGCGCTATCGCAAGCGGAAACGGTACCGAGGGCACCGGGGGGTTGGCAACTGTCGAGGGTGCGATATTTGGCTTGATGGGTCTGCTGCTGGCATTCACCATCGCTGGTGCGCGACTGCGGCCACCACGGCGTATGACCGCCTAGCGCTTTTCGGCGGAGACGACGGATCCATGCAACGCTTCGACGATCGCCGGCAGTTGGTCATTCAGGAGGCGCTCGGGTCGATCTATATCGAATGGCGCATGATTTCCTTCTGCTCCAGCGGGCGGTAAGATTTTTCGGACCAGCAGGAAGCAAAGGGCTCGAACTCAAGAACCAGTTATGGGACGCGGCGGTGGCGGCTTGTCTGCAACCGAACTACCGTCCTGCATGCGCTTTGTCGCTCCCAGCGCTGAATAGCCTCTCCGAAGTTGCACGTCAGCGTGCAGGTGCCGCCGAAAAGCATCCGCCACAGATCATCTACTTTATGCTGTTTGGGCTTGGTCTGGGCTGCTCACTGCTCGCCGGGTTCGGTATGACAGCGAGCGCAGGGCATAGCTGGATACACTTGGTGCTCTTTGCGGGAACTCTCACCGTCGCACTCTACGTGGTGACCGATATGGAATATCCACGGCCCGGTCTCATTCGCATTGAGGCTTTCGATCATTTCCTCAAAGATGCCTACGACCAAATGCGCTAGCGGCAGCTGCCAAGGAATAGCACCTGCCGCGGCGTCGTATCTGATTGTCACGGCGACAGACTACCAAGCCTGAAACCACCTCCAATTTCATAACGCGGCGATAGCATTTGCTTTCGTTTCACGGTCTCGTCGCACCACGATCACGTCGATGCGTGCCGGATAGAGTTTCGGGTCGCGGCTGACATGGTAGCCGCCCACGGCGCGTTGCGTACATGCGGCAACGATTCTAACGCTTGGGGAGGTATCGGCCCTCGGCCTCTGCACAGCCGTCTACGTTGTCAACTGTCACTCAAGTTTGACGGATCGCTCAATAGACTTCGGGGCAGCTGTGCCCAAAGAGGTCAAGGTCCTCCAACTGGCGAAGGCGCCCCCAGGCGTTCGACAAGCACCTCGGCGATGTCCGTTTTGACCTGTTGTACGATTGCTGGATTTCATTCGCATTGCGGTCAATCGGCCAATTCCTGCGCAAGGGAATGATCCCGCGTTCACCGTCTGCCGCCTAGCTGACGAACACGACCCTCGTTTCCAGGGGGACGCGCCGGTACAAGTCCTCGACATCGTCGTTTACCAGCCGGATGCATCCGGAAGCGACGAGATGATCGATGGTTCTTGGCGAGTTTGTCCCATGGATGAGCAGCCCGGGTTTGTCCAGCAACAGCGCGCGTGCACCAAGCAGACTGCCGGGACGGCCCGCTGCAGCAAGCAATGCGTCCGCCTCCTGCGTGTTCGTGCTTGAAGTCCTCCAGTCGGGCCATTCGAGCTTGTTGGTGACGCGGAACAAGCTGCCTCCGAGGCCACCGGCGGATGTTAGGTTCACGTCTGCGGGCAATGTGACGATCGATGCGATCGGCAAATCGACGGACTCTTCGCCGCTTAACTCGCCTCGGTTGCTTGCCAGGAATGCAAGTTCTGGCAGGTCAAGTCACTTCGGCTTGATCTAGATCAATAGAACCGGCGTGCCGCCTCCCAACAGTCCACTCAGCGTGCTGTGGATGCAGCGTCTTCCTGGCGTCCGGCCGTAAAGCCAAGCAAGTCAAAATAATAATTGCGATGGAGGCGTCCATGAAAGCGAGCGCGGCGGTCAGGAAAGAAGGGGATGCCGGAGATTGCTGGAGAGGTTTTCGGCCAGGCGATTGGACCAATTCAATTAACGTTCGCGATTTCATCGTCCGGAATGCGACGCCTTACACGGGCAACGAGGACTTCCTGGCCGGCGTATCGCAGCGCACAAAGGCCGTTTGGGCGAAATTACAGCCATACTTCACGGACGAAAGGAAAAAGGGTGTTCTGGCGATCGATACCAAGACGCCTTCCACCTTGCTGGCCCACAAGGCCGGTTACATCGACCGTGACAATGAGATCGTCGTAGGACTTCAAACCGACCAGCCGTTCAAGCGTGCCATCTTTCCATTCGGCGGCTTGAGAATGGTCGAGGCCGGCATCAAGGCCGCCGGCTTCGAACCGGATCCGGCGGTGCATGAGACCTTCACAAAGTACCGCAGGTCGCACAATGACGGCGTCTTCGACGCCTATACTCCAGAGATCATGAACTGCCGCCGGTCCGGCATCATTACCGGACTTCCTGACGCCTATGGCCGCGGTCGCATCATCGGCGACTATCGCCGCGTGGCCCTCTATGGAGTCGATCGCCTCGTCGAAGTGAAGCACGCCGAACGAGCGCAGATCGACGACATGTGGCCGACTGACGAGATCATTCGGATGCGCGAAGAGCTGTCCGAGCAGATTCGCGCGCTCAAGGATCTGGCGTCAATGGCGAAGCACTACGAGCACGACATTTCCAAGCCCGCCACGAACGCCCAGGAGGCATTCCAGTGGACCTATTTCGCCTATCTAGGCGCCATCAAGGAAGCCAACGGCGCGGCGATGTCGATCGGCCGCATTTCGAGCTTCCTCGACATTTACATCGAGCGTGACCTGAAGGCCGGTGCTCTGGACGAAGCGCGCGCCCAGGAACTGTGGGACCAACTGGTGCAAAAGCTGCGCATCGTGCGCTTCCTTCGGACGCCGGACTACGACGCGCTGTTCAGCGGCGATCCCTACTGGGCGACCGAGTGTGTCGGCGGCATGGATCTTGACGGACGCCCTCTCGTGACGAAGAGCAGCTACCGGATGCTGCATACGCTCTACAATCTGGGGCCGGCGCCGGAGCCGAATATCACGATTTTATGGTCCAAGCATATGCCCGCGCCGTTCAAGCGCTACTGCGTCAAGGTCAGCCGCGATACGTCCTCGCTGCAATACGAGAACGACGATCTGATGCGGCCTTTCTGGGGCGACGACTACGGTATCGCCTGCTGCGTTTCGGCGATGCGGCTGGGCAAGCAGATGCAGTTCTTCGGCGCTCGCGTCAATTTCGCGAAGGCGCTGCTTTACGCCATCAACGGCGGCCGTGACGAGGTCTCCGGCGATCAGGTCGCGCCGCGAACAATGCCTGTCGTCGGCGACTTCCTCGACTATGACGACGTCATGGCCAAATTCGACACCATCATGGAATGGCTGGCCAAGACCTATGTGCATGCCATGAACTGCATCCACTACATGCACGACAAGTACTTCTACGAGCGACTCGAAATGGCGCTGCACGACCGCGACATCCTGCGAACGATGGCGTTCGGGATTGCGGGCCTTTCAGTGGTTGCTGACAGTCTGAGCGCGATCAAATACGGGAAGATGCGCGTCGTGCGCGACACCACCGGCCTGGTTGTCGACTATCAGAACGAAGGCAACCAATCGACGCCGCAGTTTGGCAACAACGACGATCGGGTGGATCAGATCGCCGCCGGCCTGGTTACGACCTTCATGGACAAGATCCGCAAGCATCCGACCTATCGGAACGCGACGCACACACAGAGCGTGCTGACGATCACGTCCAATGTCGTCTACGGCAAGGCCACCGGAAATACTCCGAACGGACGGCGCAAGGGCGAGCCGTTCGGTCCCGGCGCCAACCCGATGC
>Ga0210405_10004865_pt1 | contig 12479 bp, 14 predicted proteins | sample IncBWH11MmetaG_FD_155492 | JGI IMG/M metagenome (GOLD analysis project Ga0210405, IMG submission 155492) | Forest soil microbial communities from Barre Woods Harvard Forest LTER site, Petersham, Massachusetts, United States - Inc-BW-H-11-M | ecosystem: Environmental > Terrestrial > Soil >... | reverse complement strand
CGACCGGCGCGGATTTCGCCGTCGCGCGGCCCTCCGGAGCTCCCCCCTATGTGCTCTCGGTAAGACCTCTGAAAGCGACCCGCCATGGACCTACCTCGAAGTCCGCCGTCGCGATCGTATTCGTTCGCAATCCGCCGGATGACGGCGCCGACGACATCGGACTATTGCGCGACGTATTTGGACTGACCAATGCCGAGGCCGGCGTCGCGCTCGCGCTGCGCCGCGGCGTTTCGCTCAGTGACTATGCTAAAGCCCAGGGGGTCAGCCAGAACACGGTCTATACCCATCTGCGGCGCGTCGAAGCGCCGGGCGATGCGCTTTACTCGGCGCGGCGACAGGCTTTCCCGGCGGCGCTTCCTGGTGCCGACCCGCAATGGCGAATTGTTCCGTTGATGCCTGCAAAGCGGCTTCCGCCTCGTGCACCGGAGGGCCTTAATGACGATTGGTCTCTACGACGAACCCGCGCCTGTCTGCTGTCGGTGCCTAATTGAGGGCCGCCCGCGATTCCGCGGCGGACAATCAGTGGCTTGATTCAAGAATGACGACGACGCCGGTCATTTCAGGTTCATGTGGTTTCAGACTGGTGAGGCTCGCATCGCTCCAGTCGGCAAGGCTTACGACTTGACCGGCCCGGGATTCCAGGTCCGGCGCTTCGGCGGGCTCCAGTACCTTAAGACCGCTATCATCGAGAAAGAACGTGTGATCGCCGAATAGATTGCTCAATTGCGTCACCGCCGGATGATTGTCGGGAAGAACCTGAGCGTCGAATTGACTCAGCGTTTGCTTCACCTGTGCCGTATTTAGCTTCATGTCCTACTCCTGCTTTTGACTTCGGCGTGTTTGACACCCTGCAAGGGAAATCAATCGGTCGGGCCGGCGCCCGCGCCTGTCCGCCCGACCCGCGCGTAGCTACATGGATCGAATTGATCCGCGCGGGAAACGTTCCCGCGCGTTGCGGTAAATTTCCAAGGACGCATCATTAAATCTCGCGGGCGCATTTTTTTGCAGAGCAGCGTCCCGCTGTCATCATACGCCGCTAGAGCATGATCCGAAAAAGTGGACACCGGTTTTCCCTCGCGACAAACGCGGAACGCGTTTGCGCGGAGATCATGCTCAAGCAAAAAGATAGAGCGGAATGACGATAAGTCATCCCGCTCTAGGCGGCGATGAGCCTTTCGATCTCCGCGACCGGATGCGAGGTCAATTCCTTGGGGATCTCGGCAACGATGCGATCGATCACCTCGGCGTGAAACGCCTTGCGAAGATTGCCCAATATTTTTGCAGGAGCGATGATGACGAGCCGATCGAAAAGATTGGCGTGCGCGTGGTGATAGAGCGCTTCCGCGATCTCATCGGCAAACCGCTCCTTCGCAAGGTGATGCCAATCGACTTCTGACATCGCGCTTCGGGCCACGCCAGGACCTGCAACGCCAAGATTTGCGATTGACCGCCCCGGACGATCCGTACCCTGTTCGCGCGTGGGCGGATTGTCCTGCTCGAGAATCTGCTCGACGACAAGATCGACCTTGTATGGGTTGCCTTTGTTTCGCAGGAAAAGCGCCTTTTGGCCATCGCCGACGAGGATGAGGCTGTTGTGGGGAACCCGGGGTCGAAATTCCGTGGCCATTTTGTCGACACTCCAACTCCGCATCCCAACCCGTGTCTCAAGAATCCGAGGTTCGCCATACCCCTCGCGGGATCGCGCCAATAGGCTTGCAAATATAACGCGCAGGCGTCGCGTGGTTTCCCGCTGCCGATCGCGGCGCGACAATCGGTACGCCCGAATATCCGGCGCCACAAACACGCCGCATCATCGCGACCGGAACGCGTCATCAGCTGCCCGAACTGATCGGCAGGCTCACGAGATCGGCACTGTTGCGCCGAAACCGACGACGCAACAGCGCTCGGGTTTAGATCCGAAGAGATCGGCGAGGCTTACTCGCGTATCGGCATCGGCGGCCGCGGCACCGATGCGAGCTCCGGATCGAGCGGCGGCGGGGCGGCCGGTGGCGGCAATGGATCAAGCTGCCGCGGCGCATAGGGTGCGGCAGCTTGCGGCGGCACATAAGGTGCCGCGGCCGGCGGCGGCACGTAAGGTGCAGCGGCTTGCGATGCCCGGAATGACGGAGCGGGCTTTCGTGCTGGTACTGCGGCCGGCCGCGGCGGAAGCGCCGACAGTTTGGGCCGCAGGTTTGGCTCGGAAGCCCTCGTCTCCGAAGCCCTCGTCTCCGAAGCCTTGGGCTCGGGACCCTTCGTCTCCGGAGCTTTGGCCATGTCGCGGGACATTTGCTCCTGGCTCGCCTTGAGCTGCTCGATGCTGGCCTTGAGCTGCTCGATCTGCTGTCCGGCGGCGGCGAGATCGCGCGCCATCGACTGCATTGAGGGCGCCTCGGCGGAAGACGGAGCGGCGGCCGGTGCGGCGGTATCGCCGGCGGCCTGAGCCGGAGGTGAAGGTTGCGCCGCCGTCGCGTTAGCTTGAGTTGCGTCCGCGGCAGGTGGGGCCGGTTGCGCCGGCGCCGGGTTTTGCTGCGGCAGCAGCGAAGCGAGGACGTGTTGCGGCGTCCAATCGGCGAACATCTGCTGAGCCTCATCGCCATAAGCCTGCCAGACGGCGGCCGCGACACCGAGGCCCACGGCGAACAGGAAGCCCGTGAAGCCGCGTATCGCCCGCGCGCCCATCGATCGCCGGCGGCGCGGGACCTTTACATTGTCCGTGGCAGCGGCGCGAAACGTCGTATCGACCGGTCGAAGCGACGGGCTGGCGGAGAAGTCGGGTTCCTGGCGTACTTGTGGATCCGAATGCTGGCGCGCGGCGGCGCGCAACAGATTGGAAATCTCTTCATCCGCTTCCGCGGGCGCGACCAGGACGACACCGGGCGCGACCTCAAGGACGTCGTGCGGATCATCTGACAGTTTCGGATTCAGCTTGGATTGCATTGGCGCTCCGTACCCTCAAGTCCAATGTCACTGCCCTGCGCCACGACTCCAGTCCGGTTTGACCAAAGCAAGGCGATACGATGGAGAGTATGGGGCGCTGACGCCGGCCGCCGCTCGGGAACTTACGGCCAGGAGTTTCCGAGGTTTCCGCCATGCGCCGCTTTGCGCGGGGCCAGCACGTTCCCCCAGCCTGGCTCACGCGGCCCTGCGCCGCTACAGCCAGCGCCGCACGCGCGAGCGATAGCGGCGATAGACGTCGCCGAACTTGCGCTCGAGGTAGGCTTCTTCGCGGGCGATCACGCCGTGGCGGATGACGAGGGCGAACGGGATGAGCGCCACCAGCAGCCAGAGGCTGTCGAATGCGATGGCGAGACCGATGAGCCCAACGATCATGGCGAGGTAGATGGGGTTGCGCGTGAAGCGATAGGGGCCTGCGTCGACGATCGTCGTGGTCGGCATGGTGGTGGGCACGTTGGAGCCTGCCCGGGTGAGGGTAGCGATCGCCGAGGCGGCCAGCGCGAGCGCTATGGCAAACACGGCGCCACCGATCCAGCCCGCGGGCACCGCAGCCGGCAAGAACGGCAAAGGCGTGAGCCATTGCAAGGCGAGCGCGACGACCACCGCGAGCGCCCACGCGATCGGCGGCCGGATGATGACATTGGCGGTGTCGGCCATATCACTCATGGTGAAATTGGTGAACCACCGTGATCGGCCTCCTTCATGACTGATTTGAGGTAAGCGACGACGGCATCCTGCTTGGTCCAGGTGGCCCAGTCCAACGCGGTCGCACCGAATCGCTCGTCCCGCGCCGTCAGATCCGCGCCGGCCTCGACGAGGCTCCGGACCCGGTCAAGGTTGCCACGGTAGGCTTGCTGGTGCAGAGGCCCGGCCGGCCACTGCGGCAGCTCCAGCGCTCGCTTGAACGCATCGCGCGTGTGCACGGGTTCGCCATGGGAGATGATGACGCGCTCGAACGGAAGGTCGAGCATCGCGCGCAAGTCGGGGATGGCACGATCCTCGTGAGTGGGGGACATCCATACCCTCAGCACTTCGGCCCGCTCGGTCAGCGCGTCGGCGAGTACCAGGGTCCGCTGTTCGGGAAGAAAGAGCGGCGTCTCGTTCCAGCCTCGGGGGTCCCTGAGCGCGAGCAACCCACCGGGAAGCTCGTGGTTGGGCAGGATCGTTTGCAGGTCGGTCTCAGGGGGCCCTTCATCGGGATCGAAGACTCCGGGACCGAATGCCCGGCATCCATAGCGGCGGACCACGGCGTCCACACTCCGTGTCTGCCGATCGCCCCAGGTCGGGCGCATATGATCCGGACTGAGTACCGCCACCGCCGTGGGCGGTCGCCGGGCGAGGCGATCCCAAACCTGCCTTGTGTCATCCGGCGGTAGAAGCGGGTCGAGCAGCCACCGTTCGCCGCCCGTGTCTACGCAGACGCAGGTCACCACCTGCTGCCAGTCCTCGTCCGGATTCCACGCGGGGTGCTCGAGCCGCCAGATCCAAAGACCTGGCGTGAGATCGATGACCTCCACGTTGGGCAGCATTCGCTCGACCATGGGCCGGGATGATTGCATATTCCGAAGGGCGCTTTCTTGCCAACGTTACCCGTTGCGCCGAACGGTCGCCAACAACGAAGCCGGCATGGCGGGTACGACGCTGAAGCACCAACCCACGTTGGGCGGGGGGCGGAATGGCGAAGCGCGGGTGAGCGAATAATTTTTAACCAGGGCCCGACAGCTAAAATCGCTCAAACAGCCGCCGGGCAAATCAACCGGGATTATCCTGCGCCGTCATGGCGTTGGCGCGCCGACGCCATGGCCCTGGCAGCGCGTCGGTGACCTCGCTCGGTCATGCCGGCTCACCGCGAGAGTCAAAGAAGGGACAAAATGACGGGTTCCATTTGGGGATGGAACTCAACGGGACACCCGATGTTAATGGGTGGGCGCAGCGGGGGCGATTTGATGAAAACGACATCGGAATTGTAGGGCACGCGGCACAAGATCGAGCGCGGCGGCAGCCGATCGAGCGCAACGGCCCGGCAATGCAGTGACCAAGCGTAAGAAAAACAAACCGGAGGAAGTGCCCATGAAGAAACGACCGAATTTTGCTTTACCTGTCGCTGTTGCCCTTGCCGCGACGCTCGCGGCATCGTCAGCCTTGGCCCAATCGGTAGATACCGCGCGCATCGATGCCGGCGGCCAGAACGACTGGCTGACCTACCACGGCTCCTACAAATCCTATCACTACAGCCCGCTCGCGCAGATCAACCCGGGCAACGTCGCCAACCTGAGCGTTGCCTGGATCCATATTCCGGGACGATCGACCCGCGGCTTGCAGTCGATGCCGCTGGTGGCCGATGGCGTGCTCTACTACACCGGATCCTACAGCCGCACCTTTGCGCTGAACGGCGCCACCGGCGAGGTGCTCTGGTCGTATTTCCCGGAACTGGACGAAGCGTTGATCGCCCGCCAGACCCACTCGCCCTATAATCGCGGCGCAGCCCTCGGCGAGGGCAAGGTGTTCGTCGGCACGATGGACGGCCGGCTGATCGCGCTCGACATGAAGAGCGGCAAGCCGCTTTGGGATACCAAGCTGGTCGATTCCCAGAAGCTGACGGTCGGCTTCACCGGTGCGCCGCTTTACGCCAAGGGCACGGTGGTGATCGGCGCGCAGGGCGGCGAATGGCCGGGCCGCGGACCGATCTTCGGGGTGGACGCCGCAACCGGCAAGAAGAAGTGGGAATTCCTCACGGTCGCCGGCACGGACGAAGCCATGAAGACATGGGGCAATGATTCCTGGCGCACCGGCGGCGGCGGCGGCTGGATGCCCGGAACGTTCGATAGCGAGACCAACACGATCTGGTGGGGCACCGCCAACCCGGCGCCGCTCTACGATTGGTCGGGCAGCGATTTCAAAACGCAGGGCGCCCGCCCCGGCGACAATCTCTATACCTCCTCGGTGATCGGTCTTGATGTCGATAGCGGCAAGCTGAAATTCTATCATCAGGAGCTGCCGCACGACGCCTGGGATTTCGACAGCGCGGTCGGCGAGTTCGTGATGCTCGATCGAGACGGCCAGAAGCTCGTGGTGCATCCCAACAAGAGCGGCTACATCTTCGTCTACGACCGCAGCGCCGGCCTGAAGAACGTCTGGCGGATCACCCAGAACAGCAATTTCGTCAAGAACATCGACCCCAAGACCGGCGAGTTGATCGGCCGCCGCGACTTCTCGGCCGGCAAAGTCGACGAGCCGCTGTGCCCGCACATTTCGGGCGGCGTCAGCTTCAATGCCGGCTCCTACAACCCCAAGACCGGCCTTTACTACAAGCTCGGCCAGGAATGGTGCATGACGCTCAACGTCATGAAGACGACGCCGGTGGTGGCCCCACAGGCCCAGCTCAACATCGGCGCCGACTTCAAGATCGCGCCTCCTCCAGGCGGCGAGATCTATGGTCATCTCGACGCGCGTGACCCGGTGACAGGAGCCAGGAAGTGGGAAGTTCGCTTCCCCGAGCCGCCGCTCGCAAGCGTGCTGTCAACCGGGGGCGGTCTGGTGTTTGTGCCTGACTCGCGCGGCACCATTCATGCCTACGATGCCGACTCCGGGACGGAGCTGTGGAATCACTCCGACGGCACCGGCCATCAGGGCGGGATCGTCAGCTACGCCGTCGGCGGCAAGCAATATATCGCCGTGACCGCGGGCTTTGGCGGCATGGCGTCCGATGATTATGCGCCAACCTTCGGCGGCGTCTACAAGAGCATGCCGCGCGACGATGGCGCCCTCATCGTCTACAGCCTGAAATAGGCTGCCGAAACCATCTGCCGGGGAGCGCGCGCAAAGCCGCGCTCCCCGTGCATTTGGGCCCAGCAGATGTGGCTCTTAAAATCAGGCTTGGACGCTATGAAATCGGACTTGGACGTGAAGGCATTGCTGCCGGCCGTGCTTGCGGTGGCGTTGACATACGCGGTGCCGGCGATGGCGCAGCAGCCGGCTGCTCCGGCTGCGCCGGACAATGCGCCATTCGATGTCGAAGGGTTGTTCGCGTCGACCTGCGGCTGGTGTCATTCCGATGGCGGCCGCGCCGTGGGCAAGGGGCCGCAGCTGATGGATTCGCAGCGCGACGACGACTATCTGAAGAACCGCATCAAGATGGGCAAGGAAGGCGCGATGCCGGCGTTCGGCGCGGCCTTCAGCGACGCGCAAATCGACGAGATCGTCAAATACATCCGGTCATTGAAGCCGCGCCAGGGATGAAGCGGCGAGATCAGAATCGGGAACGGGAAGTCAAGGAATGAAAGCTATTGTCTCAGCTGTCGTGGTCGGCGCCGTCATCGGCCTGATCGAACCGGGCCTGATCGAACCGGCGCAGGCGCGCTCTCTCGACACCATCCGCTCGGTCGGCGCGATCGGGATGTGCGCGCATCCCAACTCGCTTCCCTTCGCCAGCAAGGCCGGCGACCCTCCAGGATTCCAGGTTGAACTGGGACAGGCGCTCGCGCGTGAGCTTGGCGTCTCGCTAAAACTCGACTGGATCATCACCCAGTACCAGATCCGCAGCGCCGACTGCGACTTCATGATGGACGTGATTGCGGATCGCGAGGCGCAAGGCGAAACCAATTTGAGGATTTCAAAACCCTATTATCGCACGGGTGTCGCGCTCGCGGTGCCTTCGGACAGCAAGCTCGATTCGTTCAAGAGCCTCGACGAACACACCAAGGTCGGGGTTCAAGTCGGATCGATGGCAGCGATGGTGATCGGTCAGCGTCATGTGCCGACATCGACCTTCGGCTTCGAGGTCGACAGCCTCGAGGCGCTGGCCAATCACGAGATCGACGCGGCGGCGGTCACGCCGACCATCGCCAGCTATTACAATCTGATGCATCCGGATAAGTCGATCCGCATTCTGGGGTTCGACGAGAGCGAGGCAAACCTGAACTGGAACGTCGGCATCGGCATGGTCCGTCCCGACGACAAGCTGCGTGATGCGATCGAGGCGGCGCTCGAGCGATTGCGTGCCGACGGCACGGTGGGGCGAATCTACGCCCGTTACGGTGTCACGCTGCAATCGCCGAAATAGCTTCGCGCCGTGTGGCCATGCAGCAACAAGATTTTTGTTCCTGTATCGCAAGTGCGTTTTCAGGTTTACGTCGCGCGAAATTTGGCCTTAGCTCCGCCAACCGGGGCTGGGTAGGCTTTACTACACAATCCATTTTCGAACCCGGCGAGCCGCAGCGCGTCAATGCCTGCGGCTTTTTTGCCGACTAGCTCTGCTGCCGTGTGCCGGGCTGCGTTGCCATCGGGCCCGGGTCCATCGATTGCTGAAGCGATCTCTTCTGAAGCAGCCACGATTTCTGAGTACGGCCGAGTTCGCGCCATCGCTCCGCCTCTACCAGCCACTTCCCTCGATTCTCGTAGTCCGTCTTTGCCCGCTCCAAGCACCACGATTCCATTCTGCCGCAATCATGATCGCTCATGCATATCCTCCCTATTGGCAGCGAGCTTATTCCCTCTCTTTGCGTCAGAGTCATTAAGATTATGCGTTAGAACTAATTGGAACTTTGGACAGCGAACTTGACGGAACTCCGCAACCAACCACGCGCTCCATCCCGCTCTGCCACCGACGGGTCCCACCTTCTCCGTATTCTAACCGGTGCCACAGCCAACAAATGGCACAGTCGCCCCATCACATGCGGTCCAGGTTCTCTTCAACTTGGGGCGGCGATGATGGCGATTCACAGCTTGCTGCAAAACTTTCCGATGGGGCCGGAGGAGATCAGCCGACTCGTCGGCGCCTATGGGCAAACCTTGCGTGCCCTTGGGCTCAAAGATCGCACGGACCGCATCACCGAGATCGTTGCCGAGAAAGTGTTTGAGATCGGTCAAACCGGCGTTCGCGACTCGGCCGAGATTTCCAGACTTGCAATAGAAGGCCTGTGACTCTCCCAGCAGATTTGCGCGAGGTTCATTGACCGACGCCGCCGCGTCTCAACCGATCGACGGCAACGAGAACCGAGGGCCGTTCAAGCACCTCCACCAGCCGGTCGAGAAGTCCTTCGTTGTCGTGATGTTTTGGCTCAAGATATTCTTCAAGAATGCGCTGGGCTTCACTGATGGCTTGAACGGCCAATTCTTGATCGCTCATTGCTTGGATCTCCCCGCAATTGAACCGCCTATTTAATTCAGCCCCGCCAAATTTGTTCCAACATCGGAACCGGCCGCGACCGTTCGGCACCGACGAAGGGTCCTGGCCTGCTTTAACCCTCACTGACGTAAGTTGAATTCCGGTTGCCGCGTGATGTGTTCAGATGGGGCAATTGCGTGAGGAAATGCAATGCCCGGCAGGCGGATCAATTCCGAGAACCTCATGGCCGACGTTTATCTCGGCATCATGATCGCTGGCGTAAATGCGCTGATCGTCTTGGGCGGCTATAGCGTTCGTGGTCACGTGAAAGGCCGCGGCCTCAGTTATGACCATTGAACGGCGCGACCGTCGTCAGGTTCCACAAGCGGCGCCTCAGTCGGCCCTCTTTCATTACCCGAGTCCTTTTTGCAGACTTGCAACGTATATGACTGAGACACCGGCCCTCCGGTGCCCGCTCATCCCGGACGACAGGCATTCGCGCATGACTTACGAACGCGCCCATCTCAAGGCCATGCAGGGCTACACGCCGGGCCAGCAGCCTGACACGCCGGCCATCAAGTTGAACACGAACGAAAATCCCTATCCACCCGGCCCCGCCGTAGCGCACGCCTTGAGTTCTTTTCCGCTCGACATGTTGCGGCGCTATCCGGATCCGCTTGCCGCCTCCTTCCGCGCGAGCGTCGCTCGCCTGCACAGCCTCGCTCCAGCAAACGTCATCGCGACCAACGGTGGTGATGAGCTGCTCCGACTGGCCTTGACAACATTCCTCGATCCGGGAAAGCCGCTCGGGCTGTTGACGCCGAGCTATAGCATCTATTCCGTTCTGGCGACCATCCACGGCAGTCCGCTCGCCAGCGTACCGCTCGGCGACGATTGGTCGGTTCCCGATAACACCGCCGAACGATGGAATGCGGCGGGAGCTCCTCTCGCGATCATGACAAATCCTCACGCACCATCGGGCACGCTGGCCTCGGCAGCCGAGCTCCACAAACTCGCGCTGAATTTCCGCGGCGTGCTGCTCGTCGACGAAGCCTATGTCGACTTTGTCGATCCCGAGATCGGACATGAGACATCCACGATGGTCGCCGCCTGTCCCAATGTGCTGCTGCTGCGGACGCTCAGCAAAGGCTATTCGCTCGCGGGCCTGCGGCTCGGCTACGGCCTCGGAGCTGGAGAACTTGTCGCTCCCATGCTGTCGAAGACGAAGGATTCCTACAACGTCGACGCCATCGCCCAAGCCGTCGGGACAGCCGCGCTCGAAGATGTGCTGTCGGCGGCCAGAAGCTGGGAGGCGGTGCGCCATGAGCGGAGAGCGCTTGATCTGGCCCTGACCGCGATGGGATTCCAATGCGCGCCGTCGCAGGCGAATTTTCTGCTCGCGACTGTTCCCGCCGGCGGCCGATGGCACAGCGCGGAGGAAATCTATCGGTCTCTGATGGCCCGACGCATCTTTGTGCGATGGTTCAATGAGGCGGGATTACGGGACAAACTACGGATCAGCATCGGCACGCCCGAGGAAAACCACCACCTTGTCGAAGCTCTCCGGCAGCTTGGCGGATCGACATAGATTTCAGAACGATCTGTTGGCTTTCGCTGCCGTTTTTCGCGCCGATCGCGCTAATCTGGCATCAGTCCATTGCGTGAGATTGCCCGAACGCATTCAGTTGTTCGTCAGTTGGCTCCGTGATGCCCTCGGCAGACAAATCCACAAGAAGATCCACCAACTCGCCATGCCGACCGGCTTGTCTGAACAGCTGCTCGGGCGTCAAGGACTCAACCGAAGCGCTTTCCGTTGCTTCTTCCTCCTCCGCACTCTGCAACAGTGAAATAAACTTATGCACTGCCTGATCGACCGCGTCCTTGTGTTCGAAATAATAGACCGTGGCCTTGCCGGCCGCGCCGAAGACTGCGGAAGAGCCGACAATGATCCCCTTCCTCTCCTTCATCCAGTCTATGAATTTCCGCGGTATCGTTCGATTTAGCAGGAGATATTCGATTTCGCGTGACAGGATGTAGTTTATTCGGACCTTCGAGTTGTCTGCCGCTCGCTCAGAATCACTGAGGATTTCATACTCCGTATCAGACAACGGAGCGAAATCTTTCGGCTTGTGGATCACTTGGGAGCGCAACGCATCAAGGATCGCGTGATCGCTCGTCGGAAGAAGAGCTTTCTCACGATTAATAAGCACCAGCAGTTCAGTTTTGCGGTTCATTGGTCTCTCCTTCCTTCCAAAGTCCGAAATGTTGCAAAACCGAGACGAACGTGCAGTCGACATAGTTATGCACTTTCCCCGGCGTCCAATCAGGACACAAGCCCTGTTTGCATCGCGGCTCGATGCACGGGACCTCGAAATAGCGGTTGCCACATTGGAGGTCTTTGCGTTTGTGTGCCCACTGCAGCGTAATCGCCCACAGGTGAGGGAACGCTCGAAGATCATTAAACAATGCCATGGACTTTGCGGTGAGCTGGTTAGTCTCAACGTCCTTGTAAAATTGGATAGGCAGCGGGAGCTCGTCAATAAGCTGATCGGAATGCAGGTGCATAAAAACAAACCAAAGTGGCTCACGGACCCGCATACGAAGAGACCGCACAATGTATTCCAGCAATCCCATCCCAAAGATACCGAGATATGCCGTCGAACTGCCCCTGACGGCCGCCTCAAATTCCTTTAATCGGTCATCTATGATGGAGGCAGCAGTAGTTCCTGAATACAGCTCCAGCATACGTCGCTTGGTCGCTGTTAGCCGATTTTGAACATACTCCTCAAACCTGTCCGGTTGCTGGCGACGATGTTCGGACGCTTGATTTTCATATTTGCTCAGCACGCCATCGAGCCATTCAAGATGCTCCCGGAGGACAGTTTGAGGGGCAGGCCACCCCAAAAGTCCGAAAATCTCTTCAACGAACCTCAGATAATCGTCGTTATCTTCGTGATCGATCCAATGCAATTCTTCCATCTCATCGAAGAGTAGTCGAAACCGGGTACTTGGATGCGTCATGGGCGCCCAGTCCGGGTGACGTTGGTGCTGCATGCTTGGGATTTGAAGGCATGCTTCCAACATCGCAATCAACGTCGCTATGAAGGATTCCGGCTGCTCTCTGTGTCCGGGGAACATGTTCCAGAAGCATTCAGTAGCCACGTAATAATCGTGAAGTTGACTTTTGGACGGAGCGTTTGCCCGGACCCGCAGAGCAGTATGTCCCTTTGTCGAGATGCCAATCTGCTCCATGATGTGAGCAAGATTTTCCTGGATCGTATGCGCCCCGATGGGGGTCGCGAAAAAATGTTTGTCCCGCGGATTCAAACGAATGTATTCCCAGCAACAGGTGCTCTCGTTGAGCTCGAGCCAACCTTCAGCGGGTGAAGTCGTCGTCGCCACCCTTCTCGGCGCGGAC
>Ga0210405_10004864_pt1 | contig 12479 bp, 12 predicted proteins | sample IncBWH11MmetaG_FD_155492 | JGI IMG/M metagenome (GOLD analysis project Ga0210405, IMG submission 155492) | Forest soil microbial communities from Barre Woods Harvard Forest LTER site, Petersham, Massachusetts, United States - Inc-BW-H-11-M | ecosystem: Environmental > Terrestrial > Soil >... | reverse complement strand
GACGATTCTCAAGATGGTGCTCGATCAGGGCTATTGGCCGCAATCCACGCTGACGCCGCCATCGGATGAAGCAATCCAGTACGACATCCGCATGACCAAGGAGATGGGCTTCAACGGGGCTCGCAAGCACCAGAAGCTGGAAGATCCGCGCTATCTTTACTGGGCCGACCGCATGGGGCTGCTAGTCTCGAGTGAGATGGCCAACGCGTATCTGTTCGACTCCGATTACGCCGCGCAATTCACGCGTGAATGGGGGGAAGCTGTGGAGCGCGATTACAACCATCCGTCCATCGTGCTGTGGGTTCCAATCAACGAAAGCTGGGGCACGCCCCACCTCGCCGATACGCGACAGCAACAGCACCTGCGGTCCCTGTACACACTGACGCACTCCCTCGACGCTACTCGCCCGGTGATCGATAATGACGGCTGGGAACATACCAACTTGACCGACTTGTTCGCGATTCACGATTACGCCAGGAATGGCGAACTGCTTTACAGCAAGTACAAGGACCTCGGCAAGCCGGGCATGGGCGTGCCCGACAACGGCCGGGCGGCGCTGGCTACGGGTAATGTCTACAATGGATCGCCGATATACCTTTCGGAATTTGGCGGAATCGCCTTTATTGCGCCAGGGGCCGATGTGCCGAAGGAAGCGTGGGGTTACTCGGGGATCGAAAAGACTGCCGACTCCGCGCTGGAGCGCTTGCGCGGGTTATACACAGCGATCGCAAAGATTCCAGCTTTCGCCGGTCTCTGTTACACGCAATTGACCGACGTCGAGCAGGAAATTAACGGCCTCATGACTTACGACCGCAAGCCGAAGTATGATGTCCGGGTAGTGAAAGAGATCAATGACCTGGTGCATTAATGTTGTTCCGGCAAACCGCTCGCTGACGCGCGCGGCTCTGTTTGCGGTGCGCCGCTCTGTGGAATATGCTTTAGCTTGTTCGTTATTTGCCCTTTCGCTTTCCGCGCAAAGCCTGACGGGGGTAATCGACATCCATGCCCACCACGATCCGGACAGCGTCCCCCGCTCGATCGACGCCATCGACCTCGCCAAGCTAGCGCGTTCTCGCGGCATGCGCGGCCTGGTGCTGAAGAACCACTACGAGCCGACCGCTTCGCTCGCCTACATCGTCCGCAAAGAGGTACCCGGCATCGAAATCTTCGGCGGCATTTCTCTCGACCTCACCGTCGGCGGCGTGAATCCAGCGGCAGTCGAGCACATGACGCACGTCAAGGGCGGGTGGGGACGCGTTGTCTGGATGCCCACCTTCGACGCCGAAAACCAGGTACGCTACGACAAGGCGAACCGGCCGTTCGCTTCCGTGTCCAAGGATGGCCGGCTTCTGCCGGAAGTAAACCAGGTGCTGGCCCTGATAGCCAAACACAAGCTGACGATGGCTACAGGACACTCGTCGGCTCAAGAGTGCCTGATGCTGATCCGCGCCGCAAAAGACCTCGGGGTCACCAGCATGGTGGTCACGCATGCGATGGAACCGCCCATCCGGATGACAATCCCGCAGATGAAACAAGCTGCCGCTATGGGCGCCTACATCGAGTTCGTGTACAACGCGCTGATTAGCCCCAAGACGGGTCTCGGAATGTCTGACTATGTCCCCGCCATTCGAGCGGTTGGACCGGAACACTGCATCCTTTCGAGCGATCTGGGCCAGGCCGGCAACCCACTGCACCCCGATGGGCTCGAAACCTTCTTCCGTGGGCTGCGAGCGCAAGGTTTCGCGGTTGCGGAGATTGACCGGATGGCCAAGACCAATCCGGCGAGATTATTAAGACTGGAGTGAATATGATCGAATCACCTCGACGGGGATTTCTACGGCGCCTTTTTAGCTTGGGCGGACTTTCGGCGGCTGCCGCCGCAGCGCAGCCAGGACAAGGACGCGGACAAGGGGAGTATCGGTTCCTTCCACGTTACGCGCGCCGGCAGGAATACAAGTCGCTGAAGCAATCGAGCTACGATCGCACTGGCGGCAACTCCGACCGCTGGCCCATTCCCGCCGGCGCCACGCAGGAGGTTTTCAATTCCGCCGGTCCCGGTGTGATCACGCACATCTGGTTCACGATCGCGGCGCAAAGTGCGAATCATCTGAAGGAAGTCGTGATCCGGGCGTATTGGGACGGGAATTCCAAGCCCAGCATCGAAGTTCCGGCCGGCGATTTCTTCGGTCTCAACCTGGGCCAATACCTCGTCTACCAATCCGAGTTTCTGAACTGCTCGTCGATCAAGGCGATGAATTGCTACTTCGCCATGCCGTTCCGGAAGTCGGCTCGCATCACCGCTACCAATGAGGGCCAGCAGCCTGTCGGCGCGTTTTATTCGAATATCGACTATCAAATTGCGCCGTCGCTGCCGGATGATGTGCTCTACTTCCACGCCCAGTACCGGCAGTCCGCGCCAAATGTTCCAACCACCAACGACTGGAAGACAAACGGTGACGCCAACCGGCTGCTCAACATCGACGGCAAGAGCAACTACGTCTATGTCGAGACGCGCGGGCGTGGGCACCTGATGGGCGTGACGCTCGGCGTCCTGCAGAATCAGGAATTCTGGATGGGCGAAGGCGATGACATGATCTTCATCGATGACGAATCCAAACCCGCCATCACCGGGACCGGGTCGGAGGACTACTTTTGCGGAGCCTGGGATTTCGGCGGCCGGGACGGCGCGATTCCATTTGCGCATCTCTATAATGGCGCGCAATTCATCCAATCGGCCGAGCGCACCGGCGGACGCTACTGCCTCTATCGCTGGCATGCCGACAATCCCGTAACTTTCACGCGATACCTGAAGCACACAATGGAGCATGGCCACGCCAATCACCGCGCGGACAATTTTTATTCGGTCTGCTATTGGTACCAATCCGAGCCATACACCGATTTCCCTGTGTTGCCAGCGGCGGCGGATCGAATTCCAGTATTGAAGGCTGTCGCCGGACCGGGCGGGGCGAAGTCCAGCTAATGAGACGAGACTCAGACCTCCTGAGGTCACCGGGCTTTTCAGTGTCGATGGGGAATCTGCGTGAGCCATTGTGGGGCAGGTTTGCAAGCTGCGCGCCGATTTCATCGGCGCTCTTCGAACGGGCTACACAGTACAAAGAGGCCGGTTGAAAAACCGGCCCGCAGGATGCAATCCTGCCCCACAAGCTCACTTGAGTTCCTTGACTTCAGGAGGTCTGAGTGCGTGCGCCACGCTGCACGGCGCAGCCGTTGGTTACGGCATCCGGCGTGCGCTATCCTGCAAGAAATGGGGCTCGATTCCGGCGACCGTGCTCTCATCCAGATCGTGGATGCCGCGCTGGCTGAAGCCGCGCGCAAAAGCGGACAGTGGCTGGTATGCCGGGTGGGCTGCACGCAGTGCTGCATCGGGCCGTTTCCCATCAGCCAGCTCGATGCTCGACGGCTGCGTGGTGGTCTGGCCGAGCTCGAAGCGCGCGATCCGGAGCGCGGCGCCCTGGTTCGCGAACGCGCCCGCGAATCCGTCGCGCGGATCTCGTCCAGCTTCCCCGGCGATCCAGCGACGGGCAGGCTGGCCGAAAACCAGGAAGCCGAGGAGGAGTTCGCCAGTTTCGCTGACGACGAGCCCTGTCCGGCGCTTGACCCGGAAACCGGCGCCTGCGACCTGTATGCGGCGCGTCCCATCACCTGCCGAACATTTGGACCGCCGGTGCGCTGCGGTTCCGATGCCGTGGGTGTCTGCGAGTTATGCTTCGTGGGCGCGACCGACGACGAGATCGCCGCGTGTGAAGTGGAAGCCGATGTCGAGGGCCTGGAGTCCACGCTGGTGGAGGAACTGGAACAGAAGGCGGGTGTGGGAGGACAGACTATCGTAGCCTTTGCGCTGGTCTAGGCCGCGTTGGCGATCATCGCAAACAGATTCCAGGAAACCAAGGCGGCGAAGAACACATTCATGCGCGTGAGCAATTGTTTTCTGCCTCGCAGACAGCAGAAAATCCCCAGAGCTAAAGCGGCGGCCTTGATCAGGACGAGCCCGAGCAGCGGAGTCGGCGCGGCTGTAAGTGCGAAATTCACCAGGGGATTGGCCTCCTTCACTCCGTGAACGATGAAAACTACCGTAGTGAGCAGATCAAGCAACTGAAGATAGGTAAAAAGCACTAGGCTCGCGGTCATTTAGGTCTTCCTTAGGGTCGGACTCAGCACAACACCTTAATCTTGCGGGAAACACCTTAGAAAGTAAATACTGTCAAGTATGTACCTCCTTTCTAAGGTATGAGGTCCGACAGCGGATTCGCTACAATCGAACAATGTCCCTGGTTGTGGTCGGTTCGGTGGCCTATGATGGGGTGGAAACTCCACACGGAAAAGTGGATCGCATGCTGGGCGGCGCATGCACGTATATCTCCTTAGCTGCCAGCTACTTCACCGGGGTAAATATCGTCGCGGTGGTGGGCGAGGACTTCGCGCAAGAGGACCTCGATTTGCTCGCGGGGCGCGGAATCGACCTGGCTGGATTGGAGCGCGTTCCGGGCAAAACGTTCTTCTGGGCTGGGGTCTACTCGGCCGATATGAACGACCGGACCACACTGCGAACCGACCTTAACGTATTCGCCGATTTCCAGCCGAAGCTACCCCTGGCCTATCGCTCCCAACCGTATCTGTTGCTGGGCAATATCCAGCCTGAGCTGCAGCGGCGCGTACTGGCGCAGATGAAGGGGACGCGGCTGGTGGGCGGCGATACGATGAACTATTGGATCGCCGATCATCGCGAGGAACTGCTCAAGACCATCGCCGAATGGGATTTCCTGCTGATCAACGACAGCGAAGCTCGAATGCTTTCGGGTGAGAACAATTTGCGGCGCGCGGCCGAGAAGATCCTCCACATGGGGCCGCACACCCTGGTAATCAAGCGCGGCGAGTACGGGGCCATACTATTCCGGGAGGACGGGCATTTCATGGTCCCGGGTTATCTGTTGCAGGAAGTCTTCGACCCTACCGGCGCGGGGGATTGCTTTGCCGGAGGCTTCATCGGATACCTGGCCGGCCAAGGCGTCAATCCCCGAGACGGAAAGATCCCTCACACAGACCTGCGCCGGGCCGTAATCTATGGCTCGGTGATGGGAAGCTTCTGTTGCGAGAAATTTGGCGTGGAGCGGTTCAGGACATTGACGCGCTCCGAAGTGGATGCCCGGTATCAAGAATTCAAAGACTGCACGGACTTCTAGGCAATGCCGAAGGACCAGTGGGGTGACGTTCTGACTGTGGCGCGGCCTTCAGGCTGCCGCATCGAGACTCGTCTCGATGCTTCACGCCCCGAAACCGAGAGACTCCTCGTACCGATGGCCCAGCGCCGGAAAGAGCGTCGAGACGAGTCTCGACGCGGCAGACACGAGTGTCCGCGCTACGCAGCCAGGGCTCGGAGACTACACATTAGGGCATGACGCCGGCTCGCGCAGCCCGGTCCGACGTCTGGTGGGACACGCTACTGGCCACGGTTGTGGTTGCGTTGCTCAGCGCGGCAGCCGTGCGGTTCGTCTGGCAGCGCGGCTATACGCTCTACTATGGCGACGCGCTGTGTCACGTGGGGATTGCGCGGCGCGTGATCGATTCGCGGACGCCCGGTATCGACCAGCTTGGCACGCCGTGGCTGCCGCTGCCTCAGTTGCTGATGCTGCCGCTGGTAGGGGACGACTACTTGTGGCAGACAGGACTCGCGGGCGCGATACCGTCGGCTGTATGCTTCGTGCTGGCAGCGGGCTTTCTGTTCGCGTCGGCAAAATCGGCGTTCTCCAGCCGCGCCGCTGGGGCTGCGGCCGCTGCGCTGCTGGCGCTCAATCCCAATTTGCTGTACCTGCAATCCACGCCCATGACCGAGCCGGTGTTTCTCGCCTGCCTGATGGCGCTGCTCTATTTCACGGTCCGTTTCCAGCGCACTCAGTCGATCGCGCCTGTAGTCGGCGCCGGACTGGCTGCTCTGGCGGGAGCACTGACGCGTTATGAAGGATGGTTTCTGATCCCGTTTGTCAGTCTGTATTTTCTCGCTGTGGCTAAACGGAGGCCGCTAGCCGCCGGCGCTCTATTCTCGTTGCTGGCGGCTCTCGGGCCGCTGGCTTGGCTGGCGTACAACGGTTGGTACTGGGGAGACGTTCTGGAGTTCTACCGGGGACCGAGCTCACCGAAGGCGATTCAGGGAGGCGCCTTCTATCCAGGCGATCATAACTGGGCGGTCGCCTGGCTGCAATTTCGCACTGCGGCGCGACTGTGTTTAGGATGGCCGCTGCTTTGGATAGGGCTTGCCGGCGTTTTGGGCGCGGTAATCAGAAGAACTGTCTGGCCACTGGTTCTACTCCTGCTGCCGTCGGCGTTTTACGTCTGGAGCATCCATTCGGGCGGCACTCCCATCTATGTGCCGACCCTGTGGCCTTTTAGCTATTACAACAGCCGCTACGGGCTGGCGATGCTTCCGCTGGCTGCCTTCGCCGCCGCAGCCCTGGTAGCTTGGTCTCCCAGGCGGCTGCGTGCGATCGCGGCGTTTGCGGTGATCGGAATCGGCCTGGCGCCGTGGATGCGTCAGCCGCATCTGGAAGCCTGCGTCACCTGGAAAGAATCGCTCGTGAATTCCACGGCAAGACGGGCCTGGACCAGCGAGGCGGCCGAGTTCCTGCGCTTCAACTATCGGCCGCATTCGGGCATATTCACGACATTCGGCGACATCACGGGAATCTTTCAGCGAGCCGGCATCCCACTTCGAGACACGCTCACCTGGGATAACTCAGCCTATTGGACTGCTGCCGCCGTGCGTCCGGACCTGTTCCTCCGCGAGGAATGGGCAGTCGCCTACGGTGGCGACAAGGTGCAATCTGCCATCAATCGCGCCGTTCTGCGCGGTCCACGGTACACTTTACAGAAGACCATCATGGTGAAGGACGCCCCGGTGATCGAGATTTACCGGCGCGACAGTCAGCACGGGCTCCTGGAACCCGAGCCTGACGGTCACGCCGTGAGCAGCGGTTCCGGCGTTGAAGCGCAATGAGAATTCCTTTTACTAAGACGCACGGCGCCGGTAACGATTTCCTCCTTACCTGGCTCAATGAGGCGCCCCGCGAGAACCTGACTGAAGCGGCCAAGGGCATTTGCAACCGCCGTACGGGCATCGGCGCCGATGGATGGATACTGATTTCCCAACCTCCTGCCGGCGAGGTGGGATACGATGGCGCGATTCAACTCTTCAATTCCGACGGCAGCCCGGCTGAGCTATCCGGCAACGGAACGCGTTGTGCGGCTGCGTTCCTGGTGGACGTCGGAATGGCCTGGGACACGGTGCGCATCCAAACTGGAGCGGGTGTGAAAAACCTCAAGCTTCTGGAGCGCTCAGGCCTCTCGTTCGTGTTGGAAATGAATATGGGGAAGCCGCAGTTTCCCGAAGGCGACGCCGTCACGCTGAATCTATTGAGCGGTCCCAGGCCGGTCATCATCGTGGACGTAGGCAATCCGCAATGTGTGGTGGAGGTAGCCGATTTTGACTTCGACTGGCGCGGTGTGGGCGCTGAAATCGAGCGGCATCCGCATTTCCCGAAACGGACGAATGTATCCTTCATTCGCACCGTGGACGCGCACACCCTGGAAGTGCGCTTCTATGAACGGGGCGCAGGTGAGACGCTGAGTTCCGGCACCGGCTCCACTGGCGCGGCCGCCGCCGCCCTCCACCTCGGGCGTGTCAGTAGTCCGGTAACGGTCCTCACACCGGCGGGACCGCTGCAACTTCGATCCGAGGGCGGGGTTTACCTTGTCGGTCCGGCACAAATCATCGGAGGCGGTGAGTTCTACCTCTGATCCCCCGAAAATGCCAGGAGAGACGATGCAACAAATGCTTGAGGGAAAGATTCGTAACCGTAAGGCAAGAGTGGGGATAGTTGGCCTGGGATATGTCGGGCTGCCGCTGGCGGTAGAGTTTGCCAAGGCTGGATTTAAGGTGACCGGAATCGACCTCAACGAGTCAAAGGTCGCCAAGGTCAATGCTGGGGAATCCTATATCGCCGATATCGATCCGGGCATTTTCAAGTCCCTTGTGGATGCCGGTAACATCTCGGCCACCAATGACTTTGGAGTGCTTTCCGAACTTGATACTGTAAATATCTGCGTGCCTACGCCGCTGCGCAAGACCAAAGATCCCGACATGAGCTACATCGTGTCGGCCTGCCAGCAGATTGCCAAGCATTTCCACAAGGGGATGCTGGTGATTCTGGAGTCCACTACTTATCCGGGCACAACCTACGAGCTAGTGCTGCCGATGCTCGAGACTTCGGAAATGAAAGTGGGGCGGGACTTTTTCCTGTGTTTTTCACCGGAGCGTGTGGATCCGGGCAATCCAAAATATCAGACCAATAACATTCCCAAAGTTGTGGGCGGCTGCACTGCGGCATGCACCCAGGTGGGGGCTCTGTTTTACAGCCAGGCATTGCAGACGGTGGTGCCGGTCAGCTCGACACAGGTCGCCGAGATGGTGAAGCTGCTGGAAAACACTTTCCGCATGATCAATATCGGGCTGGCGAACGAGATCGCTATGATGTGCGGGCGCATGGGCATCAATGTCTGGGAAGTCATCGAGGCCGCCGCTACCAAACCGTTTGGCTTTATGGCATTTTATCCCGGGCCGGGCCTGGGTGGGCATTGCATCCCGATCGATCCGTTCTATCTTTCCTGGAAAAGCAAGCAGGCGGGCATCGAAGCGCGATTCATCGAGCTGGCCGGCTATATCAACGGGCAAATGCCGATGTTCGTTGTGGACAAAGTGCAAAATGCGCTGAACGAGCATGGCAAGTCCGTCAAAGGCGCGAAAATTCACATCCTGGGCGTGGCCTACAAGAAAGACATCGACGATATGCGCGAATCGCCGGCGCTCGATATCATCCAGCTTCTGGCGCGGCTCGGTGCCAAGCTCAGCTATAGCGACCCGCACGTGCCGCATCTGCGGTTCGAGGGAATGGAGCTGGCGTCGGACGAGGCGGCCATGGCCAAGGCCGACTGCGTGGTAATCGTGACCGATCATACCGGCTTCGATTACAAAGCGCTGGTGGGAACGGTTCCTTTGATTGTCGACACACGAAATGCGCTTAAGGGCGTGGTGTCGGATAAGATCGTCAGACTCTGAGTGTTGATTTCCCGGCTATGGCCGGCGGCTGGGCACTATCCGGAATTTTCGCCTGCCTTCAATCCGGTAGGTTTCGAAGTCTGAGTGGTCGACGGTGAAGATCGTGGTGATGGATTCCCGTCTGGCAAGATAGACGAGAGTCGCGTCGGCGAAATCCATCGGACGGTCCCAATATCGAGACATCAAAGTATGAATTTCGGGGAGCTCGGCGTCGGCGATCGTGCGCAGAACGATGGCTCCCGACTGCAGGAAGGACCACGCTACTTCCATTTCCTGGCGCCGGCTGCTGGCCAAATGAAAAAGCTCGGTCAGAACGGCCTCGGACGTCGCCAGGGGAAGACTCAGATGGCGAAATGCCTCGGTACAGACTGTGTGCCAGCGGTCGTTGCGATCCAGAAGCGCCAGAATAGCGCCGGTATCAATGAGACAGTCTACGGTCATGCTTTCGAGCTAGACGCTCCCGAATGAGAACTCGGACCGACTCCGACCTGAAGGGATTATCACCCGCGATCTTTCCGATCGATTTGGCGGCTTCCGCGCGTAACTTTGACTGACCGGCAAGGTCGCCAGCCGATTTCGCACGGCGATCATGAAGCCACTGACGAGTTACCTGGTCGAGCAAAGCGGCGAGGGTGACCTTCTCGTGTCGCGCTTCCCTCTCTAAAGCCGACTTCACCTCAGGCGAGACTCGCCACGTGAATGTTTCCGTCTTCATGCATCACATTGTATTACATTCCGGAGAACTGTGTGATGGAGTGAAACTGATTCTACGCCCCCGCCTCGCCGGCCAGTTTCGGATAGATCAGCCACCGCAGAACCCCGCGAGGCTGTCCGCTGAACCGGTCCACATCGATGCGGCCGAGGCTGCCCTTCTTGACATCAATCTGCACTGAAGTTGCATTCAGCAGGTACGCGTACACAGAGCTCAGCAGCGGCTCGTGCCCGACGATCATTATCTGGGCCTCGCTTTTATGAACGCGAATCTCATCCCAGACTGCCTCCGGGGACGATTCCGGCGTGAGCGCGGGTGTTTCCAGCAGGCTCGATCCATTGCGCAACGCTTCCGTCGCCACTTGCGCCGTCTCGCGGGCGCGGCGGTAGGGGCTGGTCAGAATCACCGGCGGCTGCACGTCTATCGCGCGAGCGCGGCGCAATACATGCTGCAGCTTTTTCGCCCCTTCGGGAGTCAACGCGCGATCGGCGTCGCGCATGCCGCCATGGGCTTCCTCTGCGTTACCGTGCCTGAGAATGTAGATTTCCATGTAGCTGGTCCGACCTCCATTCTGGCATACTGAACAATTGCTGAGCGCCGCTCAATATCTCACCTTCGGCTCGGCGGTGGCCATTCTGTTTTCCATCGCCGCTTCCCAGATCCTGTTGGCACTCGCGCTGGTGGCGCTTCTGCTGTCCAAGGCCCCGTTGAGGCTGCCGCGCATCTGGCTGCCGCTCGGTTTATTTATACTGCTTACGCTTGTGTCGCTCGCATTCTCAGGGGATGTCGTTCACGGACTCCCGCAGGTCAGGAAGATCTACGTATACTCCATGCTGCTGGTGGTCTTTTCCGCGCTCCGCGACATGCGTATGATCCGCTGGTTGTTTCTCGCTTGGGCCGGAGTCGGCGCGCTAGAGGCTGCGCGCGGGCTCGTGCAATTTGCCGCAAAAGTTTCCGAAGCCAGGGCGTTGGGCATGGATTTCGGCGCCTATTACGAACCCGAGCGGATCACGGGATTCATGAGCCACTGGATGACTTTCGGGGGCGAGGAGATGTTCGTCCTGATCATGCTGACGGCGTACCTGTTCTTCTCTCCGTCGGCGCGCAAGCGCGGATTTTGGTTTGTTCTGCTGTGCTTCGGCTTATTATGCGCCGCGCTATTGCTGGGCTGGACGCGCAGTATCTGGATCGCCACCGCCGTCGCGGGCCTTTACCTGATCTGGTTTCGGAAGCGGTGGCTGATCGCGTTGGCTCCGGTGATTCTAGTGGCGGCTTTCTTCGCCGGCCCCGATTTTGTGCGCACGCGGATGCACTCCGTCTTTCAAGCGCACGACCGCGCTTTCCGCGTGGTGACCTGGCGTACAGGCTTTCGAATGATCCAGGCGCACCCGTGGCTGGGGTTGGGCCCTGAGCAAATCAAGCCGAACAATCCCGAGCAGCGGGTAAGCGAAGTCTTCAAGCAGTATCTTCCTCCCGACGTGCATGAGCCATTGCCGGATGGATGGTATGGACACCTCCACAACATTTATCTGCAATACGCCGCCGAGCGGGGCATCCCGGCGCTGCTGGCTTTGCTTTGGATGCTGCTCATGATGCTCACCGACTTCTGGCGCGCGCTGCGCCGCCTACCGCCCGGGCCCAGCGATGGGCGCTTTGTGCTGCACGGGGCCATCGCCATAATTATCGCCACCATGGTCGCAGGAATGTTCGAGCACAATCTGGGCGATAGCGAGGTGTTGACGATGTTTCTGGTAGTGGCCGCCTGCGGGTATGTTGCGGCGGAGAAGGAGCCCGCCGTTGCCTGATTTGCTGGCTGACAGGGAATTGGTCCTGGTGGGAGGGACGGGCGGCCTCGGCGCGGCGTCCACCGAGTTGCTGGCGGAAGCTGGCTCGCGTCTGACGATCGCCTATCGCTCGCGCCAGGATCGGGCAGTTGCGCTCGAAAAGTTCGGGCGGATCGTGCAGGCCGATATTACCAAGGCCGGCGACCGCCGAAGGCTGCTGGATGCCTCGCCGGAAATCTACGGGCTGGTGGTTTTTGCCGGAGATCCCGCACGCGCCAGGAACTCCGAAGAATTGGAGTCGGCGATGCGCCTTTCCATGGAAGTGAATTATATGGGGCCGATTCTGTTGGCCAGGGAAGCCGCCGATCGAATGAAATCGCGAAACACTCCCGGCTCCGTCGTTCTGATCTCCACCATGCAGGCCGTCGCTCTGTTTCCGGGTTCGACAGCTTATGCGGGCGCGAAAATCGCCCTTCTGCACGCTGCCAGGATTTTAGCCAAAGAGTGCCGTGGACCGGCCAACATTCGCGTCAATGTTATCAGCCCAGGCGTGATCGCCGCCGGCATGGCGGAGACGAGCATCGCGGCAGGCAAATACGACCGGTATCGCGACGAAGGAATTATTCACCGCTTCGGCCACCCGCGGGATATCGCCAAGGCCGTCCGGTTCTTTCTCGAGCCGGACAACTACGTCACCGGGCAGGTCCTCTCCGTAGACGGCGGACTTACGTTGTAGCCTGCGAATCAGCCTGTTGTTTACGCTGCTCCCAATATTTCTTCATGCGCTCGGCGGCCGCGCGCCTGGCGTCGGCGTTCCACGCCCGGCGTCCGGTGAGCGGCAGGCCGGCGCCATCGC